>FUFK010037470.1_pt1 | contig 79768 bp, 6 predicted proteins | sample 1021851 | NCBI WGS metagenome assembly FUFK01 (sample SAMEA51879418, study PRJEB19060) | metagenome
TTATAACATTTAAAACACCTTATACTAATCCTCCTACCCGTTGTTTTTTTGANACAACGGGAGAAACATTAACTCAACAACATTTTCAGGAAGAAACTGAAATAAATAATATACTCCGTTCACATGATAGGAACGGAATAATTGAGCATATACACCGAGGTAATGCGATATATGGTGATTTTTCAGAAATCACAGATTTAAGTGATGCTTTACATCAAATAAAAGAAGCGCAAGCTGAATTTTTAAACATACCATCTGGTATTAGAGAACAATTTAAAAATGATGCTGGAGAATTTTTCAAATTCGCATCAAATCCAGATAACCACGACCAGATGGTTGAAATGGGATTAGCTAATCCCGTTAAGTCAGCTGCTATGCCAGCTGAACAAGAGTCTTCCTCTGTAGAGCCACAAAACTCGAAAGAGGAAGACTCTGCACGTATTAATACTTGATCTAATACGTGCTAACTGACACTAAACAAGGAGATGCTTTATGGCTTATAGAAAAAGAATGAGAAGAAGACACTCAAGAAAAGTCTTTAGAAAAACTGCTAGTAAAACACATAGGAAAAATCATATTAAACCTATGAGAGGCGGATATAGAATATAAATGCCTTGCTATAATCCGCTTACAGCATGGAAGGTAGACGGAAATATAGTATTCAATAAACCTACCGGCTCACATAACCTATTAAAACCATTTAATCTACCCTGTGCTAAATGCATAGGGTGTAGATTAAATTATGCACGAAGTTGGGCATTAAGATGCCAACTAGAAGCTTTAACACATGAAGATAATTGTTTTATAACATTAACTTTTAATAACGAAGAATTACAAAAAAGAGATAACCCTTGGTCTGTTGACGTTAAAGACTTTCAACTTTTTATGAAAAAGTTTAGGAAACGTTTTAACAAAACAATCCGTTTCTTTCACTGTGGTGAATACGGTGAAAAAACCTATAGACCCCATTATCATGCCCTACTCTTTGGACATGATTTTAGAATCCCCTCCCCAACTAATAAAGTTAAAAAATATGGTTCAAAAAAATACCCTTTGTATGAAAGTACTGAACTAACTAACCTATGGGGGAGGGGACATACAACAGTTGGCGAATTAAATTTCGACACTGCGAGTTATACAGCGAGGTATGTAACAAAAAAAATTAAAGGCGAAGCAACTAAAATAAATATAGACCCATCTACGGGTGAAGTGTCAAAAATAAACGATGTTTATTGTACAATGAGTCGAGCAGCTGGTATTGGACATGCTGCTTATCAAAAATATAAACATAATTGGTATGCAAATGATTTCATTGTTAATGGCAATGGAATTAAAATGAAACCTCCAAGATACTTTGATAAATTATATCAGGAAGAATTTCCTGATAAATTTGAAGCTATAAAAAAAGCAAGAAAAGACACATTAGATTATTTGGATATGGATCCAAGAGATCCAAAAACAAAAAGATTAAAAGATATTGAAAATGTAAAAATGCTTAAACTTAAAGAATGTTTAAGAGAGATCGAATCTTGACTTACCACAAAAAAAACATAAACTGATAATATATATTATGTAATTTTTTTACAAATATATAAAAAACAATGACTTATAAGGTCAAATCACAATTTGCCTTATTTGGTCAAAATATTAACACAATGGAGCATAGACCATGACAAAAGGAAATAACTATAAATTCTTATTCTCAATATACGATGAAGTTACAAAACTATTCGAAGCACCCTTTGTTGATCTTAACAAAGGTTCAGCTATGAGAAGAATTCAAGACTTAATGCAATCTAATCCCCAAAGTCCTTACGCTAAGTTTCCGCATGATTATAAATTAATGTTAGTTGGAACTTGGAATGAGGAAACAGGATATATGTACTCTAATGACAAAACAACAGACCTTGTTGTTGCATTAGAAGATATAACAACCAAAAAGGAATAAAAAATGTCACTATTCGGAGCTTCAGGTCATCAACCTACTACATTATCAAAAGATTTTTCAAGATCACCAAAAGCTGAAATTCAAAGATCAGTTTTTAATAGAGATCACGGATTAAAAACAACAATAGACGCTGGGTATTTATACCCAATCTTTTATGATGAAGCTCTACCTGGTGATACATTTCAATTAACTGCTAACGGTTTCGGCCGTTTAGCAACCCCTATTAATCCATTTATGGATAATTTATATATACAAACTTTTTTCTTTGCTGTCCCATTCAGAATTATATGGGACAATTGGGAAAAGTTTTGTGGAGAACAAATAAATCCCGGAGATAGTACAGACTATCAAACACCACAAATACAAGGAGCTACAGTAACTGAATTATCATTATTTGATTATTTTGGATTACCTACAGGTGTAGCCGGAATAAATTTTAATAATTTTGCTGGACGTGGTTATAATCTCATTTGGAATGAATGGTTTAGAGACGAAAATTTACAAAATAGTTTAACTGTGGATCTGGGAGATGGCCCAGATTCATTATCTGATTACACATTGCAAAAAAGAGGTAAAAGGCACGATTATTTTACAAGTGCTTTACCTTGGCCTCAAAAAGGCGATGCTGTTACATTACCTTTAGGAACAACAGCACCAGTTACTTCTGATGGAAGTAACTTTACTTTATCTACAGCAACTCATGCAGATCAAGCAGCAAAAATTAATCAAAACGGACAAGTATTTGTTACTAATGGATCAGCAGATCAAAATGCTTTTTTTGGAGATGCTACTGGTTTAACAGCTGATCTTAGTACAGCTACTTCAGCAACCATTAACCAATTAAGAGAGGCTTTTCAAGTTCAAGGATTACTTGAAAGAGACGCTAGAGGTGGAACACGATATAAAGAAATTATTCAAGGACATTTTAATGTTACTTCTCCTGACATGCGTTTGGATAGACCAGAGTACCTTGGAGGTGGCAAAAGTTATATAAATGTGCAACCTATTGCACAAACTTCTTCCACAGACGCAACAACGCCTCAAGGAAATATGTCAGGTTTTGGAACAACAGGTTTTGATAATCATAGTTTTACTAAATCCTTTACAGAACATTGTGCTGTAATAGGATTAGTATGTGTATTTGCTGATTTAACTTATCAGCAAGGTATAAATAGATTTTTTAGTAAAAGAACTAGATACGATTATTATTGGCCAGCACTCGCACACCTGGGTGAGCAATCAGTGCTTAATAAAGAAATATACGCACAAGGAACGTCTGCTGACGAAACTGTCANATTNCATGATTCTATCAAGAAAGATATGCAGAATACAGATATAAACCATCTCAAATTACAGGCAAATTTAGATCTAATGCAACAGGAACATTAGATAGTTGGCATCTAGCACAAGATTTTTCTTCATTACCAAGTTTAAATTCAAGTTTTATTGAAGAAAATCCACCTGTGGACAGAGTTACAGCTGTTAACACTGAACCAGATCTTTTACTGGATATGTATTTTAAATTTAAAACGGCAAGACCTATGCCAACATATAGTGTCCCTGCTCTATTGAGTCATTTCTAATGGGATTGCCTGGTGTATTTGAAATGCTATACGCTGATCGTGTAGCAAAAAGAGATTTCTCACGTCAAGCTCATCATGCTGAGGCACAATCAGCAAAGCAAATGGCATTTCAAGAAAGAATGAGTAACACAGCATATCAGCGAGCAATGGCTGATATGAAAAAAGCTGGTTTAAACCCTATTCTAGCTGGAAAGCTAGGTGGTGCTACAACCCCAGGTGGAGCAATGGCTAAAACGCCACAGATTAACACTATGGATACTATATCCAAAGTATCTAGTTCAGTTTCACAAATGGCCCAAATGCAGCAGCAATTAGCTACAGCAAAACAAATGAATATAAAAGCACAAATGGACGAATTAGATTTACGAATGTTAAAAGATCGTAACATGGCACCATTGGCTTTTAAACATACAGTTCTGAACCAGGCTGGATCAGAACTATATGATTTTGCAAGAAGTCCAACCACTCAATTTTTTAGTGCCGATCTTCTTTCAAATATTATGAAAGATCCAAGAAATACAAAATTACATTCAATACATAAATGGTTAGAAAAAGTAACTAATTCAGCCAAAAAATATATTAAAGATAAAGGCTATTTTACTTCTAATAAAGGTAAAATACCTAGAATAACAATTTATCCAAGTGGGTATAAATAAATGACAAAAAAATCTAACGTTATAACATTTAAAACACCTTATACTAATCCTCCTACCCGTTGTTTTTTTGAGACAACGGGAGAAACATTAACTCAACAACATTTTCAGGAAGAAACTGAAATAAATAATATACTCCGTTCACATGATAGGAACGGAATAATTGAGCATATACACCGAGGTAATGCGATATATGGTGATTTTTCAGAAATCACAGATTTAAGTGATGCTTTACATCAAATAAAAGAAGCGCAAGCTGAATTTTTAAACATACCATCTGGTATTAGAGAACAATTTAAAAATGATGCTGGAGAATTTTTCAAATTCGCATCAAATCCAGATAACCACGACCAGATGGTTGAAATGGGATTAGCTAATCCCGTTAAGTCAGCTGCTATGCCAGCTGAACAAGAGTCTTCCTCTGTAGAGCCACAAAACTCGAAAGAGGAAGACTCTGCACGTATTAATACTTGATCTAATACGTGCTAACTGACACTAAACAAGGAGATGCTTTATGGCTTATAGAAAAAGAATGAGAAGAAGACACTCAAGAAAAGTCTTTAGAAAAACTGCTAGTAAAACACATAGGAAAAATCATATTAAACCTATGAGAGGCGGATATAGAATATAAATGCCTTGCTATAATCCGCTTACAGCATGGAAGGTAGACGGAAATATAGTATTCAATAAACCTACCGGCTCACATAACCTATTAAAACCATTTAATCTACCCTGTGCTAAATGCATAGGGTGTAGATTAAATTATGCACGAAGTTGGGCATTAAGATGCCAACTAGAAGCTTTAACACATGAAGATAATTGTTTTATAACATTAACTTTTAATAACGAAGAATTACAAAAAAGAGATAACCCTTGGTCTGTTGACGTTAAAGACTTTCAACTTTTTATGAAAAAGTTTAGGAAACGTTTTAACAAAACAATCCGTTTCTTTCACTGTGGTGAATACGGTGAAAAAACCTATAGACCCCATTATCATGCCCTACTCTTTGGACATGATTTTAGAATCCCCTCCCCAACTAATAAAGTTAAAAAATATGGTTCAAAAAAATACCCTTTGTATGAAAGTACTGAACTAACTAACCTATGGGGGAGGGGACATACAACAGTTGGCGAATTAAATTTCGACACTGCGAGTTATACAGCGAGGTATGTAACAAAAAAAATTAAAGGCGAAGCAACTAAAATAAATATAGACCCATCTACGGGTGAAGTGTCAAAAATAAACGATGTTTATTGTACAATGAGTCGAGCAGCTGGTATTGGACATGCTGCTTATCAAAAATATAAACATAATTGGTATGCAAATGATTTCATTGTTAATGGCAATGGAATTAAAATGAAACCTCCAAGATACTTTGATAAATTATATCAGGAAGAATTTCCTGATAAATTTGAAGCTATAAAAAAAGCAAGAAAAGACACATTAGATTATTTGGATATGGATCCAAGAGATCCAAAAACAAAAAGATTAAAAGATATTGAAAATGTAAAAATGCTTAAACTTAAAGAATGTTTAAGAGAGATCGAATCTTGACTTACCACAAAAAAAACATAAACTGATAATATATATTATGTAATTTTTTTACAAATATATAAAAAACAATGACTTATAAGGTCAAATCACAATTTGCCTTATTTGGTCAAAATATTAACACAATGGAGCATAGACCATGACAAAAGGAAATAACTATAAATTCTTATTCTCAATATACGATGAAGTTACAAAACTATTCGAAGCACCCTTTGTTGATCTTAACAAAGGTTCAGCTATGAGAAGAATTCAAGACTTAATGCAATCTAATCCCCAAAGTCCTTACGCTAAGTTTCCGCATGATTATAAATTAATGTTAGTTGGAACTTGGAATGAGGAAACAGGATATATGTACTCTAATGACAAAACAACAGACCTTGTTGTTGCATTAGAAGATATAACAACCAAAAAGGAATAAAAAATGTCACTATTCGGAGCTTCAGGTCATCAACCTACTACATTATCAAAAGATTTTTCAAGATCACCAAAAGCTGAAATTCAAAGATCAGTTTTTAATAGAGATCACGGATTAAAAACAACAATAGACGCTGGGTATTTATACCCAATCTTTTATGATGAAGCTCTACCTGGTGATACATTTCAATTAACTGCTAACGGTTTCGGCCGTTTAGCAACCCCTATTAATCCATTTATGGATAATTTATATATACAAACTTTTTTCTTTGCTGTCCCATTCAGAATTATATGGGACAATTGGGAAAAGTTTTGTGGAGAACAAATAAATCCCGGAGATAGTACAGACTATCAAACACCACAAATACAAGGAGCTACAGTAACTGAATTATCATTATTTGATTATTTTGGATTACCTACAGGTGTAGCCGGAATAAATTTTAATAATTTTGCTGGACGTGGTTATAATCTCATTTGGAATGAATGGTTTAGAGACGAAAATTTACAAAATAGTTTAACTGTGGATCTGGGAGATGGCCCAGATTCATTATCTGATTACACATTGCAAAAAAGAGGTAAAAGGCACGATTATTTTACAAGTGCTTTACCTTGGCCTCAAAAAGGCGATGCTGTTACATTACCTTTAGGAACAACAGCACCAGTTACTTCTGATGGAAGTAACTTTACTTTATCTACAGCAACTCATGCAGATCAAGCAGCAAAAATTAATCAAAACGGACAAGTATTTGTTACTAATGGATCAGCAGATCAAAATGCTTTTTTTGGAGATGCTACTGGTTTAACAGCTGATCTTAGTACAGCTACTTCAGCAACCATTAACCAATTAAGAGAGGCTTTTCAAGTTCAAGGATTACTTGAAAGAGACGCTAGAGGTGGAACACGATATAAAGAAATTATTCAAGGACATTTTAATGTTACTTCTCCTGACATGCGTTTGGATAGACCAGAGTACCTTGGAGGTGGCAAAAGTTATATAAATGTGCAACCTATTGCACAAACTTCTTCCACAGACGCAACAACGCCTCAAGGAAATATGTCAGGTTTTGGAACAACAGGTTTTGATAATCATAGTTTTACTAAATCCTTTACAGAACATTGTGCTGTAATAGGATTAGTATGTGTATTTGCTGATTTAACTTATCAGCAAGGTATAAATAGATTTTTTAGTAAAAGAACTAGATACGATTATTATTGGCCAGCACTCGCACACCTGGGTGAGCAATCAGTGCTTAATAAAGAAATATACGCACAAGGAACGTCTGCTGACGAAACTGTATTTGGATATCAAGAAAGATATGCAGAATACAGATATAAACCATCTCAAATTACAGGCAAATTTAGATCTAATGCAACAGGAACATTAGATAGTTGGCATCTAGCACAAGATTTTTCTTCATTACCAAGTTTAAATTCAAGTTTTATTGAAGAAAATCCACCTGTGGACAGAGTTACAGCTGTTAACACTGAACCAGATCTTTTACTGGATATGTATTTTAAATTTAAAACGGCAAGACCTATGCCAACATATAGTGTCCCTGCTCTATTGAGTCATTTCTAATGGGATTGCCTGGTGTATTTGAAATGCTATACGCTGATCGTGTAGCAAAAAGAGATTTCTCACGTCAAGCTCATCATGCTGAGGCACAATCAGCAAAGCAAATGGCATTTCAAGAAAGAATGAGTAACACAGCATATCAGCGAGCAATGGCTGATATGAAAAAAGCTGGTTTAAACCCTATTCTAGCTGGAAAGCTAGGTGGTGCTACAACCCCAGGTGGAGCAATGGCTAAAACGCCACAGATTAACACTATGGATACTATATCCAAAGTATCTAGTTCAGTTTCACAAATGGCCCAAATGCAGCAGCAATTAGCTACAGCAAAACAAATGAATATAAAAGCACAAATGGACGAATTAGATTTACGAATGTTAAAAGATCGTAACATGGCACCATTGGCTTTTAAACATACAGTTCTGAACCAGGCTGGATCAGAACTATATGATTTTGCAAGAAGTCCAACCACTCAATTTTTTAGTGCCGATCTTCTTTCAAATATTATGAAAGATCCAAGAAATACAAAATTACATTCAATACATAAATGGTTAGAAAAAGTAACTAATTCAGCCAAAAAATATATTAAAGATAAAGGCTATTTTACTTCTAATAAAGGTAAAATACCTAGAATAACAATTTATCCAAGTGGGTATAAATAAATGACAAAAAAATCTAACGTTATAACATTTAAAACACCTTATACTAATCCTCCTACCCGTTGTTTTTTTGAGACAACGGGAGAAACATTAACTCAACAACATTTTCAGGAAGAAACTGAAATAAATAATATACTCCGTTCACATGATAGGAACGGAATAATTGAGCATATACACCGAGGTAATGCGATATATGGTGATTTTTCAGAAATCACAGATTTAAGTGATGCTTTACATCAAATAAAAGAAGCGCAAGCTGAATTTTTAAACATACCATCTGGTATTAGAGAACAATTTAAAAATGATGCTGGAGAATTTTTCAAATTCGCATCAAATCCAGATAACCACGACCAGATGGTTGAAATGGGATTAGCTAATCCCGTTAAGTCAGCTGCTATGCCAGCTGAACAAGAGTCTTCCTCTGTAGAGCCACAAAACTCGAAAGAGGAAGACTCTGCACGTATTAATACTTGATCTAATACGTGCTAACTGACACTAAACAAGGAGATGCTTTATGGCTTATAGAAAAAGAATGAGAAGAAGACACTCAAGAAAAGTCTTTAGAAAAACTGCTAGTAAAACACATAGGAAAAATCATATTAAACCTATGAGAGGCGGATATAGAATATAAATGCCTTGCTATAATCCGCTTACAGCATGGAAGGTAGACGGAAATATAGTATTCAATAAACCTACCGGCTCACATAACCTATTAAAACCATTTAATCTACCCTGTGCTAAATGCATAGGGTGTAGATTAAATTATGCACGAAGTTGGGCATTAAGATGCCAACTAGAAGCTTTAACACATGAAGATAATTGTTTTATAACATTAACTTTTAATAACGAAGAATTACAAAAAAGAGATAACCCTTGGTCTGTTGACGTTAAAGACTTTCAACTTTTTATGAAAAAGTTTAGGAAACGTTTTAACAAAACAATCCGTTTCTTTCACTGTGGTGAATACGGTGAAAAAACCTATAGACCCCATTATCATGCCCTACTCTTTGGACATGATTTTAGAATCCCCTCCCCAACTAATAAAGTTAAAAAATATGGTTCAAAAAAATACCCTTTGTATGAAAGTACTGAACTAACTAACCTATGGGGGAGGGGACATACAACAGTTGGCGAATTAAATTTCGACACTGCGAGTTATACAGCGAGGTATGTAACAAAAAAAATTAAAGGCGAAGCAACTAAAATAAATATAGACCCATCTACGGGTGAAGTGTCAAAAATAAACGATGTTTATTGTACAATGAGTCGAGCAGCTGGTATTGGACATGCTGCTTATCAAAAATATAAACATAATTGGTATGCAAATGATTTCATTGTTAATGGCAATGGAATTAAAATGAAACCTCCAAGATACTTTGATAAATTATATCAGGAAGAATTTCCTGATAAATTTGAAGCTATAAAAAAAGCAAGAAAAGACACATTAGATTATTTGGATATGGATCCAAGAGATCCAAAAACAAAAAGATTAAAAGATATTGAAAATGTAAAAATGCTTAAACTTAAAGAATGTTTAAGAGAGATCGAATCTTGACTTACCACAAAAAAAACATAAACTGATAATATATATTATGTAATTTTTTTACAAATATATAAAAAACAATGACTTATAAGGTCAAATCACAATTTGCCTTATTTGGTCAAAATATTAACACAATGGAGCATAGACCATGACAAAAGGAAATAACTATAAATTCTTATTCTCAATATACGATGAAGTTACAAAACTATTCGAAGCACCCTTTGTTGATCTTAACAAAGGTTCAGCTATGAGAAGAATTCAAGACTTAATGCAATCTAATCCCCAAAGTCCTTACGCTAAGTTTCCGCATGATTATAAATTAATGTTAGTTGGAACTTGGAATGAGGAAACAGGATATATGTACTCTAATGACAAAACAACAGACCTTGTTGTTGCATTAGAAGATATAACAACCAAAAAGGAATAAAAAATGTCACTATTCGGAGCTTCAGGTCATCAACCTACTACATTATCAAAAGATTTTTCAAGATCACCAAAAGCTGAAATTCAAAGATCAGTTTTTAATAGAGATCACGGATTAAAAACAACAATAGACGCTGGGTATTTATACCCAATCTTTTATGATGAAGCTCTACCTGGTGATACATTTCAATTAACTGCTAACGGTTTCGGCCGTTTAGCAACCCCTATTAATCCATTTATGGATAATTTATATATACAAACTTTTTTCTTTGCTGTCCCATTCAGAATTATATGGGACAATTGGGAAAAGTTTTGTGGAGAACAAATAAATCCCGGAGATAGTACAGACTATCAAACACCACAAATACAAGGAGCTACAGTAACTGAATTATCATTATTTGATTATTTTGGATTACCTACAGGTGTAGCCGGAATAAATTTTAATAATTTTGCTGGACGTGGTTATAATCTCATTTGGAATGAATGGTTTAGAGACGAAAATTTACAAAATAGTTTAACTGTGGATCTGGGAGATGGCCCAGATTCATTATCTGATTACACATTGCAAAAAAGAGGTAAAAGGCACGATTATTTTACAAGTGCTTTACCTTGGCCTCAAAAAGGCGATGCTGTTACATTACCTTTAGGAACAACAGCACCAGTTACTTCTGATGGAAGTAACTTTACTTTATCTACAGCAACTCATGCAGATCAAGCAGCAAAAATTAATCAAAACGGACAAGTATTTGTTACTAATGGATCAGCAGATCAAAATGCTTTTTTTGGAGATGCTACTGGTTTAACAGCTGATCTTAGTACAGCTACTTCAGCAACCATTAACCAATTAAGAGAGGCTTTTCAAGTTCAAGGATTACTTGAAAGAGACGCTAGAGGTGGAACACGATATAAAGAAATTATTCAAGGACATTTTAATGTTACTTCTCCTGACATGCGTTTGGATAGACCAGAGTACCTTGGAGGTGGCAAAAGTTATATAAATGTGCAACCTATTGCACAAACTTCTTCCACAGACGCAACAACGCCTCAAGGAAATATGTCAGGTTTTGGAACAACAGGTTTTGATAATCATAGTTTTACTAAATCCTTTACAGAACATTGTGCTGTAATAGGATTAGTATGTGTATTTGCTGATTTAACTTATCAGCAAGGTATAAATAGATTTTTTAGTAAAAGAACTAGATACGATTATTATTGGCCAGCACTCGCACACCTGGGTGAGCAATCAGTGCTTAATAAAGAAATATACGCACAAGGAACGTCTGCTGACGAAACTGTATTTGGATATCAAGAAAGATATGCAGAATACAGATATAAACCATCTCAAATTACAGGCAAATTTAGATCTAATGCAACAGGAACATTAGATAGTTGGCATCTAGCACAAGATTTTTCTTCATTACCAAGTTTAAATTCAAGTTTTATTGAAGAAAATCCACCTGTGGACAGAGTTACAGCTGTTAACACTGAACCAGATCTTTTACTGGATATGTATTTTAAATTTAAAACGGCAAGACCTATGCCAACATATAGTGTCCCTGCTCTATTGAGTCATTTCTAATGGGATTGCCTGGTGTATTTGAAATGCTATACGCTGATCGTGTAGCAAAAAGAGATTTCTCACGTCAAGCTCATCATGCTGAGGCACAATCAGCAAAGCAAATGGCATTTCAAGAAAGAATGAGTAACACAGCATATCAGCGAGCAATGGCTGATATGAAAAAAGCTGGTTTAAACCCTATTCTAGCTGGAAAGCTAGGTGGTGCTACAACCCCAGGTGGAGCAATGGCTAAAACGCCACAGATTAACACTATGGATACTATATCCAAAGTATCTAGTTCAGTTTCACAAATGGCCCAAATGCAGCAGCAATTAGCTACAGCAAAACAAATGAATATAAAAGCACAAATGGACGAATTAGATTTACGAATGTTAAAAGATCGTAACATGGCACCATTGGCTTTTAAACATACAGTTCTGAACCAGGCTGGATCAGAACTATATGATTTTGCAAGAAGTCCAACCACTCAATTTTTTAGTGCCGATCTTCTTTCAAATATTATGAAAGATCCAAGAAATACAAAATTACATTCAATACATAAATGGTTAGAAAAAGTAACTAATTCAGCCAAAAAATATATTAAAGATAAAGGCTATTTTACTTCTAATAAAGATAAAATACCTAGAATAACAATTTATCCAAGTGGGTATAAATAAATGACAAAAAAATCTAACGTTATAACATTTAAAACACCTTATACTAATCCTCCTACCCGTTGTTTTTTTGAGACAACGGGAGAAACATTAACTCAACAACATTTTCAGGAAGAAACTGAAATAAATAATATACTCCGTTCACATGATAGGAACGGAATAATTGAGCATATACACCGAGGTAATGCGATATATGGTGATTTTTCAGAAATCACAGATTTAAGTGATGCTTTACATCAAATAAAAGAAGCGCAAGCTGAATTTTTAAACATACCATCTGGTATTAGAGAACAATTTAAAAATGATGCTGGAGAATTTTTCAAATTCGCATCAAATCCAGATAACCACGACCAGATGGTTGAAATGGGATTAGCTAATCCCGTTAAGTCAGCTGCTATGCCAGCTGAACAAGAGTCTTCCTCTGTAGAGCCACAAAACTCGAAAGAGGAAGACTCTGCACGTATTAATACTTGATCTAATACGTGCTAACTGACACTAAACAAGGAGATGCTTTATGGCTTATAGAAAAAGAATGAGAAGAAGACACTCAAGAAAAGTCTTTAGAAAAACTGCTAGTAAAACACATAGGAAAAATCATATTAAACCTATGAGAGGCGGATATAGAATATAAATGCCTTGCTATAATCCGCTTACAGCATGGAAGGTAGACGGAAATATAGTATTCAATAAACCTACCGGCTCACATAACCTATTAAAACCATTTAATCTACCCTGTGCTAAATGCATAGGGTGTAGATTAAATTATGCACGAAGTTGGGCATTAAGATGCCAACTAGAAGCTTTAACACATGAAGATAATTGTTTTATAACATTAACTTTTAATAACGAAGAATTACAAAAAAGAGATAACCCTTGGTCTGTTGACGTTAAAGACTTTCAACTTTTTATGAAAAAGTTTAGGAAACGTTTTAACAAAACAATCCGTTTCTTTCACTGTGGTGAATACGGTGAAAAAACCTATAGACCCCATTATCATGCCCTACTCTTTGGACATGATTTTAGAATCCCCTCCCCAACTAATAAAGTTAAAAAATATGGTTCAAAAAAATACCCTTTGTATGAAAGTACTGAACTAACTAACCTATGGGGGAGGGGACATACAACAGTTGGCGAATTAAATTTCGACACTGCGAGTTATACAGCGAGGTATGTAACAAAAAAAATTAAAGGCGAAGCAACTAAAATAAATATAGACCCATCTACGGGTGAAGTGTCAAAAATAAACGATGTTTATTGTACAATGAGTCGAGCAGCTGGTATTGGACATGCTGCTTATCAAAAATATAAACATAATTGGTATGCAAATGATTTCATTGTTAATGGCAATGGAATTAAAATGAAACCTCCAAGATACTTTGATAAATTATATCAGGAAGAATTTCCTGATAAATTTGAAGCTATAAAAAAAGCAAGAAAAGACACATTAGATTATTTGGATATGGATCCAAGAGATCCAAAAACAAAAAGATTAAAAGATATTGAAAATGTAAAAATGCTTAAACTTAAAGAATGTTTAAGAGAGATCGAATCTTGACTTACCACAAAAAAAACATAAACTGATAATATATATTATGTAATTTTTTTACAAATATATAAAAAACAATGACTTATAAGGTCAAATCACAATTTGCCTTATTTGGTCAAAATATTAACACAATGGAGCATAGACCATGACAAAAGGAAATAACTATAAATTCTTATTCTCAATATACGATGAAGTTACAAAACTATTCGAAGCACCCTTTGTTGATCTTAACAAAGGTTCAGCTATGAGAAGAATTCAAGACTTAATGCAATCTAATCCCCAAAGTCCTTACGCTAAGTTTCCGCATGATTATAAATTAATGTTAGTTGGAACTTGGAATGAGGAAACAGGATATATGTACTCTAATGACAAAACAACAGACCTTGTTGTTGCATTAGAAGATATAACAACCAAAAAGGAATAAAAAATGTCACTATTCGGAGCTTCAGGTCATCAACCTACTACATTATCAAAAGATTTTTCAAGATCACCAAAAGCTGAAATTCAAAGATCAGTTTTTAATAGAGATCACGGATTAAAAACAACAATAGACGCTGGGTATTTATACCCAATCTTTTATGATGAAGCTCTACCTGGTGATACATTTCAATTAACTGCTAACGGTTTCGGCCGTTTAGCAACCCCTATTAATCCATTTATGGATAATTTATATATACAAACTTTTTTCTTTGCTGTCCCATTCAGAATTATATGGGACAATTGGGAAAAGTTTTGTGGAGAACAAATAAATCCCGGAGATAGTACAGACTATCAAACACCACAAATACAAGGAGCTACAGTAACTGAATTATCATTATTTGATTATTTTGGATTACCTACAGGTGTAGCCGGAATAAATTTTAATAATTTTGCTGGACGTGGTTATAATCTCATTTGGAATGAATGGTTTAGAGACGAAAATTTACAAAATAGTTTAACTGTGGATCTGGGAGATGGCCCAGATTCATTATCTGATTACACATTGCAAAAAAGAGGTAAAAGGCACGATTATTTTACAAGTGCTTTACCTTGGCCTCAAAAAGGCGATGCTGTTACATTACCTTTAGGAACAACAGCACCAGTTACTTCTGATGGAAGTAACTTTACTTTATCTACAGCAACTCATGCAGATCAAGCAGCAAAAATTAATCAAAACGGACAAGTATTTGTTACTAATGGATCAGCAGATCAAAATGCTTTTTTTGGAGATGCTACTGGTTTAACAGCTGATCTTAGTACAGCTACTTCAGCAACCATTAACCAATTAAGAGAGGCTTTTCAAGTTCAAGGATTACTTGAAAGAGACGCTAGAGGTGGAACACGATATAAAGAAATTATTCAAGGACATTTTAATGTTACTTCTCCTGACATGCGTTTGGATAGACCAGAGTACCTTGGAGGTGGCAAAAGTTATATAAATGTGCAACCTATTGCACAAACTTCTTCCACAGACGCAACAACGCCTCAAGGAAATATGTCAGGTTTTGGAACAACAGGTTTTGATAATCATAGTTTTACTAAATCCTTTACAGAACATTGTGCTGTAATAGGATTAGTATGTGTATTTGCTGATTTAACTTATCAGCAAGGTATAAATAGATTTTTTAGTAAAAGAACTAGATACGATTATTATTGGCCAGCACTCGCACACCTGGGTGAGCAATCAGTGCTTAATAAAGAAATATACGCACAAGGAACGTCTGCTGACGAAACTGTATTTGGATATCAAGAAAGATATGCAGAATACAGATATAAACCATCTCAAATTACAGGCAAATTTAGATCTAATGCAACAGGAACATTAGATAGTTGGCATCTAGCACAAGATTTTTCTTCATTACCAAGTTTAAATTCAAGTTTTATTGAAGAAAATCCACCTGTGGACAGAGTTACAGCTGTTAACACTGAACCAGATCTTTTACTGGATATGTATTTTAAATTTAAAACGGCAAGACCTATGCCAACATATAGTGTCCCTGCTCTATTGAGTCATTTCTAATGGGATTGCCTGGTGTATTTGAAATGCTATACGCTGATCGTGTAGCAAAAAGAGATTTCTCACGTCAAGCTCATCATGCTGAGGCACAATCAGCAAAGCAAATGGCATTTCAAGAAAGAATGAGTAACACAGCATATCAGCGAGCAATGGCTGATATGAAAAAAGCTGGTTTAAACCCTATTCTAGCTGGAAAGCTAGGTGGTGCTACAACCCCAGGTGGAGCAATGGCTAAAACGCCACAGATTAACACTATGGATACTATATCCAAAGTATCTAGTTCAGTTTCACAAATGGCCCAAATGCAGCAGCAATTAGCTACAGCAAAACAAATGAATATAAAAGCNCAAATGGACGAATTAGATTTACGAATGTTAAAAGATCGTAACATGGCACCATTGGCTTTTAAACATACAGTTCTGAACCAGGCTGGATCAGAACTATATGATTTTGCAAGAAGTCCAACCACTCAATTTTTTAGTGCCGATCTTCTTTCAAATATTATGAAAGATCCAAGAAATACAAAATTACATTCAATACATAAATGGTTAGAAAAAGTAACTAATTCAGCCAAAAAATATATTAAAGATAAAGGCTATTTTACTTCTAATAAAGGTAAAATACCTAGAATAACAATTTATCCAAGTGGGTATAAATAAATGACAAAAAAATCTAACGTTATAACATTTAAAACACCTTATACTAATCCTCCTACCCGTTGTTTTTTTGAGACAACGGGAGAAACATTAACTCAACAACATTTTCAGGAAGAAACTGAAATAAATAATATACTCCGTTCACATGATAGGAACGGAATAATTGAGCATATACACCGAGGTAATGCGATATATGGTGATTTTTCAGAAATCACAGATTTAAGTGATGCTTTACATCAAATAAAAGAAGCGCAAGCTGAATTTTTAAACATACCATCTGGTATTAGAGAACAATTTAAAAATGATGCTGGAGAATTTTTCAAATTCGCATCAAATCCAGATAACCACGACCAGATGGTTGAAATGGGATTAGCTAATCCCGTTAAGTCAGCTGCTATGCCAGCTGAACAAGAGTCTTCCTCTGTAGAGCCACAAAACTCGAAAGAGGAAGACTCTGCACGTATTAATACTTGATCTAATACGTGCTAACTGACACTAAACAAGGAGATGCTTTATGGCTTATAGAAAAAGAATGAGAAGAAGACACTCAAGAAAAGTCTTTAGAAAAACTGCTAGTAAAACACATAGGAAAAATCATATTAAACCTATGAGAGGCGGATATAGAATATAAATGCCTTGCTATAATCCGCTTACAGCATGGAAGGTAGACGGAAATATAGTATTCAATAAACCTACCGGCTCACATAACCTATTAAAACCATTTAATCTACCCTGTGCTAAATGCATAGGGTGTAGATTAAATTATGCACGAAGTTGGGCATTAAGATGCCAACTAGAAGCTTTAACACATGAAGATAATTGTTTTATAACATTAACTTTTAATAACGAAGAATTACAAAAAAGAGATAACCCTTGGTCTGTTGACGTTAAAGACTTTCAACTTTTTATGAAAAAGTTTAGGAAACGTTTTAACAAAACAATCCGTTTCTTTCACTGTGGTGAATACGGTGAAAAAACCTATAGACCCCATTATCATGCCCTACTCTTTGGACATGATTTTAGAATCCCCTCCCCAACTAATAAAGTTAAAAAATATGGTTCAAAAAAATACCCTTTGTATGAAAGTACTGAACTAACTAACCTATGGGGGAGGGGACATACAACAGTTGGCGAATTAAATTTCGACACTGCGAGTTATACAGCGAGGTATGTAACAAAAAAAATTAAAGGCGAAGCAACTAAAATAAATATAGACCCATCTACGGGTGAAGTGTCAAAAATAAACGATGTTTATTGTACAATGAGTCGAGCAGCTGGTATTGGACATGCTGCTTATCAAAAATATAAACATAATTGGTATGCAAATGATTTCATTGTTAATGGCAATGGAATTAAAATGAAACCTCCAAGATACTTTGATAAATTATATCAGGAAGAATTTCCTGATAAATTTGAAGCTATAAAAAAAGCAAGAAAAGACACATTAGATTATTTGGATATGGATCCAAGAGATCCAAAAACAAAAAGATTAAAAGATATTGAAAATGTAAAAATGCTTAAACTTAAAGAATGTTTAAGAGAGATCGAATCTTGACTTACCACAAAAAAAACATAAACTGATAATATATATTATGTAATTTTTTTACAAATATATAAAAAACAATGACTTATAAGGTCAAATCACAATTTGCCTTATTTGGTCAAAATATTAACACAATGGAGCATAGACCATGACAAAAGGAAATAACTATAAATTCTTATTCTCAATATACGATGAAGTTACAAAACTATTCGAAGCACCCTTTGTTGATCTTAACAAAGGTTCAGCTATGAGAAGAATTCAAGACTTAATGCAATCTAATCCCCAAAGTCCTTACGCTAAGTTTCCGCATGATTATAAATTAATGTTAGTTGGAACTTGGAATGAGGAAACAGGATATATGTACTCTAATGACAAAACAACAGACCTTGTTGTTGCATTAGAAGATATAACAACCAAAAAGGAATAAAAAATGTCACTATTCGGAGCTTCAGGTCATCAACCTACTACATTATCAAAAGATTTTTCAAGATCACCAAAAGCTGAAATTCAAAGATCAGTTTTTAATAGAGATCACGGATTAAAAACAACAATAGACGCTGGGTATTTATACCCAATCTTTTATGATGAAGCTCTACCTGGTGATACATTTCAATTAACTGCTAACGGTTTCGGCCGTTTAGCAACCCCTATTAATCCATTTATGGATAATTTATATATACAAACTTTTTTCTTTGCTGTCCCATTCAGAATTATATGGGACAATTGGGAAAAGTTTTGTGGAGAACAAATAAATCCCGGAGATAGTACAGACTATCAAACACCACAAATACAAGGAGCTACAGTAACTGAATTATCATTATTTGATTATTTTGGATTACCTACAGGTGTAGCCGGAATAAATTTTAATAATTTTGCTGGACGTGGTTATAATCTCATTTGGAATGAATGGTTTAGAGACGAAAATTTACAAAATAGTTTAACTGTGGATCTGGGAGATGGCCCAGATTCATTATCTGATTACACATTGCAAAAAAGAGGTAAAAGGCACGATTATTTTACAAGTGCTTTACCTTGGCCTCAAAAAGGCGATGCTGTTACATTACCTTTAGGAACAACAGCACCAGTTACTTCTGATGGAAGTAACTTTACTTTATCTACAGCAACTCATGCAGATCAAGCAGCAAAAATTAATCAAAACGGACAAGTATTTGTTACTAATGGATCAGCAGATCAAAATGCTTTTTTTGGAGATGCTACTGGTTTAACAGCTGATCTTAGTACAGCTACTTCAGCAACCATTAACCAATTAAGAGAGGCTTTTCAAGTTCAAGGATTACTTGAAAGAGACGCTAGAGGTGGAACACGATATAAAGAAATTATTCAAGGACATTTTAATGTTACTTCTCCTGACATGCGTTTGGATAGACCAGAGTACCTTGGAGGTGGCAAAAGTTATATAAATGTGCAACCTATTGCACAAACTTCTTCCACAGACGCAACAACGCCTCAAGGAAATATGTCAGGTTTTGGAACAACAGGTTTTGATAATCATAGTTTTACTAAATCCTTTACAGAACATTGTGCTGTAATAGGATTAGTATGTGTATTTGCTGATTTAACTTATCAGCAAGGTATAAATAGATTTTTTAGTAAAAGAACTAGATACGATTATTATTGGCCAGCACTCGCACACCTGGGTGAGCAATCAGTGCTTAATAAAGAAATATACGCACAAGGAACGTCTGCTGACGAAACTGTATTTGGATATCAAGAAAGATATGCAGAATACAGATATAAACCATCTCAAATTACAGGCAAATTTAGATCTAATGCAACAGGAACATTAGATAGTTGGCATCTAGCACAAGATTTTTCTTCATTACCAAGTTTAAATTCAAGTTTTATTGAAGAAAATCCACCTGTGGACAGAGTTACAGCTGTTAACACTGAACCAGATCTTTTACTGGATATGTATTTTAAATTTAAAACGGCAAGACCTATGCCAACATATAGTGTCCCTGCTCTATTGAGTCATTTCTAATGGGATTGCCTGGTGTATTTGAAATGCTATACGCTGATCGTGTAGCAAAAAGAGATTTCTCACGTCAAGCTCATCATGCTGAGGCACAATCAGCAAAGCAAATGGCATTTCAAGAAAGAATGAGTAACACAGCATATCAGCGAGCAATGGCTGATATGAAAAAAGCTGGTTTAAACCCTATTCTAGCTGGAAAGCTAGGTGGTGCTACAACCCCAGGTGGAGCAATGGCTAAAACGCCACAGATTAACACTATGGATACTATATCCAAAGTATCTAGTTCAGTTTCACAAATGGCCCAAATGCAGCAGCAATTAGCTACAGCAAAACAAATGAATATAAAAGCACAAATGGACGAATTAGATTTACGAATGTTAAAAGATCGTAACATGGCACCATTGGCTTTTAAACATACAGTTCTGAACCAGGCTGGATCAGAACTATATGATTTTGCAAGAAGTCCAACCACTCAATTTTTTAGTGCCGATCTTCTTTCAAATATTATGAAAGATCCAAGAAATACAAAATTACATTCAATACATAAATGGTTAGAAAAAGTAACTAATTCAGCCAAAAAATATATTAAAGATAAAGGCTATTTTACTTCTAATAAAGGTAAAATACCTAGAATAACAATTTATCCAAGTGGGTATAAATAAATGACAAAAAAATCTAACGTTATAACATTTAAAACACCTTATACTAATCCTCCTACCCGTTGTTTTTTTGAGACAACGGGAGAAACATTAACTCAACAACATTTTCAGGAAGAAACTGAAATAAATAATATACTCCGTTCACATGATAGGAACGGAATAATTGAGCATATACACCGAGGTAATGCGATATATGGTGATTTTTCAGAAATCACAGATTTAAGTGATGCTTTACATCAAATAAAAGAAGCGCAAGCTGAATTTTTAAACATACCATCTGGTATTAGAGAACAATTTAAAAATGATGCTGGAGAATTTTTCAAATTCGCATCAAATCCAGATAACCACGACCAGATGGTTGAAATGGGATTAGCTAATCCCGTTAAGTCAGCTGCTATGCCAGCTGAACAAGAGTCTTCCTCTGTAGAGCCACAAAACTCGAAAGAGGAAGACTCTGCACGTATTAATACTTGATCTAATACGTGCTAACTGACACTAAACAAGGAGATGCTTTATGGCTTATAGAAAAAGAATGAGAAGAAGACACTCAAGAAAAGTCTTTAGAAAAACTGCTAGTAAAACACATAGGAAAAATCATATTAAACCTATGAGAGGCGGATATAGAATATAAATGCCTTGCTATAATCCGCTTACAGCATGGAAGGTAGACGGAAATATAGTATTCAATAAACCTACCGGCTCACATAACCTATTAAAACCATTTAATCTACCCTGTGCTAAATGCATAGGGTGTAGATTAAATTATGCACGAAGTTGGGCATTAAGATGCCAACTAGAAGCTTTAACACATGAAGATAATTGTTTTATAACATTAACTTTTAATAACGAAGAATTACAAAAAAGAGATAACCCTTGGTCTGTTGACGTTAAAGACTTTCAACTTTTTATGAAAAAGTTTAGGAAACGTTTTAACAAAACAATCCGTTTCTTTCACTGTGGTGAATACGGTGAAAAAACCTATAGACCCCATTATCATGCCCTACTCTTTGGACATGATTTTAGAATCCCCTCCCCAACTAATAAAGTTAAAAAATATGGTTCAAAAAAATACCCTTTGTATGAAAGTACTGAACTAACTAACCTATGGGGGAGGGGACATACAACAGTTGGCGAATTAAATTTCGACACTGCGAGTTATACAGCGAGGTATGTAACAAAAAAAATTAAAGGCGAAGCAACTAAAATAAATATAGACCCATCTACGGGTGAAGTGTCAAAAATAAACGATGTTTATTGTACAATGAGTCGAGCAGCTGGTATTGGACATGCTGCTTATCAAAAATATAAACATAATTGGTATGCAAATGATTTCATTGTTAATGGCAATGGAATTAAAATGAAACCTCCAAGATACTTTGATAAATTATATCAGGAAGAATTTCCTGATAAATTTGAAGCTATAAAAAAAGCAAGAAAAGACACATTAGATTATTTGGATATGGATCCAAGAGATCCAAAAACAAAAAGATTAAAAGATATTGAAAATGTAAAAATGCTTAAACTTAAAGAATGTTTAAGAGAGATCGAATCTTGACTTACCACAAAAAAAACATAAACTGATAATATATATTATGTAATTTTTTTACAAATATATAAAAAACAATGACTTATAAGGTCAAATCACAATTTGCCTTATTTGGTCAAAATATTAACACAATGGAGCATAGACCATGACAAAAGGAAATAACTATAAATTCTTATTCTCAATATACGATGAAGTTACAAAACTATTCGAAGCACCCTTTGTTGATCTTAACAAAGGTTCAGCTATGAGAAGAATTCAAGACTTAATGCAATCTAATCCCCAAAGTCCTTACGCTAAGTTTCCGCATGATTATAAATTAATGTTAGTTGGAACTTGGAATGAGGAAACAGGATATATGTACTCTAATGACAAAACAACAGACCTTGTTGTTGCATTAGAAGATATAACAACCAAAAAGGAATAAAAAATGTCACTATTCGGAGCTTCAGGTCATCAACCTACTACATTATCAAAAGATTTTTCAAGATCACCAAAAGCTGAAATTCAAAGATCAGTTTTTAATAGAGATCACGGATTAAAAACAACAATAGACGCTGGGTATTTATACCCAATCTTTTATGATGAAGCTCTACCTGGTGATACATTTCAATTAACTGCTAACGGTTTCGGCCGTTTAGCAACCCCTATTAATCCATTTATGGATAATTTATATATACAAACTTTTTTCTTTGCTGTCCCATTCAGAATTATATGGGACAATTGGGAAAAGTTTTGTGGAGAACAAATAAATCCCGGAGATAGTACAGACTATCAAACACCACAAATACAAGGAGCTACAGTAACTGAATTATCATTATTTGATTATTTTGGATTACCTACAGGTGTAGCCGGAATAAATTTTAATAATTTTGCTGGACGTGGTTATAATCTCATTTGGAATGAATGGTTTAGAGACGAAAATTTACAAAATAGTTTAACTGTGGATCTGGGAGATGGCCCAGATTCATTATCTGATTACACATTGCAAAAAAGAGGTAAAAGGCACGATTATTTTACAAGTGCTTTACCTTGGCCTCAAAAAGGCGATGCTGTTACATTACCTTTAGGAACAACAGCACCAGTTACTTCTGATGGAAGTAACTTTACTTTATCTACAGCAACTCATGCAGATCAAGCAGCAAAAATTAATCAAAACGGACAAGTATTTGTTACTAATGGATCAGCAGATCAAAATGCTTTTTTTGGAGATGCTACTGGTTTAACAGCTGATCTTAGTACAGCTACTTCAGCAACCATTAACCAATTAAGAGAGGCTTTTCAAGTTCAAGGATTACTTGAAAGAGACGCTAGAGGTGGAACACGATATAAAGAAATTATTCAAGGACATTTTAATGTTACTTCTCCTGACATGCGTTTGGATAGACCAGAGTACCTTGGAGGTGGCAAAAGTTATATAAATGTGCAACCTATTGCACAAACTTCTTCCACAGACGCAACAACGCCTCAAGGAAATATGTCAGGTTTTGGAACAACAGGTTTTGATAATCATAGTTTTACTAAATCCTTTACAGAACATTGTGCTGTAATAGGATTAGTATGTGTATTTGCTGATTTAACTTATCAGCAAGGTATAAATAGATTTTTTAGTAAAAGAACTAGATACGATTATTATTGGCCAGCACTCGCACACCTGGGTGAGCAATCAGTGCTTAATAAAGAAATATACGCACAAGGAACGTCTGCTGACGAAACTGTATTTGGATATCAAGAAAGATATGCAGAATACAGATATAAACCATCTCAAATTACAGGCAAATTTAGATCTAATGCAACAGGAACATTAGATAGTTGGCATCTAGCACAAGATTTTTCTTCATTACCAAGTTTAAATTCAAGTTTTATTGAAGAAAATCCACCTGTGGACAGAGTTACAGCTGTTAACACTGAACCAGATCTTTTACTGGATATGTATTTTAAATTTAAAACGGCAAGACCTATGCCAACATATAGTGTCCCTGCTCTATTGAGTCATTTCTAATGGGATTGCCTGGTGTATTTGAAATGCTATACGCTGATCGTGTAGCAAAAAGAGATTTCTCACGTCAAGCTCATCATGCTGAGGCACAATCAGCAAAGCAAATGGCATTTCAAGAAAGAATGAGTAACACAGCATATCAGCGAGCAATGGCTGATATGAAAAAAGCTGGTTTAAACCCTATTCTAGCTGGAAAGCTAGGTGGTGCTACAACCCCAGGTGGAGCAATGGCTAAAACGCCACAGATTAACACTATGGATACTATATCCAAAGTATCTAGTTCAGTTTCACAAATGGCCCAAATGCAGCAGCAATTAGCTACAGCAAAACAAATGAATATAAAAGCACAAATGGACGAATTAGATTTACGAATGTTAAAAGATCGTAACATGGCACCATTGGCTTTTAAACATACAGTTCTGAACCAGGCTGGATCAGAACTATATGATTTTGCAAGAAGTCCAACCACTCAATTTTTTAGTGCCGATCTTCTTTCAAATATTATGAAAGATCCAAGAAATACAAAATTACATTCAATACATAAATGGTTAGAAAAAGTAACTAATTCAGCCAAAAAATATATTAAAGATAAAGGCTATTTTACTTCTAATAAAGGTAAAATACCTAGAATAACAATTTATCCAAGTGGGTATAAATAAATGACAAAAAAATCTAACGTTATAACATTTAAAACACCTTATACTAATCCTCCTACCCGTTGTTTTTTTGAGACAACGGGAGAAACATTAACTCAACAACATTTTCAGGAAGAAACTGAAATAAATAATATACTCCGTTCACATGATAGGAACGGAATAATTGAGCATATACACCGAGGTAATGCGATATATGGTGATTTTTCAGAAATCACAGATTTAAGTGATGCTTTACATCAAATAAAAGAAGCGCAAGCTGAATTTTTAAACATACCATCTGGTATTAGAGAACAATTTAAAAATGATGCTGGAGAATTTTTCAAATTCGCATCAAATCCAGATAACCACGACCAGATGGTTGAAATGGGATTAGCTAATCCCGTTAAGTCAGCTGCTATGCCAGCTGAACAAGAGTCTTCCTCTGTAGAGCCACAAAACTCGAAAGAGGAAGACTCTGCACGTATTAATACTTGATCTAATACGTGCTAACTGACACTAAACAAGGAGATGCTTTATGGCTTATAGAAAAAGAATGAGAAGAAGACACTCAAGAAAAGTCTTTAGAAAAACTGCTAGTAAAACACATAGGAAAAATCATATTAAACCTATGAGAGGCGGATATAGAATATAAATGCCTTGCTATAATCCGCTTACAGCATGGAAGGTAGACGGAAATATAGTATTCAATAAACCTACCGGCTCACATAACCTATTAAAACCATTTAATCTACCCTGTGCTAAATGCATAGGGTGTAGATTAAATTATGCACGAAGTTGGGCATTAAGATGCCAACTAGAAGCTTTAACACATGAAGATAATTGTTTTATAACATTAACTTTTAATAACGAAGAATTACAAAAAAGAGATAACCCTTGGTCTGTTGACGTTAAAGACTTTCAACTTTTTATGAAAAAGTTTAGGAAACGTTTTAACAAAACAATCCGTTTCTTTCACTGTGGTGAATACGGTGAAAAAACCTATAGACCCCATTATCATGCCCTACTCTTTGGACATGATTTTAGAATCCCCTCCCCAACTAATAAAGTTAAAAAATATGGTTCAAAAAAATACCCTTTGTATGAAAGTACTGAACTAACTAACCTATGGGGGAGGGGACATACAACAGTTGGCGAATTAAATTTCGACACTGCGAGTTATACAGCGAGGTATGTAACAAAAAAAATTAAAGGCGAAGCAACTAAAATAAATATAGACCCATCTACGGGTGAAGTGTCAAAAATAAACGATGTTTATTGTACAATGAGTCGAGCAGCTGGTATTGGACATGCTGCTTATCAAAAATATAAACATAATTGGTATGCAAATGATTTCATTGTTAATGGCAATGGAATTAAAATGAAACCTCCAAGATACTTTGATAAATTATATCAGGAAGAATTTCCTGATAAATTTGAAGCTATAAAAAAAGCAAGAAAAGACACATTAGATTATTTGGATATGGATCCAAGAGATCCAAAAACAAAAAGATTAAAAGATATTGAAAATGTAAAAATGCTTAAACTTAAAGAATGTTTAAGAGAGATCGAATCTTGACTTACCACAAAAAAAACATAAACTGATAATATATATTATGTAATTTTTTTACAAATATATAAAAAACAATGACTTATAAGGTCAAATCACAATTTGCCTTATTTGGTCAAAATATTAACACAATGGAGCATAGACCATGACAAAAGGAAATAACTATAAATTCTTATTCTCAATATACGATGAAGTTACAAAACTATTCGAAGCACCCTTTGTTGATCTTAACAAAGGTTCAGCTATGAGAAGAATTCAAGACTTAATGCAATCTAATCCCCAAAGTCCTTACGCTAAGTTTCCGCATGATTATAAATTAATGTTAGTTGGAACTTGGAATGAGGAAACAGGATATATGTACTCTAATGACAAAACAACAGACCTTGTTGTTGCATTAGAAGATATAACAACCAAAAAGGAATAAAAAATGTCACTATTCGGAGCTTCAGGTCATCAACCTACTACATTATCAAAAGATTTTTCAAGATCACCAAAAGCTGAAATTCAAAGATCAGTTTTTAATAGAGATCACGGATTAAAAACAACAATAGACGCTGGGTATTTATACCCAATCTTTTATGATGAAGCTCTACCTGGTGATACATTTCAATTAACTGCTAACGGTTTCGGCCGTTTAGCAACCCCTATTAATCCATTTATGGATAATTTATATATACAAACTTTTTTCTTTGCTGTCCCATTCAGAATTATATGGGACAATTGGGAAAAGTTTTGTGGAGAACAAATAAATCCCGGAGATAGTACAGACTATCAAACACCACAAATACAAGGAGCTACAGTAACTGAATTATCATTATTTGATTATTTTGGATTACCTACAGGTGTAGCCGGAATAAATTTTAATAATTTTGCTGGACGTGGTTATAATCTCATTTGGAATGAATGGTTTAGAGACGAAAATTTACAAAATAGTTTAACTGTGGATCTGGGAGATGGCCCAGATTCATTATCTGATTACACATTGCAAAAAAGAGGTAAAAGGCACGATTATTTTACAAGTGCTTTACCTTGGCCTCAAAAAGGCGATGCTGTTACATTACCTTTAGGAACAACAGCACCAGTTACTTCTGATGGAAGTAACTTTACTTTATCTACAGCAACTCATGCAGATCAAGCAGCAAAAATTAATCAAAACGGACAAGTATTTGTTACTAATGGATCAGCAGATCAAAATGCTTTTTTTGGAGATGCTACTGGTTTAACAGCTGATCTTAGTACAGCTACTTCAGCAACCATTAACCAATTAAGAGAGGCTTTTCAAGTTCAAGGATTACTTGAAAGAGACGCTAGAGGTGGAACACGATATAAAGAAATTATTCAAGGACATTTTAATGTTACTTCTCCTGACATGCGTTTGGATAGACCAGAGTACCTTGGAGGTGGCAAAAGTTATATAAATGTGCAACCTATTGCACAAACTTCTTCCACAGACGCAACAACGCCTCAAGGAAATATGTCAGGTTTTGGAACAACAGGTTTTGATAATCATAGTTTTACTAAATCCTTTACAGAACATTGTGCTGTAATAGGATTAGTATGTGTATTTGCTGATTTAACTTATCAGCAAGGTATAAATAGATTTTTTAGTAAAAGAACTAGATACGATTATTATTGGCCAGCACTCGCACACCTGGGTGAGCAATCAGTGCTTAATAAAGAAATATACGCACAAGGAACGTCTGCTGACGAAACTGTATTTGGATATCAAGAAAGATATGCAGAATACAGATATAAACCATCTCAAATTACAGGCAAATTTAGATCTAATGCAACAGGAACATTAGATAGTTGGCATCTAGCACAAGATTTTTCTTCATTACCAAGTTTAAATTCAAGTTTTATTGAAGAAAATCCACCTGTGGACAGAGTTACAGCTGTTAACACTGAACCAGATCTTTTACTGGATATGTATTTTAAATTTAAAACGGCAAGACCTATGCCAACATATAGTGTCCCTGCTCTATTGAGTCATTTCTAATGGGATTGCCTGGTGTATTTGAAATGCTATACGCTGATCGTGTAGCAAAAAGAGATTTCTCACGTCAAGCTCATCATGCTGAGGCACAATCAGCAAAGCAAATGGCATTTCAAGAAAGAATGAGTAACACAGCATATCAGCGAGCAATGGCTGATATGAAAAAAGCTGGTTTAAACCCTATTCTAGCTGGAAAGCTAGGTGGTGCTACAACCCCAGGTGGAGCAATGGCTAAAACGCCACAGATTAACACTATGGATACTATATCCAAAGTATCTAGTTCAGTTTCACAAATGGCCCAAATGCAGCAGCAATTAGCTACAGCAAAACAAATGAATATAAAAGCACAAATGGACGAATTAGATTTACGAATGTTAAAAGATCGTAACATGGCACCATTGGCTTTTAAACATACAGTTCTGAACCAGGCTGGATCAGAACTATATGATTTTGCAAGAAGTCCAACCACTCAATTTTTTAGTGCCGATCTTCTTTCAAATATTATGAAAGATCCAAGAAATACAAAATTACATTCAATACATAAATGGTTAGAAAAAGTAACTAATTCAGCCAAAAAATATATTAAAGATAAAGGCTATTTTACTTCTAATAAAGGTAAAATACCTAGAATAACAATTTATCCAAGTGGGTATAAATAAATGACAAAAAAATCTAACGTTATAACATTTAAAACACCTTATACTAATCCTCCTACCCGTTGTTTTTTTGAGACAACGGGAGAAACATTAACTCAACAACATTTTCAGGAAGAAACTGAAATAAATAATATACTCCGTTCACATGATAGGAACGGAATAATTGAGCATATACACCGAGGTAATGCGATATATGGTGATTTTTCAGAAATCACAGATTTAAGTGATGCTTTACATCAAATAAAAGAAGCGCAAGCTGAATTTTTAAACATACCATCTGGTATTAGAGAACAATTTAAAAATGATGCTGGAGAATTTTTCAAATTCGCATCAAATCCAGATAACCACGACCAGATGGTTGAAATGGGATTAGCTAATCCCGTTAAGTCAGCTGCTATGCCAGCTGAACAAGAGTCTTCCTCTGTAGAGCCACAAAACTCGAAAGAGGAAGACTCTGCACGTATTAATACTTGATCTAATACGTGCTAACTGACACTAAACAAGGAGATGCTTTATGGCTTATAGAAAAAGAATGAGAAGAAGACACTCAAGAAAAGTCTTTAGAAAAACTGCTAGTAAAACACATAGGAAAAATCATATTAAACCTATGAGAGGCGGATATAGAATATAAATGCCTTGCTATAATCCGCTTACAGCATGGAAGGTAGACGGAAATATAGTATTCAATAAACCTACCGGCTCACATAACCTATTAAAACCATTTAATCTACCCTGTGCTAAATGCATAGGGTGTAGATTAAATTATGCACGAAGTTGGGCATTAAGATGCCAACTAGAAGCTTTAACACATGAAGATAATTGTTTTATAACATTAACTTTTAATAACGAAGAATTACAAAAAAGAGATAACCCTTGGTCTGTTGACGTTAAAGACTTTCAACTTTTTATGAAAAAGTTTAGGAAACGTTTTAACAAAACAATCCGTTTCTTTCACTGTGGTGAATACGGTGAAAAAACCTATAGACCCCATTATCATGCCCTACTCTTTGGACATGATTTTAGAATCCCCTCCCCAACTAATAAAGTTAAAAAATATGGTTCAAAAAAATACCCTTTGTATGAAAGTACTGAACTAACTAACCTATGGGGGAGGGGACATACAACAGTTGGCGAATTAAATTTCGACACTGCGAGTTATACAGCGAGGTATGTAACAAAAAAAATTAAAGGCGAAGCAACTAAAATAAATATAGACCCATCTACGGGTGAAGTGTCAAAAATAAACGATGTTTATTGTACAATGAGTCGAGCAGCTGGTATTGGACATGCTGCTTATCAAAAATATAAACATAATTGGTATGCAAATGATTTCATTGTTAATGGCAATGGAATTAAAATGAAACCTCCAAGATACTTTGATAAATTATATCAGGAAGAATTTCCTGATAAATTTGAAGCTATAAAAAAAGCAAGAAAAGACACATTAGATTATTTGGATATGGATCCAAGAGATCCAAAAACAAAAAGATTAAAAGATATTGAAAATGTAAAAATGCTTAAACTTAAAGAATGTTTAAGAGAGATCGAATCTTGACTTACCACAAAAAAAACATAAACTGATAATATATATTATGTAATTTTTTTACAAATATATAAAAAACAATGACTTATAAGGTCAAATCACAATTTGCCTTATTTGGTCAAAATATTAACACAATGGAGCATAGACCATGACAAAAGGAAATAACTATAAATTCTTATTCTCAATATACGATGAAGTTACAAAACTATTCGAAGCACCCTTTGTTGATCTTAACAAAGGTTCAGCTATGAGAAGAATTCAAGACTTAATGCAATCTAATCCCCAAAGTCCTTACGCTAAGTTTCCGCATGATTATAAATTAATGTTAGTTGGAACTTGGAATGAGGAAACAGGATATATGTACTCTAATGACAAAACAACAGACCTTGTTGTTGCATTAGAAGATATAACAACCAAAAAGGAATAAAAAATGTCACTATTCGGAGCTTCAGGTCATCAACCTACTACATTATCAAAAGATTTTTCAAGATCACCAAAAGCTGAAATTCAAAGATCAGTTTTTAATAGAGATCACGGATTAAAAACAACAATAGACGCTGGGTATTTATACCCAATCTTTTATGATGAAGCTCTACCTGGTGATACATTTCAATTAACTGCTAACGGTTTCGGCCGTTTAGCAACCCCTATTAATCCATTTATGGATAATTTATATATACAAACTTTTTTCTTTGCTGTCCCATTCAGAATTATATGGGACAATTGGGAAAAGTTTTGTGGAGAACAAATAAATCCCGGAGATAGTACAGACTATCAAACACCACAAATACAAGGAGCTACAGTAACTGAATTATCATTATTTGATTATTTTGGATTACCTACAGGTGTAGCCGGAATAAATTTTAATAATTTTGCTGGACGTGGTTATAATCTCATTTGGAATGAATGGTTTAGAGACGAAAATTTACAAAATAGTTTAACTGTGGATCTGGGAGATGGCCCAGATTCATTATCTGATTACACATTGCAAAAAAGAGGTAAAAGGCACGATTATTTTACAAGTGCTTTACCTTGGCCTCAAAAAGGCGATGCTGTTACATTACCTTTAGGAACAACAGCACCAGTTACTTCTGATGGAAGTAACTTTACTTTATCTACAGCAACTCATGCAGATCAAGCAGCAAAAATTAATCAAAACGGACAAGTATTTGTTACTAATGGATCAGCAGATCAAAATGCTTTTTTTGGAGATGCTACTGGTTTAACAGCTGATCTTAGTACAGCTACTTCAGCAACCATTAACCAATTAAGAGAGGCTTTTCAAGTTCAAGGATTACTTGAAAGAGACGCTAGAGGTGGAACACGATATAAAGAAATTATTCAAGGACATTTTAATGTTACTTCTCCTGACATGCGTTTGGATAGACCAGAGTACCTTGGAGGTGGCAAAAGTTATATAAATGTGCAACCTATTGCACAAACTTCTTCCACAGACGCAACAACGCCTCAAGGAAATATGTCAGGTTTTGGAACAACAGGTTTTGATAATCATAGTTTTACTAAATCCTTTACAGAACATTGTGCTGTAATAGGATTAGTATGTGTATTTGCTGATTTAACTTATCAGCAAGGTATAAATAGATTTTTTAGTAAAAGAACTAGATACGATTATTATTGGCCAGCACTCGCACACCTGGGTGAGCAATCAGTGCTTAATAAAGAAATATACGCACAAGGAACGTCTGCTGACGAAACTGTATTTGGATATCAAGAAAGATATGCAGAATACAGATATAAACCATCTCAAATTACAGGCAAATTTAGATCTAATGCAACAGGAACATTAGATAGTTGGCATCTAGCACAAGATTTTTCTTCATTACCAAGTTTAAATTCAAGTTTTATTGAAGAAAATCCACCTGTGGACAGAGTTACAGCTGTTAACACTGAACCAGATCTTTTACTGGATATGTATTTTAAATTTAAAACGGCAAGACCTATGCCAACATATAGTGTCCCTGCTCTATTGAGTCATTTCTAATGGGATTGCCTGGTGTATTTGAAATGCTATACGCTGATCGTGTAGCAAAAAGAGATTTCTCACGTCAAGCTCATCATGCTGAGGCACAATCAGCAAAGCAAATGGCATTTCAAGAAAGAATGAGTAACACAGCATATCAGCGAGCAATGGCTGATATGAAAAAAGCTGGTTTAAACCCTATTCTAGCTGGAAAGCTAGGTGGTGCTACAACCCCAGGTGGAGCAATGGCTAAAACGCCACAGATTAACACTATGGATACTATATCCAAAGTATCTAGTTCAGTTTCACAAATGGCCCAAATGCAGCAGCAATTAGCTACAGCAAAACAAATGAATATAAAAGCACAAATGGACGAATTAGATTTACGAATGTTAAAAGATCGTAACATGGCACCATTGGCTTTTAAACATACAGTTCTGAACCAGGCTGGATCAGAACTATATGATTTTGCAAGAAGTCCAACCACTCAATTTTTTAGTGCCGATCTTCTTTCAAATATTATGAAAGATCCAAGAAATACAAAATTACATTCAATACATAAATGGTTAGAAAAAGTAACTAATTCAGCCAAAAAATATATTAAAGATAAAGGCTATTTTACTTCTAATAAAGGTAAAATACCTAGAATAACAATTTATCCAAGTGGGTATAAATAAATGACAAAAAAATCTAACGTTATAACATTTAAAACACCTTATACTAATCCTCCTACCCGTTGTTTTTTTGAGACAACGGGAGAAACATTAACTCAACAACATTTTCAGGAAGAAACTGAAATAAATAATATACTCCGTTCACATGATAGGAACGGAATAATTGAGCATATACACCGAGGTAATGCGATATATGGTGATTTTTCAGAAATCACAGATTTAAGTGATGCTTTACATCAAATAAAAGAAGCGCAAGCTGAATTTTTAAACATACCATCTGGTATTAGAGAACAATTTAAAAATGATGCTGGAGAATTTTTCAAATTCGCATCAAATCCAGATAACCACGACCAGATGGTTGAAATGGGATTAGCTAATCCCGTTAAGTCAGCTGCTATGCCAGCTGAACAAGAGTCTTCCTCTGTAGAGCCACAAAACTCGAAAGAGGAAGACTCTGCACGTATTAATACTTGATCTAATACGTGCTAACTGACACTAAACAAGGAGATGCTTTATGGCTTATAGAAAAAGAATGAGAAGAAGACACTCAAGAAAAGTCTTTAGAAAAACTGCTAGTAAAACACATAGGAAAAATCATATTAAACCTATGAGAGGCGGATATAGAATATAAATGCCTTGCTATAATCCGCTTACAGCATGGAAGGTAGACGGAAATATAGTATTCAATAAACCTACCGGCTCACATAACCTATTAAAACCATTTAATCTACCCTGTGCTAAATGCATAGGGTGTAGATTAAATTATGCACGAAGTTGGGCATTAAGATGCCAACTAGAAGCTTTAACACATGAAGATAATTGTTTTATAACATTAACTTTTAATAACGAAGAATTACAAAAAAGAGATAACCCTTGGTCTGTTGACGTTAAAGACTTTCAACTTTTTATGAAAAAGTTTAGGAAACGTTTTAACAAAACAATCCGTTTCTTTCACTGTGGTGAATACGGTGAAAAAACCTATAGACCCCATTATCATGCCCTACTCTTTGGACATGATTTTAGAATCCCCTCCCCAACTAATAAAGTTAAAAAATATGGTTCAAAAAAATACCCTTTGTATGAAAGTACTGAACTAACTAACCTATGGGGGAGGGGACATACAACAGTTGGCGAATTAAATTTCGACACTGCGAGTTATACAGCGAGGTATGTAACAAAAAAAATTAAAGGCGAAGCAACTAAAATAAATATAGACCCATCTACGGGTGAAGTGTCAAAAATAAACGATGTTTATTGTACAATGAGTCGAGCAGCTGGTATTGGACATGCTGCTTATCAAAAATATAAACATAATTGGTATGCAAATGATTTCATTGTTAATGGCAATGGAATTAAAATGAAACCTCCAAGATACTTTGATAAATTATATCAGGAAGAATTTCCTGATAAATTTGAAGCTATAAAAAAAGCAAGAAAAGACACATTAGATTATTTGGATATGGATCCAAGAGATCCAAAAACAAAAAGATTAAAAGATATTGAAAATGTAAAAATGCTTAAACTTAAAGAATGTTTAAGAGAGATCGAATCTTGACTTACCACAAAAAAAACATAAACTGATAATATATATTATGTAATTTTTTTACAAATATATAAAAAACAATGACTTATAAGGTCAAATCACAATTTGCCTTATTTGGTCAAAATATTAACACAATGGAGCATAGACCATGACAAAAGGAAATAACTATAAATTCTTATTCTCAATATACGATGAAGTTACAAAACTATTCGAAGCACCCTTTGTTGATCTTAACAAAGGTTCAGCTATGAGAAGAATTCAAGACTTAATGCAATCTAATCCCCAAAGTCCTTACGCTAAGTTTCCGCATGATTATAAATTAATGTTAGTTGGAACTTGGAATGAGGAAACAGGATATATGTACTCTAATGACAAAACAACAGACCTTGTTGTTGCATTAGAAGATATAACAACCAAAAAGGAATAAAAAATGTCACTATTCGGAGCTTCAGGTCATCAACCTACTACATTATCAAAAGATTTTTCAAGATCACCAAAAGCTGAAATTCAAAGATCAGTTTTTAATAGAGATCACGGATTAAAAACAACAATAGACGCTGGGTATTTATACCCAATCTTTTATGATGAAGCTCTACCTGGTGATACATTTCAATTAACTGCTAACGGTTTCGGCCGTTTAGCAACCCCTATTAATCCATTTATGGATAATTTATATATACAAACTTTTTTCTTTGCTGTCCCATTCAGAATTATATGGGACAATTGGGAAAAGTTTTGTGGAGAACAAATAAATCCCGGAGATAGTACAGACTATCAAACACCACAAATACAAGGAGCTACAGTAACTGAATTATCATTATTTGATTATTTTGGATTACCTACAGGTGTAGCCGGAATAAATTTTAATAATTTTGCTGGACGTGGTTATAATCTCATTTGGAATGAATGGTTTAGAGACGAAAATTTACAAAATAGTTTAACTGTGGATCTGGGAGATGGCCCAGATTCATTATCTGATTACACATTGCAAAAAAGAGGTAAAAGGCACGATTATTTTACAAGTGCTTTACCTTGGCCTCAAAAAGGCGATGCTGTTACATTACCTTTAGGAACAACAGCACCAGTTACTTCTGATGGAAGTAACTTTACTTTATCTACAGCAACTCATGCAGATCAAGCAGCAAAAATTAATCAAAACGGACAAGTATTTGTTACTAATGGATCAGCAGATCAAAATGCTTTTTTTGGAGATGCTACTGGTTTAACAGCTGATCTTAGTACAGCTACTTCAGCAACCATTAACCAATTAAGAGAGGCTTTTCAAGTTCAAGGATTACTTGAAAGAGACGCTAGAGGTGGAACACGATATAAAGAAATTATTCAAGGACATTTTAATGTTACTTCTCCTGACATGCGTTTGGATAGACCAGAGTACCTTGGAGGTGGCAAAAGTTATATAAATGTGCAACCTATTGCACAAACTTCTTCCACAGACGCAACAACGCCTCAAGGAAATATGTCAGGTTTTGGAACAACAGGTTTTGATAATCATAGTTTTACTAAATCCTTTACAGAACATTGTGCTGTAATAGGATTAGTATGTGTATTTGCTGATTTAACTTATCAGCAAGGTATAAATAGATTTTTTAGTAAAAGAACTAGATACGATTATTATTGGCCAGCACTCGCACACCTGGGTGAGCAATCAGTGCTTAATAAAGAAATATACGCACAAGGAACGTCTGCTGACGAAACTGTATTTGGATATCAAGAAAGATATGCAGAATACAGATATAAACCATCTCAAATTACAGGCAAATTTAGATCTAATGCAACAGGAACATTAGATAGTTGGCATCTAGCACAAGATTTTTCTTCATTACCAAGTTTAAATTCAAGTTTTATTGAAGAAAATCCACCTGTGGACAGAGTTACAGCTGTTAACACTGAACCAGATCTTTTACTGGATATGTATTTTAAATTTAAAACGGCAAGACCTATGCCAACATATAGTGTCCCTGCTCTATTGAGTCATTTCTAATGGGATTGCCTGGTGTATTTGAAATGCTATACGCTGATCGTGTAGCAAAAAGAGATTTCTCACGTCAAGCTCATCATGCTGAGGCACAATCAGCAAAGCAAATGGCATTTCAAGAAAGAATGAGTAACACAGCATATCAGCGAGCAATGGCTGATATGAAAAAAGCTGGTTTAAACCCTATTCTAGCTGGAAAGCTAGGTGGTGCTACAACCCCAGGTGGAGCAATGGCTAAAACGCCACAGATTAACACTATGGATACTATATCCAAAGTATCTAGTTCAGTTTCACAAATGGCCCAAATGCAGCAGCAATTAGCTACAGCAAAACAAATGAATATAAAAGCACAAATGGACGAATTAGATTTACGAATGTTAAAAGATCGTAACATGGCACCATTGGCTTTTAAACATACAGTTCTGAACCAGGCTGGATCAGAACTATATGATTTTGCAAGAAGTCCAACCACTCAATTTTTTAGTGCCGATCTTCTTTCAAATATTATGAAAGATCCAAGAAATACAAAATTACATTCAATACATAAATGGTTAGAAAAAGTAACTAATTCAGCCAAAAAATATATTAAAGATAAAGGCTATTTTACTTCTAATAAAGGTAAAATACCTAGAATAACAATTTATCCAAGTGGGTATAAATAAATGACAAAAAAATCTAACGTTATAACATTTAAAACACCTTATACTAATCCTCCTACCCGTTGTTTTTTTGAGACAACGGGAGAAACATTAACTCAACAACATTTTCAGGAAGAAACTGAAATAAATAATATACTCCGTTCACATGATAGGAACGGAATAATTGAGCATATACACCGAGGTAATGCGATATATGGTGATTTTTCAGAAATCACAGATTTAAGTGATGCTTTACATCAAATAAAAGAAGCGCAAGCTGAATTTTTAAACATACCATCTGGTATTAGAGAACAATTTAAAAATGATGCTGGAGAATTTTTCAAATTCGCATCAAATCCAGATAACCACGACCAGATGGTTGAAATGGGATTAGCTAATCCCGTTAAGTCAGCTGCTATGCCAGCTGAACAAGAGTCTTCCTCTGTAGAGCCACAAAACTCGAAAGAGGAAGACTCTGCACGTATTAATACTTGATCTAATACGTGCTAACTGACACTAAACAAGGAGATGCTTTATGGCTTATAGAAAAAGAATGAGAAGAAGACACTCAAGAAAAGTCTTTAGAAAAACTGCTAGTAAAACACATAGGAAAAATCATATTAAACCTATGAGAGGCGGATATAGAATATAAATGCCTTGCTATAATCCGCTTACAGCATGGAAGGTAGACGGAAATATAGTATTCAATAAACCTACCGGCTCACATAACCTATTAAAACCATTTAATCTACCCTGTGCTAAATGCATAGGGTGTAGATTAAATTATGCACGAAGTTGGGCATTAAGATGCCAACTAGAAGCTTTAACACATGAAGATAATTGTTTTATAACATTAACTTTTAATAACGAAGAATTACAAAAAAGAGATAACCCTTGGTCTGTTGACGTTAAAGACTTTCAACTTTTTATGAAAAAGTTTAGGAAACGTTTTAACAAAACAATCCGTTTCTTTCACTGTGGTGAATACGGTGAAAAAACCTATAGACCCCATTATCATGCCCTACTCTTTGGACATGATTTTAGAATCCCCTCCCCAACTAATAAAGTTAAAAAATATGGTTCAAAAAAATACCCTTTGTATGAAAGTACTGAACTAACTAACCTATGGGGGAGGGGACATACAACAGTTGGCGAATTAAATTTCGACACTGCGAGTTATACAGCGAGGTATGTAACAAAAAAAATTAAAGGCGAAGCAACTAAAATAAATATAGACCCATCTACGGGTGAAGTGTCAAAAATAAACGATGTTTATTGTACAATGAGTCGAGCAGCTGGTATTGGACATGCTGCTTATCAAAAATATAAACATAATTGGTATGCAAATGATTTCATTGTTAATGGCAATGGAATTAAAATGAAACCTCCAAGATACTTTGATAAATTATATCAGGAAGAATTTCCTGATAAATTTGAAGCTATAAAAAAAGCAAGAAAAGACACATTAGATTATTTGGATATGGATCCAAGAGATCCAAAAACAAAAAGATTAAAAGATATTGAAAATGTAAAAATGCTTAAACTTAAAGAATGTTTAAGAGAGATCGAATCTTGACTTACCACAAAAAAAACATAAACTGATAATATATATTATGTAATTTTTTTACAAATATATAAAAAACAATGACTTATAAGGTCAAATCACAATTTGCCTTATTTGGTCAAAATATTAACACAATGGAGCATAGACCATGACAAAAGGAAATAACTATAAATTCTTATTCTCAATATACGATGAAGTTACAAAACTATTCGAAGCACCCTTTGTTGATCTTAACAAAGGTTCAGCTATGAGAAGAATTCAAGACTTAATGCAATCTAATCCCCAAAGTCCTTACGCTAAGTTTCCGCATGATTATAAATTAATGTTAGTTGGAACTTGGAATGAGGAAACAGGATATATGTACTCTAATGACAAAACAACAGACCTTGTTGTTGCATTAGAAGATATAACAACCAAAAAGGAATAAAAAATGTCACTATTCGGAGCTTCAGGTCATCAACCTACTACATTATCAAAAGATTTTTCAAGATCACCAAAAGCTGAAATTCAAAGATCAGTTTTTAATAGAGATCACGGATTAAAAACAACAATAGACGCTGGGTATTTATACCCAATCTTTTATGATGAAGCTCTACCTGGTGATACATTTCAATTAACTGCTAACGGTTTCGGCCGTTTAGCAACCCCTATTAATCCATTTATGGATAATTTATATATACAAACTTTTTTCTTTGCTGTCCCATTCAGAATTATATGGGACAATTGGGAAAAGTTTTGTGGAGAACAAATAAATCCCGGAGATAGTACAGACTATCAAACACCACAAATACAAGGAGCTACAGTAACTGAATTATCATTATTTGATTATTTTGGATTACCTACAGGTGTAGCCGGAATAAATTTTAATAATTTTGCTGGACGTGGTTATAATCTCATTTGGAATGAATGGTTTAGAGACGAAAATTTACAAAATAGTTTAACTGTGGATCTGGGAGATGGCCCAGATTCATTATCTGATTACACATTGCAAAAAAGAGGTAAAAGGCACGATTATTTTACAAGTGCTTTACCTTGGCCTCAAAAAGGCGATGCTGTTACATTACCTTTAGGAACAACAGCACCAGTTACTTCTGATGGAAGTAACTTTACTTTATCTACAGCAACTCATGCAGATCAAGCAGCAAAAATTAATCAAAACGGACAAGTATTTGTTACTAATGGATCAGCAGATCAAAATGCTTTTTTTGGAGATGCTACTGGTTTAACAGCTGATCTTAGTACAGCTACTTCAGCAACCATTAACCAATTAAGAGAGGCTTTTCAAGTTCAAGGATTACTTGAAAGAGACGCTAGAGGTGGAACACGATATAAAGAAATTATTCAAGGACATTTTAATGTTACTTCTCCTGACATGCGTTTGGATAGACCAGAGTACCTTGGAGGTGGCAAAAGTTATATAAATGTGCAACCTATTGCACAAACTTCTTCCACAGACGCAACAACGCCTCAAGGAAATATGTCAGGTTTTGGAACAACAGGTTTTGATAATCATAGTTTTACTAAATCCTTTACAGAACATTGTGCTGTAATAGGATTAGTATGTGTATTTGCTGATTTAACTTATCAGCAAGGTATAAATAGATTTTTTAGTAAAAGAACTAGATACGATTATTATTGGCCAGCACTCGCACACCTGGGTGAGCAATCAGTGCTTAATAAAGAAATATACGCACAAGGAACGTCTGCTGACGAAACTGTATTTGGATATCAAGAAAGATATGCAGAATACAGATATAAACCATCTCAAATTACAGGCAAATTTAGATCTAATGCAACAGGAACATTAGATAGTTGGCATCTAGCACAAGATTTTTCTTCATTACCAAGTTTAAATTCAAGTTTTATTGAAGAAAATCCACCTGTGGACAGAGTTACAGCTGTTAACACTGAACCAGATCTTTTACTGGATATGTATTTTAAATTTAAAACGGCAAGACCTATGCCAACATATAGTGTCCCTGCTCTATTGAGTCATTTCTAATGGGATTGCCTGGTGTATTTGAAATGCTATACGCTGATCGTGTAGCAAAAAGAGATTTCTCACGTCAAGCTCATCATGCTGAGGCACAATCAGCAAAGCAAATGGCATTTCAAGAAAGAATGAGTAACACAGCATATCAGCGAGCAATGGCTGATATGAAAAAAGCTGGTTTAAACCCTATTCTAGCTGGAAAGCTAGGTGGTGCTACAACCCCAGGTGGAGCAATGGCTAAAACGCCACAGATTAACACTATGGATACTATATCCAAAGTATCTAGTTCAGTTTCACAAATGGCCCAAATGCAGCAGCAATTAGCTACAGCAAAACAAATGAATATAAAAGCACAAATGGACGAATTAGATTTACGAATGTTAAAAGATCGTAACATGGCACCATTGGCTTTTAAACATACAGTTCTGAACCAGGCTGGATCAGAACTATATGATTTTGCAAGAAGTCCAACCACTCAATTTTTTAGTGCCGATCTTCTTTCAAATATTATGAAAGATCCAAGAAATACAAAATTACATTCAATACATAAATGGTTAGAAAAAGTAACTAATTCAGCCAAAAAATATATTAAAGATAAAGGCTATTTTACTTCTAATAAAGGTAAAATACCTAGAATAACAATTTATCCAAGTGGGTATAAATAAATGACAAAAAAATCTAACGTTATAACATTTAAAACACCTTATACTAATCCTCCTACCCGTTGTTTTTTTGAGACAACGGGAGAAACATTAACTCAACAACATTTTCAGGAAGAAACTGAAATAAATAATATACTCCGTTCACATGATAGGAACGGAATAATTGAGCATATACACCGAGGTAATGCGATATATGGTGATTTTTCAGAAATCACAGATTTAAGTGATGCTTTACATCAAATAAAAGAAGCGCAAGCTGAATTTTTAAACATACCATCTGGTATTAGAGAACAATTTAAAAATGATGCTGGAGAATTTTTCAAATTCGCATCAAATCCAGATAACCACGACCAGATGGTTGAAATGGGATTAGCTAATCCCGTTAAGTCAGCTGCTATGCCAGCTGAACAAGAGTCTTCCTCTGTAGAGCCACAAAACTCGAAAGAGGAAGACTCTGCACGTATTAATACTTGATCTAATACGTGCTAACTGACACTAAACAAGGAGATGCTTTATGGCTTATAGAAAAAGAATGAGAAGAAGACACTCAAGAAAAGTCTTTAGAAAAACTGCTAGTAAAACACATAGGAAAAATCATATTAAACCTATGAGAGGCGGATATAGAATATAAATGCCTTGCTATAATCCGCTTACAGCATGGAAGGTAGACGGAAATATAGTATTCAATAAACCTACCGGCTCACATAACCTATTAAAACCATTTAATCTACCCTGTGCTAAATGCATAGGGTGTAGATTAAATTATGCACGAAGTTGGGCATTAAGATGCCAACTAGAAGCTTTAACACATGAAGATAATTGTTTTATAACATTAACTTTTAATAACGAAGAATTACAAAAAAGAGATAACCCTTGGTCTGTTGACGTTAAAGACTTTCAACTTTTTATGAAAAAGTTTAGGAAACGTTTTAACAAAACAATCCGTTTCTTTCACTGTGGTGAATACGGTGAAAAAACCTATAGACCCCATTATCATGCCCTACTCTTTGGACATGATTTTAGAATCCCCTCCCCAACTAATAAAGTTAAAAAATATGGTTCAAAAAAATACCCTTTGTATGAAAGTACTGAACTAACTAACCTATGGGGGAGGGGACATACAACAGTTGGCGAATTAAATTTCGACACTGCGAGTTATACAGCGAGGTATGTAACAAAAAAAATTAAAGGCGAAGCAACTAAAATAAATATAGACCCATCTACGGGTGAAGTGTCAAAAATAAACGATGTTTATTGTACAATGAGTCGAGCAGCTGGTATTGGACATGCTGCTTATCAAAAATATAAACATAATTGGTATGCAAATGATTTCATTGTTAATGGCAATGGAATTAAAATGAAACCTCCAAGATACTTTGATAAATTATATCAGGAAGAATTTCCTGATAAATTTGAAGCTATAAAAAAAGCAAGAAAAGACACATTAGATTATTTGGATATGGATCCAAGAGATCCAAAAACAAAAAGATTAAAAGATATTGAAAATGTAAAAATGCTTAAACTTAAAGAATGTTTAAGAGAGATCGAATCTTGACTTACCACAAAAAAAACATAAACTGATAATATATATTATGTAATTTTTTTACAAATATATAAAAAACAATGACTTATAAGGTCAAATCACAATTTGCCTTATTTGGTCAAAATATTAACACAATGGAGCATAGACCATGACAAAAGGAAATAACTATAAATTCTTATTCTCAATATACGATGAAGTTACAAAACTATTCGAAGCACCCTTTGTTGATCTTAACAAAGGTTCAGCTATGAGAAGAATTCAAGACTTAATGCAATCTAATCCCCAAAGTCCTTACGCTAAGTTTCCGCATGATTATAAATTAATGTTAGTTGGAACTTGGAATGAGGAAACAGGATATATGTACTCTAATGACAAAACAACAGACCTTGTTGTTGCATTAGAAGATATAACAACCAAAAAGGAATAAAAAATGTCACTATTCGGAGCTTCAGGTCATCAACCTACTACATTATCAAAAGATTTTTCAAGATCACCAAAAGCTGAAATTCAAAGATCAGTTTTTAATAGAGATCACGGATTAAAAACAACAATAGACGCTGGGTATTTATACCCAATCTTTTATGATGAAGCTCTACCTGGTGATACATTTCAATTAACTGCTAACGGTTTCGGCCGTTTAGCAACCCCTATTAATCCATTTATGGATAATTTATATATACAAACTTTTTTCTTTGCTGTCCCATTCAGAATTATATGGGACAATTGGGAAAAGTTTTGTGGAGAACAAATAAATCCCGGAGATAGTACAGACTATCAAACACCACAAATACAAGGAGCTACAGTAACTGAATTATCATTATTTGATTATTTTGGATTACCTACAGGTGTAGCCGGAATAAATTTTAATAATTTTGCTGGACGTGGTTATAATCTCATTTGGAATGAATGGTTTAGAGACGAAAATTTACAAAATAGTTTAACTGTGGATCTGGGAGATGGCCCAGATTCATTATCTGATTACACATTGCAAAAAAGAGGTAAAAGGCACGATTATTTTACAAGTGCTTTACCTTGGCCTCAAAAAGGCGATGCTGTTACATTACCTTTAGGAACAACAGCACCAGTTACTTCTGATGGAAGTAACTTTACTTTATCTACAGCAACTCATGCAGATCAAGCAGCAAAAATTAATCAAAACGGACAAGTATTTGTTACTAATGGATCAGCAGATCAAAATGCTTTTTTTGGAGATGCTACTGGTTTAACAGCTGATCTTAGTACAGCTACTTCAGCAACCATTAACCAATTAAGAGAGGCTTTTCAAGTTCAAGGATTACTTGAAAGAGACGCTAGAGGTGGAACACGATATAAAGAAATTATTCAAGGACATTTTAATGTTACTTCTCCTGACATGCGTTTGGATAGACCAGAGTACCTTGGAGGTGGCAAAAGTTATATAAATGTGCAACCTATTGCACAAACTTCTTCCACAGACGCAACAACGCCTCAAGGAAATATGTCAGGTTTTGGAACAACAGGTTTTGATAATCATAGTTTTACTAAATCCTTTACAGAACATTGTGCTGTAATAGGATTAGTATGTGTATTTGCTGATTTAACTTATCAGCAAGGTATAAATAGATTTTTTAGTAAAAGAACTAGATACGATTATTATTGGCCAGCACTCGCACACCTGGGTGAGCAATCAGTGCTTAATAAAGAAATATACGCACAAGGAACGTCTGCTGACGAAACTGTATTTGGATATCAAGAAAGATATGCAGAATACAGATATAAACCATCTCAAATTACAGGCAAATTTAGATCTAATGCAACAGGAACATTAGATAGTTGGCATCTAGCACAAGATTTTTCTTCATTACCAAGTTTAAATTCAAGTTTTATTGAAGAAAATCCACCTGTGGACAGAGTTACAGCTGTTAACACTGAACCAGATCTTTTACTGGATATGTATTTTAAATTTAAAACGGCAAGACCTATGCCAACATATAGTGTCCCTGCTCTATTGAGTCATTTCTAATGGGATTGCCTGGTGTATTTGAAATGCTATACGCTGATCGTGTAGCAAAAAGAGATTTCTCACGTCAAGCTCATCATGCTGAGGCACAATCAGCAAAGCAAATGGCATTTCAAGAAAGAATGAGTAACACAGCATATCAGCGAGCAATGGCTGATATGAAAAAAGCTGGTTTAAACCCTATTCTAGCTGGAAAGCTAGGTGGTGCTACAACCCCAGGTGGAGCAATGGCTAAAACGCCACAGATTAACACTATGGATACTATATCCAAAGTATCTAGTTCAGTTTCACAAATGGCCCAAATGCAGCAGCAATTAGCTACAGCAAAACAAATGAATATAAAAGCACAAATGGACGAATTAGATTTACGAATGTTAAAAGATCGTAACATGGCACCATTGGCTTTTAAACATACAGTTCTGAACCAGGCTGGATCAGAACTATATGATTTTGCAAGAAGTCCAACCACTCAATTTTTTAGTGCCGATCTTCTTTCAAATATTATGAAAGATCCAAGAAATACAAAATTACATTCAATACATAAATGGTTAGAAAAAGTAACTAATTCAGCCAAAAAATATATTAAAGATAAAGGCTATTTTACTTCTAATAAAGGTAAAATACCTAGAATAACAATTTATCCAAGTGGGTATAAATAAATGACAAAAAAATCTAACGTTATAACATTTAAAACACCTTATACTAATCCTCCTACCCGTTGTTTTTTTGAGACAACGGGAGAAACATTAACTCAACAACATTTTCAGGAAGAAACTGAAATAAATAATATACTCCGTTCACATGATAGGAACGGAATAATTGAGCATATACACCGAGGTAATGCGATATATGGTGATTTTTCAGAAATCACAGATTTAAGTGATGCTTTACATCAAATAAAAGAAGCGCAAGCTGAATTTTTAAACATACCATCTGGTATTAGAGAACAATTTAAAAATGATGCTGGAGAATTTTTCAAATTCGCATCAAATCCAGATAACCACGACCAGATGGTTGAAATGGGATTAGCTAATCCCGTTAAGTCAGCTGCTATGCCAGCTGAACAAGAGTCTTCCTCTGTAGAGCCACAAAACTCGAAAGAGGAAGACTCTGCACGTATTAATACTTGATCTAATACGTGCTAACTGACACTAAACAAGGAGATGCTTTATGGCTTATAGAAAAAGAATGAGAAGAAGACACTCAAGAAAAGTCTTTAGAAAAACTGCTAGTAAAACACATAGGAAAAATCATATTAAACCTATGAGAGGCGGATATAGAATATAAATGCCTTGCTATAATCCGCTTACAGCATGGAAGGTAGACGGAAATATAGTATTCAATAAACCTACCGGCTCACATAACCTATTAAAACCATTTAATCTACCCTGTGCTAAATGCATAGGGTGTAGATTAAATTATGCACGAAGTTGGGCATTAAGATGCCAACTAGAAGCTTTAACACATGAAGATAATTGTTTTATAACATTAACTTTTAATAACGAAGAATTACAAAAAAGAGATAACCCTTGGTCTGTTGACGTTAAAGACTTTCAACTTTTTATGAAAAAGTTTAGGAAACGTTTTAACAAAACAATCCGTTTCTTTCACTGTGGTGAATACGGTGAAAAAACCTATAGACCCCATTATCATGCCCTACTCTTTGGACATGATTTTAGAATCCCCTCCCCAACTAATAAAGTTAAAAAATATGGTTCAAAAAAATACCCTTTGTATGAAAGTACTGAACTAACTAACCTATGGGGGAGGGGACATACAACAGTTGGCGAATTAAATTTCGACACTGCGAGTTATACAGCGAGGTATGTAACAAAAAAAATTAAAGGCGAAGCAACTAAAATAAATATAGACCCATCTACGGGTGAAGTGTCAAAAATAAACGATGTTTATTGTACAATGAGTCGAGCAGCTGGTATTGGACATGCTGCTTATCAAAAATATAAACATAATTGGTATGCAAATGATTTCATTGTTAATGGCAATGGAATTAAAATGAAACCTCCAAGATACTTTGATAAATTATATCAGGAAGAATTTCCTGATAAATTTGAAGCTATAAAAAAAGCAAGAAAAGACACATTAGATTATTTGGATATGGATCCAAGAGATCCAAAAACAAAAAGATTAAAAGATATTGAAAATGTAAAAATGCTTAAACTTAAAGAATGTTTAAGAGAGATCGAATCTTGACTTACCACAAAAAAAACATAAACTGATAATATATATTATGTAATTTTTTTACAAATATATAAAAAACAATGACTTATAAGGTCAAATCACAATTTGCCTTATTTGGTCAAAATATTAACACAATGGAGCATAGACCATGACAAAAGGAAATAACTATAAATTCTTATTCTCAATATACGATGAAGTTACAAAACTATTCGAAGCACCCTTTGTTGATCTTAACAAAGGTTCAGCTATGAGAAGAATTCAAGACTTAATGCAATCTAATCCCCAAAGTCCTTACGCTAAGTTTCCGCATGATTATAAATTAATGTTAGTTGGAACTTGGAATGAGGAAACAGGATATATGTACTCTAATGACAAAACAACAGACCTTGTTGTTGCATTAGAAGATATAACAACCAAAAAGGAATAAAAAATGTCACTATTCGGAGCTTCAGGTCATCAACCTACTACATTATCAAAAGATTTTTCAAGATCACCAAAAGCTGAAATTCAAAGATCAGTTTTTAATAGAGATCACGGATTAAAAACAACAATAGACGCTGGGTATTTATACCCAATCTTTTATGATGAAGCTCTACCTGGTGATACATTTCAATTAACTGCTAACGGTTTCGGCCGTTTAGCAACCCCTATTAATCCATTTATGGATAATTTATATATACAAACTTTTTTCTTTGCTGTCCCATTCAGAATTATATGGGACAATTGGGAAAAGTTTTGTGGAGAACAAATAAATCCCGGAGATAGTACAGACTATCAAACACCACAAATACAAGGAGCTACAGTAACTGAATTATCATTATTTGATTATTTTGGATTACCTACAGGTGTAGCCGGAATAAATTTTAATAATTTTGCTGGACGTGGTTATAATCTCATTTGGAATGAATGGTTTAGAGACGAAAATTTACAAAATAGTTTAACTGTGGATCTGGGAGATGGCCCAGATTCATTATCTGATTACACATTGCAAAAAAGAGGTAAAAGGCACGATTATTTTACAAGTGCTTTACCTTGGCCTCAAAAAGGCGATGCTGTTACATTACCTTTAGGAACAACAGCACCAGTTACTTCTGATGGAAGTAACTTTACTTTATCTACAGCAACTCATGCAGATCAAGCAGCAAAAATTAATCAAAACGGACAAGTATTTGTTACTAATGGATCAGCAGATCAAAATGCTTTTTTTGGAGATGCTACTGGTTTAACAGCTGATCTTAGTACAGCTACTTCAGCAACCATTAACCAATTAAGAGAGGCTTTTCAAGTTCAAGGATTACTTGAAAGAGACGCTAGAGGTGGAACACGATATAAAGAAATTATTCAAGGACATTTTAATGTTACTTCTCCTGACATGCGTTTGGATAGACCAGAGTACCTTGGAGGTGGCAAAAGTTATATAAATGTGCAACCTATTGCACAAACTTCTTCCACAGACGCAACAACGCCTCAAGGAAATATGTCAGGTTTTGGAACAACAGGTTTTGATAATCATAGTTTTACTAAATCCTTTACAGAACATTGTGCTGTAATAGGATTAGTATGTGTATTTGCTGATTTAACTTATCAGCAAGGTATAAATAGATTTTTTAGTAAAAGAACTAGATACGATTATTATTGGCCAGCACTCGCACACCTGGGTGAGCAATCAGTGCTTAATAAAGAAATATACGCACAAGGAACGTCTGCTGACGAAACTGTATTTGGATATCAAGAAAGATATGCAGAATACAGATATAAACCATCTCAAATTACAGGCAAATTTAGATCTAATGCAACAGGAACATTAGATAGTTGGCATCTAGCACAAGATTTTTCTTCATTACCAAGTTTAAATTCAAGTTTTATTGAAGAAAATCCACCTGTGGACAGAGTTACAGCTGTTAACACTGAACCAGATCTTTTACTGGATATGTATTTTAAATTTAAAACGGCAAGACCTATGCCAACATATAGTGTCCCTGCTCTATTGAGTCATTTCTAATGGGATTGCCTGGTGTATTTGAAATGCTATACGCTGATCGTGTAGCAAAAAGAGATTTCTCACGTCAAGCTCATCATGCTGAGGCACAATCAGCAAAGCAAATGGCATTTCAAGAAAGAATGAGTAACACAGCATATCAGCGAGCAATGGCTGATATGAAAAAAGCTGGTTTAAACCCTATTCTAGCTGGAAAGCTAGGTGGTGCTACAACCCCAGGTGGAGCAATGGCTAAAACGCCACAGATTAACACTATGGATACTATATCCAAAGTATCTAGTTCAGTTTCACAAATGGCCCAAATGCAGCAGCAATTAGCTACAGCAAAACAAATGAATATAAAAGCNCAAATGGACGAATTAGATTTACGAATGTTAAAAGATCGTAACATGGCACCATTGGCTTTTAAACATACAGTTCTGAACCAGGCTGGATCAGAACTATATGATTTTGCAAGAAGTCCAACCACTCAATTTTTTAGTGCCGATCTTCTTTCAAATATTATGAAAGATCCAAGAAATACAAAATTACATTCAATACATAAATGGTTAGAAAAAGTAACTAATTCAGCCAAAAAATATATTAAAGATAAAGGCTATTTTACTTCTAATAAAGNTAAAATACCTAGAATAACAATTTATCCAAGTGGGTATAAATAAATGACAAAAAAATCTAACGTTATAACATTTAAAACACCTTATACTAATCCTCCTACCCGTTGTTTTTTTGAGACAACGGGAGAAACATTAACTCAACAACATTTTCAGGAAGAAACTGAAATAAATAATATACTCCGTTCACATGATAGGAACGGAATAATTGAGCATATACACCGAGGTAATGCGATATATGGTGATTTTTCAGAAATCACAGATTTAAGTGATGCTTTACATCAAATAAAAGAAGCGCAAGCTGAATTTTTAAACATACCATCTGGTATTAGAGAACAATTTAAAAATGATGCTGGAGAATTTTTCAAATTCGCATCAAATCCAGATAACCACGACCAGATGGTTGAAATGGGATTAGCTAATCCCGTTAAGTCAGCTGCTATGCCAGCTGAACAAGAGTCTTCCTCTGTAGAGCCACAAAACTCGAAAGAGGAAGACTCTGCACGTATTAATACTTGATCTAATACGTGCTAACTGACACTAAACAAGGAGATGCTTTATGGCTTATAGAAAAAGAATGAGAAGAAGACACTCAAGAAAAGTCTTTAGAAAAACTGCTAGTAAAACACATAGGAAAAATCATATTAAACCTATGAGAGGCGGATATAGAATATAAATGCCTTGCTATAATCCGCTTACAGCATGGAAGGTAGACGGAAATATAGTATTCAATAAACCTACCGGCTCACATAACCTATTAAAACCATTTAATCTACCCTGTGCTAAATGCATAGGGTGTAGATTAAATTATGCACGAAGTTGGGCATTAAGATGCCAACTAGAAGCTTTAACACATGAAGATAATTGTTTTATAACATTAACTTTTAATAACGAAGAATTACAAAAAAGAGATAACCCTTGGTCTGTTGACGTTAAAGACTTTCAACTTTTTATGAAAAAGTTTAGGAAACGTTTTAACAAAACAATCCGTTTCTTTCACTGTGGTGAATACGGTGAAAAAACCTATAGACCCCATTATCATGCCCTACTCTTTGGACATGATTTTAGAATCCCCTCCCCAACTAATAAAGTTAAAAAATATGGTTCAAAAAAATACCCTTTGTATGAAAGTACTGAACTAACTAACCTATGGGGGAGGGGACATACAACAGTTGGCGAATTAAATTTCGACACTGCGAGTTATACAGCGAGGTATGTAACAAAAAAAATTAAAGGCGAAGCAACTAAAATAAATATAGACCCATCTACGGGTGAAGTGTCAAAAATAAACGATGTTTATTGTACAATGAGTCGAGCAGCTGGTATTGGACATGCTGCTTATCAAAAATATAAACATAATTGGTATGCAAATGATTTCATTGTTAATGGCAATGGAATTAAAATGAAACCTCCAAGATACTTTGATAAATTATATCAGGAAGAATTTCCTGATAAATTTGAAGCTATAAAAAAAGCAAGAAAAGACACATTAGATTATTTGGATATGGATCCAAGAGATCCAAAAACAAAAAGATTAAAAGATATTGAAAATGTAAAAATGCTTAAACTTAAAGAATGTTTAAGAGAGATCGAATCTTGACTTACCACAAAAAAAACATAAACTGATAATATATATTATGTAATTTTTTTACAAATATATAAAAAACAATGACTTATAAGGTCAAATCACAATTTGCCTTATTTGGTCAAAATATTAACACAATGGAGCATAGACCATGACAAAAGGAAATAACTATAAATTCTTATTCTCAATATACGATGAAGTTACAAAACTATTCGAAGCACCCTTTGTTGATCTTAACAAAGGTTCAGCTATGAGAAGAATTCAAGACTTAATGCAATCTAATCCCCAAAGTCCTTACGCTAAGTTTCCGCATGATTATAAATTAATGTTAGTTGGAACTTGGAATGAGGAAACAGGATATATGTACTCTAATGACAAAACAACAGACCTTGTTGTTGCATTAGAAGATATAACAACCAAAAAGGAATAAAAAATGTCACTATTCGGAGCTTCAGGTCATCAACCTACTACATTATCAAAAGATTTTTCAAGATCACCAAAAGCTGAAATTCAAAGATCAGTTTTTAATAGAGATCACGGATTAAAAACAACAATAGACGCTGGGTATTTATACCCAATCTTTTATGATGAAGCTCTACCTGGTGATACATTTCAATTAACTGCTAACGGTTTCGGCCGTTTAGCAACCCCTATTAATCCATTTATGGATAATTTATATATACAAACTTTTTTCTTTGCTGTCCCATTCAGAATTATATGGGACAATTGGGAAAAGTTTTGTGGAGAACAAATAAATCCCGGAGATAGTACAGACTATCAAACACCACAAATACAAGGAGCTACAGTAACTGAATTATCATTATTTGATTATTTTGGATTACCTACAGGTGTAGCCGGAATAAATTTTAATAATTTTGCTGGACGTGGTTATAATCTCATTTGGAATGAATGGTTTAGAGACGAAAATTTACAAAATAGTTTAACTGTGGATCTGGGAGATGGCCCAGATTCATTATCTGATTACACATTGCAAAAAAGAGGTAAAAGGCACGATTATTTTACAAGTGCTTTACCTTGGCCTCAAAAAGGCGATGCTGTTACATTACCTTTAGGAACAACAGCACCAGTTACTTCTGATGGAAGTAACTTTACTTTATCTACAGCAACTCATGCAGATCAAGCAGCAAAAATTAATCAAAACGGACAAGTATTTGTTACTAATGGATCAGCAGATCAAAATGCTTTTTTTGGAGATGCTACTGGTTTAACAGCTGATCTTAGTACAGCTACTTCAGCAACCATTAACCAATTAAGAGAGGCTTTTCAAGTTCAAGGATTACTTGAAAGAGACGCTAGAGGTGGAACACGATATAAAGAAATTATTCAAGGACATTTTAATGTTACTTCTCCTGACATGCGTTTGGATAGACCAGAGTACCTTGGAGGTGGCAAAAGTTATATAAATGTGCAACCTATTGCACAAACTTCTTCCACAGACGCAACAACGCCTCAAGGAAATATGTCAGGTTTTGGAACAACAGGTTTTGATAATCATAGTTTTACTAAATCCTTTACAGAACATTGTGCTGTAATAGGATTAGTATGTGTATTTGCTGATTTAACTTATCAGCAAGGTATAAATAGATTTTTTAGTAAAAGAACTAGATACGATTATTATTGGCCAGCACTCGCACACCTGGGTGAGCAATCAGTGCTTAATAAAGAAATATACGCACAAGGAACGTCTGCTGACGAAACTGTATTTGGATATCAAGAAAGATATGCAGAATACAGATATAAACCATCTCAAATTACAGGCAAATTTAGATCTAATGCAACAGGAACATTAGATAGTTGGCATCTAGCACAAGATTTTTCTTCATTACCAAGTTTAAATTCAAGTTTTATTGAAGAAAATCCACCTGTGGACAGAGTTACAGCTGTTAACACTGAACCAGATCTTTTACTGGATATGTATTTTAAATTTAAAACGGCAAGACCTATGCCAACATATAGTGTCCCTGCTCTATTGAGTCATTTCTAATGGGATTGCCTGGTGTATTTGAAATGCTATACGCTGATCGTGTAGCAAAAAGAGATTTCTCACGTCAAGCTCATCATGCTGAGGCACAATCAGCAAAGCAAATGGCATTTCAAGAAAGAATGAGTAACACAGCATATCAGCGAGCAATGGCTGATATGAAAAAAGCTGGTTTAAACCCTATTCTAGCTGGAAAGCTAGGTGGTGCTACAACCCCAGGTGGAGCAATGGCTAAAACGCCACAGATTAACACTATGGATACTATATCCAAAGTATCTAGTTCAGTTTCACAAATGGCCCAAATGCAGCAGCAATTAGCTACAGCAAAACAAATGAATATAAAAGCACAAATGGACGAATTAGATTTACGAATGTTAAAAGATCGTAACATGGCACCATTGGCTTTTAAACATACAGTTCTGAACCAGGCTGGATCAGAACTATATGATTTTGCAAGAAGTCCAACCACTCAATTTTTTAGTGCCGATCTTCTTTCAAATATTATGAAAGATCCAAGAAATACAAAATTACATTCAATACATAAATGGTTAGAAAAAGTAACTAATTCAGCCAAAAAATATATTAAAGATAAAGGCTATTTTACTTCTAATAAAGGTAAAATACCTAGAATAACAATTTATCCAAGTGGGTATAAATAAATGACAAAAAAATCTAACGTTATAACATTTAAAACACCTTATACTAATCCTCCTACCCGTTGTTTTTTTGAGACAACGGGAGAAACATTAACTCAACAACATTTTCAGGAAGAAACTGAAATAAATAATATACTCCGTTCACATGATAGGAACGGAATAATTGAGCATATACACCGAGGTAATGCGATATATGGTGATTTTTCAGAAATCACAGATTTAAGTGATGCTTTACATCAAATAAAAGAAGCGCAAGCTGAATTTTTAAACATACCATCTGGTATTAGAGAACAATTTAAAAATGATGCTGGAGAATTTTTCAAATTCGCATCAAATCCAGATAACCACGACCAGATGGTTGAAATGGGATTAGCTAATCCCGTTAAGTCAGCTGCTATGCCAGCTGAACAAGAGTCTTCCTCTGTAGAGCCACAAAACTCGAAAGAGGAAGACTCTGCACGTATTAATACTTGATCTAATACGTGCTAACTGACACTAAACAAGGAGATGCTTTATGGCTTATAGAAAAAGAATGAGAAGAAGACACTCAAGAAAAGTCTTTAGAAAAACTGCTAGTAAAACACATAGGAAAAATCATATTAAACCTATGAGAGGCGGATATAGAATATAAATGCCTTGCTATAATCCGCTTACAGCATGGAAGGTAGACGGAAATATAGTATTCAATAAACCTACCGGCTCACATAACCTATTAAAACCATTTAATCTACCCTGTGCTAAATGCATAGGGTGTAGATTAAATTATGCACGAAGTTGGGCATTAAGATGCCAACTAGAAGCTTTAACACATGAAGATAATTGTTTTATAACATTAACTTTTAATAACGAAGAATTACAAAAAAGAGATAACCCTTGGTCTGTTGACGTTAAAGACTTTCAACTTTTTATGAAAAAGTTTAGGAAACGTTTTAACAAAACAATCCGTTTCTTTCACTGTGGTGAATACGGTGAAAAAACCTATAGACCCCATTATCATGCCCTACTCTTTGGACATGATTTTAGAATCCCCTCCCCAACTAATAAAGTTAAAAAATATGGTTCAAAAAAATACCCTTTGTATGAAAGTACTGAACTAACTAACCTATGGGGGAGGGGACATACAACAGTTGGCGAATTAAATTTCGACACTGCGAGTTATACAGCGAGGTATGTAACAAAAAAAATTAAAGGCGAAGCAACTAAAATAAATATAGACCCATCTACGGGTGAAGTGTCAAAAATAAACGATGTTTATTGTACAATGAGTCGAGCAGCTGGTATTGGACATGCTGCTTATCAAAAATATAAACATAATTGGTATGCAAATGATTTCATTGTTAATGGCAATGGAATTAAAATGAAACCTCCAAGATACTTTGATAAATTATATCAGGAAGAATTTCCTGATAAATTTGAAGCTATAAAAAAAGCAAGAAAAGACACATTAGATTATTTGGATATGGATCCAAGAGATCCAAAAACAAAAAGATTAAAAGATATTGAAAATGTAAAAATGCTTAAACTTAAAGAATGTTTAAGAGAGATCGAATCTTGACTTACCACAAAAAAAACATAAACTGATAATATATATTATGTAATTTTTTTACAAATATATAAAAAACAATGACTTATAAGGTCAAATCACAATTTGCCTTATTTGGTCAAAATATTAACACAATGGAGCATAGACCATGACAAAAGGAAATAACTATAAATTCTTATTCTCAATATACGATGAAGTTACAAAACTATTCGAAGCACCCTTTGTTGATCTTAACAAAGGTTCAGCTATGAGAAGAATTCAAGACTTAATGCAATCTAATCCCCAAAGTCCTTACGCTAAGTTTCCGCATGATTATAAATTAATGTTAGTTGGAACTTGGAATGAGGAAACAGGATATATGTACTCTAATGACAAAACAACAGACCTTGTTGTTGCATTAGAAGATATAACAACCAAAAAGGAATAAAAAATGTCACTATTCGGAGCTTCAGGTCATCAACCTACTACATTATCAAAAGATTTTTCAAGATCACCAAAAGCTGAAATTCAAAGATCAGTTTTTAATAGAGATCACGGATTAAAAACAACAATAGACGCTGGGTATTTATACCCAATCTTTTATGATGAAGCTCTACCTGGTGATACATTTCAATTAACTGCTAACGGTTTCGGCCGTTTAGCAACCCCTATTAATCCATTTATGGATAATTTATATATACAAACTTTTTTCTTTGCTGTCCCATTCAGAATTATATGGGACAATTGGGAAAAGTTTTGTGGAGAACAAATAAATCCCGGAGATAGTACAGACTATCAAACACCACAAATACAAGGAGCTACAGTAACTGAATTATCATTATTTGATTATTTTGGATTACCTACAGGTGTAGCCGGAATAAATTTTAATAATTTTGCTGGACGTGGTTATAATCTCATTTGGAATGAATGGTTTAGAGACGAAAATTTACAAAATAGTTTAACTGTGGATCTGGGAGATGGCCCAGATTCATTATCTGATTACACATTGCAAAAAAGAGGTAAAAGGCACGATTATTTTACAAGTGCTTTACCTTGGCCTCAAAAAGGCGATGCTGTTACATTACCTTTAGGAACAACAGCACCAGTTACTTCTGATGGAAGTAACTTTACTTTATCTACAGCAACTCATGCAGATCAAGCAGCAAAAATTAATCAAAACGGACAAGTATTTGTTACTAATGGATCAGCAGATCAAAATGCTTTTTTTGGAGATGCTACTGGTTTAACAGCTGATCTTAGTACAGCTACTTCAGCAACCATTAACCAATTAAGAGAGGCTTTTCAAGTTCAAGGATTACTTGAAAGAGACGCTAGAGGTGGAACACGATATAAAGAAATTATTCAAGGACATTTTAATGTTACTTCTCCTGACATGCGTTTGGATAGACCAGAGTACCTTGGAGGTGGCAAAAGTTATATAAATGTGCAACCTATTGCACAAACTTCTTCCACAGACGCAACAACGCCTCAAGGAAATATGTCAGGTTTTGGAACAACAGGTTTTGATAATCATAGTTTTACTAAATCCTTTACAGAACATTGTGCTGTAATAGGATTAGTATGTGTATTTGCTGATTTAACTTATCAGCAAGGTATAAATAGATTTTTTAGTAAAAGAACTAGATACGATTATTATTGGCCAGCACTCGCACACCTGGGTGAGCAATCAGTGCTTAATAAAGAAATATACGCACAAGGAACGTCTGCTGACGAAACTGTATTTGGATATCAAGAAAGATATGCAGAATACAGATATAAACCATCTCAAATTACAGGCAAATTTAGATCTAATGCAACAGGAACATTAGATAGTTGGCATCTAGCACAAGATTTTTCTTCATTACCAAGTTTAAATTCAAGTTTTATTGAAGAAAATCCACCTGTGGACAGAGTTACAGCTGTTAACACTGAACCAGATCTTTTACTGGATATGTATTTTAAATTTAAAACGGCAAGACCTATGCCAACATATAGTGTCCCTGCTCTATTGAGTCATTTCTAATGGGATTGCCTGGTGTATTTGAAATGCTATACGCTGATCGTGTAGCAAAAAGAGATTTCTCACGTCAAGCTCATCATGCTGAGGCACAATCAGCAAAGCAAATGGCATTTCAAGAAAGAATGAGTAACACAGCATATCAGCGAGCAATGGCTGATATGAAAAAAGCTGGTTTAAACCCTATTCTAGCTGGAAAGCTAGGTGGTGCTACAACCCCAGGTGGAGCAATGGCTAAAACGCCACAGATTAACACTATGGATACTATATCCAAAGTATCTAGTTCAGTTTCACAAATGGCCCAAATGCAGCAGCAATTAGCTACAGCAAAACAAATGAATATAAAAGCACAAATGGACGAATTAGATTTACGAATGTTAAAAGATCGTAACATGGCACCATTGGCTTTTAAACATACAGTTCTGAACCAGGCTGGATCAGAACTATATGATTTTGCAAGAAGTCCAACCACTCAATTTTTTAGTGCCGATCTTCTTTCAAATATTATGAAAGATCCAAGAAATACAAAATTACATTCAATACATAAATGGTTAGAAAAAGTAACTAATTCAGCCAAAAAATATATTAAAGATAAAGGCTATTTTACTTCTAATAAAGGTAAAATACCTAGAATAACAATTTATCCAAGTGGGTATAAATAAATGACAAAAAAATCTAACGTTATAACATTTAAAACACCTTATACTAATCCTCCTACCCGTTGTTTTTTTGAGACAACGGGAGAAACATTAACTCAACAACATTTTCAGGAAGAAACTGAAATAAATAATATACTCCGTTCACATGATAGGAACGGAATAATTGAGCATATACACCGAGGTAATGCGATATATGGTGATTTTTCAGAAATCACAGATTTAAGTGATGCTTTACATCAAATAAAAGAAGCGCAAGCTGAATTTTTAAACATACCATCTGGTATTAGAGAACAATTTAAAAATGATGCTGGAGAATTTTTCAAATTCGCATCAAATCCAGATAACCACGACCAGATGGTTGAAATGGGATTAGCTAATCCCGTTAAGTCAGCTGCTATGCCAGCTGAACAAGAGTCTTCCTCTGTAGAGCCACAAAACTCGAAAGAGGAAGACTCTGCACGTATTAATACTTGATCTAATACGTGCTAACTGACACTAAACAAGGAGATGCTTTATGGCTTATAGAAAAAGAATGAGAAGAAGACACTCAAGAAAAGTCTTTAGAAAAACTGCTAGTAAAACACATAGGAAAAATCATATTAAACCTATGAGAGGCGGATATAGAATATAAATGCCTTGCTATAATCCGCTTACAGCATGGAAGGTAGACGGAAATATAGTATTCAATAAACCTACCGGCTCACATAACCTATTAAAACCATTTAATCTACCCTGTGCTAAATGCATAGGGTGTAGATTAAATTATGCACGAAGTTGGGCATTAAGATGCCAACTAGAAGCTTTAACACATGAAGATAATTGTTTTATAACATTAACTTTTAATAACGAAGAATTACAAAAAAGAGATAACCCTTGGTCTGTTGACGTTAAAGACTTTCAACTTTTTATGAAAAAGTTTAGGAAACGTTTTAACAAAACAATCCGTTTCTTTCACTGTGGTGAATACGGTGAAAAAACCTATAGACCCCATTATCATGCCCTACTCTTTGGACATGATTTTAGAATCCCCTCCCCAACTAATAAAGTTAAAAAATATGGTTCAAAAAAATACCCTTTGTATGAAAGTACTGAACTAACTAACCTATGGGGGAGGGGACATACAACAGTTGGCGAATTAAATTTCGACACTGCGAGTTATACAGCGAGGTATGTAACAAAAAAAATTAAAGGCGAAGCAACTAAAATAAATATAGACCCATCTACGGGTGAAGTGTCAAAAATAAACGATGTTTATTGTACAATGAGTCGAGCAGCTGGTATTGGACATGCTGCTTATCAAAAATATAAACATAATTGGTATGCAAATGATTTCATTGTTAATGGCAATGGAATTAAAATGAAACCTCCAAGATACTTTGATAAATTATATCAGGAAGAATTTCCTGATAAATTTGAAGCTATAAAAAAAGCAAGAAAAGACACATTAGATTATTTGGATATGGATCCAAGAGATCCAAAAACAAAAAGATTAAAAGATATTGAAAATGTAAAAATGCTTAAACTTAAAGAATGTTTAAGAGAGATCGAATCTTGACTTACCACAAAAAAAACATAAACTGATAATATATATTATGTAATTTTTTTACAAATATATAAAAAACAATGACTTATAAGGTCAAATCACAATTTGCCTTATTTGGTCAAAATATTAACACAATGGAGCATAGACCATGACAAAAGGAAATAACTATAAATTCTTATTCTCAATATACGATGAAGTTACAAAACTATTCGAAGCACCCTTTGTTGATCTTAACAAAGGTTCAGCTATGAGAAGAATTCAAGACTTAATGCAATCTAATCCCCAAAGTCCTTACGCTAAGTTTCCGCATGATTATAAATTAATGTTAGTTGGAACTTGGAATGAGGAAACAGGATATATGTACTCTAATGACAAAACAACAGACCTTGTTGTTGCATTAGAAGATATAACAACCAAAAAGGAATAAAAAATGTCACTATTCGGAGCTTCAGGTCATCAACCTACTACATTATCAAAAGATTTTTCAAGATCACCAAAAGCTGAAATTCAAAGATCAGTTTTTAATAGAGATCACGGATTAAAAACAACAATAGACGCTGGGTATTTATACCCAATCTTTTATGATGAAGCTCTACCTGGTGATACATTTCAATTAACTGCTAACGGTTTCGGCCGTTTAGCAACCCCTATTAATCCATTTATGGATAATTTATATATACAAACTTTTTTCTTTGCTGTCCCATTCAGAATTATATGGGACAATTGGGAAAAGTTTTGTGGAGAACAAATAAATCCCGGAGATAGTACAGACTATCAAACACCACAAATACAAGGAGCTACAGTAACTGAATTATCATTATTTGATTATTTTGGATTACCTACAGGTGTAGCCGGAATAAATTTTAATAATTTTGCTGGACGTGGTTATAATCTCATTTGGAATGAATGGTTTAGAGACGAAAATTTACAAAATAGTTTAACTGTGGATCTGGGAGATGGCCCAGATTCATTATCTGATTACACATTGCAAAAAAGAGGTAAAAGGCACGATTATTTTACAAGTGCTTTACCTTGGCCTCAAAAAGGCGATGCTGTTACATTACCTTTAGGAACAACAGCACCAGTTACTTCTGATGGAAGTAACTTTACTTTATCTACAGCAACTCATGCAGATCAAGCAGCAAAAATTAATCAAAACGGACAAGTATTTGTTACTAATGGATCAGCAGATCAAAATGCTTTTTTTGGAGATGCTACTGGTTTAACAGCTGATCTTAGTACAGCTACTTCAGCAACCATTAACCAATTAAGAGAGGCTTTTCAAGTTCAAGGATTACTTGAAAGAGACGCTAGAGGTGGAACACGATATAAAGAAATTATTCAAGGACATTTTAATGTTACTTCTCCTGACATGCGTTTGGATAGACCAGAGTACCTTGGAGGTGGCAAAAGTTATATAAATGTGCAACCTATTGCACAAACTTCTTCCACAGACGCAACAACGCCTCAAGGAAATATGTCAGGTTTTGGAACAACAGGTTTTGATAATCATAGTTTTACTAAATCCTTTACAGAACATTGTGCTGTAATAGGATTAGTATGTGTATTTGCTGATTTAACTTATCAGCAAGGTATAAATAGATTTTTTAGTAAAAGAACTAGATACGATTATTATTGGCCAGCACTCGCACACCTGGGTGAGCAATCAGTGCTTAATAAAGAAATATACGCACAAGGAACGTCTGCTGACGAAACTGTATTTGGATATCAAGAAAGATATGCAGAATACAGATATAAACCATCTCAAATTACAGGCAAATTTAGATCTAATGCAACAGGAACATTAGATAGTTGGCATCTAGCACAAGATTTTTCTTCATTACCAAGTTTAAATTCAAGTTTTATTGAAGAAAATCCACCTGTGGACAGAGTTACAGCTGTTAACACTGAACCAGATCTTTTACTGGATATGTATTTTAAATTTAAAACGGCAAGACCTATGCCAACATATAGTGTCCCTGCTCTATTGAGTCATTTCTAATGGGATTGCCTGGTGTATTTGAAATGCTATACGCTGATCGTGTAGCAAAAAGAGATTTCTCACGTCAAGCTCATCATGCTGAGGCACAATCAGCAAAGCAAATGGCATTTCAAGAAAGAATGAGTAACACAGCATATCAGCGAGCAATGGCTGATATGAAAAAAGCTGGTTTAAACCCTATTCTAGCTGGAAAGCTAGGTGGTGCTACAACCCCAGGTGGAGCAATGGCTAAAACGCCACAGATTAACACTATGGATACTATATCCAAAGTATCTAGTTCAGTTTCACAAATGGCCCAAATGCAGCAGCAATTAGCTACAGCAAAACAAATGAATATAAAAGCACAAATGGACGAATTAGATTTACGAATGTTAAAAGATCGTAACATGGCACCATTGGCTTTTAAACATACAGTTCTGAACCAGGCTGGATCAGAACTATATGATTTTGCAAGAAGTCCAACCACTCAATTTTTTAGTGCCGATCTTCTTTCAAATATTATGAAAGATCCAAGAAATACAAAATTACATTCAATACATAAATGGTTAGAAAAAGTAACTAATTCAGCCAAAAAATATATTAAAGATAAAGGCTATTTTACTTCTAATAAAGGTAAAATACCTAGAATAACAATTTATCCAAGTGGGTATAAATAAATGACAAAAAAATCTAACGTTATAACATTTAAAACACCTTATACTAATCCTCCTACCCGTTGTTTTTTTGAGACAACGGGAGAAACATTAACTCAACAACATTTTCAGGAAGAAACTGAAATAAATAATATACTCCGTTCACATGATAGGAACGGAATAATTGAGCATATACACCGAGGTAATGCGATATATGGTGATTTTTCAGAAATCACAGATTTAAGTGATGCTTTACATCAAATAAAAGAAGCGCAAGCTGAATTTTTAAACATACCATCTGGTATTAGAGAACAATTTAAAAATGATGCTGGAGAATTTTTCAAATTCGCATCAAATCCAGATAACCACGACCAGATGGTTGAAATGGGATTAGCTAATCCCGTTAAGTCAGCTGCTATGCCAGCTGAACAAGAGTCTTCCTCTGTAGAGCCACAAAACTCGAAAGAGGAAGACTCTGCACGTATTAATACTTGATCTAATACGTGCTAACTGACACTAAACAAGGAGATGCTTTATGGCTTATAGAAAAAGAATGAGAAGAAGACACTCAAGAAAAGTCTTTAGAAAAACTGCTAGTAAAACACATAGGAAAAATCATATTAAACCTATGAGAGGCGGATATAGAATATAAATGCCTTGCTATAATCCGCTTACAGCATGGAAGGTAGACGGAAATATAGTATTCAATAAACCTACCGGCTCACATAACCTATTAAAACCATTTAATCTACCCTGTGCTAAATGCATAGGGTGTAGATTAAATTATGCACGAAGTTGGGCATTAAGATGCCAACTAGAAGCTTTAACACATGAAGATAATTGTTTTATAACATTAACTTTTAATAACGAAGAATTACAAAAAAGAGATAACCCTTGGTCTGTTGACGTTAAAGACTTTCAACTTTTTATGAAAAAGTTTAGGAAACGTTTTAACAAAACAATCCGTTTCTTTCACTGTGGTGAATACGGTGAAAAAACCTATAGACCCCATTATCATGCCCTACTCTTTGGACATGATTTTAGAATCCCCTCCCCAACTAATAAAGTTAAAAAATATGGTTCAAAAAAATACCCTTTGTATGAAAGTACTGAACTAACTAACCTATGGGGGAGGGGACATACAACAGTTGGCGAATTAAATTTCGACACTGCGAGTTATACAGCGAGGTATGTAACAAAAAAAATTAAAGGCGAAGCAACTAAAATAAATATAGACCCATCTACGGGTGAAGTGTCAAAAATAAACGATGTTTATTGTACAATGAGTCGAGCAGCTGGTATTGGACATGCTGCTTATCAAAAATATAAACATAATTGGTATGCAAATGATTTCATTGTTAATGGCAATGGAATTAAAATGAAACCTCCAAGATACTTTGATAAATTATATCAGGAAGAATTTCCTGATAAATTTGAAGCTATAAAAAAAGCAAGAAAAGACACATTAGATTATTTGGATATGGATCCAAGAGATCCAAAAACAAAAAGATTAAAAGATATTGAAAATGTAAAAATGCTTAAACTTAAAGAATGTTTAAGAGAGATCGAATCTTGACTTACCACAAAAAAAACATAAACTGATAATATATATTATGTAATTTTTTTACAAATATATAAAAAACAATGACTTATAAGGTCAAATCACAATTTGCCTTATTTGGTCAAAATATTAACACAATGGAGCATAGACCATGACAAAAGGAAATAACTATAAATTCTTATTCTCAATATACGATGAAGTTACAAAACTATTCGAAGCACCCTTTGTTGATCTTAACAAAGGTTCAGCTATGAGAAGAATTCAAGACTTAATGCAATCTAATCCCCAAAGTCCTTACGCTAAGTTTCCGCATGATTATAAATTAATGTTAGTTGGAACTTGGAATGAGGAAACAGGATATATGTACTCTAATGACAAAACAACAGACCTTGTTGTTGCATTAGAAGATATAACAACCAAAAAGGAATAAAAAATGTCACTATTCGGAGCTTCAGGTCATCAACCTACTACATTATCAAAAGATTTTTCAAGATCACCAAAAGCTGAAATTCAAAGATCAGTTTTTAATAGAGATCACGGATTAAAAACAACAATAGACGCTGGGTATTTATACCCAATCTTTTATGATGAAGCTCTACCTGGTGATACATTTCAATTAACTGCTAACGGTTTCGGCCGTTTAGCAACCCCTATTAATCCATTTATGGATAATTTATATATACAAACTTTTTTCTTTGCTGTCCCATTCAGAATTATATGGGACAATTGGGAAAAGTTTTGTGGAGAACAAATAAATCCCGGAGATAGTACAGACTATCAAACACCACAAATACAAGGAGCTACAGTAACTGAATTATCATTATTTGATTATTTTGGATTACCTACAGGTGTAGCCGGAATAAATTTTAATAATTTTGCTGGACGTGGTTATAATCTCATTTGGAATGAATGGTTTAGAGACGAAAATTTACAAAATAGTTTAACTGTGGATCTGGGAGATGGCCCAGATTCATTATCTGATTACACATTGCAAAAAAGAGGTAAAAGGCACGATTATTTTACAAGTGCTTTACCTTGGCCTCAAAAAGGCGATGCTGTTACATTACCTTTAGGAACAACAGCACCAGTTACTTCTGATGGAAGTAACTTTACTTTATCTACAGCAACTCATGCAGATCAAGCAGCAAAAATTAATCAAAACGGACAAGTATTTGTTACTAATGGATCAGCAGATCAAAATGCTTTTTTTGGAGATGCTACTGGTTTAACAGCTGATCTTAGTACAGCTACTTCAGCAACCATTAACCAATTAAGAGAGGCTTTTCAAGTTCAAGGATTACTTGAAAGAGACGCTAGAGGTGGAACACGATATAAAGAAATTATTCAAGGACATTTTAATGTTACTTCTCCTGACATGCGTTTGGATAGACCAGAGTACCTTGGAGGTGGCAAAAGTTATATAAATGTGCAACCTATTGCACAAACTTCTTCCACAGACGCAACAACGCCTCAAGGAAATATGTCAGGTTTTGGAACAACAGGTTTTGATAATCATAGTTTTACTAAATCCTTTACAGAACATTGTGCTGTAATAGGATTAGTATGTGTATTTGCTGATTTAACTTATCAGCAAGGTATAAATAGATTTTTTAGTAAAAGAACTAGATACGATTATTATTGGCCAGCACTCGCACACCTNGGTGAGCAATCAGTGCTTAATAAAGAAATATACGCACAAGGAACGTCTGCTGACGAAACTGTATTTGGATATCAAGAAAGATATGCAGAATACAGATATAAACCATCTCAAATTACAGGCAAATTTAGATCTAATGCAACAGGAACANTAGATAGTTGGCATCTAGCACAAGATTTTTCTTCATTACCAAGTTTAAATTCAAGTTTTATTGAAGAAAATCCACCTGTGGACAGAGTTACAGCTGTTAACACTGAACCAGATCTTTTACTGGATATGTATTTTAAATTTAAAACGGCAAGACCTATGCCAACATATAGTGTCCCTGCTCTATTGAGTCATTTCTAATGGGATTGCCTGGTGTATTTGAAATGCTATACGCTGATCGTGTAGCAAAAAGAGATTTCTCACGTCAAGCTCATCATGCTGAGGCACAATCAGCAAAGCAAATGGCATTTCAAGAAAGAATGAGTAACACAGCATATCAGCGAGCAATGGCTGATATGAAAAAAGCTGGTTTAAACCCTATTCTAGCTGGAAAGCTAGGTGGTGCTACAACCCCAGGTGGAGCAATGGCTAAAACGCCACAGATTAACACTATGGATACTATATCCAAAGTATCTAGTTCAGTTTCACAAATGGCCCAAATGCAGCAGCAATTAGCTACAGCAAAACAAATGAATATAAAAGCACAAATGGACGAATTAGATTTACGAATGTTAAAAGATCGTAACATGGCACCATTGGCTTTTAAACATACAGTTCTGAACCAGGCTGGATCAGAACTATATGATTTTGCAAGAAGTCCAACCACTCAATTTTTTAGTGCCGATCTTCTTTCAAATATTATGAAAGATCCAAGAAATACAAAATTACATTCAATACATAAATGGTTAGAAAAAGTAACTAATTCAGCCAAAAAATATATTAAAGATAAAGGCTATTTTACTTCTAATAAAGGTAAAATACCTAGAATAACAATTTATCCAAGTGGGTATAAATAAATGACAAAAAAATCTAACGTTATAACATTTAAAACACCTTATACTAATCCTCCTACCCGTTGTTTTTTTGAGACAACGGGAGAAACATTAACTCAACAACATTTTCAGGAAGAAACTGAAATAAATAATATACTCCGTTCACATGATAGGAACGGAATAATTGAGCATATACACCGAGGTAATGCGATATATGGTGATTTTTCAGAAATCACAGATTTAAGTGATGCTTTACATCAAATAAAAGAAGCGCAAGCTGAATTTTTAAACATACCATCTGGTATTAGAGAACAATTTAAAAATGATGCTGGAGAATTTTTCAAATTCGCATCAAATCCAGATAACCACGACCAGATGGTTGAAATGGGATTAGCTAATCCCGTTAAGTCAGCTGCTATGCCAGCTGAACAAGAGTCTTCCTCTGTAGAGCCACAAAACTCGAAAGAGGAAGACTCTGCACGTATTAATACTTGATCTAATACGTGCTAACTGACACTAAACAAGGAGATGCTTTATGGCTTATAGAAAAAGAATGAGAAGAAGACACTCAAGAAAAGTCTTTAGAAAAACTGCTAGTAAAACACATAGGAAAAATCATATTAAACCTATGAGAGGCGGATATAGAATATAAATGCCTTGCTATAATCCGCTTACAGCATGGAAGGTAGACGGAAATATAGTATTCAATAAACCTACCGGCTCACATAACCTATTAAAACCATTTAATCTACCCTGTGCTAAATGCATAGGGTGTAGATTAAATTATGCACGAAGTTGGGCATTAAGATGCCAACTAGAAGCTTTAACACATGAAGATAATTGTTTTATAACATTAACTTTTAATAACGAAGAATTACAAAAAAGAGATAACCCTTGGTCTGTTGACGTTAAAGACTTTCAACTTTTTATGAAAAAGTTTAGGAAACGTTTTAACAAAACAATCCGTTTCTTTCACTGTGGTGAATACGGTGAAAAAACCTATAGACCCCATTATCATGCCCTACTCTTTGGACATGATTTTAGAATCCCCTCCCCAACTAATAAAGTTAAAAAATATGGTTCAAAAAAATACCCTTTGTATGAAAGTACTGAACTAACTAACCTATGGGGGAGGGGACATACAACAGTTGGCGAATTAAATTTCGACACTGCGAGTTATACAGCGAGGTATGTAACAAAAAAAATTAAAGGCGAAGCAACTAAAATAAATATAGACCCATCTACGGGTGAAGTGTCAAAAATAAACGATGTTTATTGTACAATGAGTCGAGCAGCTGGTATTGGACATGCTGCTTATCAAAAATATAAACATAATTGGTATGCAAATGATTTCATTGTTAATGGCAATGGAATTAAAATGAAACCTCCAAGATACTTTGATAAATTATATCAGGAAGAATTTCCTGATAAATTTGAAGCTATAAAAAAAGCAAGAAAAGACACATTAGATTATTTGGATATGGATCCAAGAGATCCAAAAACAAAAAGATTAAAAGATATTGAAAATGTAAAAATGCTTAAACTTAAAGAATGTTTAAGAGAGATCGAATCTTGACTTACCACAAAAAAAACATAAACTGATAATATATATTATGTAATTTTTTTACAAATATATAAAAAACAATGACTTATAAGGTCAAATCACAATTTGCCTTATTTGGTCAAAATATTAACACAATGGAGCATAGACCATGACAAAAGGAAATAACTATAAATTCTTATTCTCAATATACGATGAAGTTACAAAACTATTCGAAGCACCCTTTGTTGATCTTAACAAAGGTTCAGCTATGAGAAGAATTCAAGACTTAATGCAATCTAATCCCCAAAGTCCTTACGCTAAGTTTCCGCATGATTATAAATTAATGTTAGTTGGAACTTGGAATGAGGAAACAGGATATATGTACTCTAATGACAAAACAACAGACCTTGTTGTTGCATTAGAAGATATAACAACCAAAAAGGAATAAAAAATGTCACTATTCGGAGCTTCAGGTCATCAACCTACTACATTATCAAAAGATTTTTCAAGATCACCAAAAGCTGAAATTCAAAGATCAGTTTTTAATAGAGATCACGGATTAAAAACAACAATAGACGCTGGGTATTTATACCCAATCTTTTATGATGAAGCTCTACCTGGTGATACATTTCAATTAACTGCTAACGGTTTCGGCCGTTTAGCAACCCCTATTAATCCATTTATGGATAATTTATATATACAAACTTTTTTCTTTGCTGTCCCATTCAGAATTATATGGGACAATTGGGAAAAGTTTTGTGGAGAACAAATAAATCCCGGAGATAGTACAGACTATCAAACACCACAAATACAAGGAGCTACAGTAACTGAATTATCATTATTTGATTATTTTGGATTACCTACAGGTGTAGCCGGAATAAATTTTAATAATTTTGCTGGACGTGGTTATAATCTCATTTGGAATGAATGGTTTAGAGACGAAAATTTACAAAATAGTTTAACTGTGGATCTGGGAGATGGCCCAGATTCATTATCTGATTACACATTGCAAAAAAGAGGTAAAAGGCACGATTATTTTACAAGTGCTTTACCTTGGCCTCAAAAAGGCGATGCTGTTACATTACCTTTAGGAACAACAGCACCAGTTACTTCTGATGGAAGTAACTTTACTTTATCTACAGCAACTCATGCAGATCAAGCAGCAAAAATTAATCAAAACGGACAAGTATTTGTTACTAATGGATCAGCAGATCAAAATGCTTTTTTTGGAGATGCTACTGGTTTAACAGCTGATCTTAGTACAGCTACTTCAGCAACCATTAACCAATTAAGAGAGGCTTTTCAAGTTCAAGGATTACTTGAAAGAGACGCTAGAGGTGGAACACGATATAAAGAAATTATTCAAGGACATTTTAATGTTACTTCTCCTGACATGCGTTTGGATAGACCAGAGTACCTTGGAGGTGGCAAAAGTTATATAAATGTGCAACCTATTGCACAAACTTCTTCCACAGACGCAACAACGCCTCAAGGAAATATGTCAGGTTTTGGAACAACAGGTTTTGATAATCATAGTTTTACTAAATCCTTTACAGAACATTGTGCTGTAATAGGATTAGTATGTGTATTTGCTGATTTAACTTATCAGCAAGGTATAAATAGATTTTTTAGTAAAAGAACTAGATACGATTATTATTGGCCAGCACTCGCACACCTGGGTGAGCAATCAGTGCTTAATAAAGAAATATACGCACAAGGAACGTCTGCTGACGAAACTGTATTTGGATATCAAGAAAGATATGCAGAATACAGATATAAACCATCTCAAATTACAGGCAAATTTAGATCTAATGCAACAGGAACANTAGATAGTTGGCATCTAGCACAAGATTTTTCTTCATTACCAAGTTTAAATTCAAGTTTTATTGAAGAAAATCCACCTGTGGACAGAGTTACAGCTGTTAACACTGAACCAGATCTTTTACTGGATATGTATTTTAAATTTAAAACGGCAAGACCTATGCCAACATATAGTGTCCCTGCTCTATTGAGTCATTTCTAATGGGATTGCCTGGTGTATTTGAAATGCTATACGCTGATCGTGTAGCAAAAAGAGATTTCTCACGTCAAGCTCATCATGCTGAGGCACAATCAGCAAAGCAAATGGCATTTCAAGAAAGAATGAGTAACACAGCATATCAGCGAGCAATGGCTGATATGAAAAAAGCTGGTTTAAACCCTATTCTAGCTGGAAAGCTAGGTGGTGCTACAACCCCAGGTGGAGCAATGGCTAAAACGCCACAGATTAACACTATGGATACTATATCCAAAGTATCTAGTTCAGTTTCACAAATGGCCCAAATGCAGCAGCAATTAGCTACAGCAAAACAAATGAATATAAAAGCNCAAATGGACGAATTAGATTTACGAATGTTAAAAGATCGTAACATGGCACCATTGGCTTTTAAACATACAGTTCTGAACCAGGCTGGATCAGAACTATATGATTTTGCAAGAAGTCCAACCACTCAATTTTTTAGTGCCGATCTTCTTTCAAATATTATGAAAGATCCAAGAAATACAAAATTACATTCAATACATAAATGGTTAGAAAAAGTAACTAATTCAGCCAAAAAATATATTAAAGATAAAGGCTATTTTACTTCTAATAAAGNTAAAATACCTAGAATAACAATTTATCCAAGTGGGTATAAATAAATGACAAAAAAATCTAACGTTATAACATTTAAAACACCTTATACTAATCCTCCTACCCGTTGTTTTTTTGAGACAACGGGAGAAACATTAACTCAACAACATTTTCAGGAAGAAACTGAAATAAATAATATACTCCGTTCACATGATAGGAACGGAATAATTGAGCATATACACCGAGGTAATGCGATATATGGTGATTTTTCAGAAATCACAGATTTAAGTGATGCTTTACATCAAATAAAAGAAGCGCAAGCTGAATTTTTAAACATACCATCTGGTATTAGAGAACAATTTAAAAATGATGCTGGAGAATTTTTCAAATTCGCATCAAATCCAGATAACCACGACCAGATGGTTGAAATGGGATTAGCTAATCCCGTTAAGTCAGCTGCTATGCCAGCTGAACAAGAGTCTTCCTCTGTAGAGCCACAAAACTCGAAAGAGGAAGACTCTGCACGTATTAATACTTGATCTAATACGTGCTAACTGACACTAAACAAGGAGATGCTTTATGGCTTATAGAAAAAGAATGAGAAGAAGACACTCAAGAAAAGTCTTTAGAAAAACTGCTAGTAAAACACATAGGAAAAATCATATTAAACCTATGAGAGGCGGATATAGAATATAAATGCCTTGCTATAATCCGCTTACAGCATGGAAGGTAGACGGAAATATAGTATTCAATAAACCTACCGGCTCACATAACCTATTAAAACCATTTAATCTACCCTGTGCTAAATGCATAGGGTGTAGATTAAATTATGCACGAAGTTGGGCATTAAGATGCCAACTAGAAGCTTTAACACATGAAGATAATTGTTTTATAACATTAACTTTTAATAACGAAGAATTACAAAAAAGAGATAACCCTTGGTCTGTTGACGTTAAAGACTTTCAACTTTTTATGAAAAAGTTTAGGAAACGTTTTAACAAAACAATCCGTTTCTTTCACTGTGGTGAATACGGTGAAAAAACCTATAGACCCCATTATCATGCCCTACTCTTTGGACATGATTTTAGAATCCCCTCCCCAACTAATAAAGTTAAAAAATATGGTTCAAAAAAATACCCTTTGTATGAAAGTACTGAACTAACTAACCTATGGGGGAGGGGACATACAACAGTTGGCGAATTAAATTTCGACACTGCGAGTTATACAGCGAGGTATGTAACAAAAAAAATTAAAGGCGAAGCAACTAAAATAAATATAGACCCATCTACGGGTGAAGTGTCAAAAATAAACGATGTTTATTGTACAATGAGTCGAGCAGCTGGTATTGGACATGCTGCTTATCAAAAATATAAACATAATTGGTATGCAAATGATTTCATTGTTAATGGCAATGGAATTAAAATGAAACCTCCAAGATACTTTGATAAATTATATCAGGAAGAATTTCCTGATAAATTTGAAGCTATAAAAAAAGCAAGAAAAGACACATTAGATTATTTGGATATGGATCCAAGAGATCCAAAAACAAAAAGATTAAAAGATATTGAAAATGTAAAAATGCTTAAACTTAAAGAATGTTTAAGAGAGATCGAATCTTGACTTACCACAAAAAAAACATAAACTGATAATATATATTATGTAATTTTTTTACAAATATATAAAAAACAATGACTTATAAGGTCAAATCACAATTTGCCTTATTTGGTCAAAATATTAACACAATGGAGCATAGACCATGACAAAAGGAAATAACTATAAATTCTTATTCTCAATATACGATGAAGTTACAAAACTATTCGAAGCACCCTTTGTTGATCTTAACAAAGGTTCAGCTATGAGAAGAATTCAAGACTTAATGCAATCTAATCCCCAAAGTCCTTACGCTAAGTTTCCGCATGATTATAAATTAATGTTAGTTGGAACTTGGAATGAGGAAACAGGATATATGTACTCTAATGACAAAACAACAGACCTTGTTGTTGCATTAGAAGATATAACAACCAAAAAGGAATAAAAAATGTCACTATTCGGAGCTTCAGGTCATCAACCTACTACATTATCAAAAGATTTTTCAAGATCACCAAAAGCTGAAATTCAAAGATCAGTTTTTAATAGAGATCACGGATTAAAAACAACAATAGACGCTGGGTATTTATACCCAATCTTTTATGATGAAGCTCTACCTGGTGATACATTTCAATTAACTGCTAACGGTTTCGGCCGTTTAGCAACCCCTATTAATCCATTTATGGATAATTTATATATACAAACTTTTTTCTTTGCTGTCCCATTCAGAATTATATGGGACAATTGGGAAAAGTTTTGTGGAGAACAAATAAATCCCGGAGATAGTACAGACTATCAAACACCACAAATACAAGGAGCTACAGTAACTGAATTATCATTATTTGATTATTTTGGATTACCTACAGGTGTAGCCGGAATAAATTTTAATAATTTTGCTGGACGTGGTTATAATCTCATTTGGAATGAATGGTTTAGAGACGAAAATTTACAAAATAGTTTAACTGTGGATCTGGGAGATGGCCCAGATTCATTATCTGATTACACATTGCAAAAAAGAGGTAAAAGGCACGATTATTTTACAAGTGCTTTACCTTGGCCTCAAAAAGGCGATGCTGTTACATTACCTTTAGGAACAACAGCACCAGTTACTTCTGATGGAAGTAACTTTACTTTATCTACAGCAACTCATGCAGATCAAGCAGCAAAAATTAATCAAAACGGACAAGTATTTGTTACTAATGGATCAGCAGATCAAAATGCTTTTTTTGGAGATGCTACTGGTTTAACAGCTGATCTTAGTACAGCTACTTCAGCAACCATTAACCAATTAAGAGAGGCTTTTCAAGTTCAAGGATTACTTGAAAGAGACGCTAGAGGTGGAACACGATATAAAGAAATTATTCAAGGACATTTTAATGTTACTTCTCCTGACATGCGTTTGGATAGACCAGAGTACCTTGGAGGTGGCAAAAGTTATATAAATGTGCAACCTATTGCACAAACTTCTTCCACAGACGCAACAACGCCTCAAGGAAATATGTCAGGTTTTGGAACAACAGGTTTTGATAATCATAGTTTTACTAAATCCTTTACAGAACATTGTGCTGTAATAGGATTAGTATGTGTATTTGCTGATTTAACTTATCAGCAAGGTATAAATAGATTTTTTAGTAAAAGAACTAGATACGATTATTATTGGCCAGCACTCGCACACCTGGGTGAGCAATCAGTGCTTAATAAAGAAATATACGCACAAGGAACGTCTGCTGACGAAACTGTATTTGGATATCAAGAAAGATATGCAGAATACAGATATAAACCATCTCAAATTACAGGCAAATTTAGATCTAATGCAACAGGAACATTAGATAGTTGGCATCTAGCACAAGATTTTTCTTCATTACCAAGTTTAAATTCAAGTTTTATTGAAGAAAATCCACCTGTGGACAGAGTTACAGCTGTTAACACTGAACCAGATCTTTTACTGGATATGTATTTTAAATTTAAAACGGCAAGACCTATGCCAACATATAGTGTCCCTGCTCTATTGAGTCATTTCTAATGGGATTGCCTGGTGTATTTGAAATGCTATACGCTGATCGTGTAGCAAAAAGAGATTTCTCACGTCAAGCTCATCATGCTGAGGCACAATCAGCAAAGCAAATGGCATTTCAAGAAAGAATGAGTAACACAGCATATCAGCGAGCAATGGCTGATATGAAAAAAGCTGGTTTAAACCCTATTCTAGCTGGAAAGCTAGGTGGTGCTACAACCCCAGGTGGAGCAATGGCTAAAACGCCACAGATTAACACTATGGATACTATATCCAAAGTATCTAGTTCAGTTTCACAAATGGCCCAAATGCAGCAGCAATTAGCTACAGCAAAACAAATGAATATAAAAGCACAAATGGACGAATTAGATTTACGAATGTTAAAAGATCGTAACATGGCACCATTGGCTTTTAAACATACAGTTCTGAACCAGGCTGGATCAGAACTATATGATTTTGCAAGAAGTCCAACCACTCAATTTTTTAGTGCCGATCTTCTTTCAAATATTATGAAAGATCCAAGAAATACAAAATTACATTCAATACATAAATGGTTAGAAAAAGTAACTAATTCAGCCAAAAAATATATTAAAGATAAAGGCTATTTTACTTCTAATAAAGGTAAAATACCTAGAATAACAATTTATCCAAGTGGGTATAAATAAATGACAAAAAAATCTAACGTTATAACATTTAAAACACCTTATACTAATCCTCCTACCCGTTGTTTTTTTGAGACAACGGGAGAAACATTAACTCAACAACATTTTCAGGAAGAAACTGAAATAAATAATATACTCCGTTCACATGATAGGAACGGAATAATTGAGCATATACACCGAGGTAATGCGATATATGGTGATTTTTCAGAAATCACAGATTTAAGTGATGCTTTACATCAAATAAAAGAAGCGCAAGCTGAATTTTTAAACATACCATCTGGTATTAGAGAACAATTTAAAAATGATGCTGGAGAATTTTTCAAATTCGCATCAAATCCAGATAACCACGACCAGATGGTTGAAATGGGATTAGCTAATCCCGTTAAGTCAGCTGCTATGCCAGCTGAACAAGAGTCTTCCTCTGTAGAGCCACAAAACTCGAAAGAGGAAGACTCTGCACGTATTAATACTTGATCTAATACGTGCTAACTGACACTAAACAAGGAGATGCTTTATGGCTTATAGAAAAAGAATGAGAAGAAGACACTCAAGAAAAGTCTTTAGAAAAACTGCTAGTAAAACACATAGGAAAAATCATATTAAACCTATGAGAGGCGGATATAGAATATAAATGCCTTGCTATAATCCGCTTACAGCATGGAAGGTAGACGGAAATATAGTATTCAATAAACCTACCGGCTCACATAACCTATTAAAACCATTTAATCTACCCTGTGCTAAATGCATAGGGTGTAGATTAAATTATGCACGAAGTTGGGCATTAAGATGCCAACTAGAAGCTTTAACACATGAAGATAATTGTTTTATAACATTAACTTTTAATAACGAAGAATTACAAAAAAGAGATAACCCTTGGTCTGTTGACGTTAAAGACTTTCAACTTTTTATGAAAAAGTTTAGGAAACGTTTTAACAAAACAATCCGTTTCTTTCACTGTGGTGAATACGGTGAAAAAACCTATAGACCCCATTATCATGCCCTACTCTTTGGACATGATTTTAGAATCCCCTCCCCAACTAATAAAGTTAAAAAATATGGTTCAAAAAAATACCCTTTGTATGAAAGTACTGAACTAACTAACCTATGGGGGAGGGGACATACAACAGTTGGCGAATTAAATTTCGACACTGCGAGTTATACAGCGAGGTATGTAACAAAAAAAATTAAAGGCGAAGCAACTAAAATAAATATAGACCCATCTACGGGTGAAGTGTCAAAAATAAACGATGTTTATTGTACAATGAGTCGAGCAGCTGGTATTGGACATGCTGCTTATCAAAAATATAAACATAATTGGTATGCAAATGATTTCATTGTTAATGGCAATGGAATTAAAATGAAACCTCCAAGATACTTTGATAAATTATATCAGGAAGAATTTCCTGATAAATTTGAAGCTATAAAAAAAGCAAGAAAAGACACATTAGATTATTTGGATATGGATCCAAGAGATCCAAAAACAAAAAGATTAAAAGATATTGAAAATGTAAAAATGCTTAAACTTAAAGAATGTTTAAGAGAGATCGAATCTTGACTTACCACAAAAAAAACATAAACTGATAATATATATTATGTAATTTTTTTACAAATATATAAAAAACAATGACTTATAAGGTCAAATCACAATTTGCCTTATTTGGTCAAAATATTAACACAATGGAGCATAGACCATGACAAAAGGAAATAACTATAAATTCTTATTCTCAATATACGATGAAGTTACAAAACTATTCGAAGCACCCTTTGTTGATCTTAACAAAGGTTCAGCTATGAGAAGAATTCAAGACTTAATGCAATCTAATCCCCAAAGTCCTTACGCTAAGTTTCCGCATGATTATAAATTAATGTTAGTTGGAACTTGGAATGAGGAAACAGGATATATGTACTCTAATGACAAAACAACAGACCTTGTTGTTGCATTAGAAGATATAACAACCAAAAAGGAATAAAAAATGTCACTATTCGGAGCTTCAGGTCATCAACCTACTACATTATCAAAAGATTTTTCAAGATCACCAAAAGCTGAAATTCAAAGATCAGTTTTTAATAGAGATCACGGATTAAAAACAACAATAGACGCTGGGTATTTATACCCAATCTTTTATGATGAAGCTCTACCTGGTGATACATTTCAATTAACTGCTAACGGTTTCGGCCGTTTAGCAACCCCTATTAATCCATTTATGGATAATTTATATATACAAACTTTTTTCTTTGCTGTCCCATTCAGAATTATATGGGACAATTGGGAAAAGTTTTGTGGAGAACAAATAAATCCCGGAGATAGTACAGACTATCAAACACCACAAATACAAGGAGCTACAGTAACTGAATTATCATTATTTGATTATTTTGGATTACCTACAGGTGTAGCCGGAATAAATTTTAATAATTTTGCTGGACGTGGTTATAATCTCATTTGGAATGAATGGTTTAGAGACGAAAATTTACAAAATAGTTTAACTGTGGATCTGGGAGATGGCCCAGATTCATTATCTGATTACACATTGCAAAAAAGAGGTAAAAGGCACGATTATTTTACAAGTGCTTTACCTTGGCCTCAAAAAGGCGATGCTGTTACATTACCTTTAGGAACAACAGCACCAGTTACTTCTGATGGAAGTAACTTTACTTTATCTACAGCAACTCATGCAGATCAAGCAGCAAAAATTAATCAAAACGGACAAGTATTTGTTACTAATGGATCAGCAGATCAAAATGCTTTTTTTGGAGATGCTACTGGTTTAACAGCTGATCTTAGTACAGCTACTTCAGCAACCATTAACCAATTAAGAGAGGCTTTTCAAGTTCAAGGATTACTTGAAAGAGACGCTAGAGGTGGAACACGATATAAAGAAATTATTCAAGGACATTTTAATGTTACTTCTCCTGACATGCGTTTGGATAGACCAGAGTACCTTGGAGGTGGCAAAAGTTATATAAATGTGCAACCTATTGCACAAACTTCTTCCACAGACGCAACAACGCCTCAAGGAAATATGTCAGGTTTTGGAACAACAGGTTTTGATAATCATAGTTTTACTAAATCCTTTACAGAACATTGTGCTGTAATAGGATTAGTATGTGTATTTGCTGATTTAACTTATCAGCAAGGTATAAATAGATTTTTTAGTAAAAGAACTAGATACGATTATTATTGGCCAGCACTCGCACACCTGGGTGAGCAATCAGTGCTTAATAAAGAAATATACGCACAAGGAACGTCTGCTGACGAAACTGTATTTGGATATCAAGAAAGATATGCAGAATACAGATATAAACCATCTCAAATTACAGGCAAATTTAGATCTAATGCAACAGGAACANTAGATAGTTGGCATCTAGCACAAGATTTTTCTTCATTACCAAGTTTAAATTCAAGTTTTATTGAAGAAAATCCACCTGTGGACAGAGTTACAGCTGTTAACACTGAACCAGATCTTTTACTGGATATGTATTTTAAATTTAAAACGGCAAGACCTATGCCAACATATAGTGTCCCTGCTCTATTGAGTCATTTCTAATGGGATTGCCTGGTGTATTTGAAATGCTATACGCTGATCGTGTAGCAAAAAGAGATTTCTCACGTCAAGCTCATCATGCTGAGGCACAATCAGCAAAGCAAATGGCATTTCAAGAAAGAATGAGTAACACAGCATATCAGCGAGCAATGGCTGATATGAAAAAAGCTGGTTTAAACCCTATTCTAGCTGGAAAGCTAGGTGGTGCTACAACCCCAGGTGGAGCAATGGCTAAAACGCCACAGATTAACACTATGGATACTATATCCAAAGTATCTAGTTCAGTTTCACAAATGGCCCAAATGCAGCAGCAATTAGCTACAGCAAAACAAATGAATATAAAAGCNCAAATGGACGAATTAGATTTACGAATGTTAAAAGATCGTAACATGGCACCATTGGCTTTTAAACATACAGTTCTGAACCAGGCTGGATCAGAACTATATGATTTTGCAAGAAGTCCAACCACTCAATTTTTTAGTGCCGATCTTCTTTCAAATATTATGAAAGATCCAAGAAATACAAAATTACATTCAATACATAAATGGTTAGAAAAAGTAACTAATTCAGCCAAAAAATATATTAAAGATAAAGGCTATTTTACTTCTAATAAAGNTAAAATACCTAGAATAACAATTTATCCAAGTGGGTATAAATAAATGACAAAAAAATCTAA
>FUFK010037858.1_pt1 | contig 79524 bp, 66 predicted proteins | sample 1021851 | NCBI WGS metagenome assembly FUFK01 (sample SAMEA51879418, study PRJEB19060) | metagenome
AGGTTTAGATATAATAAAAAAATGCTTCCTTAGCTCAGCTGGATAGAGCAACTGCCTTCTAAGCAGTGGGCCGCAGGTTCGAATCCTGCAGGAAGCGTAAATTGTTAATCTAAATACTAATATAAACTTTTAGCATGTATATTAATTTCATAAACTATTCAAATGCGATAATCATAAACAATTTTTGGAGAATATTCTTGAATTTATTTAATCAAAAATAGAGTAGATTTTGAAAAAGATATTAACTGCACAAACACTAGGATTTAATTTATTTTGCATTGGCCTTTTTTTATTACCCTCGGCTTTATTTCTCGCAGCTATTTCACTTCTAATTTCTTTAATATTCAGTACTATTTCAAATCATAAGGAATACTTTAAAGATGTATGGAATATTCCTTTTTTCATAGGCGGTTTACTAATATTTATAAGTGCATTGGTACACTCATTAGGTAATAACACACTTCTTCAATATGAGATTGATGACTACTTATCATGGATAGGTTTAGCTAATTGGATTCCATTCTTTTGGTGCTTTTGGGGATTCAAATATTATTTAGATTCATCGCAAAGAAGAAAATTATGTAGTCTTATACTTATTGCAGGTACATTCCCCGTTCTTATTTCTGGATTTGGTCAATATTTTTTCAATTGGTTTGGACCGATGAAAACTCTTTTTGGATCCATAATATGGTTCCAAAGACCTATTCCTGAAAGGGAGGGGATGACTGGTCTATTTAACAATGCAAATTATTTGGGAGCTTGGTTAAATCTGATTTGGCCTTTTTGCTTGGCATCTTTCATTAANACANAAAGAAATTTTTATGAGAAGTTAACTATTGCTACCTTCATCTTCGGAACATCTTTATCCTTAATACTTACTAACTCAAGATCAGCATGGATCGGTATGGTGATTGGTACATTCCTTACCATTGGAAGAAAAAAGTATAAATTATTTTTAATCCTAATTTCTATTTTTGTACTGTTAATAGGCATAGTTATATTTCCTATTTTTGGGGAATTTCCTCAACTTATTTTAAGTAAAGTTTTACCTAGTCAAATATGGTTGGAATTTAGCGATCTTGAAATATCAAGACTAGATATATGGAATAAAGCATTTGGTTATATTTTCAAGAACCCAATATTTGGATCAGGCGCAGGATCCTTTACTGCACTTTATAAAATAGATAGTAGCATTTGGAAAGGTCACGCTCATAATTTAATAATCGAACTAATTATTAGTTATGGCTTACCTGGAGGCTTACTAATATTTGGCAATATATTTGGCATTCTTCGAAATGCAATAAAAAAAGTATTTCTTACGTTTACTTACAACCAAAACTTAATATTTGATATCGCCTGGATTACATCTTTAATAGTTTTGTTTTTTTCACAGATGGTTGACGTACAATACTTTGACGCAAGGATCAGTTTATCATTCTGGATTTTATTATCAGGAACAAGAAATATAATAACTGAAAAATAACCTCTCTAGAATTATCAACCTTTTTAAAAGAAGTTGTAAATAACTAACAATTCATAATATATACTTTAGTTGAGTTGATGCAGATTTTTAATGAATCTAAGTAATATATTTATTAATATTCGGAGAGATAAATCATTAGCAATAAGTATTGATTTCATTATATCCGTAAGTTTTTATCAAATAATTTACTTTAACAAATTTAATACCTATCCAAATAAATTAGTTACCATAGTTTTTAGTATATTTTGGTTAATTCTTAGCTACATACTAGGAAGATATGATCAAATAAAAAAGATAAACTTCAATACAATTTATAATTCTCTAATTAAAGTATTAATAATCTTTTTTGTATGTAATATTATTTATTTACTTATAAATTGGGGATTTAGTTTAATCTTATTTATTCTTGGTGAGGGAAACTTTTTTAAAATTGAAGAAAAAGATATTAACAAGTTTTTTATAGAGTCTTCACTAGTCATTGCTTTTTTTAGTTTTATAATTCAATACATTATTAATACTTATAATTTACAAAAGGGAAGCTCGAGAACTCTACTTTTTTATGGAGATAAGGATATTTATGATAAGGCTAAATCTGAAATAAAATTAGTAAAAAAAGATATTAAGTTATTAAAGGTTCGAAAAAATAAAAATTTTGGAAATAGTATTTTTGATGAATCATCAGGAATAATAATTAGCGATTATAGTAAAATTAAAAAAGGTAATTTAGACGCAATTTATAGACAGAAAAAAAATGGTTTCGAAGTTTTAAGTTTGCTTACTTGGTACGAAAAAGAATTTAATAAAATTCCTACAAAACTAATAAAAAATGAATATGAACTGCTCGATAGAATTAAATCTTTCAAATCTAATTATGAGCTTAGAGTCAAAAGAATTGGAGACATTATTATAAGTCTTGCATTATTAATAATTACAACTCCATTATTAATATTAATTTCATTATTAATATATCTAGAGGATCAAGATTCAATCTTTTATCAACAAGTTAGGACAGGTTTAAATGGGAAAAAATTTAAAATTATTAAATTTCGAAGTATGACTAAAGATGCAGAGAAGGAGGGCATAAAATGGGCGAAGAGGTCTGACCCTAGGATTACCAAGATTGGACGAATTATAAGGGCAACAAGATTGGATGAATTACCTCAATTAATATGTGTTATAAGAGGTTCTATGAGCTTAATAGGTCCAAGACCTGAAAGACCCGAAATTGAAAATAAATTACTTAGTGAAATCCCTTATTATGAATTACGCAAAATTGCCAAGCCAGGAATTAGTGGGTGGGCTCAAGTTAACTATCCCTATGGAGCAAGCGTAGAGGATACAGTAAATAAATTAAGTTACGATGTATATTACTTATGTAATTTTTCATTATTTCTAGATTTAATAATCTTGTTCAAAACAATTAAGACAGTTTGCAATGCTGTAGGTTATAAACCTAAATTATCAAAGAAGGTTAAAAATTTTTAGATTTTTTATCAATTAATTTATTATAAAAATCCATAAATGATCTATCNGAAGTCCTGTTAAATTCAACTAAGATTTCTGGAAATTGCCTAATAAAATTCTCCCTATGAAAGTCATAATTTTCAATCATTTCATCAATTGATTCAAAATTTAGACAAAGCTTACTGTAGTTAGAATAAGAATATTTTCCTAAATTAACAGGAATTGATAAGTTCTCAAAAGATCTAATAATGCGCATCGGACTTAAATATGGCTCACATTTCATAATTTTTCCCAAAATGGTATTTGACCCAAACCAAGTTTAAATGGTATTAATAATCTAATTTTGTTTTTACATGGAAATTGATATTTGCATTGCAACCAAAAATAGTGCTAAAACTTTGCCCAAACTTTTAAATAAAATTACAGTCAATAATCAAAATCAGAATCATAGAATCTTAATCGCCGATGGGAATTCAGATGATAATACAATTGAGCTTGTTAAAAAAAACACCAAATGTAAAATTATTTCATTCCAAGATAAGTCTCCTGAAGAAGCACTAAATAAATTACTTAAATTCAAACCACAAAATTTAAAAATAATTGTTGGTTCCGACGATTGGCTCTCAAATGAATATATTGATGTATTTGAAAAAGAAGCAAATAAACTTATCCAAAAAGGTGTCAAGAAATTTATTCTTTTACCAAAATTTTATAAAAATATAGGTAGCAAATACTTAGGCTTTGATTTGCCTTTACCTATTTTCTTCTTACATGTTTTTGGCATAGGCAGAGGCATTGGCTGGGGAATATACAATAAAAGTGGTAATTTACCTTTCTTAAGCGAAGATTTATATATCGCAACAGACTATGAATTTCTACTTAGATGCAAGATAAATAAATACTTAATAAATTATGTTCCATGCACTTATTATCACCTAAAAAATGGCAGAAGTTCAAAAGATTGGGTTATTGGTGTTCAAGAAGAAAGACGAATTGCACAAAATTACTGCAACAATTTCTTTTTAAAGATTATGATCAACTTAACATTCATTCTCAAATTTTCATATAAAAAATTTCTCAGTATTTATAAAAATTAGGAAAAAGAACTAAAATATACTTTAATTGAATAATAGAGAGTTTTATGAATAAGAACCTATGATTATAAGTAGAACACCTTATAGGATTTCATTCTTTGGAGGAGGATTAGATTATCCCTCATGGTATAAAAAAAGAGATACTCAAATACTATGTGCTGGACTTGATTATTATTGTTATCAGACTGTTAGGGAATTACCGCCCTTTTTTAGGCATAAATATAGAATTTCTTATTCAAAGATTGAAACTGCACAAAAAGTTGACGAAATAGTCCATCCAACCGCAAGAGAAGTTATAAGAAAATATGGAATGGGGAAAAGCCTAGAAATTACTCATGTAGGGGACTTACCAGCAAGAAGTGGGATAGGCAGTTCATCTGCTTTTACCGTTGGCCTAATTTCTTCATTATCTGCACTCACAAAAAGTGAGTTCCTTGGAAGAACAAAATTAGCAAATTTAGCTATAGATATTGAGCAGAACGAAGTTGGGGAAACAATTGGTGTTCAAGATCAATGTGCATCTGCTTTTGGAGGTATTGTTCACATACATGCCGATAAAGAAGGAATTAAACCTAAGAGATTTTTAGTGAGGAAAGAATATCAAGAATATCTAGAATCTTGTTTATTAATGGGTTTTACAGGTAAACAAAGATTCTCTTCTATAGCATCTAAAAAAGTTAAAACTGCCCTTGAATCAGAAAAGTATCTAAAAAAACTAGACCAACTACAAGAAATATCTCAGAAGGGGATCGAAGCTATTAGTAATGAATCTGATATCCGTGAAAACGCTACTTTAACTAAAGAATGTAGAGATATTAAATTATCTATTAATGAAGATAAAAATGATCCATTACTTATGGAATTAATAGAAGAATCAGAGAAAGCAGGTTCACTATGTACAAGAATCATGGGTGCAGGCGGAGGAGGATTCTTTATTTGTTGGGCACCAAAATATAAACATGAGTCTATTAAAAGTAAGATAAATGTAAAAACATGGGTAGAGGTAAAAATAAGTCCGTCAGGTAGCCAAATTATATTTTCAGAATAACTATGACTTTCTCTACAAATAGTAAAAAAGTTATTGAGGCCTTGAATAAAACACTAAAAAATAATCTTTTTCAGCAGCAAGTTAATAGCATCGCTAAGAGAATAAAAGAAATCAATTCAGAAAACAAAATAACTTTAATATTTGGTAACGGAGGCTCTGCCGCTGATTCTCAACATTTTGCAGCAGAATTAGTTTGTTCTTACAAAAATAGGAGCAGAAAACCTTATAAGGCAATTGCTTTAACTACAGATACGTCAATAATAACTGCTTGGTCCAACGATATAGAATTTGATTCAATTTTCACTCGTCAAATTGAAGCATTTAAAGGGACAACTGGTTTGACAATTGGCTTGTCAACTTCTGGAAAATCTAAGAATGTCATTAATGCTTTAGAATTCTCAAAAAATATTGGGATTACTACATGTTTAATATGCGGAGATAATCGAATACCTTCAGATAAATTTGATTTTATTTTAAAAATTCCAAGCAAAGATACTGCAACAGTTCAAACGGTTACTCAAGTGCTATATCATTCAATATGTGAACTCGTTGAAGACTAATGAAATTTCCCTTGATGCAAAATAATATTTTAAGCAATGATTTAATTCCCGTTATTGAACTACTTAAACAAAAAGATCCTAGATTGACCTCTGGGCCAAAGGTTAAGGAATTTGAGGATTTATGGTCAAAATGGTTGGGCGTTAAATATAGTGTTTTTGTTAATAGTGGTTCTTCAGCAAACCTTCTTTGTATTGCTCTTCTTAAAGAAAAGTTTCCCTTAGGAGGAGATATAATTGTACCTCCTTTTACTTGGAGTTCTGATATTAGTTCAGTTATTTGGATGGGTTTCAATCCTGTTTTTATCGATATAAATCTTTCAACCTTAGCCCTAAATACTGATTTAGTTATTGAAGAAATCAAAAAAAATAAAAACGTCAAAGCAGTGTTTCTTACCCATGCCCAAGGAATTAACGGCTTGGATTTACGCCTTCTCAAATTTTTGAAGGAAAATAATATTTACCTCATAGAGGATGTTTGTGAATCACATGGAGTCGTTCTCGAAAATGGTTCAAAAGCAGGATCAGTCGGAGATATTTCTTGTTTTTCTTTTTATTATGCCCATCATATGAGTACTATTGAAGGAGGGATGGTTTGTACAAATAACGAAGAAACTTATGAATCCTTGAGAATGCTCAGAAGCCATGGAATGGTTAGAGAAATAATGAACGAGAATTTTAAAAACAAATGGGTTGAGGAATATAAAGATTTAAATGAAAAATTCATTTTTTCCAGACCTGCTTTTAATTTCAGAAATAATGAAATTGGAGCCTTAATTGGTATAGAACAGCTTAAAAGATTAGATAATATGGTTAAAAAAAGAGCAAATAATTTTGAATATTTCTTAAATCTTTTACCTGAATGGTGCTTTAAAGAATTTAATTTAAGCGGACAAAGTAATTATGCATTTAACATTATCTTGAAAGAAGCTGATGATGAATTAATGCATAAATTACAATTAACTCTTGAAAAAAATCAAATTGAATATAGACGAGGAAGCGCAGGAGGAGGTAATCAAATGCGGCAACCTTATGTCAGGTCAATATTCAAATTTACTAAAAAAGATTTTAAAAGAATTGCACCGGTTACAGATCATATTCATTTTTATGGAATGTACTTAGGTAATTATCCTGAACTTTCTTTTGAATCAATAAAGGAAATTACTTCTATAATTAGTTCTGTATGATGAGTTTATCAATTGTAGTTCTAGCGGGAGGCAAAGGAACGCGAATAAAACCTATTTTAGGCAATACTCCAAAAATTCTTGCCCCAATAGGAGGAAAAACTTTTTTAGATTGGTTTTTAAAGTGGGTAAATAATTGGAAGTTAGATATAAATAATAAAATCATTCTCTCAACTGGAATTGGCCATCAACAAGTTGAAAATTATTGTAAGAAAAATGATCATGATGTGATTTGCATAGATGAAATAAAACCTTTAGGAACTTTTGGAGCTATTGCAAACGTGGCATCAAGATTTTATTCGGAAGATTATCTTGTCCTTAATGGAGATACAATTTTTGATGCAAATTTTAAGAACTTATATGAAAAATATTGTGCAAACACAAAAAAACCTACGCTTATTTTAAAAGAAAGCATTAAAAACGAAAGATATGGTGGATACAAAAAAACAGAGCAAGGATGGGTTTTTACAAAAGATAAATCACAATTCATATCTCTTGGTGCATTTTTTATTTCCTATGAGGATCTAAAAAAAAGATGGGCTCAAAAAACTAATATTCCTTTCGATGCTAATTCTATTAACAAAAAAATAGAAAGGGAAATGTTTATTGATTCTGATTGTTTTGGGGAAAATCCAATTTCAGCAGTAACCTTAAAAAAAGATACATATTTTTTAGATATAGGTATACCAAGTTCATATTCAAAATCTCAAAATTACATTCCGCTTTTTATTAAAAAATATTAGTTATTATGTCCAAAATTTTTCAAATTTAGCAATTCATCATATTGGATTAAATAATGAAATTCATAATTATTGGTTCTGGCATTGTGGGCTTATCAATAGCGCATTCTTTAATTATGAGAAAGATTGTAGATCCAAATAATTTATTAATTGTAGATAAATATTCTTTACCTTCAAATGGCACATCAACTCATAATAGCGGTGTTTTGCATGCTGGACTTTATTACCAACCAAATTCACTAAAAGCAAATCTCTCAATTGAAGGAGGAATAAAATTAAAATATTGGTGCGAAGAGAATAATTTACCAATTTTAAATTGCGGTAAAATACTCGTGCCTTTTACAAAAAAAGATCTAAAAAGAATAGACGAAATCTACAATAATGCCATTAAAAATGGTTGCGAGGTAAAAATAATTGATTACACAGAGGCAAAAAAATTACAGCCAGGAATAATAAAAAAAGAAAAATATCTTTGGTCTCCCAAAACAGCTGTATTTTCTCCAAAGCAAATCATAAGCAAACTCTATAAATTCTTAAAAATGAGAGGGGTTGAATTTTCTAAGAAAAATATAATAGGCGATAATAATTCAAAAAAAACCTTAATTTCTTCAGACAATACTTTTTTACAGTATTCCAGATATATTAACTGTGCTGGGCCAGGAGCTTTAGAAATAACAAATACAATAAGTAATAAGTTTAAGCATCTAACTATTCTTCCTTTCCTAGGAGAGTATGGAGTACAAAAATCAGGTTTAGAAATTAAAACAAATCTTTATCCAGTGCCTGATCCTGAATTACCATTTTTGGGGATCCATTTAACACCAAGAATCAATAATTCAACCTTAATAGGACCAAATGCAATTCCAATATTTAGAAGAGATATTCAAGGATTTGATTTAAAAGAATTAAAAGAATTGCCATCAATTATTTTAAATAATTTTGTTTTGTTCGCCTTAAATAAACAGAATTACAGAGAGCATAGCTTGTCAGAATTGACTCTTAACGTAAGAAATAAGTTTTATAAAAAATCGATAAGATTTTTTTCTGAAGATTTTGCTAATGATTTTCAAATAAAAATGGATAAGTCAACCTATGGGATAAGACCTCAATTAATTGAAAAGAAGAGTTTAAATTTTATTAATGATTTTATTTGTGAAGAAATAAATGAGAATATACATATCGTTAATGCAGTTAGTCCAGCATTTACTTCATGCTTCGCCCTAGCAGAATTTATCGTAAATAAATTATGATTTTTACAAGAAAAGACATAAAGCTTCGTTATCAATCTAATATCATAGGAAGTGAAGAAATAAGATTAGGAGTGGCTGTAGGTTTAGTTAATAAAAAAAATCAAATTCTTTTGGAACAAAGAAGCGACTGCGGTTGGTGGGGCATGATAGGAGGCAAGCTTGAGATTGGAGAATCTATAGAAGAATGTGCTGCTAGGGAAGTAAAGGAAGAATCTAATTTAAAAATTAATCAAAATCATTTAGAGATAATAGGCATTTATTCAAATAAAAATGAAGGAAGAATTCTTCAATATTCTGATATTAGAGTTCATCTAATAGATATTGTCTTTACTTTAAAGGTAGAAAATTTAGAAAGTATTAAAAAAAGCAATGAAAGCCTTAAATTGGAATTTTTCGATTTTAATAAATTACCAACTCTAATCGTCCCTCCTGCTGAAAAACCATTAGGAGATATNTCNTTAANGTATAAATGAATAAAATTCTTTACTTAGACAGAGATGGTGTAATCAATAAACATATTCCATATGTAGGTTCATTGGATAGATTTCATTGGCACGATGAAATATTTTTTATTGCATTATTTTTTAAAAATAAAGGTTTTAAAATTAATGTAGTTACAAATCAATCTGGCATACAAAGAGGTTACTATTCATTATTAGACTTCACAAAAGTAAGTTTTTTTATGATAGAAAAATTTCACAAATTTGGAATTAATATAGAAATACGCGCATGTCCTCATCATCCAAATATGGGTTGCTATTGTAGGAAACCCAATATAGGTTTGTTTTTAGATAAAAGGTCTATAGAAGATATTATGATTGGAGATCAAGATTCTGATATGTTAGCGGCTAAAAATGCAGGAATTAAAAACAGATGGTTGTTATCAAGTAAAGTCAAATCTGAACATGCAACAAAAGTTTTTCTGTCACACAAAAGCCTAAGAAATTATCTTTTAATAAGATAATTACTTACAAAATAAAGTTCTAGTGAATAAAAAAGAATTAGAAAATTTTGAAAAAGAAATTGCGGAAAGCTTCAATAATGCAAAAATCAGAGCCCCAATACATTTACATGGAAATAATGAAGAACAATTAATTCAGATTTTTGAATCCATCAAATCTAACGATTGGATATTTAGTTCTTGGAGAAGCCATTACCACTGTTTACTTAAAGGTGTCCCTCCAGAAAGATTAAAGAGAGATATTCTAGAAGGAAAAAGTATTACACTAATCTATCCAGAATATAAAATATATACTAGTGCGATTGTTGGAGGTATTATCCCAATAGCTTTAGGAACTGCAATAGCTCTAAAAAGAATGGGCTCTAAAGATAAGGTAAATTTATTTATGGGAGGTATGACCTCTGAAACTGGAGCTGCTCATGAAGCACATAAATATGCAACTGCATTTGAATTACCCCTCAGGTTTATAATTGAAATAAATCATAAATCTGTTTGTACTGATACACTCAAGACCTGGAACTTACAAAATTACTCTTTAATAGGTAAACCCAACGTTATTCACTATGAATACGATTTACCTTGGCCCCACGCGGGAGCTGGTAAAAGAGTTCAATTTTAATAATTATGAAATATTTTGATGAACTAAAAAAAAGCATGGAATGGCTTGGAGAAAAAAACTCTACTTATTTCATTGGCCAAGCTGTACAAGTTCCTGGTACCGCAATGTTTAACACATTAAAGGATATAGATCCTAAAAAAAGATTAGAGTTACCAGTCTTCGAAGATACTCAAATGGGGATGTCTATAGGAATGGCTTTAACTGGTCAAAGGATTGTAAGTATTTTCCCGAGATGGAATTTCCTTATTTGTGCCACAAATCAATTAGTAAGTCATCTTGACAAGTTGCCAATCATTACAAAAGGGTCTGTAACTCCAAGTTTAATAATTAGAACTGCAGTAGGATCTGAAAGACCACTTTTCCCCGGTCATCAACATGTAGGCAATATGTCTGAGGCCTATAGAAAAATGCTTTCAACAGTTGAAATTATTGAATTAAAAGAACCAGAAGATATCTTCAAATCATACAAAAAAGCCTTTGAAAGGAATGATGGGAAAAGTACTCTTTTAGTAGAATTCGGAGATTTTTATAATGAAAAATAATTTAGATTGTTTATTTGTTCACTCAGATTCATCCACCAAGGCCTATCAAAGTTTAAGCGGCAAATTTTCTGGTATTGAGCCTCCTACTTGGTCATTACTTTTAGCAGAAAGTTGTAGATCTAAAGGATATCGCGTTGGGATACTTGATTGTTGTGCAGAAAACCTAGGCTATAAGCAAGCTTCTAAGCGTATAGAAGAGATAAATGCAAAAGTCACTTTGTTTGTTGTATATGGACAAAATCCAAATGCAGGCACTACAAGTATGATAGGTGCTACAGGTTTAGCTGAGTGCGTCTATGATTCAGGAGTTGGTACAAAGATCGGATTTGTTGGTTCCCATGTATCAGCTCTCCCTAAATCAGTTTTAAAATTAAAGTTTGTTGATTTTGTTTTATTAAACGAAGGAGTTTATGCGCTTTGGAATTTATTAAAAACAAACCTAAAATACGACGATCTAAAAAATATTAAAGGCATAGGATGGAAAGATAATGATAAAAATCTAATAATAAATAATCCTGAAGATATTGTTCCGCAAGAAAGGATGGATATAGATCTCCCCGGTTATGCATGGGATCTTCTTCCTATGAAAAAAACACCCTTAGATCTTTACAGATCACATGTTTGGCATGCAAATTTTAATGAAGCAAAAAGAACTCCTTATGCAGCAATCTATACAAGTTTAGGATGTGTTTTTGGGTGTGAATTTTGCATGATAAACATTCTGAATAGAACAGATAATTCAAGAAATATTTCATCAGGGGATAGTAGGGTGATGAGGTTCTGGTCAGTAAATTGGGTTCTTAGACAATTCAAAATATTGAGAGAACTTGGGGTTACTACTATTAGGATTTCTGATGAAATGTTTTTACTCAACCATAATTACTATGAACCTATTTGCAAAGGTCTTGTTGAAGCAGATTATGGCCTACATATGTGGGCTTATTCAAGAGTGGATACAGCTAGAGGTAAATTTCTCGATTTAGTTTCTTCTGCTGGGATAAAGTGGCTAGCTTTAGGAATTGAAGCAGGAAGTCAAATGGTTAGACAAGAAGTTTCTAAAGGTTCTTTTAAGGAAGTAAACATTAGGAATATTACAGAAATGATTAATGAACATAATATAAATATTATCGCAAATTATATTGTAGGATTCCCTGAAGATACATACTCAACCATGACTTCAACTCTAAACCTCGCTCTAGAGTTGAATGCTGAAATGATGAACGTTTATCCATGCCAAGCTCTCCCAGGTTCACCTCTTTATATCAAAGCGAAGGAAAAAGGTTGGGATTTGCCANAGGATTATGAAGAATTTGCATTTTTGTCTTATGAATGTAAACCTTTACCAACTAAGACACTTTCAAGCGCAGATGTACTTCGTTTTAGGGATTACTTTTGGAATACTTATTTTCAAAATCCTGCTTATCTCGATAAGGTAGAATTAAGCTTTGGCGCTGCCCAACGAGAAAATGTTGAGGAGATGGCAAAACATAAACTTAAGAGAAAAATTTTAGAAAATTAGTTATGANAAANATTTTAATCACAGGCGGTGCAGGGTATATTGGATCTGTTTTAATTCCAAAACTACTTAATGATGGTTATCAAGTAACTTGTGTAGACAACCTAATGTATGAGCCGACAAGTCTTTTAATGCCATCAATAAACAAAAATTTTAATTTAATAATTGGAGATGCACGTGATGAAGAATTAATGAAACCTTTAATAGAGAAGTCAGATATTATCATTCCTCTTGCGTGCATGACAGGAGCTCCTCTTTGCAACAAAGATAAAACATCTGCAATTACGGTAAATAGAGATTCAGTTGTTATGTGCTCAAAGTTAAGTTCCAATAATCAATTAATAATTTATCCATGTACAAATAGTGGTTACGGAGTTGGTGAAGATGGTATTTTTTGTACAGAAGAATCCCCTTTAAGACCAATCTCACTCTATGGGAAAGTTAAGGTAGAAGCGGAAAAAATATTACTAGATAAAGGTAATGCAATTACTTTCAGATTAGCCACTGTATTTGGTATTAGCCCAAGACCTAGGCTAGATTTACTAGTAAACGATTTTACCTATCGAGCTTTTTTTGACAAAACTGTTGTTCTCTTTGAAGCTGATTTCAAGAGAAATTATTTACATATTGATGATGCCGCAGATGGCTTTAGATTTGCAATTAAAAACCCTCACCTAAAAGGTGAATGTTTTAATCTTGGATATAGTGAAGCAAATTTATCAAAGCGGGAATTATGCGAAGAGATAAAAAAAATTATTCCCGATTTTGTATATCTAGTTTCTGAAATAGGTTCTGATATAGACAAGAGAAACTACGTTGTTAGTAATGAAAAGATTGAATCATCTGGATTTAAAGCAACTAGATCTCTTGAACAAGGAATAAATGAATTAATCTCTGCCTTACCCTTAATGAAAAGAACGCAATTTGCCAATATTTGATACATTTACATACAATTTCTCCAAAAAAATCTTACCAAGATTATTTTTAAATTAAGTTATCATCATGGAAATAAGTCTTAAAGATGTAACCTTACATCTAAAAACTTCAAGGAAAAATAAAGTAAACAATATTTCAAAGTCTAATAAATTATCAAATTTTGCCTCCAGATTTAAAGGGAATTCTTTCGTAGCTCTAGATAAGATTAATTTGAATTTAAATACTGGAGATAGAATTGCAGTAATAGGTCCTAATGGAGCCGGCAAATCAACCTTGCTCAGGTTAATGGCAGGCATTTATGCTCCCACGTATGGTGTGGCGTCTATCCCTAAATATGCATTACCTTTGCTGGATAAAAGTATTCTTACGAATGAATTACTTGGAGCGACTTCTGCCTGCAAGGCTCATTACTATTATGTAAAAGCAAGATATGGTCAACTTAAGAACGATAACGATAATGTAGATGATTTTGTTAGGAAAGTATTAGAGTTTGCAGAATTAGAAGCTGTCAAAGATACTCCAATAATCCAGTATAGTGATGGAATGAAAGCGAGATTAATATTTTCTTTATACACTTCAGCAATTTATCCTTTCATGGTAGTTGATGAGGCTCTAGGAACTACAGATGCCTACTTTGCGAATAAAGCAACTAAAAGATTTGACGATTTTGTTAATAGTTCTTCAATTTTCCTTCTTGCTTCTCATTCAGAAGATCTTCTTAGAAAGTATTGTAATAAAGGTATTCTTTTAACTAATGGAAGGATAATTTTTCAAGGGTCACTTAATGAAGTCCTAAATAAATATAAAAACTTATGATTCAGAAATACTTAAATATTTTTCGATATATATTTTATCTTGCATGGTGCAGAAATAAAGTAAGATTCATTAAAACCAAACTTGGTAGTTTTTGGATTGGATTATCAACTTTACTAACTATTGCAAGTTTAGCATTCATTTACTCTACTGTTTTTCAAGTAGAGAACAAAAGAGAATACATAACATACATAGGATTAGGCATTCTTTTTTGGAATACACATGCACAGATGATATCTGATTTTTCTACTCTTTTAAGTAGATCTAGAGATCGATTATTAAGTACCTCCATAACCGTAATTGATATTATTGCGGAAGAATATCTCTTTTCAATACAAAACCTATTGATCTCTATATTTACCATCTTCCCAATATTATTTATTATCTACCCTAAACTAATAGTATTAATATTTTCATTTAAAGCTCTACTAGGAATAATAATTTACTTAATTTTAATACTATTAAATTCTGTTCTCTTATCAATTATTGGCCTATTCTCAGCAGACATATTCCAATTAATTCCTGTACTAATTCAATTATCTTTTTTATTATCTCCAATACTTTACCTAAAGAAAACACTTCAAGGAAAAGAATGGGTTTATCAATATAATCCCCTTTACTTACCTATTGGAATAGCAAGAGATACAATTATAAATTCTTCTAATTTTAATTATTCTCAGTTAATTATTATTTTATTGATATCGCTTAATTTCTGTTTTTTTATTTTTAGAACCATTCGTAAGAATGCAAGAAAATTAAATTTATATGTTGATAAATAGATAATTTTATTTTTAGTATTTATAAGTAAAAAGATTCATGTTTTACGAATTTTAAAAAGTAATTTTTCTTCAGGCTAGATAAATACATCCTTCTAGAAATTACTATCTAAATGCTTTGACAATTCTATAAATTTAAAAGGATGCTGCTATTTTATCTGTTTTGCCAATTCAACATTAGAGTTTAAATTAGGGACTATTTTCTACAAGATTCTTTTTTTAGTTGATTCAGTTTAAAAAGTATTTCAATTCAGTCATAACTAATCAATGACTTTATTGGAATATTAGGTATATTTTGTCTCCCATTAAGTCCTAATAACTCTATTACAAATGCACAGCCCACAAGATTACCTCCTGTTTTTTCTATAAGTTCAGATGAAGCCTTCACAGTGCCACCTGTAGCAAGTAAATCATCTACTAATAACACTTTTGCACCTTTCTTAAAAACTTCATATTGGATTTCCAATCTATCTTCACCATACTCCAAACTATAATTAACACCAGCCACTTGGCCAGGTAATTTACCTTTTTTTCTTATTGGAATAAAACCGATTTTTTGCTTAGTTGCTAAAGCTGTTCCAATAATAAACCCCCTAGATTCAATACCAATAATGTAGTCTGGTTTTAATTCATTAGAAAATATTAATAATTCTTCTAACATAAGATTCGTAGATTCGGGATCTCTTAATATTGGGAACATATCTCTAAATAAGATTCCTTTTTTTGGAAAATCGGGATAATCAGCGATTAAATTTTTAATTGTCATTAATTAAACCCTTTATTATGAAGTAACTTGGCAAATAGTAAATTGCCTTTATGCACATTTTCTTCCCAATCGCTAGCTGAATTTTCATCAGCAGAATCAGAAATATATTTAAAACATTTAAAATTTATTTTTTCTTTTAAACAAGTTTTAGCAATTGCATACGCTTCCATGTCCACAATATCACATTGAATCTTAGGTTTAGATGTTGCGAAATTATCGCCGCTCCCACATACTACTCCTTGATTCCCAATCATAACACCATCTTCGAATGGTGTTTGCCCTAATTCACATCCTAATGCTATTGCATCCATATCTCGATCAACATATCCGGTCACTTCTACAAGTCCAATAACATCACTAACACTTCCTGCAGAACCATAATTTATAATTAGGCTATGACCATCATGAATTGCTTTCATGGTAGCAATAGTTGCATTTACTTTGCCGCACCCACTCAGATAAACAGAATATCCTTTAATTCCTTCTGCCTCTTGCGGTAGGGCAATTATAAGAGCCGTCATAGTTCTTTTTCTAATTGAATGGTTTTGTTATCTGTCAAAGGTTCAACTTTCCCTTTAAAAAATTTTCTTTATTTGCTGTCATGGTAATTTGGAATAAACCTTGAAGCTAATAATACTTAGTTAAAATCCTTAAAATTATACAGAAATAATATGAAAATGTTAATTAGAATTGTCACGTTAGAAAAATTTTTAGTATAAACTCGGTCTCTAGTTAAGTGTCAATTTAAAAATTGATGAACTTAAATTAAAGATGAAGATCTTTTTTAATTGCTATATGGTTATGGCATTGAGGGTAAAGTTAACAACTTATTTATTAACCAATTCTCAGAATCTATTAATTAAGTGAATGGAACTTGATAATAATTAGAATTAAAATATTCTTTGTACCATTTAGCGAACTTTAAGATACCTGAATCTAATAAAGTTTTAGGGCTATAGTTTACCCAATCTTTTAAACAATTAATATCGGCAAAAGTTTCCTGAACATCACCAGGCTGCATTGGTTTCATAATCTTTAATGCCTTTACACCCAGTGAAGATTCTAATAATTCAATGAAATTTAATAGATTAGTTGGATTATTACTTCCTACATTGAAAATCCTATGAGGTGCAAAGGATGTTGATGGCTCTGGCACATTTTCATGAAAATGTATATTTGGATATGGAGTTTTTAAAAAGCATCTATAAATAGCATCTACTGCATCATCTATATATGTGAAATCCCGTGACATATTACCATTATTAAAAACATTAATTGCTTGTCCTCTGAGCATTGCATCTGCAAAAATCATTGGCGCCATATCTGGCCTACCCATAGGTCCGTACACAGTAAAAAATCTCAATCCTGTCATAGGAATTTGAAAAAGGTGGCTATAAGAATGCGCCAACATTTCGTTAGATTTTTTTGTTGCAGCATAAAGACTTACTGGATGGTCAACAGAATGGGACTCATTAAAAGGCGTAATTTTATTACCGCCATAAACTGAACTACTAGAGGCATAAATTAAGTGTTCTATTTCAAAGTTTCTACATCCTTCAAGAATATTTAAAAATCCCAAAATATTACTCTCTATATAACTAGTTGGGTTCTCTAATGAATATCTAACGCCAGCCTGTGCAGCCAAATTTATAACAATATTAGGTTTAAATTCCTTAAAAATTTGGTCTATTTTTTTTGCATTTTCTAAATTAACCCTAAAAAATTGCCAACAATTATTTTGAGCAGTTTGCTCAATATTTTTAATCCTTTTTTCTTTTAGAGAAGGATTATAGTAACCATTTATATTATCAATTCCTATAACTTCGCAATTTTCTGACAAAAGCTTTTTTGCAATTGCAGATCCTATAAAACCTGCAGCTCCTGTTACAAGAACTATCTTTTTATTTGGACTCATATCAAATAAAAATCAAAATGAAAACTTTGCAATATTAGAAAACTTTTATCTTTTATAAAAGATATCATGATGTCTAATAATGAGGCATTCATTTCTTTCGAAATCTTTATATTTTTGGATTAGTGCTTAAATAGTTCAACTTTTCTATGAATCCATTTAAGACACCTTCTCCTCCTTTTTCATCTAAGTGAAATCTTGAAACTTTTTTTAAATCTTTATGACAGTCTTTAACTGCAAAAGAAAAAGGAATTAGTGTGCAGCAAGTTATGTCACTTTCATCATCGCCAATATAGGCTACATTTTTGACTTCCAATTGCATTTCACTTAGGAGCTCCAAACAACCTAGCTTTTTATCAACCTGATTAAATTTGATAAATTTTACTCCAAGTTCTTTTGCTCTAATTCTTAATGGTGCAGAATCTCTACCGCTAATAAAACCAACTTTAAAACCTTTCGATAAAAGTTTCTTTATTGCTAAGCCATCTTTTACATTAAAAGATTTCAATTCCTCCCCTTCATTCCCGTACCATACAAGACCATTAGTTAATGTCCCATCAATATCACAAATTAGGGCTTTTATATTATTAGACATTAAAGCATTTTCTGCTTTTATCAAATCATCTTGGGTATCAACTCCAATTGACTTATTTTTTGAAATCATCATTCTTATTGACATATTATTTTCTAACCATTGCAGTTGTTCAAGATCTTCGCAATTTCCGAGAAAACTCGATTTAAGAAATTTTATCTTCTCTAAAGCTGCTCTTTTAAATGCATAAATACCCTTATGTGAGTAAAAAGTTTTAGCTCCATAGGGAATTTTTGATCTACTAAAATAAAGAGCATATTGATTAATATCAAAAACTACTTTTACATTAGAGGGATCCTCTGCTTCTAAATTATCAACTTCATGACAAATGGAAGCGATATCAGAATCACCAGACTTTATCATTTCATATAAATTACTTAAATCTATTGGATTAACTAAAGGTTCATCTCCCTGAAGATTAATAATAAAATCGGAATCGATACTATCAAGGATTTCTAATATTCTTGCAGTTCCATTTTTATGTAATTTATCAGTAAGGAAGCATTCGACTCCTAGAGAATCAACGTAATCTTTAATTATCTTATCCTCTGTTAATACTATTATAGAAGCTTTAAAATTGATTTTCTGTGCCAATTCAATAACCCATTTGAGCAGCGGCTTACCTGCTATATCTTTTAAGGGTTTGCTAGGTAATCTCGAGGATCCCATTCTCACTGGAATTAAAATAGTGCAAGTTTTATTTTTCATTTAACTATTACTTTGAATCTCTTAATTATATTTATCAAAACACTTTTATATCAATAAATATTTTATTCGATAAGAATAATTTTCTGATTTTTAACGAGTTTATCTATCTCACTTACTTGATCTATAAATTCGGGGATTAGATCGGACGGAATTGCTGAGGCCCCATCACATTTAGCAAAATTAGGTTTTTGATGTGCTTCTATGAATAATGCATCAATAGATGTAGCAGTGACTGCTTTAGCTAAATTTAAAGCATACTTTCTTCTCCCGCTTGATGCAGAGCTTCCTTCATCTCTAAATTGTAAAGAGTGGGTAATATCCACGCAAACTGGTTTATTAGTTTGTTCTTTAACTATCTCGAGACCAACAATATCAACTATTTGTTGATTATATCCATACATACTTCCCCTCTCACAAATTACAACATCATCACATCCAAAATTTGAAAACTTTTGGACAATAAACTTAATCTGATCAGGAGAGATAAATTGAGGTTTTTTAATATTTATTGGTTTACCTGTTAAAGCCAAGGCTTTAATAAGATCAGTTTGACGTGCCAAAAAAGCAGGAAGTTGAAGCATATCACAAACTTCTGCAGCTTCTTTGCACTGAAATACCTCGTGAATATCTGTGAGAATAGGAACTTTCAAAATGTCTTTTATTTCTCTTAACATCTCTAAACCCTTAATAAATCCTGGGCCCCTATAACTATCAAAAGATGTTCTATTAGCTTTATCAAAACTTGCTTTAAAGACGTAAGATATTTGGTTTCTATTACAAGATTCCTTAAATTTAATACCTATTTCAAGCGCCTCATCAATATTATCTAAAACATTAATTCCTCCGATTATTGTTATTCTTTTATCTTTTCCTATAGAAATCGGATATTGATACATCAGAAAAATATTAGCAATATAGTCATTTTGCGTTTCTTATTATAATATGTCAGCCTTTAATTTTTTTTAATAGAAAATACAAATAAAATTAGTTTATCAATATATATATTTTGAAGTAAAAAAAATTACTCTCATTTAAAAAAAAAATTTATTTTTGAAAAGATTAAGACTTTAATAAACGCTCAAGGTATATCATTAATAATTAAGTATCTCAATTCTTCTTTTAGATATGAGACCGACTGAACGAATAAAAAAGGCTCAGAGAGTTTTAGAAGCAGAGGCTAAAGCCATTTTTGCTTCGTCTAAAAAATTAGGTTTAAATTTTTCTAAATGCGTCGACTTAGTTATTGATTGCAAAGGGACCGTAGTAATATCAGGGATTGGGAAATCAGGAAACATTGGTAGAAAAATAACCTCAACATTAGCTTCATTAGGCACCCCCTCTATATTTCTGCACACTTCAGATGCTTTCCATGGTGATCTTGGGATATTAAGAAAAAATGACATTTTGATTTTAATTTCTAATAGTGGAGAAACTGATGAATTAGTAAGACTTTTAAAATATGCCAATAAAAATGGCATTAAGAGCATTGCAATTACAGGAAAAGTAGATTCAACCATAAATAAAAAGGCAACTTGTACTTTAAATGCAGTCGTAGAGAGTGAAGCTTGTCCATTAAATTTAGCTCCTACATGCTCCACATCAGTTACGATGGCACTTGGAGATGCATTGGCTAGTATTTGTGCCATGGAGCGGGGATTTAAGGAAAATGATTTTGCAAGATTTCATCCTTCTGGAAATCTTCATAAGTTAAATTTTGAAATTGTTGATAACATAATGAATACTCAATATTTGCCAATTTGCGAGAAGAATAAATCAATAAAAGAAATCGTAATAGAGATCTCTAAAGGTCAACAAGGTGCTGTTTTTATTTGTGAAAACAAAAAACTTTTATGGGTTTTTACTGATGGAGATCTAAGAAGATGTATTGAAAGCGGAGTTAAATTAACAACTAAGATAAAAAGTCTTAAATTTTCAACCCCTTTAACTATTAAATCACGATCAAAAGTTTCTTCAGCATTAAATTTAATGCAATCGAATAAAATATCAATCTTGCCAGTTATTGATGACTTTGGATTACTTATAGGATCAGTAAAATTGTCAAAATGTATATGAAATTTTTATTGCATTTGCAATCAATTAAAGTTATTTTCTAATCTTTTTAGTGCATTAAGAAATAATCTCTGTCTTTCGTTTGAATTGTCAAGAAGAAAAACTATTTTCTCCATCCAACTTTCAATATTGTTATCAACCAAAATACCGTCATGATTATTGTTAATAAAGTCACAATATGGCTTGGAATTGCTATAAATACCTACTGCTTTAAGTCTAGTAATATCAAAAAACTTTGTTGGTGATCTGAAGTTATTAAAATTAGAATTAAAAATCGGATTTAAAACAATGTCTGACTTTCCTATTGAGGTATCAAAAAAAAATGTTTCCCAATCCAATGGATATGACATTTTCATTCTTGGAATAGATCTAAAATAATTTCTCCATTTTTTATTTACATAAATTTCAATGAGACAATCTTTCCTTTGTTGTTGAATTTTCTCAAATAAAGTTTTTAACCACCTTAACTCTAATGGATGAGAACTAGTTCCAAGATAAGAAATTTTATAAAACTTTTTTTTCGTGTAATTATGTTTATGACTTAACTTTAATAATTTAATTTTTATTTGATTTGACAATATTTTCTGTTGTACTTTTTCTGCTAGAAATCTATTAGTAACCCAGACTTCATTAATGAAAAGGAAAAAGAAAAATTTGTAACAATAAATATTTAAAAAGATCTTTAGCTTATATAAAAAAGGAATTTCGGAGAAAATATTTATATCAAGTAAGTTATCATCAAGAAGTAGTATTATTTTTTTTGATTTCCTTTTTAAATAAATAAGATACAAAAAAATATTAAATGGTATATACCTCACTAAAATAATAGTATCGAAATCTTTTAGTATTTTTTTGTTTAGTCTTTTAGGATGAACAACTTTTGTAATCACTTCATTAAGCCAATAAAAAACTGTTGGGGTCACGTTGTTGGAAATGACCACTGTGTTTTTATCTAAACTATCAAAATTTACAAATTTAATAATATAAAAATTTAATTGTACTTTTTAATTTTATAATAATAAAATCAGAAGTAAATAATCATTCGAATTTTAATATTGTATGTATGATTTTTTTACTAAAAATTTTGATAACTATTTAATTGAAAATTCAAAAAAATTTTTAATCTACCTAATTCCTGGTGAAAAATTATTTGATAAATTTGAATGGTATGGAGAAAAAAGAGCAGAAGCCTTTAAGATATTTAATTCGAACAAAATAAAAAATGATATTGAAGATCGAGACTTTTTCTTTTCACATATGTTGATTTGGAATAAAGAAGAAAAACAATTAGCTGGCGGTCAAAGATTTTTATTTAGTAATAAAGGCTGTGTTAGAAATAAGCAAAATTCTTATCTAGAGTATTATCATTCTGGCACTTTCGAAAAATTGACAAATGAAAGTTTTTGCGAAATAGGGAGAACATTTGTAATGCCCGATTATCAAAATAAGGAAATTCTTAAAGAGTTAATAAGAGGATTTGTAAGAATCCCTGAATCAAAAAAAATAAATATTGGGATTGGATTAATAAGTTTTAATCACACATCTCTTAATAGTGATTGTATAAATGCTTTTTTAAAGATTTTAAAGAATTCAAATAAGAAACCTTTGAATCTTCCTAATGGGAAATACCTTTATGAGCATCAAATGGAATATAAAATAACCTCTGAAAAATTTAGTATTGATGCTAATAATATTAAATTTATAGAAAAAGAATTACAAAAACTTGATAAAAATTTTCAAATGCCTAAGGTATTAAAACCATATTTAAGATTTTGCAATATATCATATGAAAATTATTCTGTAGCTAAGGAATATAATGGAATAATGCAGCTTTTATTTTCTGGCAGATCAGAAAACATAACAAACAATCAAAGGAAATATCTGGCAAAATACAATTAAAAATATTTTCATCAGCAAGCTGAATAAAATAAGCATAGCTGTGAATGTAAATCTTCCAAACTTTTATAATCATTAGGGTTAAATACTTTAACTTTTTCTATTCGCAAAACCAAATTATCAGCATATATTCTTTTTAAAATGTATCTACCAATATTTCTATCGTATGCAATATTAGATTTATCATCAAAAAGAACCTTCCAAGCTATAACGTCGATGTTATGAATCATCGATAACTTAGATACACTTTTCGATAGTCTTTTGGTAATTGGCGTATAAATAGATCCACTTGGATAAAGTAGAACATTTTTTTCATTCTTGCAGACTCTATCTAAAAATAAATAAGCAGATTTTCTTTCATAAAAATTTAAATAATCAAAACAATAATGGCCATAATTTTGCAAAGAAACTTCAAAAAAGGGAAGGAAATTTTTTAAATGTCTATCAACTGTAGTGATAGTTTTAATTTTAAAAAGAGTCTGCGCTACAAATATATCCAGAGGGTTGTCATGATTTGATATATGGATACCTTTTTTTAAAAAAAATTTCCTAAAATTTTGTTCAATTTGATAATTTATGCCTAAAGAAATTGAACAAAAATATGCAGCTGCATTAAATAACTTTTTTGCAGAGTTTTTAAAATTGAAAAAAATAAGTATTAACTGAAATAGATAAAGTAGGTACGATAAAATAAAAATATTCAATCTTGAAATTACAATAAAGAATTTCTTTATTTTAAAATTTTTCACTTTTTAAAAATAAAAACATCTTTGAATGGGAAAAAACCATCAAAATTTCCATTTATCTGAGAATTTTCTAAAACATATTTATAAAACTTATTTAATAATAATCTATCTACAATAGATGGATTTTTAAAAAATGAAATTAGATCTCTTTGATCTGAAAGACCCTCTATATTATAAGGAGTAATTCCAAGAGATTTGACAGGAACAGAATGATATAAAGATTGATATCCAACTGTACTATTTATAAGAACTGTTCCTTTACAGTTAGGATTTTTGAATATTTTTGATAAAAAGTAGTCATGTATATAAAAGACTTTCTTATAGACACCAAATTCTTTTGAAAATTTTTCAATTTGATTTAAGTAGTTTGTATATCCTCTATCTCTTGGATGATGTTTAAAAACTAAATTAATATTTTGGTTTGCTTTAGCAAAATTTTTTATAACCTTATAAATAAATTTTTCATTATCTTTTATTTCTGAACCTTCTTTTATTTGACTGTCTGTGGAAACTTGAAGGATTACTATAAAAAACTTATTTTCATAAAAACATTTTTTCTTTAATTTATACTCACTTAATCTGAAATAATATTTTAAGAAGAATCCTTTTATTTGATACCAAATATATATAGGCTTAGGCTGAAGTTTATGTTCCTTATCAACTATTTTATAGTTTTTAAAACTATGGTTTATAAAGGATATTGTTTTCCAAATTTTTCTGATTCTAAAGCGTGCATGCTTTTTTGGAATGGGAAAGAATTTATATGATTCTTGCTTTAAATAAAATTCTCTGCTCTTTATCAATCCACTACTGTAGTTAATTCCCTTATCTTCTAAAGTGACAAAGTTAGGTCTCAAATAACCTAATTCAAAAATATGGGTTTTAACATGTATCTCTTCTTTTTTTAGTTCCTTTACTAACTCCAATGCCTTTCTATGAGGGATAAGTACATTACCATACATGAAAATATGTTTAATTTCTTTTTCAATAAGAATTTTCTTTAGGTAGTTTTTAAATAAATAAATATCTTGATGAAATTTTATTAATCTTGATTTAGGAAAACCATATTCATATAAAGGGAAGGAAATTTTATGAGTTCTAACATTATTCTCCTCCAAGTAATTTGATAATCTGGCGAAAAAGGTTCCAATAGGACCCATTAGAAATAAACAATTCCCCTCAATAACTACCTTCTGTTTAAATAATGGCTTTATATCTTGAGAAATCATTTACTTATTTCTTGTTAACCAGCGTTCTTTTAAAAATCCCCAATTTTTAAATATGAATTGCTCCAAGGTTTTTTTCTCGTTACTTTCAATAATCTCTTCAATAATATTCTCCACTTCCGTAAGACAATTAAACCTAACACTAGAGTAAAGAGGATATTTTGCCAAGGTAATAAAAGTTAATTCCTCAATTGTCAATTTCCTAGTTCTTCTTTTTGCCCATTTATGGTTACGCAGTTTGTCATCAGTTAGACCCCAACCAGCATAAAAAGGAAGCCCATAAGTAGATACAGATATTCCTCTTAGTAGCGCTTCAAATCCTCCAAGAGAAGTAAAGACTGCTACNCTATCAACTTTATTAAAGAGATGTTCAACTGAAATTTTATTTGCTATAAAATCAGCATTTTCAAAAATAGATGAATCTTTTGTCCCTTTAATCCTTAAGCCAGATTCAGTATCAGGGTGAGGTTTATAAATGATATATGCATCTGGATAATCTTTCCTAACCTGCTCAACTAATGCAAAATTTGTTTTCGAAATTGTATCTTCAGGAACCCCATAAATGATGGAATTATCAGTTTCTACTTGTCCAAGTACACCAATTATCTGTTTATTTAAAATATTACTTGGAAGGTCAATTTTCTTTTTTAACCTTAGATTATATTTACTAATTTTTAATTTAATTATTAAATCAATAATTCTTCTAGCTCTAATTATTTCATTATGATTAACATTAAAATTTTGTAGGAGATACTCTAAATCGCTCGATCTACTAGCATCATAATGTATACCTTTTTTGTCAAATAAAAGACTTAGTGGAGGATACAGTTCCGCTCCAAGACCCACAGATCTTATAAACCCATCTTCTACTGAAATATAATTGTTTAATTTCGAAATATATTTTTCCATTTTTATATTTTTCCCCCAAACAATAATATTCTGCATTTTAGTTTTAAATCTTCTAAAAATTTTTAATCTTTTACCAGTAATTGGATAAAAAAATCGATTAATTTGTCTTACCTTCCAAGGCGTAAAGTTTATCCCTTCTAAATTTTTTGGAAAAAATTTAGAAGCTTCCCTCAAATTTGAAATATATTTCATAATTTCTTCAATTTCACACTTTTTTTTTGTTCTTGGATCTATGCAAATTTGATACTTTACTAAAGAAGAAAAGACGAGCTGATCAAGAGTTATTTCAAGGTTTTGATTATTTACTTTGTGATCAATTGTTAATCCTAGTCCTGAATAAAATGGCCTTCCAAAAACATGCACATCTTTACCATAAATTAAAGCCTCAAAGCCTACCTGGCTAGTAACAACACATACTGCTGCACTGTTTTCTATTAATTTGTTAATCTGACCAACATCCCCCATAACAATAACGTTTGGTTTTAAATAAAAAGATGAATGAATGCAACCCTTTTTTTTATGATTTATTACATCAGGATGAATCTTAATAACAATTTTGTGATCAGGCCAATTATTTGTGGCAAATTCAAACATTCTTGTAAATGAATTAGCATTAGCATCTCCATGTTCTAAGGAAAGATCTCCCAAAATTTGGTCTATTAAAAGTATGTAAGGATATGAAGGTGGTTCAATAAAAGAAGGGAAATTATATTTTGAGATTGAATACTCTTTCCAAAGCTTTAAGATATTTCTTGTTCTAGAAGCATTTTCTTTGCTTAATTTTTCTTTAAAAAATTCTTTTAAATCATTGTTTCTTTTGCAATCATAGTAAATCCCATTATTGTCATAACAAATGGTTAAAGGAATTTTTTTCTTTTTAATTCCAAATGAATGAACAAATCCATCCTCTATTAAGATCACTTTTTTTTGTTTAATATTATTTCGGACATATTTTCCAGACCTTTTCATGCCCCATGAATAAAAGTTCTTTTTATCCAANTTAAATTCATTGATTATTTTTCTCGTCCTTGATTTTATTAAAAGGAACTTAAACAAAAGCAATTTTTCTAAATTTAATTTAAATATGTTTATCATAGTTTTTAACTTTATTACATATCAATCAAGTAATGCTTTAAAGTTATATGCAATGTTTAATTTAACTAATTTATAGATTTAATAATGGTACCAAGAAAAGGGATAATTTTAGCTGGTGGGAATGGGAGCAGACTATACCCAATTACAAAAGCTACAAGTAAGCAATTAATCCCAGTTTATGATAAGCCCATGATTTATTATCCTTTATCAACACTTATGCTCGCTGGGATAAAGGATATATTAATAATTACTACTCCTCACGATAACGAAAACTTTAGAGAATTATTAGGAAACGGTTCTCAATTTGGCATATCTATAAAATATAAAATTCAATCAAAACCGGAGGGGATTGGTCAGGCTTTTCTTATAGCTGAAGATTTTATTGAAAATTCAAGCGTAACTTTGATTTTAGGAGACAATCTATTTCACGGTGATTTTTTAGCGAATAAACTGCAAAAACTCTATCAACTAGATGAAGGAGCTTCAATATTTGCTTATTCAGTATCTGATCCCGAAAGGTATGGTGTCGTAGAGTTTGATTCAAAAGGAATTGCCTATAGTATAGAAGAAAAACCAAAAAATCCAAAAAGTAAATTTGCAATAACTGGTTTATATTTTTATGACAACACTGTTGTTGAAAAAGCTAAGAGACTCAAGCCCTCTTACAGGGGAGAACTAGAAATAACTGATTTAAACAAAATGTATATGAAAGAAGGTAAATTAATTGTAGAAAAAATGAGTAGGGGTATGACTTGGTTAGATACAGGTACAACGGATTCTCTTCATGAAGCCTCTTCTTATATAAGATTATTGGAAAAGAGGCAAGGTTTAAAAATAGGATGTCCTGAAGAAATTTCCTGGAGAGTTGGTTTTATAGATGATGAACAACTTTATTCCCTTTCAAAGGATCTTACAAAAAGTGGATATGGAAAGTATTTACAAAACATCCTAAATGAAAGTAAAAATGATTTAGGTTTTCAGGGAATTAAAATTTAAAATATGGACATTAAAAATTTATCTTCAAATAAAGGTAATATTCTTGAAGGAGTCTGCATAATCAATCCTAGAGTTTTCCAAGATAATAGAGGTTTCTTCTATGAGAGTTGGAATCAGGAATTATTCAATAAATCAGTTGGAGAAGAAGTAAAATTCTTACAAGATAACCACTCATCATCAAATATTGGAGTTCTCAGAGGTCTTCATTATCAAATTGAACCTAAGCCCCAAGGTAAGCTAGTTAGATGTGTTTCAGGCTCAGTTTTTGATGTAGCAGTAGATATAAGAAAAAGTTCCCCAACTTTCGGAGAGTGGACAAGTGTAGTACTAGATAATTTAAACAAAAAAATGATCTGGATTCCTTCTGGCTTTGCTCATGGTTTTTTAGCATTAGAAGAAAATTCAGAAGTTCTTTATAAAGCAAGTGAGTTCTGGAGTAATGATCACGACAGGTCTATAAGATGGAATGATACGAATATAAATATTAATTGGCCTTTAAAAGATATAAATTGTTCTGAGCCAAGATTATCAGAAAAGGACTCAAAAGCGCCTTTTTTAAAAAATGCTGAAGTTTTCTATTAAATTCTAAGATGAAAGTTCTTTTGACAGGTGGATCTGGCCAGGTGGGTCAAGAAATTATTAAATCAAATCCAGAAGAGATAGAGATAATTAATCCAAGTAGAAAAAAATTAGATTTATCTGATTACAGTGCTTGCAAAAAGATTATTGAAGATCATAAACCTGATTGGATTATTAACTGTGGAGCATATACTCAAGTTGATGATGCAGAAAAAAATATCCTACTTTCAAAAAAAATAAATGGTTATGCACCAGCAGCATTCGTAGAGGCAATTAATGAAATAAATACTAATTTATTACATATCAGTACTGACTTTGTTTTCGATGGAAATCAAAATTTTCCTTATAAAGAAAATCAAATAAGAAACCCACTTTCACAATATGGATCCTCAAAAGCATTAGGGGAAGAACTTATTGAGAAAAAAATTAATGATATCGAAAAAGCAACAATATTAAGAACAAGCTGGGTAATAAGTCCTATAGGTAAGAATTTTATTTTAACTATGTTAAAATTGCATTCTGAAAAAGAAGTTATAAAAGTAGTGTCAGATCAAATAGGCTGCCCCACAAGCGCAGGAGAATTAGCAAAAGTATGTTGGAGAATAATTGAGTTAAAGAAAAAAGAGAAATTACCTTTCATATTTCACTGGAGTGACGCCGGAGTAGCTAGCTGGTTTGATATCGCTGTAGCCGTTGGAGAACTTGCTAAAGAATTAGGTATTAATAAAAAGGAAGCAATTGTATTACCAATAAATACTTCAGAGTACCCAACACCTGCTCAGAGACCTAAATATTCTTTGTTGAATACTAAAAATACTTCGAATCTATTGAAAATAAAACCAATACATTGGAGAAAAAACTTAAGAGATATATTAATTGAATACAAAAGTTCAAAAAAATTTAAAGATATTTAGATCATGAAATTAACAAAAAATTTTCCTGACAAACCAAGAATATTAATTACTGGAGGTGGAGGTTTCATTGGAGGAGCTGTTATAAGAAAATTATTAAAAGAATCGAATTGCGTAATCTACAATTTAGACAAAATGGGGTATGCAAGTGATCTAACTTCGATAAATCAAACTCTATTAAATTTAAATTTAGAGAAAGAGAAAAGACACCTGTTTTTAAAAGTAGATCTGAGTAATTACTCAGATACTTTTTCAGCCGTAAAATCTGCTAAACCTGATTTAATTATGCATTTGGCAGCAGAAAGTCATGTAGATAGGTCAATTGAGGGACCTGGAGAATTCATCAAAAGTAATATTTTAGGCACTTTCAATTTATTAGAAGCAGCAAGAGAGCACTATGAAGAATTATCCTTAGAGAAAAAAAAATATTTTAGGTTTCACCATATTAGTACTGATGAAGTTTTTGGGACTTTAGGTAAAGAAGGGAAATTCAATGAAGATTCGAGATATGATCCAAGAAGTCCTTACTCTGCAAGTAAAGCATCGAGTGATCATTTAGTTAACTCATGGCATCATACATTTGGCCTTCCTACTTTAATAACTAATTGCAGTAATAATTATGGGCCTTGGCAATATCCTGAAAAACTAATTCCTAAAATTATAATAAATGCCATAAATAATCTAGAAATTCCAATTTATGGAAATGGCGAAAATATTCGTGACTGGTTACATGTTGAAGATCATGCAGATGCTTTAATAGAGGTTTTAATAAATGGTCAAGTTGGAGAAAAATATTGTGTTGGGGGTAATGAGGAAAAAAGTAATAACGAAATAGCTTCGATAATTTGTAATTATCTAGATAATATTCGTCCAAAAACTTATAGTTACCAAAAATTAATTACTTATGTGAATGATAGGAAAGGACATGATTTTAGATACGCCATTGAGACTAAAAAAATTAATGAAGTTTTCAATTGGAAACCTAATTTTACCTTTAAAGAAGGTATTATAAATACAGTTGATTGGTATCTAGCAAATATAGAATGGTGCTCTAAATTAGTTAACAATAAAATTTAAGCTCAAATAACAAAACCCATTAAAATTTTTACTAGGTAATAAGTTTAAGTCTTCGATTTAGTCATCAAAATTTCATTATATGTATCTTCAACTGCTAATTTATAAGCTTCTCTTTTCACGCGCAATAAATTTAATTGATGTTTCTTATTTACTCTTTCTTTTGAGTAAAAAGTTTTCCAATCACTAATGAATTTTTGTGCTTGAATTTCCAAACCAACTTCAATTTCAAGTCTGTTTTGGGAAACATCATAACCAAAATACATTAAAAAATATTTCGCTTCTATATAGCAACGTTCAAACTCTTGTTCCAATGAGTACTCATGACTATGAAAAACCGAAGCATTATGAGCAAATGCTTTTGTTTTTTTAGATTTAATAATCCAATCAGCCCATAGTTGATCCTCACCATAATCTACGTCTTGATAAGGAAAACTTTCCCAATATGATTTTCTAAGGCATGAATTATTATCTGAATAATAATGTAGGGCCTGTCTTTCTATAGCACTTTCTTGAAAATATTTTGTTAAGTCGTCATCAATTCTATACTTGTATGGTTTTTTAAATCCATCAAAGAAATATGCAATATATTCTTTTGTCAAAAAAGAATGATTTTTATGGGCAATATGTCTTCCAAATACTGCGCAAGTATTTTCATCATTTATTAAAGGTTTTAAAATATTCTTTAACCAATACTTGTTGGAGGGAATTGCATCTTGAGTTAAAAAAGCGACATATTCTCCTTTTGATAATGAAACTGCTAAATTTCTAGTTCTACCATGTTGAAAATCTTTCTGATTGATACTATAAATTGAAATTCTTTTATCTTTTTTAATTGATTGAACGCTTTTATCATCTGAACTACTATCTATAATTAATATTTCAAAATTAAAATCAACCTCCTGTTTAAATAACATATCTATACATTTTAACAATAGTTCCCCACCGTTATAAGTAGGAATCACTACTGAAACTAAACAGTTTTCAATCTCTGAAACTTTTTGAGCCTGGTAATTTAATTTTTTATATCTTTCATAGAAAGACTTACATAAATCATTTTTTTCAACTGCAATTTTTACTTCATTTTTAATAAATTGCTCAGCTTTCTTAAAACTTTTTTGCCAAGAAGAACTTGTGATCCATTTGTAAGCATTATTTATAATCAAGTAACGTTCGGAATCATTTTGAATTAAATCGTTAATAGCATTGCTTATTGATTTAGCATTGGGCTCTGCAAATTTAACAACATTTTCTGGATAAATCATCCTATTACTTTCAGTTGCAAGTTCTAAAACTGGCAACCCACTAGCCATCATTTCTGGGGGTACTAATGAATAATTTGTTGCAGAGAAAGCAATACCAATATCACAAACCTTGTAAATCTTAGATAATTCAAAAGGACTTAAAATTCCATTATCTATTCCTTCAATATTATTTGGTATCTTAATTACATTTTTTTCTACCCCAAACAACTCAAGGCAAATTTTATAACCATATTTGCTTAATTCCTCCAAACCTTCTAAAGCGATTTCTACCGCTCTCCTTTCTGTAAAAATACGGCCATAAAATGCGATCCTAATGATATCTTTTTCTTTGAGTTTATTATCTTTAGAAGATATTAAATCAGGACAATCAAAAATTTCTTTATTAAAAGAGAGATCAAAGTAGCATGATTTTTTATTATATTTATCTCTCATTGTTTTATCTAGCCATTTACTTGCGCATATTGTCTTGAGCTCACCCTTGTAGGTTTCCTCACTCTTTAAAGATTGCGATCCCCTTGGATAAAAGAAAGGTTCAAAATCTTGAACAAAATAAAATTTATCATTAAAACTTTTATGACTTTTAACTAACTCTGCTGTATCCCAACTAGTTGCAATAATTGCATCTCCACAAGCAAATGCAAAATGAGAATTTAATTCCATTATATTTGCTGAAACATCCTGAAAATACCTTTTTACATCAATTTCAGGTCCTTCTAAATGATTTAAATAATTATAATCTTTTATCCATATTGTTATATCGTGTCCAAAACTCTCCAAATGCTTTACAAATCTAAAAATGGTCATATGGCCGCCACTACCTTTTGAAAAATCGGGAATTATAAAATGAATTTTTAAATTGTTTAAGTCAGGCTTAATTTTTCTCTCATTGGAAGAAATATTCTCTACTAGATTTAGGATTCTTCTATAGTCAAAATGATTCTTATCTTTTAACTTTTGCAAATCATGCAATGCCCAAGAATAGTTTTTTCTTGAAAAAGGCTCATTTGAAATAATTTTAGATCGATACAGTATATTATCCTTAAATTCTATAAATTGTTCTGGCCAATTAATAAATAAAAAAAGCGGATTAATATTAAGTTGTGTTATCCAGGGATATAAACTTACAAATTTACTTGTATCAAAGACAGCATTTGGATTTCTATTTAATTCATTTTTTCCATGAACAACATAATGTTCTAAAAGTTTTTCATCACTAAGATTTTTAAGATCACTATAAGATCTATAGTAATCATAATCAAAATAATTTTTAATCCCTTGAGTGATTTTTTCAATGTTAGTTTCTTTTAGGTAACTCAAAATATTTTCACCATACTTGTGGTATTTTTTTAGATATTCTTTAAGAAAAATATCTGAATAATTTAACTTTTCATTTGGGTCATTCCATTCCGAACTTTTTGCTATAAATCGCCAAGGTAGCCAATTCTTTTCAGAAGATTTTTGATTTATTGCTTCTAAATTAGTCAAATAATTTATTAAATTTTTACTTCCTTTTGAAAGCCCTTTTGAAATATAACTGAATGAATTATTGGAAATAAATAGTCTTGTTTTCGTTTCTAAAGGATATATTCCTTCTTTATCAAAAGTAAAAACAAGTTCTTTAGTGTTCAATTTTTTTTCACATTCATTAAGTGTTAGGTTTATGCCACAATTCAGAGGGAGTTGAGAATAGTCTTCGTTAAAATCACTTAGAGGAAGTTTATATAAACTTAAATCACATTTAACTCTTATTGGAATACTCTGCCCAGATTGCAACCAAATTTCTACTTCTTTTTTTTCTTTAGTATTGAAAGCCCAACCTATTATTCGGCCTTCATCAGATATGCTATAAACCTTGCCTTTGCAACCTAAAAAGTCACTATTTAATAATTTTGAAAGCTTATCTTTAAAGAATTCATTGTTATGAGTTAATTTTATTTCAAAAGTTGTTTTTCCATTCGAATTAATCGCAATTAATTTAGGATCATTAAGATTTTCCTTTGCAATCAAGGAATCTAACTTTAAATTAAATCCCGTAGGTTGATTTACATTAAATTGAGCAGAGACATCCTCTCTAAATATATTTATTAAAGTAGAGGCCAAAACTTTTTCATTATCTATTAACCTAACTTCAAGGAAATTTGTATCTTTATTCAAAACCCAACCACTTATTACTTCAGGTGTAATTAACTCTACAAAACCAAAAGATTTTTGGCCCTTTTTAAGAATTAACTTACTTAAAAAAGACTTTTTTACAATTTTTTTTAAATTTCTAATCACTCTTAAGCATCTATCCTTAACAATTATTTTATATTTAAATTCAAAATATATTTTCTTTATTAATAAAGTGTAAAAGATAAATAAATTACAAAAACAATTATAAATAAAAAGCGTTTTCTTATTTAGAAACTTTCAGGAAGTTATACTAATTATTTTATTTTAAAATTAATTAATTTTCAGTTTTCTATAAATTTCCTTTAAAACATATAATCTCGATTTCTGTAAGACAAAGAAAAATTTTCATCTGATAATGTTAAATATTTACTATATAATGGATCATTTTGTACAAATTTTTTCCACCTTCTCTTCAACATTAAAGTCTCAAAATCAGAACTTAAAGATTGATAACCATTTGTTATACTTCTAGTCGCCGACTCATGATGAATAGCAATCACATCTGGCATATATAAATTTCTATAACCTAATTCCATCGACTTTAAGCATAAATCAACATCATTAAAGTTTACTTTAAAAAATTTATCGTCAAACATTCCTATATTTTTGAATTTTTCTTTTGATATAGCCATACATGCACCAGTAACAGCACTAACTTCATGACATAAAGAAATCCTATTTTGATATCCATGATCATTTTCTCTGAAATATTTATGAGAGTGTCCAGCAGTACCATGAATTCCCAGTACCACGCCAGCATGCTGAATTGTATTATTAGGGTAAAGTAATTTTGAACCAACGCAACCTATTCTCGGTCTTAAAGCATTAGAAGATAATTCATATCCCCAGTTGGAACTTATAAACTCAACATCGTTGTTTAGGAACAAAATTACATCACCTTTAGCAAAACTAAAAGCATAATTATTTATTTTTGAATAGTTAAAACTTCTGTTATATTTATAGACTTTAATTGTATGGTGGAAATTATTCTTTAGATATTTTAAGTATTTCAGCGTATCTTTATTTTTACTATGATTATCTACAATTAGTATTTCGTAGTTAACGCCACATTTGAGGGATTGAATGGAATGAATACAATTTTTTAATAAAGAAACTTTATCTTTTGTTGGAATTATTATTGATAGCAATACATCCTTAGGCACCGACCAAAAGAATTTGTAACCAGTATTAAATTTATTAATTTTTACTTCTTTACAATTACCTAAATTAGTCCATTTACTCTTAAGAAATTTCTTAATAAAAGAAGCATATGTATCATTTGGAAGTTTACTAGATTCAACAAGATATTTTTGTTTAGAATGATAACAAACTAATGGTAAATGCTGGATAGTATTATTATCTCTATTTGTTTCGCATAAAAAAACACAAATTAAAATTACAATCTTGAAATCATTATTTTTATTAAAATCTTTTGATATTTCAAGTGCTGCATTCCAAATTTCAGTAGATATTATCCATGAACTACCAAAGTTAGGATTAGATAGAAACATTTCTAAATTCCAACTAGTTTTAAAATTTGGATTAAATCTTTTTCCACTATTGTCAATACAATCTTCATCAGTAAATAAAAGTAGACAATTTTTATTTTTTTTAAGATAGTTCCAAATTATATTTAAATTCGATTTATAAATTAAATCATTATCAGTTATAGGTATCACCCATTTTTTTTCTTTTTCGAATTCTAATTTTCCTACTTTTTGAAAAGAAAAATATTTTGAATAATTTTTTTCAAACTTTATATTTCTCTTTAAAATCAATTTTTCTACTTTTTCTATCCAAAGACTATAAGTTGGAATATTAAATTTTGATTTTGTTTTAGAAAGGGTTCTATTGTATAAACTCCATGTCGAAGAACTATTCTGAAGAATAATATCAGTTTCCTTAATTAAACTTTTTATTCTATTTTTAATTTTTATCCATGCATAGAAAGATGGAATAGGAAAGAGAGTTAAAACCTTAATATCCAATTCATTTTGCAAATTAGAAATACATAAAATAGGATTTTCTTTTTTAATGATCCTGAAAACTCTAAACCTTTTTTTACCTGAAGATAATAATCTACCCTGGGAGTATAAATTTTTACCATTTTTAATACTGCCGTATGCAAATCTATTTAAACCAATATGATTAATACATAAAAAATACCAACCCTTTCTAAACTTTCGATTAGATCTTAACCATACTTTGTTTTTATCTATATTGACTTTAATGATTCCATTATTTAATGATTGCCATTTAACTATATTTTCTTCACCATAAGGATTAGTATAAGTCCAACTCCATGAATACTTTTCAAAATTTGAGAATTTAAATGTTAAAAATTTTAATAAGTTATTTTTATAGAAAATCATTAATTGTTATGAGAATCTGCTATCCCCATAAAAAACTTTATTAAGAAATAACTTACCAGAATAGTAGCTAATGAGGTCAGAAACCCTTTATGTCTCCAATAATACCACTCATCTTCAGGTAAGAAGGGCTGACTAAGAGTAGCCATAAATCTCTGTTGCTGTTTACTATCCAATTTAGTTTTTTCAGAAGCAGCTAAAGAACTCTTCAATAAATTATTACTAAATTCAAAATTAGCTTCCAAACGAGAAAGTTCAGAAGCTTTTTCTCCTATATTTTTACCTAATGGACTTACAAGTAAATTCCTTTCTTCTTGAATTTGTTTTTTTAATTCTTCTATTTGAGTTTCTAAATCTGAAATTTCGGGAGCATTAGGATCAATAAATTTTCTTTTTAAAACTGAAAGTTTTAATTTCAACTCTATTAATTTATTTTCTAATGAGGAAATAATACTGGAGGATGAAATTAACTCTTGATTAAGATTCAAGCTTAAATTATTTCTTTGAAAATCATTAAGTGTATCTAAGTCTGATAAAAGCCTTTTACGGTTTTTATAAACTTGTTTCTCAACAAAATCAATTTGTCTAAGATAAATATTTTGATTAAGTTTATTTACAAATTCTTCAGACTTTTCTATTAGAAATTTATTAAATTCAAAGGCAGTTTTTGGATCTAAAGCAATTGTAACTATATTCAAAGATCCAGAAATCTCATCTAAAACAATAACAACCTGTTTTCTAAAAAAATCATAGGTCTTTTCTTTAGAAGAATTATTTTTTAATCCTGCAAATATATCAGGGCTTTTTAATAAATATTTAGATCTAAAATCCAAAAAATTAAAAAGATCATCCATTAATTGAGGCGATTCTAAATATATTTTAAGAAACCTTGCATCTTCCAAAGAGCCTTGATTTCCTAATCCCAATAAAGAAACAAAACCTCCTCCAGCATCTGCAGAACTTCCAGATTTTCTAACTACTACATTTGAACTTACACGATACCTTTCTCTACCAATTCCATAAAAATAAATACCCATAAAACATATTGGAATTAAGATTGCAAAGATTGTGTTTCTTTTCCTAATTCTTGAATTTTCAAAATCCTTATTTTGGATCTCTTCAGATATTTTTTCATCAACTGAATTTATTTCAATCTTGAGAGATTGTATTTCCTCATTTAATGCGGTAATTTTTGAATTATTAATATTAATTTCGTCATTACTTTCAAGTATCCTTTCACTCAATTCTGAAATTTCTTTTTTTTCTGCGTTAAGTTTTTCCTTTATTTTATTAATTTCTTTTCTAACACTATTTATTTTTTTGTTTATAGAACTTTTGTCATAATTAGATTCATTCCTTTTTATTGATAGTTTGTTTAATTCTGAATTGAATTCTTGCAAAGTGATTTTTGTAGAATTAATTGGAACTTTCTTTTTCGCAAATTCATACTTTTTTATTTCATCTTTTAAAAATAAATTTTCCTTATTTAATTTATTTATATCATCACAGATATTAGTTTCTTTTTCTAAGAGATTAGTTTTATCTTTTTCAAGTTTTCTAATAATAGGATCATTTCTAAAAATCTTTTTATTTACATTTTTTTTAGGATTATTATTGTTTTTACGTAAAGCCTTTTTTAAAAAACCTCCTAGACCAAAAGTTCCTCTCATTTCTACCTCTTATTTCAATTAAATAACAAATAATTATGCATCTTTATTGCTTCATCAATTGAATCATACATTAAAGCTTTGCCATTATGCAAAACTAATGCTTTATCACAATATTTACTTAAGCCCTTTAAATTATGGTCAACCATTATGAAAGATGCATTTCTCGCTTTTTCTATTAAAAGTTCCTTACTTTTATTTCTGAACCTTTGATCTCCCACTCCAGTTATTTCATCTATAAGATATACATCAAAAGAAAATGCCATAGATAAACCAAAACTTACTCTAAGCCTCATTCCACTTGAGTAAGTATTAAATGGCATATCAAAATAACTTCCAATTTCAGCAAAATCTTCAACAAATTTGATAGTTTTTTTTATCATTGAGAATTTATTACCATAAATTAATTTACTTACAAATGTTGCGTTTTCTCTACCAGTCAAACTTCCTTGAAAACCCCCTGCCAATCCAACTGGCCAACTTACTGAACAATCCCTAATTATTTCTCCAGAGTCTGCTTGATCAATACCTCCAATAATATTTAACAAAGTAGACTTCCCAGCACCATTTCTTCCTAGTAGAGCTAAAGATTCCCCCTTATTAATAGAGAAGCTTATGTTGTTTAATATTTCCCTTGATCTTCCTTTATTGATATATGACTTTGACAGATTTTGAACTTCAATCATCTTGTCCTTAATATTTTTGCATTTTTATTATAAAGCCATAAACTTATCGTAAAAACTATTAGAGAAACTTGAAAAAGATAAATTAATGAAATAGCTGAAGCTAAGGGATAGGAATTTGAAAACCCATGCCTAATTAATTCAATCGCTTGTAAGATTGGGTTCCAGCTAATATAAGGTCTTAAATTTTGAGGAATATCATTTAAAGAAAAAAATACTCCTGAAACGAACCAAAGTGGTCTCATTAAAAAAGAAACAACACTCTTAATCCATGCATATCTAAAATTTGCAATCATTAAAAATATACCAATCCCGCATGAATAAATAACGAGCAACAAAAAACTAGAGCAGATAAGGGGAAAATCATCAATGTAGAATATTTCTCTGATTAAAAATGCCATTAATACCAATAGAATAAATATTACTAAATAAATAAAAACTTCAACTAAGGTTCTTGAAAAAATTGTATCTATTGGTTGAATTTGTTTATAAAAAAATAATGGCTTGTTAGCTGCCATAGCATTCATAGATCTTATAGCAATAGCATTAAACAATGTATAAAGAACAATTCCCGATATTAAGAATATAAGAACATCTAAATTCCCTCCAACATTCCTTCTTCTTATTAAAGAAAAAATAATAAGAAATATTGACATTACACCTAAAGGTTCAAGGAAGAGACCAATATATCCAAATTTGACTAAACTAGCTCTAGTTATTAATTCTCTATAAGTAAGGGATCTTAAGACATTAGCCTGAATCTTAAATCCTTTTTTTACTTTTAATAAATAATCGAAGAAATTATTCTTGGTTATTTTGCTCAAGAATATTATTTTGATACATACTATACTTTAACAATTTAATAAAAAATATCAAATCAAATACTTAACAAAAAATTAATCACTTAACAACTTAAAAATAGAGACTCCATTAAGAATTGGAGCTATTGGATCCACAATCGTATCTAAAGAGGAATTAAATTTAGCCCAAGTATTTTTGCCAACTAATAGTACATCTCTATCCTTTAAAGTTGGATTGTTTTCGTTATCTACTTTTAAACTAGGTTTATACTTTAATTTCTTAAAATTTATAGTCCCATTATCCTCTAGCCTATAGAGTGCAATATTTGTTTTATTTGCCTTTTTAGTCAAGCCTCCTGCTGAGAAAATAGCTTCAGAAAGAGGGCTACTAGANCTAATTTTTTTTGTCCCAGGATTTGCAACTTCTCCAACTACTACAACACTTATTGTCGCAGGAGCTAAATTTGATTTAGATATTTTTAATTTTTTTTCAGGATTAATATTCTTTGCTATTGGTATTTTAATAATATCTCCATCGTATATAAGTGGATTTGTAAAGTTGTCTCCACCTATAATTGCTTGCCAATAGTTAATTTTTAATTCTTCTCTTTTCAAATTTTTATTAAGACTTCTTTTAAGTGTGACTTGTTTTAAATCTCCTGATGAAGTTACACCCCCAGATTTTTGAATTGCATCTATAACTGTTGGCCAGCCACTAAAATTAATTGAATCACTCTCTCCACCATCTGAATTACTTAATAAGCTTGTTTCTGATTGAGTTAAACTATATATACCAGGCCTTTGAACTTCGCCAATTACATTGATCCTGATAGGTCTTGACTTTGTCAAATTAATAAAAATCAATGGATTATTTAGTATTTTTTCAAACCTGTTTTTTATATTTTCTCTAGCTTCCTCTAAATTAAGTCCTGACAAATAGACTGATCCAATTCTTGGAATATTAACTGTTCCATCAGGCAATATCTGCACATCATACTGCATCTTTTCTACATTTAAAACACTTACTTTTAAAATATCTCCTGGTCCAAGAATATATCTAAAATCTAAAACTAATTTTTGAAATTGATCCTTATAATTTTGTTCCTTAGTAAATGCAGCATCAGTAAAAAAAAGAAATAATATAATAAAAAAAATTTTTAAAAACTTATTTTTTTTTATTTTATACATTTTTTTTGCTTTTAATAAATTAATTATACTTTATGGATTAATTTTTTTTTGAACAAAAACTTTATTATTCCATGAGGGATTTAAAGATTTTTATAATTCATAATAAAAAGAATTACAAGTTTATATAAATATCCAGATTTTAATTAATAAATTTTAAAAACTCTAAAAGTTCATATATAGTTATTTATAATAAATGAACTAAGGTATAGTAATTATTATTTTTTAGTTATTAAATTGTCTTATCAACTAAAATGCTATCTAGAAGATTAATACACAACGAAAATCAGTTTGCAATACTAAAGAAAAAGTTTCTTAATTTATCCTCAACAGTAAATCTAAATTTTAAATTACATGATATTCCATCACTTTTGATAATTACTACTCAAAGAACTGGATCTACTCTTTTATGTAATGATTTGGAACAGGCATGTAATTTAAATTACTCCCCAACTGAAACTTTCATTCCTTTATTAACGTATATATTTAACAAATATCCAAATCATCAAAACGAAAAAATTGAAGAAATTTTAAATAATGCGTTTAAATTTCCTCTTAAGGGTCCTGTTTATATTCATAAAATTATGATTGATTATATTGGTTGGATAGGATTTTTATATGCACCAAAAGATTTTATAGAAAGCGCTACTTATTTTGATTTATCAGTTTGGACTATAAAATCGATATTATCTAAATCAAGAAATAAATTGCCTATATTATTTCTTGATAGAACTAATAAATTATCCCAAGCCTCATCGCGATTAATTAACTCGATGGGATTTCCAACTCATTTGTCATCTGAAAAGGAAAAAATTAATTTTAATGAAAGAGTTAAAGAAAGAATTGAGGAACTATCCCATCCTGAAGCTATGGTTCTCGATCAAGCATCAATAATCATTAAACAAAACGACATCTTAAATAAAATCTATAATGATCTTTCAAAAGAATATAAAACCATAAAAATAAATTATGAAAATGATATTTGTGATGATTCTTTTTGTTATTTTGATAAATTTCTTCCCAAAAGTATTTTCGACATTTCAAAAATTTCAAGGAAACTAAAAAAAACATCTAATATGAATAGTAAAAATTTAATAAACTCTACAATAGACTTTCTAGGATTAAAGTAATTAAAAGAGAAAATATAATTATTTATTTTTGATTTTTAATTTTTTTAAACCAAGTCTTAGATTTATTTTCCATAAATTTACTATTAGGCCTAAGTTTTATTGCTACGTTCATTATTGATAAAGCATCTTTTAGTTCGAGTTGCTCATTATTTTCAATTTTTAAGGCAATATTTCTCAAATGGTTAATCTGCTTTGAAGGCATTAAAGCATTATTTTTATCTAATAACTCTTTTTTCTCCAAAGAAAAATTTCTTATTATAAAATCAGCAATTAAATTCGACTCGAAATCAGATAAAAATTCGTCTTGATTATTATTTTTTGAAATTGAAACTTCACTAGGATCTTCAAAAATAATTCTCTCTTTTTTAGGAATAAAATCATTAATATATTCTATATTTTTTATATTTTTTTTTCTTGCTATTTTGTAAGACTCTAAACTACAAAATAATTTCATAGGTTTAACTTGAGGGAAAAAATTTATTAGATTATCAGATAAATTTTCTTCAAATCTAAATTTATTGAGAACTCTAATAATCTCATATTCGGTAAAAGTCATTGATCTATTTACGGGATCCTTTGGGAATTTCAGTTCTAAAGTAGAAGCTTTACATCCAAGAACATCATCTAAAAAAATATCAAAGATTTTATCTTTATAATTAGAATAATTTTTGATAATCAATTCAAAATTAAATAATTTAGAAAGATTAATCCAATCTGTTATGAGTTTATATACTCCTGAAGGTTGGTTATTTTTTAAATAGTTATTAAGATCATTCTTAAAATAATGCCTCTTGACTAATTGCCCCCAAGTAGAAAATTCATGTTCAAAAAAATTTCTTGTATAAAGTATAACTTTTAATTTATTATGATTTTTAGCAATGAAATCTTTAAATTGATTGTTAAAAATTAATCGTCTAATAAAAGTTTCGTCACTATATAGTGTGATTTTATCTTTAAAAATATTAAAGTTCTTTTCAAAAAGAAAATTTTGATTTGAATCTAATAATTTATGCCCATTTCCTGAGTTAATATAACCTTTCTTTGCTTTATTAATGTCAGAAGGTTTTGGATAATTGATTCCATATTTACTTAATTGCTTTATATTCAAAGCTAAAACGCTTTGTATAAAACTACTTCCTGTTTTGCCATGTCCTATGTGCAAAACCAGATTACTCATAAAATCTAAATTATTACAATTCTATTCTTAATATAACATCTATAAAATCAAAAAAAATATAACTTTTCATAACATAATAAGCTAAAGATTTTTATTTCTTAAAAATATTTAAAAATCTTATTTTCTTAAATACTTTTAATATTTTTATCTTTTGCTTACTAAACAAATCATTTTTAGACCGACTTTTTTTTGTATATTTATCAAATAAATATAAAGAATTTTTAAAACTAGATTTACTATTGATTTTATTTTTCATAAAAATTCTAGTTTCCTCTAAACCAACAATTTTTTCTAAAAATTTAAAATTTGTTTCTGAAATTCCAGCATTTTTTTCCCCTCTGTGTGAATTTGTGTGCCTGATATTCTTAAAAAAAACCACCTCATAAGGATGAATATCAGATCCAAAATATCCAAAAATAGGAATTTCAGGATCAGTAAAATTAGAATTAAAAAAACCACTTTCTAAAAAAATATTAATTTTTTCTTTTTCTATTTCTAAGGAGTTGTATTTATTTAATAAAGACTTTATCTTAAATCCCTCATTTAACAATACAGCTGTTATTATTCTCTCAAAATGACCAACTGCTAGATCTCTGTTTATATCTTTTTTAGGAAAACTATTATTATCAATTAGACAAAATAATGCTTTTTTATTAAGAGACAAAAAATAGCTGTGAGCAAAAGGTATAGTCTTTAAATTAAAAAGATTTGATAGTTTTGATGAGAGCTTAATGTCTAAAACATTCTTATCTTCATACGGCGGAAATTCTATTATTGGAGAAATCATTCCATATTTTTCTAAATTATTAGTGAAAATTGATTCCCAATTAAATTTTTTATTATATGAGGGTAATATTGGACCTATACAACTTGAATTCATAAAAATAAAATATTTAAAATCCTTTATTTTGATAAACTTTAATGCTTTAAAATATGCAAATAGATCCGAATAACAATTTTCCTTTATTTTTTGATCAAATTTATCTAATATAGGTCCTAAATCTAGTGATTCAATTGATTGATATACTAATATTGAATATATATTTTCAGAATCCAAAAGTCCTAATTTTTCAACTGATGTAAATAGATTTAGGTAACTATCAAAGTAGTCCGAAAGAAAATAAACCAAAAGAGTATTTTTTTTCATTATTTCAAAAATTAGATTTTTTATTAGAATATTTTAATTTTACAAATAAATCTGAGTTTAAAAAATTTAGGAAATACTCATTATTATTTTAGAGATAAATAACAACCTAAAAAAATATTAATTGCATAAAAAATTTTATTAATTACACAAATTACTGATACTGGAAGAAACCTTAACATTCAGTTTATTTAAGGATTCATAAATTGTTTTAGAATAACTTATTCTATGTTTGTCAAATAGATTAGGTTGAAAATTCTCAAGAGCTCCTTTAAAAATATTTTTAAAATTAAACTCATCAATATTTTTTGTTAGTTTAATATCTAATTTAGGTATTTTTAATGTCTCACATAATTCTTTTGTTCTTGCATCATGAAAGAAACAAATTGAAGGGACCCCTGCCATAAGCGGAGCTATTGTTCCATGGATTCTAGAAGAAAAGGCAATTTTATTCTTTTTTAAAGATCTAATCCACTCCTTAGCAGAAATATGATGTTTAATTCTTGATTGCCAAATATTATTTTTATTATGATCAATTTCTGAAATTAATTTTTGACTAAAATTAAATACTTTAAAGATGGATGAATCAATTTTTTCATTATTAATTATTTTGTTATAGGCATTAAACATAAATGGCTCTTGCTGAAAAATAATCTCCCAATTTTTATTCAATAAGGCATTAGATAGTAGAAATTTCTCAAAATCTTTATTAATCTGATTATTTATATCTTCCTTAATTCTTCTGTGAAATTTAATTATATTTCCCATAGTGTAAACACTTGGCTGTAAAAACTCATCATTATCAATATTTTCTAGAATTTTTTTAATTTTTAAAGATAAAATTTCTCCTAAAGTTTTTTCATGGTTCAATAGAATTGAAGGACATCCTAATGGTAAAAATTTCTCAGTATTAACATATTTTGAACACAACTCAAGTGTAGATTGACCTCTCGTTACAACCAATGCAGACTTTTCAGATATAATTTTTAGAAAATTGATAGCTGCCATTCCTAATTTAATATCTTTAATTTCTTTGTTTATTGCTGCCTGCAGTCCCAGGCCTAAAACAATTATTGGACATCTTACTTGCTTCAAGCAAGATATTAATGAGGCATTAACAGGATGTTCTTCAGATAAAATATTAGCAATAGGCAAAATTAAAACCTTACTTTTTGAAGTAATTGCTCTAATCATATTTTTGTCGAATCTACTATTTATAAAAACATGTTGCTCATCAGATAAAGTTGTTGCAGCAAGATGAAACATCAAATTTCCTGAATTTCCTCCAACTAGAAATAAATCCCTGTTTTGTCCAACTTTTGGTGGGTTTGCTGTAGAAATATTACCAAATGGCATCGAACTAAAAACAACTATCATGAATCTCAATTATTCATTTTTTGATATCCTTTGATTTCATCATAGCTTAAAAAGCTTATTTAAAATTATCCAAATTCATATTAAATTTATCTAATTCTTTATTCCATTTATCTTTTTGTTGATTATTAAATTTTTTATATTTTTTTCTTAAACCTGTTTTGAAAACTTTTTCTCTAAAAAAATCTCTTACATCTTCTTTTGAATAATTTAATTTAAGATTATCTATTGAATTTTCTAAAAATTTTTGATCAAAAGAAACATTGCTATAAAGGTCATCTTTAATGGAAGCTTTACATTCCTCAAAAAATTCATTATCCTCATTTTTAAAAGACAAAACCTCTTTATTGAAAGAATCATCAAATTGAAGTCGATGGGGCACAAATCCTTTTAATTCTTTTCTAACTCTTCTTTTGTTTTTTATTAAGTTCTCTAAAGAAGGATCAATTTTTGATAATGAATTTGTAATATTTTTAGTTTCAAAAATAAAGTTAAATAATTTTAGAAAGTTATTAATTTTAAATTTCTCATTTTTTCCCATTATTGCAGTAAATTTTTCCTTATAAAAATTTAAAGTATGCGAAGGTCCTCTTAACTTTAAAAAAGATTCCGGTGTTGCTTTTTTTTTAGCGCTTAAAGTAAATTGATAATATTGTGACCAAAATAAAGAGACTGGATCTCTGATAATTAAATAAGTTTTAAATTTGTTTGGATCATAATCTAAAAAAGTTAATAAAATAGAATTATTACTGTGACCAGATACATGATAATAATCGCATAAATCAAAATTTGAAATTTTGTTCCCTAAGCAAAATTCAATGAAATCTTTATTCTTAATAGTTAATGATCTTTTACCAACTGAAAAAATTTTATTTTGACCATAAATTTCCCTCATAGCGTAAAGAACTGAAGTTCCTCCAGTCTTTGGTAGATGGCATGAATATAAATGCATCTGTAATAAGAGTTTTATTGATTTATAATATACTATGACTTTATCTTAAATTAATAAAATTATTTATATTTCTATGAATGCAATATTAGTAACAGGAGCAGCTGGCTTTATAGGTTCTCATACATGCTGTAGTCTTATAGAAAGTGGTTATACTGTTTTTGCAATTGACTCTTTAAGTCATAGTAACTTAAATTCGTTAGAAAGGTTTAAGTTGATTTTTTCTCAAAGTAATTTAAATATTTCAGAAAAATTTCATTTTTTTAAGGGAGATATAAGAGATAAAGGATTTATGGATTCTGTGTTTAAAAATGCAAAAAAAATAGGTACCCCAATCATTGGAGTAATACATTTTGCTGGATTAAAGGCAGTGGCAGAATCTGTTTTAAATCCAATTAAGTATTGGGAAAATAATGTAACTGGATCAATCAACTTAATTCAAAGTATGAAAGATAATGATTGTAAAAAAATAGTTTTTAGCAGTAGCGCAACAGTTTATGGAGAGGCTTCGGATGAATTAATTAAAGAATCTGCAAAGATTAATCCCACAAATCCATATGGATCAACTAAGTATGTTATCGAAAAATTTTTAAACGATATTCATCGAGTAAGAAAAGATGAATGGGAGATCGCTATATTACGTTATTTTAATCCAATTGGATCCCACCCCTCAGGTCTAATTGGAGAAAGTCCATTAAATAAACCTAATAATGTTTTCCCATTAATAATTAACGCTGCCTATGAAAAAAAGAATTTACAGGTTTTTGGTAATGATTGGCCTACATATGATGGGACATGTATTAGAGACTATATTCATATTATGGACTTAGCACAAGCACATATTAAAGCTTTAAATTTTCTCATAAAAAATAAAAGTCAGTTAATTAATTTAAACATTGGAACTGGGAGAGGTCATACTGTACTTGATTTAATAAAAACCTTTGAAAAGGTAAATAATATCAAAGTACCCTACATATTTTCTAATAGAAGAGAAGGAGATGTTTGCAAGCTTGTCGCAAATAATGAAAAAGCGATAAGGACTTTAGATTGGAACCCGACTAAATCTCTCAAAGAAATGTGCAGAGATGGTTGGAATTGGAAGCTTAAAAACCCAAATGGTTATTCATAAAATAAAGGTTCGATATATAAACAATTTGCATATCTTGAGTAAAGTAAAAATCTAATCTTTTCTGCCATAAATATCTTCAAATCTCACAATATCATCTTCTCCAAGATAAGATCCACTCTGAACTTCAATAATTTCTAATTGATTTTTACTCACATTTTTAATCCTATGCTTTGCTAGTGCTGGAATATAAGTACTCTCATTCTCACTCAAAGTTTTTACATTATTATCAATCTCTATTACTGCTGAACCTTTGACTACAACCCAATGTTCGGCTCTGTGATAATGCATTTGCAATGATAGCTTTGCGCCTGGATTTACATGAATAATTTTAACCTTAAATCTTTCACCCTCTGAAATAGTTAAATAAAAACCCCAAGGGCGAAAAACTTTCTTATGATAAACCACTTCACTAACATTTTTAGCTTTCAAATCTTCTACTACTTTTTTAATATTTTCAGATTCATTTTTATCAGCGACTAAAGTTGCATCATCAGTATTAATAATTACAAGATTTTTAATGCCTAAACTAACAAGTAGCTTATTTTCACTTCTTAAATAACAATTTTCAGTTTTATCACAAACTATATTACCCTCACTAATGTTGCCATTAGGATCTTTATCTTTATTTTCCCATACAGATTTCCAACTCCCCATATCACTCCACCCAGCATCTAAAGGAAGAACTATAGCTTTATTTGTTTTCTCCATTACTGCATTATCAATAGAAATATTCTGGCAATTTTTAAACGATTCTTTATTTAATCTCTGAAAATCTAGATCTTTTTTGCTTTTAATAAAAGTTTCTTTACAGAACTTGTATATTTCTGGACATAATTCATTAATTTCTCTAATTATTGTATTTGCCCTAAACATAAAGATCCCACTATTCCAAGTAAAAGATGAATCTTTAATAAGTTCTTTTGCTTTCTTTAAATTAGGTTTTTCTATAAACTCTGAAATCTTAATACCATCTATAGTTTTATTATTAAATGGTTTTTCAGATTTTATATATCCATAACCAGTTTCAGGAGAAGATGGAATCACTCCAAAGGTAACTAATTTTTTTGCATCAGAGTACTTCACAGCGATTTCGATCAAATCTCTAAACGCTCTATCATTATTAATTTGATGATCAGCAGAAAGTATTAATAAGTGGGCATTATCCTTAATTTCTAATGATTTAAGAGCTGCAATAAGAATCGCAGGAGCTGTATTTCTTCCAAAAGGTTCAAGCATAATTGATTTTGGAACTACACCTATATCGCGCATTTGTTCTGCGACTATAAATCTATGCTCTTCATTGCAAACTAAAATTGGCTCTAATAAGTTATTCAAACCTATCAGTCTTAGATATGTCTTTTGGAGTAAGGAATTTTGATCAGAAGTATTTATCTTTAAAAACTGTTTTGGAAAACTTTTTCTAGATAATGGCCATAACCTTGAACCAATGCCACCACATAAAATTACTGGAATGATTTCTTTATTAGAGGTATTCTCTAAATCTTCCATAACTTAAACTTAATATTAAATATTTTTTTAAATTTTATAGAATTATTATATATTGTATTGTTAATAATTTAGTTAAATGATTTAGTTTTCACTTAGAAAATATAATCAATATAATAGTGCCTTTTTAAAATTTGCTAGTATAAGTGATTGAAATATCTGCGATATTGAAGTTAATAATTAAAAACTTAAAGAACATTTAATTTGAACGATCATAGATTTATAGAAAAAAATATCCCCTTTTGATTAAAGATGAAAATTTTTTTCTTTAAAACTATAAAAACGCATAAATTTCAGGATTAAATATAAGGTTTTTTTATATTGGAGAATTACTAAGACAATGGAGTAATAAGAACATATTAAATTATTTATTAATAATACTCAAAGCTAAAAAAATATGTATCAAAAATTTCTTAGAAAGTTTTTTTAAATATGGACTTTTTTTATTAAAATATATCTATTAATTAGGACTTTGATATATGGATAAATATTCTCTATCTATTATCTAGGCTAATAAAAATTAAAAAAGAACTTAAGTAAGTCAAATGTTATTTTAAAAATTACTTAAGAAAAACAGATTTATTTTAGAAGCTATTAAATCTTATTTTTTGATTAAAAATGTCTTGGGCTATTCTTATTGGTTTTAAAAAACTTTAAATTCTGATTTAGTTCAATTAATAAATAAATTTTTCATATTTTTTTTCAAAATATTTTTAAATTTTGGAAAAAGTAGAATTCTCATAATAATGAATAATTTATTTCTTTAAATTACTTTTGAATATAATTTCGTTTTATGATCTCAACATATTTTTATTTTTTAAATATCTGTAGTTTTTGATTGTAAGATCTAATCCTTCATCAAAGCTTGTTTTTGGTTTCCAGCCTAAGCTCGAAATTTTTGCAATATCTAGTTGTTTTTTTGGGGTACCATCAGGCTTAGATTGATCCCAAACTATCTCACCATTAAAGCCAAATTTTTCGCTTATTATTTCAGCAATCTCTTTTATTTTGATATCATTACCTGTCCCTACATTTAAATACTTTATATCTTTTTTATGTGGCCTCCAATTTTCTAAAACAAATTTACAGGCATCAGCTAGATCATCAACATATAAGAACTCTCTATAAGGAGATCCTGTACCCCAACAAACTACTTTTCTTAAGTTATTTTGTGCGGCTTCATCAAATTTACTTATTAAAGCAGGAATGACATGACTTTTTTCTGGATGATAATAATCTCCAGGGCCATATAGATTCGTGGGCATTAAAGAGATTGCATCAAAGCCATATTGTAAATTTAAAGCTTCGCATAATTTAATTCCTGCTATTTTTGCAATTGCATACCATTGATTAGTACTTTCTAAATAATCGGAAAGTAGACTCTCCTCTTTAATTGGTTGTGATGCAAATTTTGGATAAATACAGCTGCTCCCCAAAAAAAGAAGCCTTCCAACACCATTTTCCCAGGCACCTTCTATTAGATTGTTTTGAATCTTAAGATTATCTAAAAGAAATTGTACTGGAAAAGTTGAATTCGCATTTATGCCCCCAACCTTTGCCGCCGCTATAACAACAATATCAGGTTTATTTACCTTATACCAATTTTTTACACTACTTATATCTGTTAAATCTAATTCAGTTCTATTTGCTGTTAATAAATTAAGGTAACCATTATTTCTAAAATTTCTAGCGACAGCAGAACCAACCATTCCTTTATGACCTGCGATGAAGATTTTATTATCTTTATTTATATATTTCATAAAAATTATTTAGAAATTTTTTAATTATTAAAGGTTAGGAGGTTGTTCGTTAATATTATTAATTTTAAATCCACTTTCTTGTAAGAATAATTCTTTACGAGCTTCTTCCCTATCTTCTTTTACCATCTCGGAAACTAAATCCTCTAGTGTTGTCTTAGGAACCCAACCCAATTTATTCTTAGCCAATTTTGGATCGCCTAATAATGTAGATACTTCAGTAGGACGAAAATATTTTTCATCAATTCTTATTACTATTTCATTTGTATCTTCTCTTCTACCTATCTCATCCAATCCAGTTCCCTCCCAAACTATAGAGCCCCAATTAAGCTCCCTAGCTGTTAATTCAATAAACTTTCTAACACTTTCTTGTCTACCAGTAGCTATTACAAAATCAAATGGCTTTTCTTGTTGCAGCATCATCCATTGCATTTCAACATAATCTCTTGCATGCCCCCAATCTCTAAGAGAATTAAGATTTCCCATATATATTTCTTTTTCTAATCCAGCATCTATTCTTGATAAACCCCTGGTTATTTTTCTTGTTACGAAGGTTTCTCCTCTCCTTGGAGATTCATGATTAAATAAAATCCCATTACAAGCAAACATATCATAAGCCTCTCTATAGTTTACAACTATCCAATAAGCGTACAATTTAGCAACTGCATATGGACTTCTAGGATAAAAAGGGGTACTTTCATTTTGAGGAATTTCCTGAACTAAGCCATATAATTCACTTGTACTAGCTTGATAAACTTTAGTTTTCTTAGCCAACCCAAGTAATTTAACTGCTTCTAGGATCCTCAAAGTTCCTAAAGCATCACTGTTGGCTGTGTATTCTGGGGACTCAAAGCTAACTGCTACATGACTTTGTGCGCCTAAATTGTATATTTCATCAGGTTTAACTTTTTCTATAATTTTTATAATATTTGTACTATCTGTTAGGTCTCCATAATGAAGTAAAAGTCTTGGATTATCTGCATGAGGATCTTGATAGATATGATCAATCCTTAAAGTATTAAAACTACTCGATCTTCTTTTAATCCCATGAACTATATAATTCTTACTTAACAAAAATTCGGCAAGATAACTACCATCTTGACCAGTAATGCCAGTTATTAGTGCTTTTTTCAAAACTTTTATAGATTCATTACTTAATTATCTTATCTCGAAACTTACTTTGACAATATTAAAAGATAAGTCTACTAAGAATCTAATTTTAATGATTTTTCTGTAAATTTAAAAACTATAATTAATTCTTCTTTTAAAGACACTTATGAAAATCAAAGTAAAATTTTTTAAATAATAATTATCTATAAAAAAAATTCACAATTGATTTTCTAAAAAAATTTAACCTCTCTTTACATTACCAATTCCTACCCTCCAAAAACTCAGCCCTGAATTAATTACTTTTTCTTCATCTACTATTAATCTTGTATCAAAAACCCAGCCAGGAGATCTCATTTTTTTGGATACTTTTCCCCAATTTATCTTTGAGTAAATATCCCACTCTGTTAAAACAATAACTGCATCTAGATTATCAAAGAAATCATTATCTAAATGCGATTTCTCCCATTTTTTATCTTTATATTTTTTATTTAATTCCTCGTTCTTGTTAAATTCTTCAATTGATGGTATGCCCAAATCTAAAGTTACTTGTTTCTTCGTAACTTTGGGGTCATGAATTTTCAAAGAAGCCCCTTCACTCAACAGGTTCTTACATATTTGAATTGAGGGAGACTCTCTGGTATCATTAGTATTTGCTTTGAAAGCAAAGCCTAGAATACCGATTTTTTTTTCAGTTAAAGTACCAAACAATTTTTCCAAAACTACGCTAGTTAATCTATCTTGATTCCAACTATTTAAATGAACAACACTTTCCCAAAAATTTGCTACCTCAGGTAGGCCGAAATGATTTGCTAAATAAACAAGATTTAATATATCTTTTTTAAAGCAGCTTCCACCAAAACCTGGACCAACATTAAGGAATTTACTTCCAATTCGACTATCTTTACCAATTGCGCGCGAGACCTCTCTCACGTCAGCTCCTGTCACTTCACAAAGAGCACTTATCGAATTAATAGAACTAAGCCTTTGAGCAAGGAAAGCATTTGCGGTTAATTTTGCTAGCTCACTACTCCATAGATTAGTGTGTATGATTTTTTCTTCACTTACCCATCTTTTATATATATTATGCAGAACTTTGATTGCATTTTTATTAGAACCTCCAATTAATACCCTATCTGGATTCTCAAGATCATAAATGGCGGTTCCCTCTGAGAGAAATTCAGGATTTGATAATAAATCAAAGGTGTTTTTGTGCTCTGAATTTAATGAATATTTAGAAGACTCGAGAATATCTTGTATCACTTCCCCTGTCCTCACAGGTAAAGTACTTTTTTCAACAACTATAGTATACCCTCTTGCATGTTCTGAAATTTGTCTAGCACAAGATTCTACCCATTTCAAATCACTTGCTTGACCAGCACCAATACCACTTGTTTTTGTAGGGGTATTTACAGAAATGAAGATCATATCCGCTTCAGATATATATTTATGAACTTCCGTAGAAAAAAATAAATTCTTTCCCCGACATCTTTTTACAATTTCATCTAAACCAGGCTCAAATATAGGTAATTTTGATAAATTATCACTATTCCAGGCTGCAATTCTATCTGGATTAACATCAACAACATTAAAAATAATATCTCTACATTTATCAGCAAAAACCGACATCGTTGGACCACCAACATACCCTGCACCAATACAACAAACTTTTCTTATCAATTTTATAGGTAAGTTTAAAACACTTTATCATTATTTTACTGAAGATAAGTTTTATTAAAAATTTATAATTAATTATCATAAAATCTTTATAAGAATTCAATTCAAAATCACATTGCCGATGAATAAAGCCAATGAAATTCTAAAAAATAATGAATTAACAGAAAGTGTTCTTGATTTGATGGAGAAAGCAAGTAAAGCGATAATGCAAGTTTATGAAGAACCTTACAGTGAAGTAAGCATAAAGAATGATGATACCCCTGTTACTAAAGCAGATTTAGCGGCCAATAAAATATTGCATGATGGATTAAAAAACCTTTTTCCAGAAATACCAATTGTAAGCGAAGAAGATGAATCCTCATTAAATATTCCTAAAACAAATAAGGTTTTTTGGTTAATTGATCCCCTTGATGGCACAAAAGAATTTATTAAAAAAAATGATGAATTTACTTGTAATCTTGCACTTATAGAAAATAATATTTCAACGCTTGGATTTGTAAGCGTGCCAGTAAGAGAGTTGATTTATTTTGGAGGTAAACGATTTGGTGCCAAACTTATTGATAAAAACAAAGCAATTGCAGAAGTTAAATATAAAAAAGTTTCTGGAGTCACTAGGGTTGTAGCTAGTAAAAGTCACCTTAACGTGGAAACTAAAAAATTTATTAAGGATATACAAGGTAAAGTTGAGCTAATACAAGCCGGCTCTAGTCTGAAATTTATCAAAATAGCAGAGGGTTTAGCTGATATTTATCCTAGGCTTGCTCCTACATCTGAATGGGATACTGCTGCAGCTAATGCGATTCTTGAAGGTGCTGGGGGGAAAGTTTTGCAGTTAAATGGTAAAGATATTATTTATGGTAAAGAAAATATACTAAACCCCTACTTCATAGCGAGTGGAATTGAAAATAAAGTTGATTCATAAAGAATGCAAATGATAATCAGTTCGCATACTTATGTTATTTTAATTCCATACATTTATAACTCACTAAGATTTTTTTAAACTTGACTGTATGATTAAAATCGATTCAGATAGAGAATTTACTTTAGTCAAGGCATCGTTTTCAATTATTAAAAAAATTAATCTCAAGGAGATTGGATTCACTAGGATATCCGACTCAAATTTATACTTTTACCAAAGTGATGAATATAAAATTCTTAATTATTCAATAAAGCCAAAGTTGATATTCTCTGTACATATTGAAGATGAAATTATCAAAATAAAATTGGAAAGCATAAGTTTAAAAAATTTACCGAACATTTTCAAAACATTGAAATTAAATTTAGAGGCAAATATATTTTCTGAAAAAGATTTGTGTAAAGTAAATAGACAAATATCATTAAGATACGAGAACAAAAATAAATTCTTTCAATTTATATCAAAAAATTTCCTTAACAAATTTCTAAATAATTTAATAGACACTATATCAATAAGATTTGATAGAAAGTTAATCAAAAAAGTATTGAAAGCAATTTAAGTTAAGAATCTAGATATATTCTTTTTACTTTAAAAAAAGAATATAATTTGTATTTTATTTTCTGAAAAAGGTCTTAACCAATAGTCTAAGATTCACATAAATGTAAAATATTTCAATAATTAATTTCTATAAAGTAAGATATCGTTTGTAAACGTTATTAAATAATTATTTAAAGAGTGATATTATTAATGTTTATAAATTTGGGGCCATAGCTCAGCTGGTAGAGCACCTGCATGGCATGCAGGGGGCCAGCGGTTCGAGTCCGCTTGGCTCCATCAAGATTTTCGCTAGTTATACTAATTAGTCTGAAAGAAAATAAACAGGAATATACCATATATTTTAGTGTATAAATATGTATTCTCAGCGAGCAGTATCACCATGCAAGCATTTAAAAGATTTAAATTTAAATGAAATACTTCAAAGATTAACGAAAAGGTGCTTTTTGCTTAAAAATAAATAATTTACCTAAGAGTGGATCTATGAGAAAAATGCCTAAAATTTTCTGTAAATAATAAATACTTTTTTTGCCAAAATAGTAAGCTGGATCACTTCGAAAAATAAAACTTTTATCATTATAATTTCTAAAAATTTGATTTAATTTTTTAAGTTTATTTAGTCTGTAGTAAGTAGGAAAAATATCTCTTTCCTTCCTATCTGGTTGGACATACTTTAAGACAGATACATGGTGATTATTTTTAATGAGCCTTGCAAATAATGAAATCAAATTATATTTGTGTGGAGTTCTAGCACAAAACCATCCCCCAGGTTTTAATAATCTATCTACTTCTTTAAAAAACTTTATAGGGTTTTCGATATGTTCTAAAACATAATCAACAATTATTATGTCCATTGATTCACTAGGAGCTATAACATTTCCATCTTCCATAGCCAAAATTTCATCTACGTTTTTATTTAAATAAACAGCTTTATCGACATCGCATGCATAAACTTTCTTAACTTTACCTTTTAAGTCTCTTGTCTTTTTTCTAAAAACATTTTCATCTTCTGCCCAAGCACCTCTTCCCGCGCCGTAATCTAAAACTTCTGAATCATCATTAATTAAGCTATTAATTCTTGAGTAGAAATCTATTGTGCCATCATTTTCAGAAAACCCACCGACCTTATTAGCATTGGGATTGAACGATTTCATAAAAAAATTTATAAAGAATATTATTAAATTGTATTTTTATTAAAAATTTTTTTAATCATACTGAATAAATATTCTTAATTAAGGAAATAAGAAGTTCTGTTATGGATTTTAATATTGTAATTTGTGCGAACATCCCTGCGAGCAAAGTGCAAAAAAACAAACTGTAAAATCATGTTATAGCTTAGTTTTTGATCTGCATGGAATTCAGGCGGTAAGCGGTTCAAATCCTTTTGACTCCATCAATTTTGTTTGTAATAAGGTATTATTAGGATAATTTGCATTGATATAATAATTAGAATAATAAAGGGGTTGATAGTTGACTATATAGCTAAATTCAGCAATAATTTTTAAATAAAATTAATACTTTAATTAATTAATTTCTATATTAAATTAAATAATTTAGAAAAGAATCTTATACTTTTCATATTGTGATTTTGGAAGCATTTTTTGAAAAACATCTTCTAGTTGATTGGTTTAATGTTTTTAAAGAATCAAAAATAATTGAAATTCTTGATAGAAATCATTTTAAAAATATTCAGTGTATTAGTTGCTCTATAGAAGAAGATGAAAGAATAAAAACTATGTCAAATTTCTATAGAATGAAAGAATTAGGATTGGGAAGTTGGCAGGCTTCAGATTTAAGAGGTAAAAATGAATTTTTCGTCTACTTTTTTGAAGATCATAATCCAAAATATAATTATAGAGAAACCACTAAAAATTTTCGTTTAGTTAATATAAATACTTTTGATTTAAAAAAAAGACTTCGTAAGGAGACTAAATCTTTAATCCACATAACAGATAATATACAGGAGACAAAAGATAATTTAAGGACATTAAATCTATATGAAAAATACTATAAACCAAAAAATTTCAAAAATTTAAACGAAGTTTTTAAGACTTTGAATGAAACCCCAGGTTTAGAATGGCTCATACTTAGGAATTTTGAAAATTTTCCTAATAATTTATTTTTTGATGAGCACCCTGATGTAGATTTATTAGTTAATGATTTTTACTTAGCAAAAAATGCATTAGATGCAGACGCTGCATGCAAAAAAAATAGAGTAGATGACGGAAATTTTAGAGTTCTACAAAATGTAATTATTGAAAATAAAGAAATAAATTTTGATTTAAGGTTTATTGGAGATGATTATTATGACGAGAAATGGCAGATAGATATGCTTAAATCAAGGACTTTATATAAAAACTTTTATATTCCAGAGAAAGAAAATTATTTAAATTCTCTTTTATATCATGCTCTTATTCATAAAAAGGAAATACATCCCTCTTATTCTGCAATATTTAACTCATTTAATTTACCAAAGGAAAGAGATCAAAAATGGTATTTGTTGAATAGTTTTATGAAATCAAAGGAATACATAATTACTAGACCAGAACCAAGTGTTTTTTTCAATTTCCAAAAAACTATTCAATATAGTGATTTTCGAAATAAATTAAATACTACCTCTAAACGCCTAAGTTCATTTGTTAATGATTACAAATTTTACGAAGTTCAGGCAAAAGTTTTTATGTCTTGTAAACGATTTGATAAGGCTCAAGAAGTAATAAAACAAGGATTAGAGAGATTCCCAAACCAACTTAATTTACTAACAAATGCAAGTGATGTATATAGAGCTTCAGGAGATTTTGAAGGATCACTTTTTTATGCAAATCTTCTGATGAAGCATCATCCAGGCAATTGGAATGGTTATGCTCGAGGTGCTCAGGATCTTCGCTTTCTCAAGCAATTTGATAAGGCTATAGAAATAATCAATTTAGGAATTAAATATTTTAAAGAAAATAAGTTTTTATTTGAGATAGCTTCCAATTTGTATAGGGAAAAAAATCAATTTATTAAATCGCTTGCTATTTCAAAAAAAATGGTAAAACTTAATCAGGACGATTGGTACTGGAATGAGAGATTAGCGACTGATTATCGCTTTACTGGATGTGAAGAAAAAGCAAGTATTTATTTAAGAAAAACCATAAGTTATTTCCCAACAATTGATGAATCAAGAATTAATATTTTTGAAAATTATAATTCTGAAAAAAATACACCCTTAAAAGGGGTTTTATATTTATTAGCAGGTTGCTCAGGATCAGGTAAAACAACTTTCTTAAATGCATATTCTGATGAGAAAATTAAACTTTTCTATGATCGAAGCGAATTACCAAGTAAAGGGATTAGAGTAAATTCTTTTTATCAATATTTCAAAGATCCTCTTAATTCCCTTGATGAATGGACAAAAAATTTAAGTAATAATTTGAATAACATTTTCAGTATTCATCAAATTAATGATTTTAGAAATGTCCCAATGGGTAAAGACATAATTTTGCATGTTGATATAAGAGATCTTATTAGATCATTTTTTTTCCTTTCAGATGCTATAGAAAACAAACATTTATTGAATGAAACGAGATATAGAGGTGACCTTGACTTACTTTCAAAAGATTTTAATAAGTTAGCGGTTAATTTAATGCTCAGAGACAGCTTTTTTAAAAAATTTAAGAAAATATACGTAACAACTATCCAAATAGGTTTTAAAAAAACTCAAGAAAGATTTGAAAAAAGGTTAATCGCTGCAAATAACTTTTCAGATATCAATTTATTCAAACTAGAATCAAATCTTGCTGAAAAGGCTTATCTTTCAATCTATTATTCTTGGATTAAAGAAATTAGTATCTTAAATCCAGTAAGCAGTATACTAATAACAGAAGATGATGAAAATTATAATTTTAAAGATATTAGTAGTGATATTGAACAATAGATAAAAAATTATTTTATTAATTATTTAATAAAGGTCATAAATCAAAATAGTGATTTTTATGTTTATGAAGTGGCATATATGATTAAGATTTTTTCTCTCTGTAGATCTAATATCATTTTCGGAAGTAGAAGAATTTATCAAAGACTTTTAAATTAACNATAAATTCTATACTTAAAGAATGGCAGCAAATGGCTTTATAGCATTGATAAATTTTTTATTAGATCTGTGAAAGAAAAATGTTGACTCTTTCACAAATAAATGGGTTGGAGAAAATCCTCTTATACTTATGCAAGCAAATCCACTTGGCCCTAATCCATTTACTAAATTAGTAAAAGCATATTTAACGGAATCAGGACAATCATTTGGCTCTTCTATAGCACCAGCTAGAGTCCATACCTTATCACTATCATCAAGATATATAACATCTTCTTTAGTACAAAAATCTATTACTGCAAGAGCACAGCTATTTCTGTAGCTTCCATCAATAATAAAAACTTTGCGTGATTTAGGATCCGATTTTTCGATAGGCTTATTTACATATTCACTACTTTTTTTAGTTAAAAACAGGTCAAAGTTTTTTAATGATTTTTTTTTCAAAAGTCTAAGTGTTTCTTTATACCAATTTTCGTAGGCTTCTGCAGAAATAATTTTTTGACATTTTCCTGCATACCAACTTGTTGATCGACCAGATCCCCACTCAACTACCTGAATATCTTTTTCAAGATAGTTTTCAAATATTCTTATCGCGTTATAAGGGATTATTGGTAAAAAACTATTATTATTTAATAGATTAGAGGCTTTAATTTTTTCAATTAAAGCCGGTATTATGTCTATCAAATTTGATGGATTAATAAAATTACCTTTTTCATCATGTAGTCTTGAAAGCCTATGTTTTCTGGAAATAACCATTGCAAAAAGATATTTATTTAAAAACAGTAACCTAACTAATTATCTAAAATAGTTTTTGTTAGGTATTGTTAATATTGTTATCCCTGCGACCAACTTAGCTAAAACAGTTGCTAACACTAGTTAAAGCCCTACTTGAGTTCCTCCATCTCATGCGGGGGGTAGGCAGGGGTTCAAATCCCCTTAGCTACACTTAATTTAGATATNTATAACCGTATTTATANATAAAGTTTGTTTTTAAATGAGTTACAAATTTATTAGAGAAGAAATATTAAACTTTGATAAATTCAAATTTGAATAAGTAAAGATTTTCTTTTTCTTCGTAATTATGAACCCTACGGTATTAAAAATTAAAGTGGATGCAAAAGTTTATAATTGAATTTTACACAGGTTTAGAATTTTTAATCCTTTCAATATCTAAGTAAAGGCACTCTATAATTAGTACATAATGCCTCTGAAAAATTTTTACCATTGTTAAAGAAAAATTTACCATTGTTAAAGAAAAATTTACCACCCAGAATAAAAAGACTCTTAAAAAAGCTTTTTACTAAAAATGATTGTCTCTATAAATATAATGCAGATAAATTCAATACAATATTTATTCACATTCCTAAAACTGGAGGAAATAGTATTTGTAAAGCTCTATCATTTAAAAAGTCAAATGGGCATAAACCGTGGTTCGAATATCAAGATAACAACTATGCGAAATTTCAAAAATACTTTAAGTTTGCCATCGTTAGAAATCCTTGGGATAGATTAGTTTCTGCCTTCTTTTATTTGAAAAAGGGGGGTATGCACAATGGTGATAAGCAATGGGCTAAAGAAAATATTGAAGAATATAATACATTTGAAGACTTTGTATTGGGATGGGTTAATGAAAAAAATATCTATTCTGGAGTTCATTTCAAACCTCAATCATATTGGATATGTGATGAAAACAAAAAAATAATGGTTGATTTCATAGCTAGGCTAGAAACAATAGATCAAGATTTTCTTTTTATATCAAACAAAATTGGTTCACAAAATAAAATTATAAAAAAATTAAATAAATCTTCCAGATTAAATTACAGAAAATACTATGACGAAAAAACCAAAAATATAGTTAAAAATGCTTATAAAGATGATATTGAATTATTTGGTTATGAATTTTAAAAACTTCTAACTTTATTTTTTTAAATTTGCTTTATTGCTATTGCACGAACTTGATAACTCCTCCTATCAATAAATGACCAGATTTTTGATAATACATGAAACACATTCCAGCCAAATAGTCTTACAATTATTTTGTATTTTGGCACCCATTTATGATATAAAACTTTGCTCTCTAGAACCTTAAATCCAGCTGCTTTTAAAAGATTTCCCATATTAATAGGAGACCATGTGAATAAATGGTAATTTATATTATTTTCTTTGTATTTTGCATATTGTGTTTCTAGTGGAACAACAACACAAATAGACCCTCCGGGGATAAGTGATTTGTATAAATTTTTAAGTTCTTGAAGCGGGTTTTCAGTATGTTCTAATGCATGATTTGAAATAATTTGATCAAAATAATTTTCAGGAAGCTTATCAGAGGAATCAAAACAATTAATTTTATTTTTTTTAGCTGCAGCTCTTGCTATATCATTTACTTCTACCCCATACCTTTCAATATTACTAAATAGTTTGAGATAGTTGCCTGATGAACATCCAAAATCTAATACCTTACAATTCCCTTTTATAAAATTTGCAAACAAAAACTTATTTGCCATTCCGCCAAATAAGTTTTTATCCTTTTGCCAATTAAAATAATTTTTATCATAATGGCTTTTTACTCCTTCCTTTTTTATAGTCATTTTATTTATTTATAAAGATTATAGCTAATTTAAAAAATTGAATTTTTAATTTCATGAAAATTATAATTAAATTTTATTAATTAAGCCATTAATAGGATCAATTTAGTTAATTAACAAATTTTTCAAATTATATTTTAAACATAATTTGAATAAAATTTAAAAAATAATTAATAGATGTACTTTTTGAATAATATTAAGTTGATTAATCTTTAATGATGTATAGATTTAATTAGAATAGATAAAACTAATTAAAAATATTTAAGAATTAAATCCAAGTGAAGATAATTATTTATTGTTTAAATTTTGCACCCGAGATCGTTGGTGCTGGAAAATATAATAGCGAACTTGTAAATTTTCTTCATAACAAAGGTCATAAAGTTAAAGTTATTACTTCACCAAAATATTATCCGGATTGGAAAATTCAAAATAATAAATATGAATTTGATAAAAATTATAAATTTAAAGTTTACAGATGTCCTATATATGTCCCCAAAAAACCTACAGGTATAAAAAGAATTTTACATTTAATTTCTTTTTCAATTTCAAGTTTTCCAATTTTAATTTTTCAATTATTCTGGAAACCAGATACTGTAATTCTAATTGCTCCTACAATAATATGTTTTATTAACATTTTTATATTTAAATTATTTTCTAAAAAAAATTTATTTACTCACCTTCATATACAAGACTTTGAAATAGATGCTGCATTTAATCTGAAAATATTAAGTTTTCCTTTATTAAAGAATTTACTTATTAAAATTGAATCTTATATATTTAAGAATTTCAATTACATAAGTACTATCAGCCCAGGGATGATTAATAAGTTAATTTCTAAAGGTATACAAAAAAGTAAAATTTACTATTTTCCAAATTGGGTTGATATAAATAAAATAAGAAAGAACAAATTTAGTTATAAGAAAAAAAATTACTATAGAAATAAGTTAAAAATAAGTGAAGAAACTGTTGTAATTCAATATGCAGGAACTCTTAATCAAAAAACAGGAATCTCTTTTTTACTCCCAATAATAAAGTTTTTTGAGAGAGACAAAAAACTATTATGGTTTTTTGCTTGTGAGGGTCCCCTCAAAAAAGAATTTATTCAATTAACTAAAAATATTGAAAATATAATCTTTCTACCACTTCAAGAAAAAGAAAAAATTAATGAATTGCTTAATGCGGCTGATATATGCATTCTTCCACAAGAGGAAAATACTGAGGACCTTTTCTTACCCTCAAAGTTAATTTCAATCCTAGCTAGTGGAAATCCTATTGTTGCGAATGCAAAAACTAATAGTGATTTGGGTTATTTAGTGAATGAAGCCGGGATAAGAGTTGATCATAATGATCAGACTGGATTTATAAATGCCCTTAATGAACTAAAAGATAATGAACAACTAAGGATTAAATTAGGAAAAAATGGTAGAATGATTGCTGAAAAAATTTTTAACGAGAATATTGTTTTAAATAATTTTAATGATTTCATCGAGAATTATTTCAATGAAAATATTTGCAAAGAGGATAATCCTTATTAAAAATTGAATTACCAGTTTTTAAATGATTAGCTATATTTAAGAAAAAAGCCAAACAATGGTAAGAGGGAAGCTAAGAGAAAATTCGACAAAATTAAATCAACTTCAAAAGTTCTTTGATCCTTTTTTTTTAACAAATATTTCTTTCTTAATATTTAACCAAAATCAAATTACAATTAATTTAAATTATTTTATTATTTTTTTTATAAATTTAATATTACTTAATTTCAGCAATATTTACGAAAGCTATAGATTAAAGAATTTATATAGGTTAATTCCTACAATATTTTATTTAAGCTGTTCGTTATCTATTTTTAATAATATTTTTACAGTTTATGGTGAAAATTATAATAATTTTAAATTATTTATTTTTTTTATTATTTGTTTTATTTATTTATCAATCCATCATATTACAATAAGAATTTTGCTAAGAATATTAAGAATCAATGGTTATAATTCAAGAAATATAATATTTTTCGGAAACAAAAGTTCATTTCGTAATTTGTTGATTCAAATTACAAAAAATCCTTGGCTAGGTTATAAAGTAATTTATTGGTTTAGTCCAAATTCAAATGATCATAAAAAAAGAACATTAATTGAATCAAAATCTTATAGTTGTATAGGAGGTGTTAAAGATTTTAAAAAGAAAATAAATAATGAAGAAATAGATAAAATAATTTTTTCTTATGACAATTCAGATGATATTTCTTTAAAAAAAATTTTAAAAGTAGTTGGCGATTCTTGTAAATCAGTATCTTTATTAATTGATAATAAAATTCCTTCTATAAGTCTGAAAAAGGAAAATTTTGGTGACTTTCTAGCTCTTAATATATGGAATCCTGAAATATCTAAATTTAATAAAAATATTAAGAGAATATTTGATTTGTCTTTAGGGATTTCTTTTTTATTATTTTTTATGCCACTTTTATTAGTAGTTGCTTTATTAATAAAATTTTCTAGTGAGGGGCCAATTATTTATTGTCAAAAGCGATATGGTTTAAATGGGAAAGTTTTTAAAATGTATAAATTTAGAACAATGTATTTTAATCCAAAATTAAATGATAGTAAGTTAATACAGGCGAAAAAAGGTGATAAAAGGATAACATTCATAGGTAATATTTTAAGAAGATATAGCTTAGATGAGTTACCACAATTGGTAAATGTTATAAAAGGTGAAATGAGTTTAGTAGGTCCCAGACCCCATGCGAATCAGCATAACGAATTCTACAGAAAAGTTATAACAGGTTATATGCAGCGACATTCTAAATTACCTGGGATGACTGGTTTAGCTCAAATAAAAGGAGCAAGAGGAGAAACGAATACCATAGAAAAAATGAAAAGAAGAATTAGATATGATATGGAATATAACAATGACTGGAATTTATTAAAGGACTTTCTAATTTTATTAAAAACTATTATTGTCGTTCTAAAAGGTAATGCTTATTAGGTTTTTTTAAATAAACCATTCTTTAATTTTTTTATATATTTTAGTCAAAAAAGATTTATTTGAAGTTTCTAATTTATTCTTATAAATTGTATTTTCGTTTACATATTCATAACCATATCTATAACTTCCAAAATCATATGAAAAACCAAATGACTTTGTGTTTTTGGAATTAACACTAATAACTCCTAATATATTTCCATTTGATAACTTTATATTATTTATAGCCGCATTAATAAGATCTCTTTCAACTTTAAATAGACTTACAACTAACAAAGTAAAATCAACTTTATTAGATAATAAATTCGTATCTGCAAGGAAAAGGGCTAATGGGGAATCAAATATAATATAATCATATTCCTCAAGTGTTTCTAACCATTTTACAAATTTTTCAAAGTTATCAGAATTAAATATTTTGAAAGGGTCTTCAAATTTCTGACCTGATGTTATTACATCTAAATTTTCATAATATTCAGTTTTCTGAATTATAGATGGAAAATCAGATTCATCTAGTTCATTTATTTTAGATAAACCTATTTTATTTTTTAATCCAAGACGTAAATGTATCTTTGGTTTTCTTAAATCTCCATCTATAAGCATTACTTTTTTATTTAAAGAATTTAAAGTTTTAGCTAAATCAATAGAAGTTTGTGTTTTACCTTCACCCTGAATAGTACTTGTTAAATTGATTATTTTAAAATTCTTTCTTTCTTTGATCAATTCTAAATTATTAACAAGATATCTATATGACTCACGATGAAAGTAAAAAGCTTTATTAATTTGACTCATTTTTAAAAGTTCTTTTTTATTCATATTCGCAATAGAATCAGATGAAATTTCATTTATAGAAGAATAAAAATCCTCATTTTCAACATTTTCCAAATATGGAATCGATCCATAAACATTTAAATTTAATTTTTCTTTTATCTCATTTGGTGAATGATAAAAATTCTCAATTCTATCTTTGAATATCGCAGCAATTGCTCCCATAAAAAAAGATAAGAAAAGAATTTGAATAAATCTTTTATTAAAATCTGGTTTTACAGGTTTTTCGCCAACTGAAGGGAGATTAATAATTTGCCAAGGAAAATTATTTTGAGCGATTCCTAGCCTAAATTTTTCTTTAGTCTTTGTAAATGAAACATAATTTTCTTCTGCCAATTCCAACTCTTGATTTAGTTTGTTGAATTCGTTTATAAAATCTGGCAGTCTTTTGTTTTGATTCAAAACCTTTTGTTGTTTTTTATTAACTTGATCAAGTTTGATTTTAATATCATTAATAGCGGCATTAACAGCATTTAATTGACTTTCCTTAGCTAGTGATGATAAGCCTTTAATTTTTTTTTCAAGAGAGATAATAATTGGAGATTCAGGTTGAAAAATAGTTCTAGATGAAGCTAATTTCTTTTTAAGTGCATCTAGTTCAATAAGAATTGCTTGTCCAGAAAAATAAGAGGACAACCCTGATTCATTAGAGCTGAATCTATTTTCAGAAATTAATATTGAGTCTTCAAAGCGAACATCATAATTTTTCTCATTTTTAATTTTTTCCTTAAAATTAGAAAAACTCTCTAGCTGAATTTCAAGGTTTTTCTTTTCATTATCTAATTCTAGAACTAATTCATTAAATAAATCTGCTTGCTTTTGAGGATTTGCTGGTGAAGAATTATTTCTTAGATTTTTTAGTTTAAGTTGTATCTTATCTATATTTTTTTGAAGATCAGGGTTTTGGGAGTTAAGGAATTCTAGACCTTCTTTTATTCTATCTTTTTTTTGTTTAAGTGAATATGCTATATAGTCTCTGCTTAGATCATTTAAAACGGAGAGAATTAAAGATTTGTCTTTGCCATAATATGATATTTCTAAAATTCCTTTAGCTTCTTCCCTAATATTTTTGATATTACCTCCTTTAGTAATTACTAATGAACTTAGTAAATCTTTATAGGGCAATTTATTTGCCTTTGAAGCAGAACTAAGAATAGGCTTACTTTTTAAAACTTCTATTATTGTTGGTATATCGTTTTTTGTATTGTATGAAGCTATATCTTCAATAAAATTGTTTCCTCTGCTATTTTCTTCATTCTTCTTAAATGGATCTTCAACTAGCATAGAAAAGTAACCCTTATAAACAGGATTATTGATTCTATTAAATAAAGTATGAATAAAACCTGAAGATAAAGTTATTAATGCTATTGCATAAAATATTTTTTTTTGCCTGTCTAATATCCTTACAACTTCAATAAAATTAAAACCAAATCCATCAATATTATTATTAGATTCGCCCTTATCCATCAATTACCTTTTTATTGAACTCTCATATGTATATAATAAAAATAACATATATTATTAACAATTAAATAGTGAATTTATTTTTTAATTCAGGATCTATTACTTTAATAATTATTTTAAGTTTTCTTTCTATTAATAAAATTAATGGCAAAGAAATTAAAACTAGAAACTTATTTGTTTCAGAACAAAAAAATAATAAACAAGAAGTTAATATTCAGCAAAAGCATAACTTAGAGCTCACTAATCTTGGAAATTTAAGATATATTTTTTTTAACAAAAGTAAGATAAAAGATGAGTCAAAAGATTTAAATAGAAAAAGTTCAATATTAACAGCGACTTTAAATCCTAAAGAATTTAAAAAAGTTGAAGAAATTAAGAATAATCAAGAAACTAAAAAAAATAATAATGTATCTTTATCTCTAATAGAAAAATCTAAATATCTTTTAGGTCCCGGTGACAAAATTAAAATATTATTCTATGAGCCTGAAATATTAACAAATCAATTTGAAATAATGGCAAATGGGAATGCAGTTATACCTTATTTAGGATCTATAAAATTAAATAACCATACTTTGCAAAGTGCCAAAGAAAAAATCAATGATGAAATGCGAGATTTTGTTATAGAACCTATTTTTGATTTAATTCTTGAACAACCAAGACCAATAAGAATTACTTTAGTTGGCGAATTAAATAATCCAGGAGTCTATACATTACCTTTTAGAATCGCTAACTATACCAATATTAGTAATGAATTTCAACTTAAAGCTGAGGGTCAAAAATATCAGCCTACTATTATAGATGCATTACAAATATCTGGAGGAATTAATCTAAATTCTAATCTAGAAGAAATAGAGTTAAATAGAAGATTTAATGAGAACAACAAGCTCATAAATAAGAGTATTAATATTAACCTAGTGAATTTATTTATAAAGGGTGATTTAGATAATAATATTTTATTATTTGATGGAGATGTAATAAAAGTAAAAAAAACAATTAATCAAAGTGATGAAATTTTTAAAATTGTAAATGCAAATCTCACACCAAAAACGATTCCTATATATGTTGTTGGTGAAGTTAAATCTCCTGGACTGATTACAGTACCTTCAAATTCAACATTGATTGATTCAATACTTATGGCTGGCGGTCCACTTAATTCAAGGGCAAGTAAGAGCAAAGTTAGAATTATAAGGGCCGAAGATAATGGTTCTATTTCAAGAAAAAACTTTAAAGTTAATTATTCAAATAGAAGATATCGAAATACTAATCCAGTATTAAAAAAAGATGATATTATTTTTGTACAACCGACTTCTTTAGCAAAGGTTTCAGATGCCCTTGATACAATAACTGGTCCAATTAGAAATACAATTTCAATATATGCCTTATTCAAATTGATAGAAAATTAATTTAAAAAATAATTTCATAACACTTTTAAAAACTTAAATGAAAAAATCCATATATCTTTTTTCACTTAATTTATCCTTAATTTTAAGTCTGATTTTATTTATAAATAATTTAAGCCAACTAATTTATTTTTGTATAGTTTTCAATATCATTAATATCTGGTGGATATCTATTGAAATAAAAAAAATAAATAGTATTACAAATTTTTCAAAGATAATAAATTTATTATTCAATTTTTCCGCAATAATTTTTTTATACCCAGATCTTTTAGTAAATGATCCAAAATTATTTTCCTATGGGGATGAATNGTTCATANTCCAAGCTTTTAAATTAATGATTTATTATCAATTTATTATAACTATAATCCTAAAGATTTTTGAAAGATTAGGTTTTGGTGATGTCGATTTTAAAAATTTTGATTTTTTTAAAACAGATTTAATTAAATCTGTTATTGAAGTAAATATAATGAGTTTTATATTATATCAATTATCAGGAAATAAATTAATTACTATATTTAGTGGCAGGGCAAATAAAGTAATTGGTTCTTTTTTTAAAGTCCCTTCATACTCAGGAGGCGCAAATACTTTTTTCATTATATTTAATTATTTTATCCAATTTACTGCAGTAATTGGCTCTTTATATTTTTTAAATTATGTATTCACAAAATTAATAAAAGGTATACAAATAGAATTTTTAAAAATAAAGATTTCAAATTATTATCAATACATACTCTTTTTTATAACTATTATTTTTTATATTTCTGCTTTCTATTCAGATATTAGGATGAATTTGGTATATGTAATTTTTCCAGTATTAATTTTATTCTCATCATTGATTTTTAGTAGTAGTAATATAAATACAAAATTTTCATTATTATCAATTCAGACTACAAAAATTATCACACTAAGCTTATTAATAGTAATATTTCTTCTAGTATCACAAATTCAAGTTTATAGAAGAGGGGGATCCGGAGCAACTTTTTTTGAAAGACAAGGATATGAATTTACGAAAACCCAAGGAATTGTACAAACAGATAAAAATCTTTATATGCTTTCTGAAGTAATAAAATTCTCTCCAAACAATGGAACAGCAGAAGGGAGAAAAAGATTTGCTAATATACCTTATCAATTCGTTCCATCCTTAATTTTCCCTAACAAACCTAGAATCACAGGAGATATACTTCGTGATGTTGAAAATTCTATAATTAATAATTTTAGTTATGAATTTACTAATACAAGCGTTTCATTTACATTATTGGGTAATTTTATTCTTGCCTATGGTAAAAATTTGGGATTCATTTTTTCGATAGTTTTTACGATACTAATTTCATATATAAATATTTTTATTCTTAGCAAATTTTTAATCTCAAGATATTATCCATATTTAGCCATTTCTCTCTTAAGCGTTTTCTTAATTTTAAGTAGATCCTTATTTTACTATTTTACATTAATTTCAATAATAATATATTCATTAATTTTTTTACTAGTTTATATGAAATTAAAAAAATCATTATAAAAAGTTTTTCTTTATATTTACTCTTTTTCTAAAGAAACAAGTTTATTGAATATCTTATTTCTTTTACTTAAATCTAAATAATTTCCAATATCCTGAATAGATCCATTATTGAAAACAATTATTCGATCACATTTTTTTAAAGAAGTTAATCTATGAGATATTAAAAGTACTGTATTATCGCAAAAATTCTTAAAGATATTATTTATTATTTTTAATTCATTTTTAATATCTAAAGAATTTAAAGCCTCATCTAAAACTAGGATTTCGGGTTCTTTATATAAACCTCTAGAAATACCAATTCTTTGCTTTTGCCCTGCGCTTAATTTAGAACCTTTTTCCCCAACCTTCGTAAAATATTTCATTGGTAAGGAATTAACAAATTCATCAATTTCAGATAATCTTGAAGATTTTATAACTTGTTTTTTATCTATATTTTTTGTCTCTACACCATAAGCAATGTTGGTTAAAATACTACCATCAATAAGATATATATCTGGTGGAAAATATGAGATCATATCTTGCCAATTTGATAAATTACTTTGACTTAAGAATATATTTTTATTCTTATTAATAATAAATCCCTCACTAGGAACTAATAATCCCATTAACAATTTTGCGAAAGTAGACTTACCACTTCCTGAAAAACCAACTACCCCAATCTTTTCTCCTTTCTTTATCTTTAAATTTATTTTAGTAAGACTATATTTATCATCAGTTTTATACTTAAAGCTAACATTTAAAAATTCTAAAATTATATCTTTTTCCATCTTAAAAAATTTATTTGATTGTTTTATTAAATTATTATTCTTTAATAAGAAATTTGAAATCTTCTTAAATGATGATTTATAGGCTTGAATGCATGTAACTCCATTGAAGAACTGTTGGAGAGGAGTTAATAATTTTAATGAACCTAAACCTATTGTTCCTATGACTATATATTCATTTTGAAAGTCTTTATTAGTAGAGTATATAAAAAGAGAAACAGCTATTATTAAAACTAAAATAAAAGCTTCAATTATATATCTTGGAGATTGAGATTTTATACTGATATTCGCGCTCATATCTCTAAAATCCCTATTAGGGACCATAAATTTTTTTTTAAAGTATTCAAAGTTATTAGAGATTTTTATAATATCAATATTGTTATATGTCTCTTCTGCAATTTGTAATGTTTCCTGATATTTTTTTGAATAAATATTGCCATTATTAAAAAGACCATTTTTTATTTTGAAAAATAAAGCTAAATATAGAAAAGAAATAATTGAAAGCAGAACTATAGTTCTTATTGGATAAACATATATTAAATAAAACGATATAACAATTATTAATATTGAATTGACCAAAATAAAAGTTATCCCTTTAATAAATTCACTTACGTTATCTACATCTTTAGTTAAATATCCCTTAAGAATAGTAGAGTTAATATCTTGATGCCAGCTATATGGCATTTTTAAAGACTTAGAGAAAATTTTCAACCCAAGATCTGAGGCAATTTTAGTACTTAGCTTAAACTGATATTTTAAAGTAGCTAATCGAAAAAACATAGATAATAATATAGATATAATCATTAGTAATGAAACTATCAGAATGAAATTTTCACCTGGTATAAATTTTTTAATAAAAGAAAGAGCAGAAAAGTCATTTATTGATTGAATATTTGCCATAGATGCCAAATATGGAACTATAGTAGATATGTTGACAATCTCAATTAAAGCCGATATTAAGCTTAAAATAACTAGATGTACAAATTGAAACTTCCTTTTTCTAGTTATTAAATTAAATAAATTTGAAATTTCATATATCCCAAAGATAGTACTTTTCATNAANAATATAAATTTTACTTTTATTTACAAGATAGAATATTGANCTACTTTAAAAATCTTTTGTTAAAGATACGAGACATCAAAAANGAAAATGAATTTTCGCNAATAATAAAAAATTGTTATTAAAAATATTTAGTTATTTTAATTATTAAAGTTNAATTCAATTAAATTCTTTTGAATAAAAAGTCTCCTTGTATTAACTCTAAGTTATCATAAATACAATTTTCTGATCTTATAACTTTGAATTTTTTAGTTTCTAAAAAATTGATAATCTCCCTTCCTAAAATTTGAGATTTATAAAACTCTTTGAAAGATAATTCTATATAAATATATTTAAATTTCTCCAATAAATCATTAGCTCCTCTCAGGACATTAATTTCTAATCCTTGAACGTCTATTTTAAGAAATCCATTATTAAACTCTTTAATATTATTTAAAATAAACCAATGATCTAAAGTAATTACATTTACTTTTTGATGACTTAAAACATTACTTGTTCCAAAAAACTTTTTCTGAAAACTTGATATTTCAAGTAAAGAAGAAGAGTCTTTTTTCATAGGAATATTAATTTTTTGTATATTGCATACATCAGAAATCGCAAAGGAAAAAAAGTAAAGATTTTTTAATTTTTTGACTATTATATCAAATGATTTTTTTGAAGAAATTAAAGGATCAAATGCATAAATTTTTTTATTAGGTGCCAAAGATTTGATTGCTAATGTAAATTGACCTTTGTTAGATCCAACATCTAGGAAAGCATCAATTCTTGATTCTTTTAAAACATATTTAAGAGTAGCAATATGCTCAACTGAAGGATAAATTCCAATAAAACAAAATCTAATGAAAGATGGATTATTAATTATAAATAATATTTTTCTGATTCTTAGTTTTAATAAGTAAATAAAAAATTTAAAACTCATTTATATATAACTTTGCTTCATTTTAATAATTTACTGTATTCATATGCCATCATTTCCTCAGAAAATTGAGATTTTGAATATTCATATGCATTCATGGAGATTTTTTTGTTATGTGGATTTTTAATTATTTCCAAAATTTTCAAGAATAATTCATAGTTGGATAAACTATCTGAAAGCAAAAATCCATTATGATTATTGATTATATGTTCTCTAGTAAAATAGTTATCAAATGCTATTATTATTGACCCATTAGACATCGCTTCCATAATTTGATTCGGAGAATTATCTTGTTTTGATAAAAACAATATATAATTACTNTTGTAATAGAATTCCTTTATTTTCATTTCTTCTTTAAGAAAACCAAAGTTATTTATATTAAGTTTCAACTTCCTATAGTTAATAGGTAATATCATTTTTGTTGAATTACCACATAAATTTATAGTCAATTCTGATTCTTTGAGAAGCAAATTAATGATATTCTTAACTTGTCTAAAATTCTTTCTTGGATCATCAAATCCCTGAGAAATAACTCCAATTGATAATTTATTATAGTCTCTTTGAATATAATCTCCAATCTCCATACCATTAGCAATATAGAAAATTTTCTTATTTCGAGTTAATTTCTTAGAAGTGTTAAAAAGATGTTTTGAAGGGGAAATAATATTTACATTTTTTTTATTTAGAATATGACTTTTAATTTTAAATAAGATTTGAGGTATCCACCTAAAATTTTTTTTTACTGCAGGACAATCAATGCATTGATTTCTCTCAAATTGATTACAATTGGATGGATAATGACAACCTCCAGTTAACCACCAATAATCTGCAAATTTTATTAGTAAATTTTTTCTTAAAGTAATAACGTAAATTAACCATATTGAAGCAAAGTTATTACCTATCCAGTGAATATATAAATTGCGTCCTTTTTTACTAGCCAAATAGAGTTTTAAATCTAAAAGAGATGGAATTAAATTAAAAGAAAAATGTGATTTACTATTATTTTTTAAGATTAAGATATTTATTATTTTTGAAATTAAGGCCATTTTCAAGTAAACAAATTTAGATATTCCAAATGGATAAATTGTATTTATAAAATTTTTATTCAAATTTTTAATAGCTACATATAACTTTACTTTGTCTTTTCCTAAAAGTTTATTAAGTCCTGAGAATAATCTAAAAGTACCTAGCCAAGCTCCGCCACCTTTACCTTTATCTTTTGGAATTAATCCAACTAAATCATATTTATTCATTGGCAAGGTAATTTTTATACCACCTGAAGGTATCTTCAAGCAAAGATTCTAAATCTTTATTTGGCTCAAATGATAATTCATTCTTAGCTAAATTATAATCTGCGAAATTTCTATAAACTTCGCCAATCCTTGCAGGAAAGTATTGGACTTGAATTTTTTTGTTTGCTATTTTCGAGAATATTGATATTAATTCATTCAAAGTGGTTTCTACATTAGTTGAAAGATGATAGGTGTTTTGCAAAGAATTTGAATCTTTTAATAAGCAACTTAAAATAGCTTTAGAAACGTCTTTGACATGAATATAGTCTCTCGAAGAAGTTCCATCTCCAAATACATTAAAATTTTTTTTATTCAAGATGGAATCAAATAATTTATTAATTACTCCTTTTTTATGAAAGCAATAAGGTCCATAAACATTTCCAAACCTCAAAATATAGCTTTCAATTTGATACATAGAAGAATATGCTTTAATATAACTTTCACAACATAATTTTGATGCCCCATAAGGAGAGATTGGTTTAGGAATAGAGTTTTCATTTATAGGCAAAGAAGTATTACCCATAAGTGCTCCCCCTGTTGAGGAAAATATAAATTTTGAAACTTTTGATTTTTTTGCAAACTCTAAAATATTTAAAGTTGCTCTGACATTATTTTCAAAATTATAGATTGGATTATTTACACTTTCAATAACATTTCCAGCTGCAGCTAAGTGAACTATACAATCCAAATCAACTTTAAATTCTTTAAATTTTAATAAATTATGATTTATTAATTGAATATTTTTATTTAATTGAATAGGGATGTAATACTTTTTTATTGAGATTGAATTATTATCAAGGATGTAAATTTTATCGAACCTTTTATTTTTAATTATTAATTCTAAAAAATTAGAACCTATAAAACCTAATCCCCCTGATATCAATATATTCATAAACTTAAAAATTAATTATCTATTGAATTTTATTAAGTATAGAAATATATTCTATATTAANATACATTCTCACTTTACTTTATTNAAAAATCAACNCTTGCAATGAAATGGATTAGATTAAATTAATTAAAAATATATTTATATTTATTAAATTTAAAATCAAAAAAATAATTGATGTTTAAATTATAATGATTTAGGATTTTTTTAATAAATATATTGAGATCTGTTTTATATTTTAATTAGTACTTCTATAAATAATTTAAAGAAGATATGAAAGTTTTATATATTACACCTTTCGCATCAAATCATAATTATTATTTTAATTCTATATATCGAGAAGGGCATGATATAACTCTCCTTACAGATGATTTGACTTTTCATTTACAGAGATTTTCAATGCCGAGCTTTGAAAGTTCTAGTAAAAANATTATTGGCCCAGTTTTTATGGGTATACTGAAAAAAATCATTTTCAAACTTAATTTATCTCGAAAAATCATCTATTTTTTTATCAAAAAAATAGATGATTCATATGAAAAATATTTAAGAAAACTTAAAAATGAAAGATTTGATATAGTTATCTCTTATAGAGATATTGGTTTTGAATATATACAAGAATTTAAAAAAAGAGGATCGATCTGGATAGTTGAAGAGCTTAATACGCACCCAGACTTTATGCATAAATTAGTTGCAAGAGAAGCAAAAAAACTTGGATTAAATCCAATAGAAAACATTTTAAGTGATATAAAGGTAAATAATATTAAAAAAGCGTATGAAGAATCAGATTACATTTTATGCTCATCCAATCATGTTTATAGAACAATAAAAAAAAGAACTCAGCAAGCTAAAAAATTTATTATCAACCCATATGGTTGTCCTTATCCTTTAATAAAAAAAGAAATAAGAGAATTTAAGAAAATAAATTTATTATGCATTGCAAGAATTCATATAAGGAAAGGGATACATTATCTTTTAGATGTATATGAATTATTGAATAAAAACTATCCAGGGAAATATAGCCTAACAATAGTAGGAGATCTTTCATCAGATCCAGGATTTGATGTTAATAATGTAAATCCAAATATAATATTTGCAGGATCTTTGAGAAAAGATAAAATAAAAAAATTATTTATTAAGTCACATATTTTTGTACTTCCATCAATTGAAGAGGGTCAATCCATAGTAACAGGAGAAGCACTTTCTCACGGATTACCTGTAATTTCTACCCCACTATCTGGTACTATCGATTACATAAAAAATAATGAATTACTCGAGAAATCCTACAAAAATTTATCAATACAAATTATCAAACCTTCAAATTTAATTCTTTTCTACAATTCAATTATCAAATTATCCAATATAAATGCTTATCAAAAGGCTTCAGAGTGCTCTTTATTAATTTCATCACAAAATACTTGGAATTTATCAGGTCAGGAGTTAGTAAAAAAATTGTCTTTAATATAATTATTTATACTATTTTGTAAATACTCTTAAGACTTAATATTTCTCTTTAGATTTTTTAAAAAATTTTTAGTGGCTGATATCAAAGAAAAACCTATTATATAAAATTTATTAAATAAAATGGATCTCATAAATGTTCTTTTAGTGAGTCTTTCCCCTTTAAAAAAGGATTTTAAAATATAAAAACTTCTCATTAAACCAACTGGTGAAACAAATCCAACTCTCCATAACAAATATTTTCTTAGTATAGATTTATCTTCCAAATTTAATAATTTTGATGTCAAAGAAATCGATATCGGAATCTTTCTTAAATAAGATGAAATCCCTTTGTTTTTATATAGCTTCTTTATTCTTAGGTCAATTGAGAACTTTGGATCACATACAAGAACATTATATTTCCTCTTTTTCATTAAAAGTAATGAATGCCAGAAATGAATAGAATTAAGATGGTCGCAGTCCAAATTATTTTTAGAAGTATAAAATGTTTTAAAATTTGGTTTGTAGATGAAATCTCCATACTTTATCTGGTTCCAAAAAAATTTATACATATCTTTTAAATCATCAAATTCATAATTTTTATTCCCTCTCTTTTTGAAAATGTTTCTTGATTTATAATAAATATATGCATCTTTTGGTTTGGAAATTATTGAATAGCAAATATTGAGAAAAGGGCCGAACGAAATTAAATCATCATCACCTATAAAATAGAAGTAATTAGGTTTCTTTTCATTATTTTCCAATTCTTTTATCTTGCTTATCAATTTAAAATAATGCCTATCAAAACACTTATTACTTTTAATTTTAAAAAAATAATCAACTGTTTTTGAATTTTTTTTTATTAAATTTTCGCAAATTAAATTGTATTCTTCCGAATCAGAATCAGAAGAAAGTATGCAATAGTTGATATCTAATCCATTTTCTTTAAGTTTTTTCCTAGTATTAAAAACAGATGTTATCACTGAACTTAGAGACTCTATTCTATTAGAAGTTGTAATAACAATATTTAGTGGGATTATCTCAAGTTTTTGCTGACCCATTTTTAATTTTTCTTATTTAGATTTTATGGGAAACACATATTTTAATCTATCTAAAAAATTATTTTTTTCAATATTAAATATGCCCTTTGTTTAAGATCTCTAGGTAAAAGTTAATTCAGCCAAAGCCACATTTTCAACTATGGCCATTAGATCACTATTATACTTTATTATTGCATCACTTCCCGAGAGACTAAGGGACAAATCACTTGAAGATATCCCATCAGGCAACTCTATATTGTCTTGACCAAATAAATAATCAGTAATCAGATCCCTTCCGTTTCCAGTAGTAATCCGAAAAGTATCGTTTCCTGAGCCTCCAGTTACCTGGTCATTACCTGCCCCACCAAAGAGGATGTCATTACCTGCATTCCCCACAAGGATGTCATTACCTACATCACCAGTTAATGTGTTATTACCACTATTACCTGTAATTGTATTTGCAAGAGTATTTCCTGTGCCGTTTATATTATATGCACCGGTAAGAGTAAGATTTTCTACGTAATTTGATAATGCAAAATTTGTTGCGGATGAATAAATAAGATCAGTACCTGATGAAGCGCTCTCAGTAACTGTATCGGAATTGCTATTTACATAATAAATATCATCTCCAGAACCACCCGACATATTGTCATTTCCATTGCCGCCATTAAGTGTGTCATTTCCAGCATTCCCCACAAGGATGTCATTACCAGCATCACCAGTTAATGTGTTATTACCACTATTACCTCTTAAGAGGTTGTTTAAAGTATTGCCAGTTCCGTTGATATTGGAGGAACCGTATAAATATAGATTCTCTACATTACTGGGTGCAGTAAAATTGGTTGCATATGAATAAATAAGATCAGTGCCTTCGCCGAAATTTTCATTAACAATATCAGTTGTTTCATATACTACATATCTATCGTTACCAATTCCACCAGTCATATTGTCATTACCATATCCTCCATTTAAATAATCATTCCCCTCTCCACCGATAAGATTATCATTACCATATCCTCCAAAAAAGCTATTTGCAGAAGAATTTCCAATTATCGTATCATCGCCATGACCAGAACTTACATTTTCTATAGAGATTATGATGTCATTCCCATCCCCTGTATCCTGGCTTATATTTTTTGTAAGATCAATTTGATTAGAACGAGAAGTAAAATAAGCCATATCTATACCTTCACCACCATTAATAGTGTCATCGCCATTACCTCCATAGAAAGTGTCATTACCATCATTTCCAATTAATGTGTCATTCCCACTGCCACCGTTTAAATAATTATTTGAAGAATTTCCTATAACCGTATCGTCTCCATCGCCAGAACTTACATTTTCTATAGAGATTATGATGTCATTCCCATCGCCTGTATTTTGAATTCGTGTCAAATTCAGGTTAATTTGATTAGATGAAGAGCTAAATATAACACTATCTATCCCAGAGCCTCCAATTAAAATATCATTCCCATCTCCACCATTAAGAGTGTCATTACCATTTTTACCAAAGAGCTTATCATCACCATCTCCACCAGTTAATCTATTGTTACCACTATTACCTTTTAAGATATTGTTTAAAGTATTGCCAGTTGCATTTATACGAGTTGATCCAGTTAGATGAAGATTTTCTACATTGGCAGAGGCTGTAAAACTAACAGAAGATCGAATTAAATCAGTACCTTCTGAGGGATCTTCTGTGACAGTATCGCTAGTACTGTCAACGTTATAAATATCATTCCCATCTCCACCTGACATGGCATCATCTCCGGCTCCGCCGTTGAGATAATCTGCACCATCTCCACCATTAAGAGTGTCATTACCATTATTGCCAAAGAGCTTATCATCACCATCATCACCAGTTAATGTNTTGTTACCACTATTACCTCTTAAGATATTGTTTAGGATATTACCAGTAGCATCGATATTATTAGAACCGGTAAGAGTTAGATTTTCTACATCGGCAGAAGCTGTAAAGCTAACAGAAGATCGAATTAAATCAGTACCTTCTGAGGGATCTTCTGTGACAGTATCGCTAGTACTGTCAACCAGATAAATATCATCACCATCTCCACCTGACATGGCATCATCTCCGGCTCCGCCGTTGAGATAATCTGCACCATTTCCACCATTAAGAGTGTCATTACCATTATTGCCAAAGAGCTTATCATCACCATCATCACCGGTTAATGTATTGTTACCACTATTACCTCTTAAGATATTGTTTAGGATATTACCAGTGGCATCGATATTATTAGAACCG
>FUFK010016994.1_pt1 | contig 79519 bp, 61 predicted proteins | sample 1021851 | NCBI WGS metagenome assembly FUFK01 (sample SAMEA51879418, study PRJEB19060) | metagenome
GGTTAAGCGAGTCATTAAATNAAGAAGGTTATGATTTACAAANNCGNNTCAAGAATTCTAACTGGAAACATAAAATTGAAACNCTNAGAACTGTNATGGATGAACGCTCANTGGCATCANGACANGAAAAATGGGTNCCTCCTNAAGNCACAAAACCTGTACAATGCCCTCAATATCCAGAAAGAATGCCTCCCAGTGTAACAAATATTGCTGATTCAGAATATCAAGAATTCCGTTCTAAAATCGTCAAGAGATATATGCAAGCATTGATTGGAGAAACCTGGAGCTCACTGGAAGTCGCACATAATCTGCCTCAGTCGTTAGATGATGAATTGCTAAACGATATTTACTGGAATTCACCTTTTAGTAGATTTTTAACCTCAGAATTTACTGATAATGATTTAACGGTTTTTGCAACCTTTTTTGAACAGAAATCGTCCGAGGATATTTTGTATAAAATCGACCATTCTCATCTGAAAGATCAAAAAACCTACTCCGGCGTATACATCGCTTCGGTAATTGGTTTATTTCGTTTAGTCGACGAAGGATTGCAGATTGTTTCAATCTCGATTAACGATAAATCATTCACACCTAATCAAGGTGAGTCATGGGAAAGAGCACGTCTATTCCTGCTACAAGGTTCATCTCTTTCGTTGGTCGGAGGAGTTCATGCATCACTACACTTTCCGACCGATTCGGTAATCGCGATAACTAGACAATATATTCCCAAAATTAATCCAATTGCAAAAATCATTGAAGCCCATTCATATCTGCAATTACCGTTGAATTATGGCGTTAGATGGAGTCCTCGGTCTTATGCTCACAATAGTCCTCGTGAAATCTATACTGCGTTTCCCGGACCTCGAGAAGATGTATTCCACGGCTTTATGACATATTATGAGGGAATAGAAGGTAATTCTGCATATCCAAATTATCAATTTCCACTCAGTCCTCCAGAATTCCCAGGCCCATATTGCCAAGCTTTGAAACAATACTATGACGTAATCCTTGAGTTTTGCCGAACTGTTGCTGATCAATCTGACTTGAATAATTTAGCGCAGTGGGCTGATGAGTTAAGTGCGCTGGTTCCCGGATTCCCCACGGGCAAGGAAATTCAAGATAGTGAAATTCTTGCTCGTGTTTTAACCGGTTATATTCACAGTGTTTCGGTTTGGCATTATCTAGAACATACGTTATACAGTCGATTACCAGTGCATCACAACCCTCACAGAATTAGAGTTGAGCCTCCTACTGGTAATGATTTAAAGACAGAGTGGTGGCAAAGAACTCGTCATACTGATTTATTCAGGCAAGAGATCGCTCGTAGAATGTTCTATGAAAGTCATACTGTTCGCAACATGTTAGAAGTTGAATATGGCTTTGAAAATGAGTTGCTGATCAAGGCAGCAAATCGCTTCAAAAAAGCTCTAATTAAAGTTGATAAAAATCTCCCTGAGGAGTTGCAATTATTGCATGACATGGCTTGTAGTATCCAATTTTAACAAGCCATTCGACCTTTCTCATGGCTTTGAAGGNTGGCCCTTCAAGAAGGGAATGATTTGTAACATCATTTAGAGGAATGCCGAGGCGCGGTGAGCTCTGACCTGGTTGATGGTTACTGCTGTTTAACTCCGAGAAAACTCGGTTATATGTCGTTAGTTACTGCCTAACTCTCGACTAATTTGTGTCATGCAAAATTCACTCTCCCGCTTGTAATTCAGCCATGCGGTCACTCAAAAGAAGCAATGCTGATGCCCAAAGTCCGACAAAAATTCCTAAGTTTTCATCGTGAGCAAAGTAAACTACGATGCTACCAAGAATCGAGATAAGACTTGCGCCAAAACCTAATTTTCTCCAATCCATGTTATTTCACCTCCATTATTTATTGAATTATGTTTAACTAAATAAATGAGCGTGAATAATCAAGCCCATATCCCCTAATTAGGATAGTTTAGCCCTCCGCCAAACTATGAAACAACATAACTGTATAGGATTGAAAACACGAGCCTATGTACTATGGTTTGAATGGAGAATTATGATTATGGCCCATATCAACGCTCTATTAGCTTCCACCAAAACTCTGTTTTTGATTGGTGCGTTTGCCACATTCGGAGCGGGAATATTGACATTGGTGTTAGGTATGGATACGCCTTGGGCTCCTTGGGAGAGGAATTCAAAGACGATGTTTCCTCCAGTGTTATTTACTCTGGCAAGCTTCGCAGCTACCGTTGCTTTTTGTGCAACTACCGTCGTGTTCCACACCTCATTAAAAATGGTGACTGATGAACCAGACAGATGGTGGAGAATGAGCGGCGTATTGTTCTTAATTGCTTACGGTGTCTATTCATTTCGTTCTGGCACCGTCGAGGCGGCCATAATGCTCAATCTGCTGCACTTGATGGTAGGGGTTCCAGCCCTCACCCTACTGCCACGTATGTTAAGCAATGAGTGAGGATTACTTGTTCAGATTAAACCCTTTTTAGATTAAGCGTCATCCCGGACAGGCATTAAGCTCTGTTGTTTACAGGGAACTGGGGGTAAAACGGTTTGTTGCTAGGTTTTCTGGCACTGTTGGGAATTGTTCTCCCTCAGGAATTGACTTAGCCCAGTTGATTAAATCCTCAAAATGTTTCAGCGTGTTTAATTTCCCTAACCAAATAGATCTTGACGCGGTTTTGAGTAACGATACATTATTCATACTGCATGGGCCAAGACATGTTGTGATGTTTAATTCAACTGTATCATCAATGTTGTGTTCTTCCCAAGCAGATTTTAACATCTCAATTGGAACTTCGCTGTTACCCTTTTCAATTCTCCCGCAACAACACCCAGAACAGACGTACAGCTTTGCTGGCATAACTACCCCTTACCAAATCTTGATTAATTATGCGAATGGGCGAACGTAATTGTCATTATCGATTGGCACCCAAACATTGGACTTTTCTTCATTCTGGATTTCAACCCTGTAAGGATTTCCTTGATCCCAGCATTTCAAAATTTTCCCTTCTGCAAATTCTCCGATGTTAGCATACACCTTATCGCCAACTTTGAATCTTAAATCTTCAGCTTTGCAGTCTAGGAAACCTTGTTCAAGCGCCTTGTGATCTAAGTCTTTACCAATGAAAACAAATCTGCATTCGCGCTTTTCTCCTTTCCTCCATGGTGCAATTTCTTCGCTAAATGTTCCTGAAAACAACATATGTACGCCTTGAAATACAAATTTCTGCTCCATTCCTTTTACTGATAAAACGCCCTTATACCGGAATAGATTTTCTCCAGAATCCCTCATTAATGAGCTAATCCAGTGATCTAATTTGTTGATGTTCAACGAACCATTGAATATTGAACTTGTCGAGGTTACTCTCTGGTCATGCTCGTGTTCAGCATCAGTATCTAGGAACTCGGGGTCCATTTCCAGTGTTTTCTCCAGGTCAAAGGCGCCGATATTAATCAAATAATTCGGGTCAATGATGCTGTTTTCCGTGTGGTAAATTGGGGCAAATGCGTTGATAGATTTTATTCTAGATTCTACTTCTTTAATCTCGTCATCTGTAACCAAATCAATCTTGTTAAGCATGATGCGGTCAGCAAATGCTAATTGCTCTACTGCCTCGTTTTCAACATCATCTGGCTTTTCATCATCAAGGTGAGGTATGATATGTTTAGCGTCAACAACAGTAACTATTCCGTCGAGTTTGTATCTTTCAGAAACTCCTTCGTCAACAAAAAATGTTTGGGCTACAGGTGCTGGATCTGCTAATCCGGTGGTCTCAATCAGAACTCCATCAAAGTCTCGGATTCGGTCATACAAGTTGTCCAATACCTCAGTTAAATCACCCCTCACTGTGCAACAAATACAGCCGTTCATGACTTCAATAACGCTCTCTTCAGAACTTTCGACCAAGATATTCTCATCGATTCCAACATCACCGAATTCGTTTTCAATGACTGCAAATTTCATTTTATGTTCTGTACTCGACAAAATATGGTTGAGCAATGTGGTTTTTCCTGAGCCTAGGAATCCTGTCAAGACGGTTACTGGTATTCTACGGTTGTTCATCTTATGCCCCCAAAGTGGTAACAATCCACGCCAAACTGCCTACGTATATAACTAGAACGAAAAATTATGTTTCATAATTACCTGTGGATATCAAATGTAACAATAAATCAAATACTGATTTTACTTGGTTTGTTTTATGAGTAAAAAATTCTTTGTGAAAATTGTGACCGATCCTGATGTTGATTTGCGTAAGTGTGTTGTTGGAATCGCATGTGCTGCTCAAGCAATTAATGACGGACACGACGTCGACGTTTTTTTCGCTGCAAATGGCGTTAAAATGTTGAATGCTGGATTCATTGAAAATCTCAACAATTCTGGTATGTTGCCTAGTGGAATGATTTCCAATATGATGGAAACTGTTAGCAATGGTGCTGCCAACGTATACTGTTCTACAGGTTCCCAGGCAGCCAATGGCGTAACTCCAGAAAATGCCGCCCAAAAGCTGCTTGCTGGATATGATATTGGATGACCTGGAGCGGCCCCCCGGGAGTCATATCGCTAAGTGCCAAGTCCGATGTGCAGCTGGTATACTAAATCAAATGCGACGATTTATTGAGTGCGTCATCGAGGAATGACCATGGGCAAAAGACCTGCTACTGAGGTATTTCATGACTGGGCGTTAATTGGCAAAGATGAAGGTATGGAAAAAGGACATGCAGCAGCAGTTAGTGAGATGTTATCATTTATTTCCCAGGAAGTTGAAATTTCCGGCAAGCTATTCAGTGCAGTAGATGTTGGATGTGGTAATGGCTGGGTTGTTCGTAAATTATTGGCTAATGAACGGTGCGAATACGCTATGGGTATTGATGGCGCTGTAGCAATGATTGCCAAGGCGAAAACCATTGATGAAAACGCGGATTACATTCTTGCCTCGTTGCCGGGTTATCAGCCTAGTCGTAAATTCGATTTTATCCATTCTATGGAATTTCTGTACTATCTTGATGACCCAGAACATATGCTCAAATTATTCCATGACAATTGGCTATTAGCAGGTGGCTGGGCGGTAATTGGTATAGATCATTACGCTGAAAATGAAGACAGTTTATCGTGGCCAGATTATGTTGGTGTGCAAATGGCGACACGGACTACTGAGCAATGGCAACAGGCATGGCAGGATGCTGGTTTTATCAACATTAGACATTGGTTTGCTGGAGCGGAAAATGGCGTCACCCTAGTCTTTGTTGGACAAAAGCAGTCCTAATCTTGTGGCTCAATCCCAGTATTCCAGCATACCATAGCATGTTCAATAGTCATTCTATCTGGCTCGTCAATACTTTGTGGATTTGCAGCTAATTGGCCAATCCAAACTAATTGCTCCTCTAATTCAGCCTTAGTTTGTTGGTAACGCTCCTCAGACATTTCGACTGTTCTACCTGAGGCCGCTATCAAGATAGCTGGTGGAAGCACTGTTCTTCGCTTGTCAATCGGCTTTTCGCTTTCAATTGCCTCAAGTGCTTTAGAATACAGAGTCAGTTGGTACTTATACTTCTCAATAATCTCATATTCGGATTGATTTGATGGATAGATATGGTGTAAATCTCCGCTAAATTGTTGCAACGCAGTGCCAAGTCTTGGATTGTCTGAATTGAATCCGTATAGGCATCCAGTAGTCTTCATATCAACTACCTGCAAGTAACCGTTCCCAGCATCATCGCAATATGCAATGACTAGGTCTGCCCGGCCCTCAAAAATAATTTCTACCTCAACTACCTTGGCCATTTCCTGCATTTCCCCATTTCTAAACACCTTTCTTGGTGAATTAACCTCAACTGAATGATTGTACAAAAATGGTAACTCTGTCCTTAATCCCTCAGCTGTACGGCCGTTTAATTTCTTTCCTTTGGCATATCTTCCGGTAAGGCCTTGATCAACTAAATTGGCAATTTCCTGCATTCTGTCAAAAGTCGCAGCAAAACGTCTCGCATTATTCCTGTCTAATTTATTGAAACCGAATTCACTCAAAACGATCTCAATAGACTTGTTTGACGTCAATTCATATTCAGGTTTGTTTAACCAACTATCTGGCAATGGCTTTGTGGGCATGGCGTTATATCTGCTGGGATTATCTAAACTGATTTCAACTAATCTATGCATCATCAAGCCAAACTCAACCGCGGTTGGAAAGTTTCCAATCTTGTCCGGTGGTGACGACGTTTGATCCAATAGATTGCTTAATCGATGCTTATTCCAGGCTGTCAACTTATTTGGCCAATGGTGATGGCGGCATTTAACGCTGTTATCTAAGGTGTTGGCGCCTAATTTCAGTCTATGGGTAATATTTTTACCGACTGGTTTAGTCTTGTTCGATGCTGATTTAGCAGTTAATTTATGTTCTACAATCTGCCAATTTTCTACTTTTGTCGTGGGTTCAGCGCCTGAAAAGCAATCGGGGTTGTGGAAAACGGCCATTGATCTGATGTTCCCTTTACCAAGTTGTGAATTAAAGTAAAGCATAACCGGGTCTAAAGAGACTTCGTGTTTCCCATATTCACCTAATTCTGCGCTATCTAAATCATCGGATTTGAGCCATGGCGAATCGGGTTGATTCTGCTTGTGAGCAATCGACCTCAATCCTTCTATCCACATATGCCCCATTGTTTTATCCGATGGTTTGCTGGTAAATTGCAGCATGCCGGTTTTAGAGCAAATTTGGCCTTTATGGGTTGAGTTTCCAACAATAATCAAGTGGTTTTGAACTCTGGTCAGTGCGACATAAAATTCTCTTCTGCGCTCCGCTTGATTTTGCGCGCTGTTGATATTTTTAGTAAATTCCCACAAGCCATCCTCAGGACGTTCCAAAGATGCCCAAGGATTTATTCTCCCCGAGATAATCTCTGGCGTGACTAAGACGTTCTCTCTGGTTGTAATATTCGTATCATATCGGCCCGCTTGGAAGATTCCAGATACCACGACAACCTTTGATTCTAAACCTTTAGCGCCGTGTACTGTCATGATTTTAACCGCACCTGAACTAGGTATTGCGGTGGCTTGTGGGCCTTTAGCCCCTAAACCTCTTAACGCTTCTAAATGGGCNTAAATTTCTGCAGGATTGTGCCCGCAATCATTGCCAATGTCATGGACTAAATTACACCATTGCTCGGCATTTTGCCTTGATGAATCATCTGGATAAGCAAATAATAGGTCTGAGTTATCTAAGACGTCATTTAGAATGTCATGAATATTATACCCGATTATTTGTTTGTTTATATGGCGCAATAGGTTTGCAATCTTAGTATTTGCAACAAAATCTGCAANTGTTTCCCACCAATTACTTGATTGCTCGTAGAGTGAGAAAAGTTGGGTTAATTCCTTATCAGTTAGTCCAATTATTGGCGATTTAGCAACCGTTGCAGCGGCAAATTTTGAGGATGGATTGGCGACTAGGTCTAAGGTCGACATCAAGTTAGCTACTATTGGTTGTTCAAGCAACTGCCCCTGCTTATCTGAAATAACCGGTATGCCTCTTGCCTGCAGGCGATTGATTAAATCGGCAATATGAGTCCTTGAATGAATTAGAATGGTGATGTCGCTTGGGTTAACAATTTCCTTCGGCTGCTCTAGTTTCATGTACTCTTGTTTAGACGAATTCCAAATATTACACGGCTTTCCTTGGATGAGATTTTGTAATCTCAAAGCAATCATTTCGTGTTCTAATTGAAATGATTTGGGATTTGGTTGATTAAATAATTCATTTTCTGGTTGTGGCATATTTTCTAGAGCCATCGGCATTAGCCACTCTAATTTTCCATAAGGGGCATCTTGTTTCGCAGGCTGTAATGGTTGTGCTTTGGCATGATAATCGCCCGGTAAACTGTGGTGTCGTGGATCAAAAACATCACCAAATAATTGGTTCAATGTATTAAGTAAATCATGAGCGGTACGAAAATTGGAGGTTAGGTCGATATGACCAGAGCGCCTTTTTTCAATTAGACTCGGATCCTCAATAGTCACCTCTAAATCTGTTTCATTGAGCGGTACTGTGTTGTACTGTCCCCTGTTTAATGGTAGCTCGCTAGAAGATTTAGGAGATTTTCTGAACACATCTTTACCAGCAATTGGCCTAGGGTCGCGTCCAAAATCTAAATCTCTGAATTCAAAACTCGTGTTGGCAAATTCAATTCCATTCACCCGTTTGATATGTTCAACCGTGCGGCGCATTACTGTAACTTCCGCTTGTCTGAAACGGTATATGCTCTGCTTCATATCGCCAACAACACAAATTGTTGGATCCCACGGGCCATGGGGCTGTGAACTTTGATTAATTCTTCTTGAACCCCAAAGTCTAGCGAGCAGTCTAAAATGTGCTGGATTTGTATCTTGATATTCATCTACTATGAATGCTAAAAATTGTTGTCGGATTGTCTTTAGAACACCGACGCGCCGTTCAAAATCATCACCCCATTGCGGGTATTTATCAGCAATCAATTCTCTTGCTCGTTCGATGTGGTAGTCTGTCCAAGGTTCATTTCCTAAATCATCTAACGCATCTACCACCTCAACTGGGTAATCATAACGAACTATTTCTGGGCACTTAGCGAGTAACAAATCAGCCGCTAATCGTTGAATATCGTCAAAATCATGAATGCCTTCCTGCATTTTCCTTAGTGTCAATATTTGTTGGCACCCTTTGTGAACAATTAATAAATCTCGCAGCACTGATAATTGTAATTCCTTTGATACTCTAACACGTCCCAAAGGTGGCTCTGGTGTCAGGTCCCCAGTCATCTCGGTGTAATTCAAGGTACTAGTTTCTGGTAAAAATGACAGGGGTATGCGTGGGTCGAATGTGTATGAGCTGCGGCCCAGAATCTTGGCTAGCCTGCCAAGATTGCTCTGCAGAATGGCGTTGGCTTGTTGAGCAAGAGGGTTTGCCTGTGCCGTTATTGACGTGATTTCTTTTTTTGTTAACCCGGTTTTACTATTGGTTTGGATTCCGCTAGGCCAACCATCGCCTTTAGGTAATTTATTGCGTGGGAAATGGCTATGATTAGAACCATCAAGCGAAGATTTCGAGGTGCATGAAACNGCAACTAGCCAAACCCATTGTAATTTACCAATGTTATCGTGTGGGTAGATGTTCCTAGCTAAATCAACCAGTTGATTAAATCGGGTTCTATCGCTATCAATTTCTTGTTCAAATGATAAAATAAATTCTCCATGATGTTGCAAATATATATCTAGCCAATTATTCAATACTGCTCTTAATTCGGTGCACAGACCGTCGATAAAAGTCTCAGCAGGTTTACCAATCAAATCAAGGATTATCTCTGGGTCTACTAATTCGTTCTCACGCCACTCGATGCCCTTCTCATCGGATTGTTGTTTAATCGTACGTTTGGTTTCCTCAACAAATAGCGATGTATTCAATAAACCAGATAATACCACTTCAGCATTTCTCTGGCCGCCCAATAATATTGCCAGATTATTTCGTGCCTCGATGAAGCCTTGTCGGTCTCCAAGAACCCCGGCTTCTACAGCATCATACTTTGTTCGAATCCGCCATGCTGAATTGATTGTTTCTGATATTAGCATGGGTGATCTGGTTTCTGAAATCTGCTCGCCCGCTGGTTGCGTGGTCAAGATATCGAGATACGGCATTACTAATCTTGACAAAAATGCATCAATTGTTGAAATTGGTGCATCCTCTAGCCTGCTCAAGAGCATCTCTACATCACCATCTTGTATTGAGTAAAGGTCAACATCGGTGCTGTTGAGGCGTTTTCTTATTCTATTGTGCAACTCTGATGCGGCCTTGCGAGTAAAGGTAATTGCTACTACTTCACTGGGAAGTAGTCCCTTCCATTCAACCAAATCACTTCTTTCTCTAACTGGCGCCCGCAGCGCTCCTTGTCCTTGTAAAGGAATCCGGGGGCCGTTTGGCAACAATCGTTTCGCTCTTTGATGTTCAGCAAGTAAATGCTGTACATACCGTTCAGCCATAACTGCGGTTTTCCCTGTTCCAGCGCCTGCATCAATGGCGATGTGTTTGTCTAGATCAAGACCTAAGCGTTGACTATTGTTAAATGAAAAAGTCATAATTTGCCCCCCAATTTCGCTGACGGGCATGCCCTTCTAACCTTACAATATTTACAATCCTCACTTATGGTTGGATTTACATAACCTGATTTAGCGCTACTTACGACACGGAGAGCAGTTCTAATTCGCTCATCTAACCATGCTCGAAAACCGTTGCTTGCTCTGGGCTTTTCTTCGTTTAAATCACGATATGTATTTGATGTGTAAGTGGTTATTTTGCCTATCGATAACCCATCTACCAGTTCATAAAATTCTGGGTCAATCTCAACATAATATTCTGTATCCTCGCCCACTTCAGTAATTCCCACTCCAATTACTCGGTCATTAGGATGTACAGCCTCCCACGCTTTCGCATACAGTGCTAGTTGTAATTCATCAAAGATGGCTCTTCTATGCCTCTCCCCACGCAACTTTGTTTTNGGCCCATTTACCGTTTTCATGTCTCTGATAATAATCAATCTTTGATTATNANCAGTGTGTGGTAAGTATAGTTGGTCAACTCTGTCGATTCTCCCTGCTAGCTCAAAACTAGATTCTTCACCATAATCAGTTATTCCAGAAATCTTTACCTGATTTTTTGAGTTTGCAGAGATTGCCCACTCGCAAACCAACGGTGCTGAATGAGCTAACTCTAAACTCGCTTTCAAATAATTTGCAATCTTGCCCATTGGTTGAAGAATAATCTCTCCATCTAGATGTTCCTGCCACACATCTGGAGTAACTCCGATAATTTCTCTACACCTGTGGACAGATACGGCGTTCTTTCTTGATAGCCAAGGGCTCTTGCTCGCAAGGTAATCAAGTGCCTTCATCCATAAAACATCAATATCGTTGAATGTAGAGTGAGCAATCGGGAGGGACGACTCAAGCGGTTTAGCAAGAACAGGAATCCCGTTAAGCGACATTATCTCTGCTTCAATATCGTGCATTAACAAACCACGTGTTCGATTATCAATGTCCTGATTCTGCGCCTCCAAAGTTGTAATCTGTAAGAAATTTGTCAGCCATGCTTGTCTAGGGCATTTTAACCATGCTTGAAGACGATATGGCGACCATCTCTTGGGCAGTAATTCGATAGTTGCATCACCCATAACCGCTTGAAGCGATGTTGGCAAATCGTGTTGTATGGGTAATGGTCTTGGGTCTATTGCAGGACTTGCATTATTGCCATTTATCTTATGTCCCAAATTAGGCCAAGGAAAGACGGTTCTGGTATCAGAATTTGCCGAGGCCTCGCTAGGTCGTAAATTGATGGCTGAATAAGAGACCATCCCATTACGTTCTTGCCAATTCATTGAATGGCCCACCTCTATACTCTTCATCGATATTTGAGAATTGACTATCTGATTATTTATCGGTAATTCATATGCAATTGCCATTGCTGATTTATTGTTGGGTAATGTTTCGGGTTGTCTACCTGTCTGCAAGGCAAGTCCTGAACGTTGACGAATATCCCTGCCCCGGTTACCCGCTTTAGTACTGGTAGGAGTGTCGCCATCATATTCAGTACTAAATATCCTTAATTTCAATGCCTTTTTTGCTCCATAATCTAGCAAGTCCCACGACCTTGATTGATTGTTTTGATCGTATCCCCTACCATCAATGATATCAGGCAATTCGGCGAATATTGACTCATCTTCAACGACTTCCTCGAGCCATTCTGCTAGCGGGGGGCTTGGAGTTGCAGCATCATCTAATGTAGTATCGATGGCAATTATTGACTTATTGCCATTGAGAATATGTCTTAACTCATGACGCCCCTGTCTAATTTTGATATCCGGGTTTGCTAAACCNAGCCTAACTTTGGCATGATTATCTAACCATGGAACTTTGTCTGGTTTCATTGACCATGAGTTAGAATCCAGACCCGCAAGAATCACAATGTCTGCTGATTGCCCAAAGGCCTCGCTCGGTGTTGAGATAACTATATTCTCGCAATCAATTCGGCTCGAAGATTTATTCTCTTTTGCGGTTATTAATTTTACAATTTCAACAAAATCTAATCCGTGGTTATTATTTAATTGACCTTGATTGGTTAGCGTTTTAACCTTAGAAATCAATGACTCTACTGCGAAAATACTGTTGTTAAACGTGGCATCATCCGCCATTATATAGTCCCATTCTACACTCTTGACGAGGGTGTTCAGTAATTCTTCGGGAGCTAAAAGTTGCTCGATTAAAGGCAATTCTTCGCCGGTGTAACATCCTTCAAGATAAGTTGAATCAAAGCCAACATCGGCAACTACATTCCATAACCTAATGATATTAGCAATCCACCATTGAGTCTCTTCTTGTTTAATCGCCGTGGAATCGTCATAATCGCCAATTTGTTGATTCGGTTGCGAAAGTGTATTCCACCACCTTTCAGCAGCACCAGGTCCACCCAATACGTGGAAACTCCTTGCGATGCCTTCCAATACATCGGTATGTGGCCTAGGGATTATTTCTGGATTCGTCGGATGATTCAGTTCAAAACTTAGGGTTATAGTTTTACTATTTGCAAAACGTCTCAGCCTTTCAAAAGACCACGCTTCTAAGCCGCTAGCGAGTTGCAAATGATATATCAATTCTTGAACCAATGGTTCTTGATTAATCGGCTGTTCAACATTTTTGATATGTATTCCTAAATGCCGTAATAAATCTCGCCACTTATGTTCATTACTAGACATATCTGCGTCGACAATTAGAATCTTATTTTCAGGATTAATTTCTACGGTGTCGAGCAGTTTTGTTGTGGCGTCTATTATGTGCTCACTACGCTCGACAACAATTCTGTGATACTTTGACCCTGCGTCCTTTGCTACACTTGATTGCCATGGCGAATTATGGTCTACAACATCGACATTATGATGTGGCACCCATGCAGGAAGATCTCCTTGACTACACCATTTAACATCCTGAAGATAAGCCCCACTGTAACCTAATCTAAATTTACCTGGATTGCATAATTGATGGATAGGGACAAACTGTGCTATTTTAGTCAAAATTTGACGCTCGATTTCACTAAATTCTGGCGGATGGTCAAGAATAATTATTCCAGTCAAATCTCTTAAGTTGAATGGTAAGTTTCTTTTTGAGACCTCACCTAACAACTGATTAAGATGATGTTGCATCAAGTCTGGATGAGTTCCTGATAGCGATTTTTCAACCTCCAGTAGCACATTCCTAAACTCTCTTACCCCTGGGTCTGAATCCCATGAAGGCAACCTTGGCAATTTCGCTACTTCTTTGTGTAATTGAATTAGCCTTTGCGTTTTGCCAAGACCCCACTTTTTACCACTAATATGCAGTAAGGGAAATTTGCCTTTAATCGCTCTATTTACACACTCTTGATGTGTCGTAAATAGTAAAACGCTGTCATTATTGATGACATTTGGCTGCCTAAAATCAGTAAGTAGCGCTCGTGTTAGTCGTTTTATTGTTGAGTGTTTAGATGAATCGATCGAAGAATTAATTCTTGATAGTTGATTTAATTTAGCCTGGCGAGAGGATTCACTAGGATATAAAATCAACAAGTTTCTGTGCTCTCCTTGACATAGTGCCTCTTGCAGCCAATTTGGCATCAGGGCTCCGCTGGGCGTCGATTCTATGGTTATATTATCTGAATAATTAGCCGTAACCAAACCCCCGTACGAACAAGCAGAATAGCGATGGTTATTGAAAACTATCATTCAAATTAACGATATCAATAACAAAAAGTATCGAAAACAAACCTGAGATGGTTTCAAAGGAGAATAATTATTGGCATTGCTATGCGAAAGCTTGCAGTAATAATGGTCACATGGTTAGTTATTGCGATAGCTGTCCCTTGTTCAAGTGCAAAACCTGCGGTTGAAAGTAATAATGGGCCTATTTTCGGCGGACAACATACCAATGTCAGCGCACCATCTAATCAAACTAATCAAATTAGTATGATGCCTCCTATTGCCGAAGATTTCACTGCCACTTGGTGTAGCAATTGTGTCAAGGTTGAACATGCACTTGAAGAGCTTGAATTGGAAGGTGAGTTACAAAAGTATGAATTTCATGTGGATCCAGACATAGATGGATCTGGTTTCAGTTCACAGGAGCTAACTCAACACCTTCGATCAAGGTACAGTGTCCAAAGTCCCCCATTAGTTGCAATCAATGGCATAATGAAAAAAGAAGGCAGTATTCCTGAATCTGATAGTTTGGTTTCCGATTATCGTAACATGATGCAGACTCAATTAGAATTGGGTGACGCTGTTTCTTCTTTTGCATGGACTCCGGCTGCAAATTGTGATTGTGATTTACCGGATGATATGGGTATTATAGCTTGGAATTTGGATGCGGATTTATCGGCATATCCCAGTGCGATATTGACTGTCAATGCTTGGATCGTTGAACAATCCGCTGATTTTTCAGACGGCAGCAACGGACAGGGAACCTATTTTGATATAGTTCGGCAAATTGTTAACTTAGGCAGTAATTCTCAAGGCACCGCTAACGTTACGATTCCAACAGCGATTGATGGTGATGACCTAGAAATACACCTTGTTTATGTCATGAATATACCTCAAACTAATGAAGAGTCACCAGTGACAACTACTCCAGATGAGTCGTCGCCATTACCTGGCTTTACGACAAGTTTTGCAATTCTAGCAATCGCCGGAGCAGTTATGCTCAATCGTCGAAAATAAATTAGTTCGCTAACTTACTGAACGCTTGGATTACTTTCTGAATATCATCGTCAGTAACATGCAGATGAATCACTGCTCTGACGGCGGTTGGTCCAACATCTAATACATCAATACCATATTTCGCTAACTCACTCATCAATTTCTTCGCGCCCATATCGCTATCTATGTAGACCATGTTGGTTTCAACCGAGGCCAGGTCAATGCTAAAGCCGTTCATGTTGTTAATGGCTTGAGCTAATTGATATGCTCTGGTATGGTCTTCTGCCAATCTGTCAATATTATGCTCTAATGCATATAAACCACAGGCTGCCAAAAATCCTGATTGCCGCATCCCCCCGCCTAACAATTTCCTCCAACGACTAGCCTTAGCAATGAAATCTTGTGAGCCGACTAGTAAACTACCAACAGGTGCCCCAAGGCCCTTTGAAAGACAAATCGACACTGAATCAAAATCTCTCAACATCCTATCGATAGGAGTATTGGTTTTGATTGAGGCATTGAATATTCTTGCACCATCCATGTGAATAACGCAATCATGCTCGTGTGCAATTGCTGCTATCGCGTCCAAAGTTTCCTGAGAATAACAGGTGCCACCACCACGATTAGCAGTATTTTCAACACAAACCATTGTACCATCTGGATAATGTCCTAAGCTACCCTCTGCTTTTCGAATTGCCTTGGCTACGGCTTGCGGAGTTAATTGACCCTTTTCACCGTCGATTAAGGCTACTGAGACGCCAGATAATGCGGCATAACCTCCTCCCTCATATTGATAGATATGGCTAGTTCTTTCCATTACAATTTCATCCCCGGGAGAAGTATGGGCTCGCACTGCTATGGCATTAGACATTGTTCCAGAAGGAACGAATAAGGCGGCCTCCATCCCACACATACTAGCAACCTTTTCCTCTAATGCTCTAACTGTTGGGTCATCTTGTAAAACATCATCCCCAACTACAGAAGCCATCATTGCTTCTTTCATCCCTTTCGTCGGTTGAGTTACTGTATCGCTGCGAAGGTCGATTCTATCTAGGTTATACTCTCGCATGGTCTCACCAAATCGCCATCATTGATGAAATAGGCGGATTTTAAAGCAGTTTCAAATGGCCTGTCAAATCGTGTAATTTATCCTCATTATCGGGTCCAAAAGCAATCACAGTAAGTGAACCGCTGGGGATTTGAGTTTTCCCTGCGTCAGTTATTATCGTAGTTTGAATACCATTGGCTTTAGCCTTTGATTCCAATTCCATCACCTCACTATAACTCGATTTTAAGCATACCTTTTTCTGGCCAGATTTCAACCATGAATCCAAAATGTCAGGTCGGTATTCTCCTGCTCTCAAAGTCGCAGTAACCGACGCATGGCCTGCTTGTGCAGCTATCTTTCCTTTACCCATTTTCAAATCATTATTGATAACTAAAACCAACTTTACTGGATCGTTATCAAATCTAACGTGCATTTTAGGTGCTGTCAAACGATGGATAAAGGAACGCAGACCCAGACAATCATCTCCGTTAATAGGGCTTTAATTCACCTGTCAATGCATTGATGCTACTTTTTGGCGCTGGCCCAATACCTAGTACTGTAATTGTTCCAGGAGGGATTTCTGTATGCCCTGCATCCTTAACCAAATGGGTGACTAAACCCGCTGACTTGGCCTTGCTCATTATTTCCTTAAGAGACTCTAGGTTATCTATTGCAAGACTGATTTTGCGACCGCCGCTAAATTGCCACCGCTCCATAAGTCTTGGCTCGCTTTTTTTAGCAATTAGTGCACAATTTACTGCGGCATGAGAACATTGGACAGCAACTTTCCCCGTAGATAGTCTCAGGTCTTTTCTGACTATCAAAGCCATAGAGGGGCCGTCATGTTCTTGTGACATATCCATCGACTACTTTTTGTTCAATTTCCTCCATGGATTGGAATTTTGTGATTACTTCGCTAAACCATCTCCCAAACCAAGCAGCAATTGTGAGATTACCCACTGCGTGGAGCAAATCATAAGGTATTCCGTTGAGCAGGTATGTCATGAAGCCAGAAAGGTTTACCGTTCCTAACACGCTCAGTGAAACAATAAAGTCGAATAAAAAGGCGCAAATTACTGCATAACCAAAGGTTTTGTTCAATTTTAACTCCCCATCGATAATGATTTTCGATGAAGAGCCAATGAGAGCAACTACTGACCAACCGATGGCTTGATACAAGGTCCATATACCATCTCCAATGATAAAATTAGAAATCATAGTAACTAAAACTGCGAAACCAATGCCCCTACGAGCACCTAATTGGGCACCAATAATCAATGCGGCAACCGTTACTGGTTGGATGTTTGGTAACGGTGCCATAACAACTCTGAGTAACGAAATACTGGCAATGAGTGTTACAAAGGTCAGAATTTCCGGGGCTTTTTTCATGTCTGGAGATGCTAGCATCCAAAATGCTAGTGCTAATAAAAAGACATCAATTACTAGTCCAGTGAATGGCCCGAGCACCGGTCCGTGGATGCCATATGACTGGAACATGACCAAGCCTAGAGGTTGCGTTTCTTGAGCATTGCCTAAATTAGAGTTGTTTCCATATCACAATACTATCCGATTGTAGTTGACTAAACTCTGCGGAAACGGTTCCCGGCTGGCCGTTCACAGTATATTCCCAGCCCTCGCCTGCCACATTGTTGATACTTACAACGTATTTTCCAAGACTGCTCTCAACAACCTCAATTTCGAACCCTTGTTGATTAGCGGCTGCTATTGACGCCTGAAGAACATTATCATTGCCCAACAAGCCTCCTGTTACAAGCGTTTCTTCTTTGAACTCAAACACAACTACCTGAGTGTCAAGCCACTCATCAGGCCATTCATGATTCCATACGTCGGATGCTGGGGCATCGTCATTCAACAGTTCATCCCATGCCTGTATAAACTCGTCAAGTGTAAAAAAAAGTAAAATTGTAACAAATAATATGACGAATTTGAAGGCTGACTGAAATTTTTCTCTTAGAAGTTGTATACTCGTTGCTGAAATCAGGATTAATGCTGAAAGAATTGCCAAGATTGTCGGCCAATCTGATTTCTCATTATCCTGTGGTATTGGGGCCTCATTGGTGGAATACATCTTCAAATTCGCATTATCGTTGACCAATAACATGTATTTTACACCATCTGACATCCATGAATCGATCCCTGCAGTGCCGTACCAATCATCAGCATAATTTGCAATCCCGAGTGGTACTAAGTCTCCATTCTTGGAAAGTTCGAATTGGCCATAGCCCCCATCGACTGTATTTTGAGGCAGCATTATCGTTCCAAAAACATTGGATATTTCCCCATTTGACCTAAAGCTCTCAAAATCATTAACAATACATGTAGTATCACATGAAATACTTCTCAAATACTGTGAATCTGTGGTTATCACATAATCACCTATGATTGTTGGTATTCCAGGCCCGCGGCCTGAATTTGCCACAACATATGGCTGGTTGGAACTTGTATTGTAGTGGTAAATTGTGCTGCCGCTATCTGTTTGTAAGTGAATTAACAGATTATCATTAGCCAAAACAATTGGCGCGTGTCTAATCTTACCTTGAGCAATGAAATGTTGTGTTGCACTTTGATTGGTTACCGACCATAAATTTCCCTGCTCGTCACCAATCCAATAAGACTCTCCAGAACGCGTTATGCCATTTCGCCAACCTAATCCTGTTTCGAGGGAAAATTGTAAACTCCCATCCAGACATAGTCTATCAACACCTTGTCTTGTTGGAAGGATGACTGTGTCATCCTCAATTAGCATAGTACCAGTAATGCCCCAAGGCTGTACTTTNGTTTGATGTTGCCAAACTACTGCGCCACTGTTTGCGTCAAGTGCTTGGAACAAGCCATCAGACCAACCAACTAGTACCATATCAGGCCAGCTACCACAATCACCAATGTCTGATTTAACAAATTCTAGCGGAGCCATATCATGAAAAGTCGAATTAGGATTCTGTACTTGCCACTCTTCATCGCCGGCAAAATTCAGCGAGAGTACAGAAGGTATTCCTTGAGACTGGCTTGATGACGAGGTTCTCATAAAAATGGCTTGATCAGAAGAGATCGGTTGGGTAGAAACATAGACGTCGCCAAAATCTACCTGCCATCGTAGTATGAATTCTCCTTCGCTCTCATCCTGGTTTTTTTCTCCACTAGTAAAAGGTAGACATAAGGTGGCAATGACTAACAATAATAGGAATTTTACCCGCATTTTATTCACTTTATTGCCTCAAGAATCGCTTGTTTTAGGAGTGCGCTAACTGCTTTTCCATCGGCTGCACCGGCTTGCTGCATAACCACGCCCATCAAAGGACCTATAGCCCCCATCCCACGCTCTTTTACAAAATCCAGTCTCTCAGCAACCACAGCAGCTATAATGCTGCTTAATTCTAATTCATCGGCTGGTTTCAAGCCATGCTGTTCGGCATAAGCGATAATCTCTGCAACCATTGGAATTCTACCATTATAGTGGGCAATCACCTGATTAATGCTCTCTCTGGTAATCTCTCCTGCTTCTTTTATTGACAACACAAGGCTAGAAAGTTTTGGATCGACTTCATCGTTCTCTAACAGCACAGTAGCCCATGCCTTTGCCGGCAATTCACCCTGATATTCGACAAACGTGTCATCCAATTCTCTTGCTAGAATCTGGTCTTTCTGATCTGTAGAGACGTCATATTGAGCCATTCTCTGCTGTCGCTGTCTATCTGTCATAGGTAGATTATCGAGGATTGATTGCCATTTTTGTGGAGCAATAATTTGAGGTGGAATATCAGTTTCTGGATACATACGAGCACCTCCAGGAAGCGGCCTCATGGGAGTGGTTGTGCCATCTTCGGGAGCCCCTTTCTTGATTACTACATTGCGAACTTCTTGGGGAATTCGATGCCATGCTAATCTTGCGCGTAACAAAACACTTTCCAAGGCCAGTTCTGCTTGCCACAACGGCGCTAAACACAATACAAAACCGTCATTCTTAGACAATTTCAATACTTTCCTTACATCCTCAATATTGTTATTCTCAATACCATATCCCGGTAACTCATCCGAGTGGAAAACTCCTCTCACGCCAGCTAACTTTGCTGCTCCAGCCAATTCTCTACCTAATCTTGGTAATTGAGAACCCTCTTCATCGAGTTGTTTAGTGCCTATTTTTCCGGCTAATCCGGGCAACGGTAAAGCCACCATTGTGTGGGACTTTTGCAACCCATCAACTACCATCTTTGATTTGCAACTGGTAAACTGATCGGTCACATCGATTAATTTCAATGGTAGTGTTTGAGATACTTTCTTGCGTACTAGTGCCTCCGTTTTTTCATCGTCAACCCTTCTATCGCTTGGTAGTTCCGGGAGAGATAGCTGGCTCCTAAGAGTGTTCGCTAAACGATAAAAATGTAGTTGTCGAGCCATTTCCAGTTTGATTATTCGAGGAATCCAATCGAGGTCTTGGCAACCCTTTATCTCGATTCTATCGCCGCAAGCAATTGATACATTCAAATCTTGTCTTATGCTGCCAAGTCCTCGTCTTACGCGACGTGTTTGACGTAATGTCCTGCCTAAGGCAATTGAGGTTTCTTTGGCATGCTCTGGTGATTTAACATCGGGTTCGGTTGCTATTTCGATTAATGGTAGTCCAAGCCTATCTAGATTGTAAATCACGCATTCTCCAGATTCTGTACTATAAGTATCGAGTTTTCTCGCACTATCCTCCTCAAGGCAGAGAACTGATATTCCTACCGGGTCTGATAGCGTCTGTAGTATTCCACCGGTTGAGATTAACGTAGTTCGCTGAAATCCACTGGTATTTGACCCATCGACGACGGTCTTTCTCATAGTTTGTAGTAATGATACTGGTTTTGCGTCGAGTAAGGCCGCAGTGGTCAAGGCAACCTCCAGTGCTGATTTATCATGAGATAATGGTGGCTGCTCATCTAATTCAATCAACCCCGAATTTGGTGACTGAACGTACTCAAACGAGCGGTTACGTCGTGTTTCAAAGCGCGCCGCGATATCTATTTTTCCCCCTTCTCCTCTTGACGCTCTTAGTTTACGGGAGAAACGAGGCCATTCCTCTGGTAACGTGTCGATAGAAATATCGTAAAGTTCACCGGATTGTCTTGAATGTAATTTGCCAGTTGCTAACTGCTGATGTACTTCAATGCCGCACATGAAGCCTAATTTATCTGGAATAAGCGCCTCGGCATCAGCGATATCGCCCTCTGGTTCAGGGAAATGCGTCTCCGCCATAGTTATCCCAATAGTTCATTATTCAAGATAGCAACGTTTGTTATCTAAGAGTTTGAATTGTATCATAGCCTCTCGGTAGCATCAAAGTTCCATCTCGAACCATCTTCTCAATCATGTCGTCAACTTTGCCCCGATCAACGTCATAGTTTTGCATTTCATTATAGATGTCAATTCTGGTAGCGTACTTGATCGTCTCTTTTGACCTTGATTCTAAATCTCTAATTGTGTCGATTAATATTCTTTCGTGGTTTCTAGCAGATGCTTTTTTCCCGGTCTGCAATGTGGTTTCGTCAAAATTATCTCCCATCAATTCATTACGCCAATTTCTTGTCAAACGAATCGCTCTTTCTACATCCTCTATATTGGCGGTTTCTGATAATCTAATTCTTGCACTTGCCTCCGCCATTCGGGCAACTGCTTCTAGAGAACGAGCGGTAATTGATACGCTATCTGACGATTCCCCCCCCTTTTTCCTAGTTTGGACATAAAATTCTACAATACGACTTCTTGCCTCCTCGTCTAATTTTGGATGAATCACGCGTTTGGAATATGCAATATACTTTCTAATCAGCTCTTTTGTCAAAATCTCATCACCATCTTGGGATTTTTGAGTTGCAGAAGAAAGTTTTCTCGATGGGTCAGGTGCACTTCCTTGGTTTACCAGTAACTCACTAGTCCCAAGTAATCTATTATTGATGATGTGTTTGGCTATTTTTGCATCGCGGTCTTTTTCAGCATTGTCGGTTAGCAACCAAATTATATCAAAACGGGAAATTAATGGCGGGGCTAAATTGATTTGAGCAGTGAATGGAGTATCTGATACCGGCTCAAACCGTCCACTCTTTGGATTGGCGGCCGCTAGGACTGCACAACGAGTTCTGAGGCTTGCATTTATTCCTGCCTTAGAGATTGATATTGTCTGTTGCTCCATCGCTTCATGCATACTTGACCGATCTGTCTCGTTCATCTTATCAAATTCGTCGATCGAAGCGAGTCCTAAATCAGCCAAAACCAACGCTCCCGCTTCTAATGTCCAACGGCCATCGGCAGCTGAATCCTGTACTGCTGCTGCAGTTAATCCAGCAGCAGACGCTGATTGACCCGAGGTAAATTGGCCGCGTGGTGAAATCTTAGACATATAATCCAATAGTTGGGATTTGGCAACTCCCGGGTCGCCCATTAGCAAAATGTGAATGTCACCGCGGTTTCTCGTCCCATCTGGATTTAATCGGGCCACGCCGCCGAATAGTTGGAGCATAAGTGATTCTTTTACTCGATCCATACCAAAAATAGACGGCGCTATNCTTTTGCTGAACAAATCATAGATATCCGAGCGACTCGCTAATTCCTTGATTTCCAATTCTTCATCCTCTGTAATCAGTATTTCTTCAAGTGGAACATTTTGTCGTTCTAAAGAGTGGATTCTGAGGAAAATATCGAACACTGGAGTATCCTTTCCACCTTTTCTTTGGGAGCGGATAAATAGAACTCCGTTGGCTTTGACTCTATCTCCCGGGTTTAGTTTTCCTGCAATATCATGCTCTCCAATACAAATTATTCGCTCTGGCTGTATGCCGCCTTTCAATTGCTCTGGGGATTCTTGAAGCTCAATAAATTGTGAATTAATCAAAATAGAGTCGTCTTCTTGCAGGACAAATCTCGTTTGGCGCTTTTGTCTACCACATCCACCATCGATTTGAGAACATTCAAGCGGTTCAATCAGTTCTTGCTCGTTTGGCTGCTTAACTTCGGTAATATGTCCGCAGGATGAACACATGAACGATGCAGAATAAATTCTTGGTCTAACGCCAGATATCTTGGTAGCAATAGCATCTATTGCTAACATCATACCTATGTCATCGGCTCTCAGTTGCGAGACTGTTCTAATTTGATCACTGGGCAGATGAACAATTCGTACAAATGGGTACATTGAGGTGTGCCCTTCATCTTGTAGAAATTGCCTCAATGCTTGATTTGCTGCTTGGAAATGCAAATCTGGATGAGCGATGATATTTTGAGCGAATTCATCATCGAATCCCTCAATGTCTCGGTATGAGACTTCAAGAGATTGTTCATCTGGCCACTTCTGCGCGAGGTTGTGAACTGCTTCAGCGTATAAATCTTGAATCATTGAAGTCCATCTTGCAGCTAAATCAAATTCTTGCAACACAAATATCACCAAACATACTACGCTAGATTATCATACTATTTGGCCACGGTATATGATTACTTCTATCAATTTCCAACACCCCTTGGTTTCCATTGGAGGCTTCCCTCACTCTACCATGCTTATCCTCGTCATATCATGGCGTCCATTGTAACTTTCGCCAACCGTCGAACAAATCAGTAATGACCCCATGGACTGTTCATGCCCGAACATAGTTTTGCGCCCATCAAGGGTACTTTAGAAAGATTCATCATCAATTCGGACTTGCTGAATAATCGCTTGGGCGATCCGACAGAGAGAGAAGTCATTGTTCATATTCCGAAGCAAGGATTAGATTTAATTAATCTAGGCGCGAAATTACCTGTTATGATTTATCTAGCCCCGTTTACCTCCTCCGGTTTGGCTCGAGCAGGTTGGAAGGCCTTCGCTGAAACACTCCCTCAGAGGCATGAAAGGTTGGTCAATGAACAGAAAATGCCGCCTACGATACTCGTCTTGCCGGATTGCTTTACATCGCTGGGGGGCAACCAGTTTGTTGACTCAAAAATTCTTGGATCTTGGAGTTCGTGGCTCCATGAATGCCTGAAGCCAACAATTAACCAACGGTACCCTACTAACGGTAAATTTGGTTTATTTGGTAAATCTTCTGGAGGTTATGGAGCCTTGCACAACGCAATACGCCATGGAAGTGAATGGAGTGCGATTGCTGCTCATTCTGGTGATGTTGGTTTTGATGTCTTGTATCGCTCAGATTTTCCAACTACGGCAACGCAAATTAATCAGCAAGGAGGTTTGGACAAATTCCTCACTCATGTCAAGACATGTAGTAAGTTAAGTAGCGACGATTTTCATGCACTGATGATTTGTGCAATGGCTGCGTCTTATGATTCAAATGCAGTAGAGGACTCTAAAAGCGGTATCAGACTACCATTTAACCTCAATACTTGTGAAATAGATAATTCGGTTTGGGATAATTGGTTAGCATTTGATCCATTGAACTCAATTCGGCAAAATGCTGAGGCGCTTAAATCCCTAAATTTGTTGTATATCGACTGCGGCAATAGAGACCAATATGGAATTCAATATGGTAGCCGCTCGATGGTCAAGATTTTGCAAGAACACGGCATAAATCATCATTGGGAGGAGTTTGATGGTACTCACTCTGGCATCGAATATCGATTAGATATTAGCATGCCTATGCTGGCCAACGCCCTAAATGGCTGAGCCGATTTATTCATTGCCTGTCTACCACTGGAATAAATATGGCTGATAAAATGGATTACGCCAGCGCCGGGGTAGATATCGACCTAGAGGGTTCAGCTGTGGCCTCGCTAATTTCGTCACTAGGTAAATCAGTGCGCCCGATTGGAACGCCCGGCGCTCCTGTGGATTTGCCTGGTGGATTTGGTGGCCTAATCGAATTTGGTGACCATTTACTGGCCTTAGCGACAGATGGTGTGGGTAGTAAATTGCAAATTGCTGCTATGCTAAATCAATGGTCGGGGGTTGGAATTGATTGCATGGCGATGAATGTTAATGACCTACTGTGTGTGGGTGCAGAACCTATTGCCTTCGTTGATTATGTTGCTGTGCCAAAACCAGACCCTGAGGTTCATGCCGCCCTTGGTGCTTCATTAGCCGAGGCTTGCCGACTTGCTCGGGTAACGCTTGCGGGAGGAGAAACCGCTTCACTACCCGGGATTGTTAACGAATTGGACTTATCTGGAACGGCTCTTGGCTACTTGAGGAAGGGCGAAGCAATTACCGGCGAAAATCTGCAAGCAGGTGATGTATTAATTGGCCTCCCTTCTTCAGGAGTTCACTCGAATGGATATTCTCTAGTGCGCAAAATTATGGAGTATTCTGGTTTACAATATACTGATGATGCCCCATTTGATTGTTCAAGTTCGACCAGAGAAATTAGGCGATTTAACAATTTAAATGATAGCATAACACTGGGGGAGGTTTTCCTTAATCCAACTAGGATTTATTGTGATCCGGTGGTTGACCTGATTAAGCAAGCCCAAACGGAAGAAGTGGGGTTTTCAGTCGCAGACATCAGAGGAATTTGTCATGTAACTGGAGGTGGTCTGTCAAATCTGTTGAGACTACATGACAGTCTAGGATGGGAAATCAATAATCCAATTACACCGCACCCAGAATTTTTTTGGTTAGCAGAAATTGGAAGTGTTGAAACTTGGGAAATGTATCGTACTTTCAATATGGGATGTGGTATGATAATCGCGGTAAATTCTGCACATGCTGACAAAATTTGCTCCTGGCTCGCCGATAGGCTGTCAGGGGTGAAGTTTATCGGCAATGTAGTAGACAATGGAAGAAAAGTAATTGTCTCCACATTAGGGATTGAATATAGCCACTATTGAATCAGTTCAATGCAGCAGAAATTTCTTCGCCTAGACCGGTGAATCTGTTACTAAGTTCATCCATTGCTAGGTTAAACGCTGTGACAGGGTCTAGGCTACCATCTGTCTCATAAGATAATACATATCCGCCGTCAACTGGTTCTAGGGTGATTGCATCATCAAAATCTGCGTCTCGACCCGTCCCCGGGCCAACCTGATGGAGGGCTCTTTCTAAATCGATAACAGTATTTATATCGTCAATTATCTTATTTTTGCCAAATAATTTGGCGTCGATGTCTCTACCATCGCTTGTTTTAAGATTCAAAGCAAACAGTGTCTCTGCATTCTTAGCATTATTCAACTTTGCCACATTCCTATTGCTGAAACCAACCCCAGCAACGGGTGACCACTTTTGATGGCTTGACCCGCATCCAAGTCTGGCAAATGCATACAATTCAAGATATTGTCCTTTTGAGAGAATAGTTATTGGAATCCTTCGATGTTGTTCTTTGATGTCAAACATGGGGTCTGATATTGTGGTTAGGTCTCCAGCATAAACGGTAACGTGCTCTTCTTCAGCATCTGGTGCAGGGCCTTGAGCGCCCAATGAGTAAATCACTTGACATTGGGGGCAACCCTTCTCGGCCTCTACCATATCGATACAAGTGGGGCAGGTTTCGAAGAATTCTAACTTCTCTTTCGGGAATGTTGGAACTGGAATCATTGCTAATCTATGTGCTAGCATTTCATCTGGTAGAACGTTTACTGATTCTAGAATTTGGCCATCTTTTTCAACAACACCTTGGTTGATATCTACTCTAGTGATTGCTAGTTTTGGTACATCTGAAATCAGGGCTCTTCTGATTGCGTTTACTTGCGATGCATCGGTTTCACTAAGTGAAATCCTTATGGAATTTTCTTTTGGCCAGCCTTCTACAATCTGTGCTTTCACTATATCACCACTGTTTCATACACGTCGGCCACGTCGGCCGCCTTTACTCTTAGTCCCGTCATGGGCGATTGGGGTTACGTCCTCGATCCTGGTAATTGTCATACCTGCACGGGTCAATGCTCTAATTGCTGCTTGAGCGCCAGGGCCTGTATTGTTGGACAGATTGCCTCCTGGTGCTCTATACTTAACAATAAGTTGGGTGAATTCTTTGTCTTTCAATGCGTCAGCTAATTTTTCTGCAGCCCGTGTTGCCGCAAATTGGCCGCCACTATCCTTGGATGACTTGACCATTTGACCACCAGAACAAGTTGTGATTGTTTCAGCACCTGTTAAATCGGTAGCAGTCATTAGGATGTTGTTGTATGAACTAAAGATGTTAACTATTGCTCGGCGTGACATCACTCATCGCCTCCTGTTTCTACTGATGGTGCGGATTCTGCAGCCTTCTTAACTTCAGCAGCAAATTCAGGGGTTGCTTCAGGGTCTACTTCCTCGACAGCGTATTCGGCCTTCTCTCTGCGTCCCTCGATCGCTTTTCTGATGGCATGTTCAGGATTGTTTAATTGGCTGCCTGGATGATATCGAATGTGCTCCTCTTCATCTCTTGATACGGGATATGATGGAATTGTCACCTTTTGTTCGCCAATGCAAATTAGTCCGTGGTTGACAAGTTGTCTTGCCTGCTTCATGGTGGTTGCCAGACCTTTGTAATAAACTTGAGCTTGCAACCGGCGGTTGAGGATGTCTTCAGTACCAAGCGACAAGATATCGTCAAGAGTTGCATCCGATTGGATTAATCCTTTATTGTGAAGAGAATGTAGCAAATCTTCCATTTCCTTCTTACCATGTCCTTCGCTGGTATCAATCATACCAATCAAACGCATTGCTTGTCTTCGATGGCGCCTCAATTGTGATTTTGCCTTCCAAATTTCGCGCATGTTCTTCAAGCCGTGTTGAGCCTTGATTGCGTGCTCTTCTTCAATACGTGCAGCCTTCCACGGATGGGAAGGGGTATCAAATTTAGGTCTCGAAAATTTTGGTTCTCCCATCTAAATCACTCACTTATTCCTGCTTACACCCAGTGTTAAACCACCGCGACCGTTCGAACGCCCCCTCTGACCGCGCACTTTGTTGCCGCTTGCGTGTCTAACGCCGCGATAACATTTGATTGAACGAAGTCTGGTAATATCATCTTTGAGGGTCAATTTAACTTGCTGGCCGGTTAAATGAAGTTCATCACCGGTTTCTAAATCTCTCTGCCTATTAAGCATCCACAATGGCACGGACTCGTTGTAGCCTTCGATCGCTAGGCGTAGGTTTTCTTGGTCTTCAGCAGACAGATGTCCTGCAAGAGCTGCTGCATCAAATCCCGTATTCTTGCAGATTTGATTAGCGGTTCTTGCGCCAACTCCTTTGACGGCTGTTAAGGCCGTAGCAAGCGGTTTTAGGCCATCAATATCGGTGTCTGCCATACGAAGTATGTAAGAAAAATCTTCTCCTAAGTCTTCGGTTTTCGGTTGTGCCATCTCTTTTCACCTTGATGCTACACACAGTGTGAAGCAAGTTCCCGACCAACCTCCCATATATCAAGACCGCGATGCAGCAAGTTGTTTTGAATTACTAAATAATCCCAATAAAAAGGCTAGTTTTTGATACACAGAAGATAATTTTCCCCGTTAGGATTGCGGAGCAAAAATGCTTCTTTCGAACCGTGTCGCCTAGCTAATTGACGGTCAAAAGAGCCCTGTAATTTTGGTTGTAGATTAGGCTTTAGACTGGCTCTAATGGTTAACTTACCAATGTCTTGTTCGAGGCAAACCTCAACGAATTTATCAGCAGATTCGAGGGTTAATTCAGCATTTATTAACTCCACTATTCGGCCTGTTGTAACAATCAGGTCGGCTAACTTTAACGTAGGGCTCTCAAAACTTTTTTCGTGATAGATAATCGGCCTTCTTCCTTGTGATTCCGCCCATACATAACTTCCAATCGAAATGGTTTCTAACCAATCATTTGCCATGCCGGATTCTACCAAAGCAGCATCAACAATCGAAACATAATTACCTCGTTGTGGCTGAACGAAATGTCGTTCAGTGTTGCTTTCTTGTTCTGCTATCGGCTTACCACCCAACAAAATAATTGGTGGAGTAGTAGGATCTGGGGGAATTCTAACAAATCGCCGTGAGAAAGCTGTCTCGGCAATTGCTCCAACCCATAATGCCAGCCTATCTACCCTACCTTTGCCACGAGATGTCCAAGTCCAAGTCTTATTTGTGTTAGGCCAGAATTTTTCGACTAAATCTTCTACCTCTAACATTTGGATACGAGACAGTCGAGGCGACAAATCTAGCAGTATTGCTGGGCCATTCCTGCCGCTCTTGAGATGAGGTTTCCACCCTTCGAAAACCTCATCTAGCCTAGGAGCCATTTCACTGAGTGCATGCGCTCGACTGTTACGGGGTCTAGCTGGATCCAAATGAAGAAACGCAACCGATTGATTTTCTACAGATAATAATGACAACACTTCTGAACCATTTCTTCCATCTCCTACAATAAGGACGCTGTCTTTTAATCGGTCTAGAGAGCCACTACCGCGAGCTGTGAACACTGTGCGGAAATTTACTGCGCTTGCTCGTGCTCTATTTTCATTTAATTCTACTCCAACAATCGGGCGATTGAGTATCTCTGAATATGCGGCAATCTGTATTCCACTGCCGCAGGCACAATCAAGAATTATCCCTTCTGGAAGTTGATAGTTGCGTAACATAATCGCTCTTGATAAGGCAATTTGCCACGGTGTTGCTAATGGTTTGCCTTCATCGGCATGAAAGAATCTGAACTGTTCAATTGATGTTTTGTCAGGATTATTTTCGAACAATCCGTCACTGGGTTCAGATAATGGGTGAATTATTCGGGGCATAAAATTCCTCAAAATCCAGCAACATCACTTCGAGACATGAGGCTTTCAAATATTATCCCTGCGGCAGCAAATGCCTCATCTGCCCCCTCCTCGCGATCAACAATACTGATGACGCCGATTACTTGACAATCGGTATCATTGTGTATTCTCTGTACCGCCTTAATGGCTGAGCCACCAGTTGTTGTGACATCTTCAACAATAACGATTCTACCGCCGCCAGACAGGGATGAGCCCTCTATACCGGGAGGGTTGTTAGTTTTTCGACCACCCCTGCCTTTGGGTTCTTTTCGCATCATGAAGCCTCTTCTTGAGGATTCCTTGGGCGACATTGCGACTGCAATAGCCGTTAGCGGCACCGCACCCAACTCAAGTCCGCCAACAAAATCAGCTCCTAATTCATCCATTCTAATGTTAAGCATCTCACCAATCAATTGACTCGCCTCAGGATGCATCATAACCGGTTTAGTATCGAAAAACCAGCGTGATTGGCGTCCGCTAGCTAGAGTGAAAGCGTCATCACTACCGCCGTCGATAAAGGCTAACTCCCTAACTAAATCAACAAGTCTTGGCCATTTTGGGTGACTCCGTATTGGTTGTGCCATGTCCCTCAATTGCTGGTTAAGCAAATGGCAAATGAACTTTCGTTACTTATTCAGCAATTTTTGCCAATAATGCTTGATAATTCTGCTGGTACCCTAAATTAGGCAATTTTTGATAAGCGGCCGGCTGCCTTGTCCAATAGTGAGAGGTATGGCGGATACAGTAAAAGTACAATCCGACCTGAACCCTATCGACGGAATAGACATTTCAAGACTTGAAAATGAAATGGAAAACTATCAGCAATGGATGGATGAAAGAACCGAGGATGCCTATCGTATCGCCGAGATTGCAAGAGCGAAAAACCTCGATTACAAACCATTCGTCGAGATACCGAGAGCAGCAGACTTAGCTGGTAGAACTGAGAAATTATTAGTGGAATATCTAGGTGATTATGAGGTTGCGAATGATATCAGGAAAATGCTGGCAAAGCATGACCGTGAAACTACATCAATGTTGATGGCTCAATCTGTCGCTCGGGGTTTCCGTGACGAAGGTCACGATTTGGTTACAGCCATAGATGTTGGACTTAGAGTTGGTTTAGCAATCCTAACAGAGGCTGTACTTGTTGCACCGCTTGAAGGAATTAGTGAAGTTCGCCTATTGAATAATTTAGATGGTTCTCAATTTGTGTCTGTGCATTTTGCCGGCCCCATTAGAGCCGCTGGAGGTACTGCTCAGGCCCTTGCTGTACTAATTGCTGACATGATCAGAATCGAATTAAATGTCGGCAAATATCGGCCAACAGATCCTGAGGTAGAACGTGTCAAAGAGGAGTTTGGATTATATCGCGGTAATCTACAATATCGGCCAAGCCCGGAAGAAATCGATGAAATTGTTAGGGCTTGCCCGGTGATGATTAACGGAGAATCTACCGAGCGAATAGAGTGTTCTGGCTATGGCCAGGTGAGAAACATCGATGAGGCTAGAATTCGCGGTGGGGTACTTTTGGTTATTGGAGAAGGTATGTGTTTGAAAGCCCCAAAAATCCAAAAACATACTGAAAGAATGAAAATTGCTGGGTGGGATTTCATTAGTAAGTTCGCTGAAAAGGATAAACAGAGTGAGGATTTAGATGATGTCAAATTTAAATCAAGAGTGGTTGAGCCAATTACCAAATTTATGAGCGATATTATTGCTGGAAGGCCCGTTTTCGGTGCACCTCAAGAGCCAGGAGGGTTTCGCCTCAGATATGGTCGTGCAAGGCCTTCTGGATTGGCTGCCGCATCGGTTAATCCGGCCTGTATGCTAGCTATGGATGACTTCATTACAATTGGAACTCAAATGAAGATTGAACGCCCCGGTAAAGCTTGTGCAATCACTCCGTCCGATTACACAGATGGGCCTTGGGTTGTTTTAGATGATGGTCGTTTCACGCGCTGTGATACTACTGATAATTTCAACAAATTAAAGCCAAATGTTGCAACAGTATGGGATAATGGTGAGATTGTTATTGGCTATGGAGAATTCATGGAGAATAATCAAAACCTGGTACCTGCGGGTTATTCAATGGATTGGTGGGCGAGTGACCTTATCGAAGAATTGAATTCTCCCGAATCTGTCGACGCTTTTTGCTTAATCATGGATTTGTCAAGAGGGGATTGCCCCGGCGGTGTCCCGGGCCTTACAAAAGAACAGTTCCCAGACACCAATCTTAGATTTAATGTCAGATTACGTTGGCAAAGATTCTTGATCGCTCAACAGCCAACCTGGGCACAGGCGAAAGCAGTATCTGAGAAATTCAAAACCTCCTTACCCCCTCCACACAATCCTTGGTTCCTCGATCTGCCAATTGAATGGGTTCCACAATTAATTACCATACTGAAAGACGCATCCATCGAAGATTTCAACGATGAAGCAGACAGTGGCATGATGCCACAACGCGAAGAAAGATGTTTGCGAATAAAGGGTGGCGTTACTAATTGGGATTCGGCGATTATGCATGAGATGCCACCACCTGAATTTAGAATTAATGATATCAAAAATACTCCGGGTCCAACATTTTCTGTCGACGATTTCATCTTCGATCAAAATCCTTCAGCGTTATGGACTTTACAGCAGCATGGTATCGCCAAGGGTTCTGCGTTGATTTTGGGCCTAGCTCACCACCACGAAGATGATGATTTGATAATTACTAGCGGTTGGTCTGCCCTTCTGGAGGCTTTTGGGTTTACGGTTGATGGTTATGCAACCATTATGATAACCGATTCAAAAAAATTATTTGAAGACAGAATTATTAAACTAAAAATGGCAAAAGAGATTCTGGCTAAAGAAGAGAGTAGACTTGAAGAGTTGGAAAAGAGACGGGCAATTCAACGAATCTCCGCTGAAACCAAGGCGAGGCAACAAGGTAAATCAATTGCTGAAACCGACGAGATTGGTCAAATTGCCGCGACAAGTATTCCCGATGAAGGTCCTGAAGATGACCGAAAATTTCTCGCTGCTCAAATCGAAAGAGATGACTACAGAGTTGACGGTATTTTACCTACCATAAAGAGGATCTCAAAACTACGATGGCACCATTCTGCCCCTGTTAGAATCGGTTGTCGCATGGGCCGACCAGAGAAATCTGCTCCAAGGGTTATGAATCCAATGGCGCATACTTTATTCCCGATCGACTTGAACGGTGGCAATCAAAGATTGTTAACCAATGCTGCAGAGAAACAAGATATTCGCGTTCAATTGGGACTTAGAACATGCACTACTTGTGGGAAAAAATCCCCAATGTTATCCTGTCATCATCGAAAAATGAATGAATACGGGGAATCAATGCCCGGTGAAAAATGTGGTGGGCGAACTGAGTTCAAGAAAGACTTAGAGGCTAATCGAAGAAGAAGAGGTGAAATTACCACGGTACCAATCGCATCAATGATTGAAGATGCAATGATAAATTTGGAGCTTGAAAGGGTCCCCACCAACATCAAATGCATGAAGAAAATTGCCAGTAAAAATCAAACCCCTGAAGCCTTAGAGAAAGGGATGTTAAGGGCGAAATATGATATTCCGGTGTTCAGAGATGGAACGGTTAGGTTTGATATGAGTGATGTTCCGGTAACTCATTTCAGGCCGAGAGAAATCGAGGTCTCGTGGAAAAAGCTGCTTCATTTAGGTTATACACATGACTATCTTGGAAATGAATTAGTTTCTGACGATCAAATGCTCGAATTATATCCACAAGATTTCATTGTCGCAAAGAATGCTAGCGACTACTTCGTACGGACTGCTAAATTTATTGATGAATTATTAATTAGGTATTACGGTCTTGAACCATATTACAATGTTTCCAATTCTGATGATTTAGTCGGACACCTAATTTGTGCATTAGCACCCCACACATCAGGCGGCGTATTATCGAGAATTATTGGTTGGGCTGATTGCTCAGGCGGCTATGCTCACCCGCTTTTCCACGCATCAAAGCGGAGAAATTGTGACGGCGATGAAGATGCAATCATGCTATTGATGGATGGTTTGCTCAACTTTAGCCGTGAAATTTTGCCCGCAAATAGAGGTGGTCAAATGGATGCACCCCTCGTTTTAACGACTAGATTAAACCCCACAGAGGTGGACAAAGAAGCTTTGAATGTTGATTCTGGTTGGTACTACGAACGCGATTTCTACGAAGCAACTCAGGACAGCCCACATCCAAAGTCAATTGCTAATCGGGTCGATTTCGTCGAACGTAGGCTAGAGTCTGTCGCTGCTATGAGGGGTTATGGTTTTACTCACGACTGTGATTCAATTTCTGCTGGGCCGACCCTTTCAGCGTACAAGACGCTTGATACTATGATTGACAAGATGAATGGCCAATTAGATTTAGGTCATCGATTACGTGCTGTAGATGTGAGAACAGTTGCATCGAGTGTCATTCGCTCTCACTTTTTACCCGATCTTAGAGGTAATCTAAATGCGTTTGCTCGACAAAAGGTAAGATGTCTTAAATGCGGCCATTCATATCGTAGAATGCCCATTGCTGGTAAGTGTATACAACAAAGTAAGTCAAGTAATGCTGGATTTGGTTCACTTGGAATTTCGAAGTCTCAAGGAGATTTATGTAACGGTAACTTGGCATTAACCGTATCAGAAGGTGCGGTAAGAAAATACATCAAAGTCACACAGCACGTAATGGAAAAATATGGCGTCGATACTTATACTAAACAAAATGTCGAATGGTTAGCAAATAGTGCCGACTCACTATTCCAAAACGACCGTTCTAAACAGATGTCATTAGCCGATTTCTTGTGATTATTTTACTGATGGTCCAATCATTTGTTCTGGCCTAACCCAGTCATCGAATTCCTCGTCGGTCAAGTAACCCAGTGCTAATGCTGATTCCCTAAGTGTCAAACCATTTTCATGTGCATTCTTTGCTATTTTAGCTGCTTTGTCATACCCTATGTAATTGTTAAGGGCAGTAACTAACATTAGTGAATTATCAAGATGTTGATTGATACTGTCGTTAACTGGTTCCAATCCTTCAATGCAATTTTCTCTCATCGAACGACATGAGTCTGTTAGCAATGCGATTGAATGTAACAAATTATAAATCATCATAGGTTTGTAGACATTGAGTTCAAAGTTTCCTTGAGAGCCCCCCACTGTAATTGCTGTATGGTTACCCATTACCTGGCAACAAACCATCGTCATCGCCTCTGCTTGTGTTGGGTTCACTTTACCGGGCATGATTGATGAACCGGGTTCATTGGCTGGCAAGGCCAACTCCCCAAGACCGCATCTAGGACCTGATCCCAACCACCGTATATCATTGGCTATTTTCATCAAACTTACTGCTAGAGTGTTCAATGCTCCACTGGCTGCAACAATAGCATCATGAGCAGCTAATTGGGCGAATTTATTCTCTGCACTGACAAAACTCAACCCGGTGATATTGGAGATTTCGTCTGCAACCATTTGAGCAAATAGCGGATGTGTGTTGAGGCCTGTTCCAACCGCGGTTCCCCCCAACGCCAATTCAAATAGGTCATCAAGAGCGAAATCCAATCTTCGCAGATTGGCATCTAACTGTGAAACCCAACCAGAAACCTCCTGTCCAAGGGTCAGTGGTACTGCATCCATTAAATGGGTGCGGCCGATTTTTACAATCTCAGACCATTGTTTAGCTTTGTCATCTAAAGCATTTCTCAATGCTCTTACGCTAGGCAGTAAATCATGAACAAAAGCCTCCGCTGAGGCGATATGCATTGCAGTCGGAAATGTATCATTAGATGATTGGGCTCGATTGACGTGGTCATTTGGATGGACTGGAGTCTTCGAGCCCAACTCGCCGCCAGCAATCTCAATGGCTCGATTGGCGATGACTTCGTTAGTATTCATATTAGATTGGGTGCCACTGCCTGTTTGCCAAACTCGTAGTGGAAAATGGCTATCCAATTCGCCGTCAATTACCTCCTGCGCCGCTTGAATTATTAGCCCACCAACGTCACTATCTAACTGCTTTAGTGCCACATTTGTCTTTGCTGCTGCTTGCTTTAATATTCCAAAAGAGCGTATTACACCTGTGGGCATTGTATCATTACCGATGTCAAAATTGACCAATGAACGGGCGGTTTGACAGCCGTAGTATCTATCGCTTGGAACCCTTAACTCGCCCATTGTATCGCTTTCAATACGGACGCCGATAGCACCTTTTGGTGACGGTTTTTGCGCCTTTGACAATTTTTGGACTGGTTTAGGATTTAGTGCACTATCAATCATTTTGGCAATTGTCGCGCTACGCCCATCTTTCCCTTTGCCTACACTACGGTCTAATCTTACCGCTAAGTCCTCAGGTATGCTGATGCTAATTATTCGCCTATCTCCGACTCTATGCTTCGACATAATGTGTGCTTATTAATTAATTATTAAATAATATCTATTGCTCGAGTTCTGGCCCTATTCCAAACTTTACCTCCCCGTCATTCCAATAGCCGCGATACATTAACCGTGTCTGAAACGGCATGACAAATTCCCCTGAGGAGGTTACAGCAATCAAACCTCCTCTCCCACCTAGTGGTGCTACCTCGTCAAGAATCATATCTGCTGAATCCGATAATTTTGTTGTTGAATGATAATATGATGCAAGACTATGTGCGGCACATGTCCTAATGTATGCCTCACCTACTCCAGTACAGGAAATTGCTATAGCATCATCCGCCCAAGTTCCTGCTCCAATGATGGGGGTGTCTCCGACTCGGCCATTTGGCTTACCAGTCATGCCACCGGTCGAGGTTGCTGCTGCAAGATTACCGTAATTATCGAGCGCTACTGCGCCAACGGTTCCCATTTCCTCATTAGAAAATTCGGTTGCAATTCTACCTTCCAAATCGTGGTCAAGCACTGAATCATCTTCATCGGTTGCGCCGGGATCGGTTTTGTCTTGTTTCCATTGCTCCCACTGACCTTGTCTAAGTTCTGTTTTCAACCAATCTTGGCTGACCTCTTCAACCCCTTCACTTAATCCAAATTCATCGGCTGCGGAACTATTCAGAATTACTGGCCAACCCTGATGTAAAATCAAATTAGCTGCTCTTATTGGATGTCTTAGCTTTGTCACATTGATTACTGAACCGGCGGCTCTATCGGCGCCGCGCATAATTGAAGCATCCATTGTAATTGAGCCGTCTTCGCCAATTACTGAACCTTGTCCCGCATTAAACAATGGTTCATCCTCTAGCATTTCTACGGCTAGTGTTACAGCTTCAAGGCAATCAATTTCATCGCGTTCTAGTTTGGCACCAATATCCTTCAGGACTCGATTCATACAATCAATTCTCTTGGGATCAAGTGGAGTATTACCCAACCATGGTCCATCACCGCCAGCGCCGCCGTGAATGACTAGTATCGCCATGTCTCACTGTACGACTGTGCAACTGATTATTTGTTGTGGTTCTGCTGGCCTGTCGCCTGGAAGTTTCCTACATCTTTCGATCGAGGATACGACGTTCATTCCCTCAATCACTTCACCAAATACTGCATGATTGCCATTCAACCATGGTGTTGCAACTGTGGTAAGGAAAAATTGTGATCCGCCAGTATTTCTACCGGCATTGGCCATCGAGAGGACCCCCGGTCGGTCATGCTTCAAAGCTAAAGCCGAGGGTTCACAAGGTATTTGCCAGCCTGGGCCACCTGTTCCGGCTCTGCGTGACATTGGGTCTTTTGAGTGTGGGCAGCCGCCTTGAATCATAAAATCCTCAATTACTCGGTGAAAGTGGAGGCCGTTATAATGGCCCATTTCCACTAATTTTACAAAGTTCTCAACTGTTTTTGGCGCTTCATCTACGTATAATTTGATTAGAATATCTCCTGCACTTGTCTTCATCATCACCTGCATGGCAGTGCCAGATATTGGCAGGTCATGAGTATTGCCTTTCAATTATTGCTTTAACCAGGGCCTGAAGTGTTGGTCAGCATATGCACGTGCATAGTCTGCAGGATAACCTGAAGCGACTAACTGCTGCTCATAGGCCAATTGTTCTGGAGTGATTGAAGCGTCTGCTGCGCCCGCACCGGCAATCGCCGCAAAGCCAGCAGCAGCGTAGGCTTTTTCTTGTATTGCGAATGCGTCATCATTCTTTGAGCCTCGACCTCTAACAAATAACAAGGTCAATAGCGATAGAACCACAACTACGCCAATCAAACCGATTACGGTGTAAGACATACCGAATAATCCTGATTCTGATTCTGCGTCGTCTGATGCTTCAGTGGCGCCATCTCCAGAACTAGTGTCGTCGGCATTATCTATTGGAGGTGTTACACCCGTCGAGTCGTTTGGGTCTGTAGTGTTGTCTGCCGGCTCTTCAGGCAATCCACAACCATCTGCGCCAACAATTGTCCCGGGCGGCGTATCTGGACATGCGTCGTTCTCATTCAATACGCCGTCAAAGTCCAAATCTGAAATAGGGCAGCCAACTCCATTATCGCCATTATAAACGCCAGCTAGATCTGGACATTCGTCGCCATTAGTGCCTACTGGGTTATCACCAAATCCGTCTCCATCAGAATCATACCATTGAGTCCTATCATTTGGTAGGATATCGTTATCATTGGACACNCCNTCNTTNTCTAGATCTGGACAACCATATCTGTCAACAGTTGAACTACCGGAATTGTCTGGGCAATCATCGATGATNCCATCGCCAGCATCAGTAGAGTTGAANCCGTCTCTGTCGCCATCATTAGCCCACAATTCGGCTTCGTTTAGGATAACGAATGGTTCCGAAAAGTGGATATTATTGGATTCGTTTATTTCGGGCACATCGCCGTTGGCATCGATAATAATCTTACATCGATAGTCGCCTGAGGGTGTGTCGGTTGGAATTGTGAATAACTGATAGTCATCTTGGACAATCTCTCGATTGTAAGACGTTGCGTTGGTGACGACAGGGTTTTCTGATACTGTTTCTGACGAGTAGATTATACTAACCGTTTCATTATTTGAATCGATTAATTCAATCATAATGTTGATTACAGAACCGTTTCCGGGTCCCCTTGAATTGTTAATTACCCATTGTACAGGAATAACTTCATCAGTAAATGTCTCTGTTGTTGGACAAATTAGTGCTGAATGTATCAAGTCTGGTAATGCCGGCTCATGGAACGATATATCTAGTTCGTAAGTGCCTTCACCGCCGTTTGAATCAATGGCAAGTGTGAAGGTATTGTCCTGCCCCTCATACATTTCGTTACCGAACGATTCAAACAAAAGCCCGNAACTTGTATTATCGATGGTAGCGATTTCGNCATCGGCTGAATTCGTCAAACTCGCAGTAAACGGTAATGAGGTTGAAGCNTTAAAATTAATTTCTACGTTCTTGAATCCTTCCATCCCGAAAGTGTACACGTCTCTAGTATCAGTGTTGCTTAGACAACCAGTCCCGCTACTGTTATAATTAGTGCCCAGTGGTTCACCTGCCGAGCCGTCAGCATCTCCTTGTTGTCCCAAATCATTTTGGTTTCGGCAACTAAATGGTACAACATAAGTTGATTGATCTGGTTCGCCTATCAATAGGCGATAGGTTCCGCCAGGTCTTGAATTCCCATTCCAAGGGGCCCAATATTCTACATAGAGGTAATAATCTCCTGATGTATTCTCATAATCAGTACCTTCTAAGGTCACAAAATCGTCGATGCTTAATTCACTATCATCGATTATTGTTCCGTTTGGTAGTCGGAGTTCTAAGTCAAAGTCGGCTCCTGAGATTGGTGGAGAAACTAGAGTCACATCTAACGATTGATTAGGAGAGACGGTAATCTTGTACATGTCTGCACGGTCACTNGAGTCAATACATCCTCTGATTTCAAGGTCAACTTTGAGGCCTAAATCAATAGAGGTGTTTACCTCTTCTCCTGCATCTTTGCCACTCAGAGCGTCGTTTTGGACGGTTTCACAAGCGTTAACGCTGTTGCCTACGTCAAGGGTTTGGACAAAGATTTGGTTATCTGTTTCTTCCAATTCGGTTATGGTTTCATCGCTGTCTAAGACGACGTATACGCGATACTCGCCCTCAACGATGTTTGCTGGAATTGTTCCATTGATTGTTAGGATTTGGGTAGCGTTAATTACTAATCCATTAGACCAGGTTGTGTTACCAAGATTGTGGTCTACCCAGGTAATTCCTGTGTCTTCGCTGAGGATTACTTCAGCCATGAAGGGATCTGTGACATCTAGTGTCCCATCATTGATTACCGTTACATCGAATGGGACTACATCACCGGGGTTTACTACTTGATTGACTACTGTCACACCATCAATAGCAAGGTTAGGGAACGGAATGCTGTAATTGGTGAATACTTCGATTGTGTAATTTCCATTTCCATTTTGGTGTGTGACATTAACATAATAGGTTCCCGGTTGGTCTTCAAATGTGGTGCCAGTAGTTGTTATATCTATTACGCCAGCGGAGTCATAATCAATTATTGAACCGTTTGCNTCGTGTAANNTTAGATNTANATNTANNNCATCCTCCGGNGTTANAATTACGGTAATAGTATGGTTAACTGGAACGTCAAATGCCAAGACATCTCCAGAGTCATATTTGTCTAAACAACCTGAATATGATGAGGTTATGTTATTGCCCATATTTGTTGGAGAATCCGTCCAATTTTGTGGTGCATCTTGTCCAGTATTAGCATCGTTTTGGGGGTCATTCCAGTCTAAACACGACTCGGTGTAATTAGTCCAAACGTTTACATCATAATCTCCTTGGGCTGTTCCTGGACCATCATTGTAAGGTCTAACAACAATCCAATATGTTCCAGCAAGTCCGTCTATCTGGGTATTTACTGTGGACACTCGTTCAGTAGTAGTGTATGAATTGGCTGCAACAGCGATGAAACCTGTTCCAATATTTGGGTCATCAACATATATTCCCATGTCAAAGTCTTGGTCATCTGAGGCATTTGATCCACCAAAATTTGATAATAAAACCTCGACATTATGGTCTTCCTCCATAGTGAACTCGTACCAATCATCTTCATCTGTTTGATCGGCGCAACCAGTAAATGAAGTCGTAGGATTGTTTCCTATCGATTTGGCTGTTGTGGTTGAATTTCCGGCATCTCCTGGCGTTCCAGCGTCGTTATTGTTTATTCCACACGGTTGTCCAACTGCGTTTTTTAAGTTCTTTGTCAAATCATCCAACATTATTGGTTTGCCAAATGGGTTCTCGCTTTCTTCTTGCTCAAATGTTTCTAAATTTAGTGGGTTGTGATGCATCATTAATGGAGATAATGCAGTAATTATGAACATAACCCCAACAAAACATCTTACGCTGCGCATGTCGCTCACAGTATAGTGTGCGCGCCGCTAAGTTATGAAACTACGGGCTTTTAGTTAGGATAGCAGTGTTTTGGGGGATGATGCATTAACAGCATCGGATACGCCTGCTTGATAGCGCTTGAAATTATCAACNAACATTTCAGCTAGGTTATCTGCAGCCTNATTGTANGCTGCANTATCGCTCCAAGTCTGCATGGGTTGCAAAACTTCACTGGGCACATTTGGACAACTTTGCGGTACAGCAAAGCCAAAACGTGCATCAATGACGTAGTCAACCTCATCGAGATCCCCGTCTAGAGCTGCGTTTAGCATGGCTCTTGTGTATTTGATTTTCATTCGGTTACCAACGCCGTACGGTCCNCCTGACCAACCGGTATTGATTAGCCATGCCGTTGCATCATGCTCCTCCATCTTAGTAGACAGCAAATCGGCATATACTCCAGGGTGCATGGGCATGAACGGCTCTCCAAAGCAGGCTGAGAAAGTCGCTTGGGGTTCTTTGACCCCAACCTCAGTACCGGCAACTTTTGCGGTATATCCAGAGATGAAGTGATAAGCTGCTTGTTCAGGAGTTAGGCGAGAGATTGGTGGTAACACGCCAAATGCATCACATGTCAAGAAAATAACATTTTGTGGATGGCCTCCTGTTGAATCTTCAGTTCGATTGTCAATAAATTCAATTGGATAAGACCCTCTCGTATTTTCGGTTTTTGATGTATTGTTGAAGTCTGGCACCCCGTGTTCGTCCATGATTACATTTTCCAAGATGGAACCAAATTTTTTGGTTGTGCCGAAAATTTCTGGTTCATCTTCTTCTGACAAATCGATTAATTTAGCATAACAACCGCCTTCAAAATTGAAGACCCCATTGGCGCCCCATCCGTGTTCATCGTCACCGATTAAAGCCCTTTTTGGATCGGCAGATAAGGTGGTTTTTCCAGTCCCGGACAGTCCGAAAAATACTGCTGTATTGTCGCCATTAGTATTGGCAGAACAGTGCATTGGAAGGATTCCTTTCTTCGGGAGTATAAGATTCATTACCGAAAATATTGATTTCTTTATTTCTCCGGCATACCTAGTGCCTCCAATCAATACCTCTTTTGCTTGATAATTGACAATGACAAAACACTGTGAGTTTAACCCATCCTCTAAACTTGCCTCAAAATGTGGTGCGTGGAAGACGGTGAAATCTGGCGTGTGTTTGGCCAGTTGCTGGCTTGAAGGTCTGATAAACATATTTCTGGCAAAAGCATTATGCCAAGCTGTTTCATTGATAACTCTGATCGGTAAGGCTTCAGACATCTCTGCGCCGCAGTATAAATCTTGGACAAACAAATCATCTCGGTCGGATAAATAGTCGATTACCCTAGCTCTCATTTTAGTGAATGTTGCTATGTCAGTAGAAATATTGACATTGCCCCAATTAACATCTGCGTTTGTCGTTGGTTCGTCAACAATGAATTTGTCATTTGGCGAGCGCCCGGTTCTGTCGCCTGTTTCTGTTACCAACGCTTTGTGGGCACTATAAATTCCTTCGCTGCGTGAAACCGCCATGTCAACTAAGTCTTCGACTGGCAAGTTCCAATAGATATTTCCTGAACACTTTAACCCGTGTTCAGAGAGGTCCCTGAGATGCGACCCCAATGCTTCCGCCATGCTGAAACGTATCGGAGGATGTCTTTGTCTTTTTCGTTTGTAGCACTATCGTAGACAAGGTATTCGTTGCACATAAACCAAGCGAAAAATACTGCAATGTGATTTATTTCGAGCGAGCCTTGAATAATTATAATCCAACGACAGGGTGTATGTCTGACAATACTGGTGGACCAGAACAGTCTCCTAGTAAGAATGATTCACGTGATGAAATCATCAGGAAGCGTTCTTTTTCACGAGCCCGTGGTATAGACATATCATCATTTATGGTTGGCGATAATAACAAAGATGAGGCGGCAAATGTTATCGATGAAGTCGAGGTTACACCTGACATCGCAATGGGCGAAATCGCCGAAATTTTCTCTAAGGGCGGCGAAGACTTCAAGCGACCCGGGGCAATACAAAAAGATGGTACTGTTAACACCGCTCCTGAAAACGATAGCGTGACTGATCTAGCAGTCCATGGCGAGAAAAGATTGGGTTTTGGACTCCTGATTGCTATGATCCTATCTTGGTCATTAATCGGTACGATTGTCGGCACTGTATTAGACCCAATATTCGGAGCAATAGGTCTCAGTTTGATGGCAATCATCGGACTTTATTTGGGTGAAAAATGGATACCAAATCCAAATATGAGGATTCTAGGAGTGACTTGGGTAATAATCTCAATGAAGCTGATTTATGGATTAATACTAGACCTGTGGCATTGGGGATGGTTAGATGAATTTTCCTTTGCAGATGAAAACGATATACTAGGCGCTCTACTGTTGGTGGGCGTGGTGTTGAATATAGCAATAGCACAACGCCATGATGAGGATGCTATTGCTGCTCAAGCGACGTTGATTCTTCTGATTGTTGGGAGTGCTGCTGGTGCTGTTTACGGTGAATTTGGTGTCGCAATAATGATCGGAATCGGGACCATTTTGTTGCACAGTCTGGCGATTATTCGAAACTCCGGTAACCTTGCCAGCATGGGTATCGCGGTCTCATATCTATGGGTCGGCGTGCATGCAATATCGGACAACTGGAATTTCTTTGGTCTAGAAGTTTTGCCATTTGAGGATGAATTGTTGTTGTTTTTACTGATGGTATGTGTTACTGCGACAAATTCAACTATGGCTGCTATGTTCGTCGACAAAGATAACTGGTTCTCTGATGCATTCAAATCATTGGGCCTTGGAAAGCCTGGTTTGTGGTCAGTATCGGTTGGATTAGGAATGATAGGTGCGTTGTTGGCAGTTGCTGCTAACCGACTTGAAACTGGTTATGCACTCGCCCAGTTAGTGCTTCTTTTGACAGCATTCAGCGCCTCGTATCTAATCGTTAGGGGGGTTGCATGGCCTAGGCTCTTGCCATTAATCGTGTTTCCAGCCCCGATCCTTTTGTTCGCCCTAGCGATATTGGAGAGTGGAATTATCGATTTGGGTTTGCCGTATGGATTGCGCCCATACAGTATCTATGCAGCTGTTACNGCTGTCTTAACTGCTGGTGCCTTACTAAAAAATCAGACCGCAGTTTCAGACCATGTGCTGTGGGCCGGGGGTTTGCTCATCGTGGTTTTGCTAACCTTGCTTATCCCAGCCAATGATGCTGGTAGTGGCGCTAGAACATTATTGGTCAGTCAGGGCTTAGTATGGGTTGGGTTGGCTCAACTATCAATGCATAGAGATTCGCCGTCAATAGCCGGAACCGCGGTTGTAGGTCCGTGGTTGTGGTTGCTATTCTTTGCCACCGACGTGGAAAGTCGTTTGGTTTCAGCAGATTATGTGCCAATTCTTATTGAACAATATGACCTTGCGATATGGATGCTAGTGCTTTTATCACAACAAATCTGGGTTAATATGAAACATGGCGACACTGGATTCAATCTAGCCTCTAAACTGAGTGGTATGTCTGAATTAGCTGCTCGATTAAGAGATTCTGAGGTTCTACAGTTATGGAACTTAAGTTTCCTACTCGCATTATTTGTCACATGGTCAATAACAAGACCCGGTGCGCTGCCGGCCATTGGGTTGTTTGGAGTGTTGACTTTATTGATGATTAGTCATGCAACTATGGTCTTATTTGACAAACACAAAGGAAAGCCTCGTTCTTTAATGGCAATTTGGGGATTTTCGGTTATTGCACTATCTTGGAGTTATGGACAACAGGGGATTTGGGCTGTAACCCTCGTCATCACTTGTGCGATTCTATTGATTTCATCTGACAGAATGAAGCGTTCAGGAGTTAGCGATGAGCTCTTGAAAAAGGCGGAGGCTTTGCCGGGGCAATTGCTGACATTGATGATGGGGTTGTTATCCGGGTTATTCATCATAATTGCCCTCGAACCACTCAATTTGATGGAGTTGGATGGCAGTGCTTTATTACCAGATGAAAATTTTAATTTGTATACTCTTACTGGAATAACTTTGGTTGCTTTAGTCCTCTATCTAAGAAGGGCTGCCACCGTAGAGAAATTGTTACCGCCAGCAATTGCTGCAGTTGGTTTACTTGCAGTAATGGCCATCACTGCCCAAGTAAAGGACTCGGCAATCGTACTAATTGCGACTATCTTGGCATTTATTGGCTCTGGTGCATATCTAGCGGTACAAGGTGAATTCAGAAGCGAAATGCGATCTATTGCGAAGAGGCAGGAGCGATTGTTAAAAATTGAAGAAAAGCAAACTCGGTTACAGAAGTTCGTCGAAGATCAAGTGGAACAAAGAGGTGAGGGCTCGGTTAACCTAACCGAGCAAGACAACAAATCAAAACTCAAGATGATCGATGTCGAAATGTTAGATTTGGTGGAAAAACAAAGAAAACGGGCCAAGCGTGCTGGNACCACTGATGAATATGACTTGGAAATTGGTGACATCCATCATAGGCCGGTAATCGTAATTGCGTTCTTAGTTACAACTATTTTAGCATCTACATATCTTTCCTTCACCAGTTCGCTTTCGTACCTAGTTCTAGCATTCTGTGTCGTAATTTCAATACTATTCATCGCTCTAGCGAGAATCCGAGCAAATGAAATTGGCCTAAGATTGCCAGATGTAGCCGGTATAGAATTACCCATAGCAATCTCAATGGCCGGTTTGGTTCTAGTCCATCTAGCTGGAAGAATTTCCGACTCTGTTGTTGGATTGGATGATGCTAAGCACCTAGCGGTTATTACTGTGGGTCTGTGTGTGCTTGCAGGAATTGGACTAATAGGACGTAATGATTTAGGTTTACGTATTCCAAATGCAGTAGAAGGGATTGTTTATCTTTTAGCCTTAGATAGGGTTTTTGCGCTAATTATTGGCGGAGAGGTACCAATCATGTATCGAGTAGACCCCTTTGATGGAAGTTTAGTAGACTGGACACTGCCTCTCCTATTTGTTGAATTTGTATTACTAGCTTGTGTTTTTGCTTATGATTGGGTGGAAAAACAGCGCTTAGTACGCAACCTAGAAGACCATCGTGGGGCTGTTGGCCGTTCTGCATGGGTGATTTTTGCCGGATTAATCTCTGTTGGATTTGCCGGCATATTAGCAATCGTATTGGTGATTAGGCGCAGTTGGACTTGGACACAACCTGCCGCAGTTATGGTCTCATGGCTTTTAGCCCCAATAGCAATTACAGGGCTTATGTATTGGTGTTTGGAGCCGTTAGGTTTTGACCCAATTGGAATACACATACTTGCTACTGCATTTGGAGGAATTTCAATATTTTTCGTGATATGGTCGGTGGCAACAGATTCAGGCGTTTGGTTAGCTGCAGGTCTGTGGTCAGTACACTTGTTGCTAATACCATCCGGATTTGGGTGGAGTGGTTTGACAATCGTTGCGGTCTTAATGATAATTTGCTCAGCGACATCCTGGGTCAGTGGGATTTTGGTCATGAGGAAGTCTTGGCGGGTATTTGGCGCGTTAGACATGGTACTTGCTTGGATTGTTGCAATGGTTATGTTTAGTACTGGTGCGGGCATAGAAGCAATGTTGGCGATTTTGGTTGCATCGTCTATTCTGCTAGGCATTGTAACATATCTAAATCAAACCTATGAGAAGCAAATAATCAATGGCTAATCATGTGCATTGCTAGCAAGTCGCAGACTTCGTTGATGGTTTCTTGTATACCGTGATTGTTACCGCCGTACTCTAAACGGGCTGAAACTGAGATCTTCGCTTGAGTCCCACTATTCCTAACTCCAATCGACAGTTTGGCGCTGGCAAACAAACAAGTAACCAACATCAAACTTTGCTCGCCGACAAGTGTTGCCCTATGCCACTGCGATACTTCAGCAAAGCCTGATAGTTTCTGTAGTAAGGCCTTTTCAACAACATTTGATAATTCGTTTCTCCCGTCCCATTTGCTCCGATCAACGCCTTTCACAGATTGACGTTGTTTCCAGCCCCGTTGCATTCGTCTTGTTTCATCTAATTTGGTTGTGGCCATTAGAAATGCGACTAATGTCATAGCCCCGTCACCAACCAGAGACCAATTACCGCCTTGATTTGGGTGGGGTGATGCCAATACTATGTGACCTGAATCCTCCACACCAACAACCGCCGGCAATGAAGAGTTCACGATAAATTGGTTGTTTTTGTTGTTGGATAATTTGAACGATAGCCATCGGTCTCCTACTGCTGTTTCATTAACGGTAACCAATGCCGGAAAACGCGTCAAGTTTGTTGTCAAAGATAAATCAGATTCAATACTTGCAGCCAAAGTCCATTCATCACCTAATTGAGTCATGCAATTGAGAAAATTATCGCCGATCTGATCCCCATCTATTACTTTATATCCGCTTTGGGTAGTTTCAACCAATAAGCACCGGTCTCCATCGCCATCAATTGCCGCACCGACTATTGTCCCAGGCTTACATTGCGGCAGTTGATTAATCAGAAGGTGGGGTGAGTTTCTTGCCTCCTCAAAAGTCCACTCTTGAGTTGGTGAAAAATCTCCTGCTCCACAATTATCATTCAAAGCCATTGCCTTGTGGCTTATTTCCAGAGCATTAATTCCATTACTCGATAGCCAATCTGCTAACCAAAAACTAGCGGTTCCCTTAGACGAATCTATCAGTAATGGCTGATGAATGTTTAATGCATCAGAAATATCGCGCTGAATTAACTCTGCGAGGATTTGATAACGTCTAGTAAGCCAGTTTGGATGATGATTTTGACACCACTCTGCTAATTCATAAGATTTTGAGGGTTGGCTTAGTTGATCAATGTCGATCGCATCTAGCTCGCGTTCTTCTTGAGAGAGCGATAGGGCATTACGGGAAAGTTCTTGTTCGAACTCTGGTGTAGTCTTNTAACCATATTTTGAAAAGATTTTCAGGCCTGAATCTTCAACTGGATTGTGGCTAGCAGTAATCATACAACCAAAATCTGCATCATACATTAGCGTTGCATAATGTAGCGCAGGTGTTGCACATAACCCAATATGGATAACCTCAAATTCAGCAATATTAAGACCAATCGTGAGGTGACTTGCTAACAAGTTGTTTGCCGGACGATCATCCCATCCAATCACCACTCGTGGCTTTTTGCTCGGTTCAAATTCAGTNGCGCGTCCCAAGGATTCGCCTATCAATCTCAAAACAGGATATGAGAACTCACGATGCTCAATAAGCCGATGAATTGCCACTTCTTCGTCACCAATTTCCAGATTTACCTTGCCGCGAATCCCGTCCGTGCCAAATAAATTAACGCCCAAATCAATCACCTGTGGGTTGATGAATGGCCGTGGACTCCAGTTACTGTAACATTTGGCCAAACAATACTGTTTATCCCCAACACTGTTCCAGGATTAGTGACGGCGTTACAACCTAATTGACAGCCTTCGCCAATTATTGCGCCAAATTTTCTCANACCACTGCCGACCCTCGAAGTTCCAATCCTGAGGTATACCTCNGTGCCATCATTCCTCAAATTACTCAATTTTACCCCGGCCCCTAAATTGACTGACTTGCCGAGTATTGAGTCTCCAACATAATTGAAGTGAGGGGCTTTGGAATTAGGTAGCAAAATAGAATGCTTAACTTCCGAGCAATGGCCTACTAAAGCCGAGGAACATATCCATGCATGTTCTCTAACGTAAGCGCCATGCTTNATTGTGGCGTATTTACCAACAAAACACGGCCCGATAAAATGGGTTGATGGTTCAATGATTGCCCCTACCTCAATCATAACCGGCCCATTTGATTCATCAAATGTTACAGTGCTACAGAGGGTTGCTCGATTTATCAACTCCAATTTACTCGTTTCGAGCATGCTAATTTGGTGTTTTAGATTTCGCTCCCCGCTGGCAGCAAAAATCTGCCACACCGGCTCGTGCGTTGGAAGCTTGGGTATCTGGTTTTCNCTCGATAATTCTAAACTAGGAAATAGCGAGTTCGCAAAAGCGTGACTTGGCCATTCCATAGTTAGGCGAACTTGTTAATCAAAATGAACCTGCCGTTCATGCAGCAAGCCTGTAGAGACGTTTTCCAGTCGAATTATCAAGTTTGAATCCTACAAGATCAGATAGATATCTGGGGATGAATAGTCCAACCTTCCTAGTTGTTAGTCCGTGATTACGCATTCTTCGCTCATTGGAGAGATAATGAACAATATCGGCTGCTGAACAATCTGGCACAACTGCAATATATTCGACAATTTCTTCCTTTAGGCGTTCTAGTCTTGCTTCTTTCTGTGAACCTTTTCCTCTCATCTGTATCGTTATTACATTGTATTGCAAGATATATAATCGGGTCACTGGGAATCCCGCGGGAGCCCTATACGACGTCTAAAATATCTTGCCAACGTTTTGATGAGCCGCGACGGAAATAATTGTGATGAAATTCCCGTTGGCCAACATGTACACAGCGAATGATTTTTCCTCTACTGTCATAGCAGCCGTAGTTGGTGTGGATTGGAATCATTACGTCAGAAATATCGAACGATGGGCCGTTAACTTCGGGCTCTTCATCAGTACAGATTTCTGTTTTACCGTCCCATGAGATTAATTGTGCTGTTGGATGTCTTAACTGTGATTGATTTTCGACCCTTATCGAGCCCTCGTTTGCCTTTACTCCACGCCAATTGCCTCGCTTGCCATTACTCAACCAAGTCACCATTGCTTTCATTTGTGGCAGGGTTGCAAAAGCAAGATGAGTTACTTCCCACCAGCCTGGGGTTCTTGCCAACGTCACATGATGAATCCCCGGCCTCACCATCCTGTCGTCCAAACTATCCGCATAGGTTCTAGAAAGCCCGTTTATCCTAACACAAATTACCGGAATTATACCCAATTTTAACCTTGACAATTGGAATGGATTCGCTAATTCACCAAGGAGTAAAATCGGCATTCTATCTCCCATCTCTGGTGCTGAATTTAATCTCATAAAGTCTTCCAGTGATGAGTCCCCAACGCGTGCCTTGATGACTTTTTGTTTGAGGTCTTCAATTTGAATATCTTCGCCCATTGTCAAATTAAAATCAAGGGGGAGTAAATCAGTATTTGTACACACAAATGGTGATTTTGGCAATGGTTGAGGGGAATTATTTGGAGAGTATTGCCAGTGTGATGATTTCATTTCCTCCATGGAGAGTCCAACTGGTTGATATTTTTGAAAACGCCGCTTATTCATGGAAGGTATTTTCTTGTAAACACTGAGGGCAGGTAACTTTTATCGGTCTAATAGAAGGAATGCCCAGAGCAGCTCCACAACTCGGGCAATTGACGGCTTGACTTACTTGTTCTCGCCTTTTTGACGCTTCTGGGCTTGGGTCATAAGTGAAACGATGGCTCGATTGAATCGGAATATTCGTGTTAATCGATTGTTGACGATTAGTTGGTTGATTTGGTAACATCGCGATAACCTGTTGCGCGCTAAGGCCATACCTTTTGCCAATATTTGCTGCCTGAAGATTTAATTCGTAACCAGAGATGCTCATCAACAAGTTATACTCATCCGGCGAAATAATGGTCATGGTGGTGGCACGACAAAACCGGTTTAGATAGTTTAGTTGGTTTGATTGGGATATATTATCATCAAACCCGGCTAAAATATGATATATATATTGGAAGAATTCAAAACCAGCAGGGTTCGGCGATGGGCTGGGGGACCTCGAGATGGGTAGATCTAAGATGAAAAAATCCTCGCGCAGTAAACCTGAAAAAAGGTCGCCTCAGGAGCGATCAAGGATTGTTCGCAATATAACTTGTAGAGAAACTATGGCCGAGGCAAATTGGGTTTTTGACTATGATACAATGGCTGATGTTTTAGACGATTTAACGCAAAATGACTGGGATCATGTCTTTGTTGTCAACAAAGAGGGGGTTCCCATGGGTAGGATTCATGCTGTAGATGTTCTAAAAATCGTTGCTAAGAAGAATGTGGAGCGTTCTGTGGCTTGGATGCTCAGTGTACCCGCTAAGCAGCTGATTAATCTCCCGCCATTGACAGTCAAACATAACACTCCACTCCTAAAAGCAGGGGCTTTAATGCTGACTCACGACCTAAACCAAATCGCTGTTGTTAACTCCGACGGTGTGCTTGTTGGGGTCGTTGGCTACAAAACGATGGCTAAGCACCTGCCAAAATTTATCCTCTAATCAAATTCCCCAATATCTCTCAGATTGGGCTTGTTTTGCTTGTAGTGAATTCTTTATTGTCGTTGCCATCCAAAGTACTATGACCCAAATTATTGGATAGAATAGGTCGGCGAGAATTTGATTAACACTAAACTCGTATGATTGACCATTCAGAACTTCTGTTGAAATCTGTAAGGCTGAATCGACAAACGAGTAGACGACCATACCAAATATGCTCAATACAATCAACCTGCCGGAAAATGANCCTCTTCTGAGTCGCAAAAACATGAACCCTGCAGTAGACGTCAGGAAAGCAATTACTATCCATGCCAAGGCTGCGTGGGTGACTTCGAGCCAAAGCACGGATGTACTACTATCAGAAACTAGTAGAGTGTACTCTTGATATCCCTCAGCAACCGCGAATATTGCACTAAATACTGTTGCTGTCCACAATAGTGATGAGAACATAGCCGCATCGGCATTGTCTCGCATTTCTTGGATTACCCGGTTAACAGTGGTTTCAATTCCTGCGCCCTTGCTGAAGATGTACAGGCCGGTAACTAATGGTAGCGCACCAATAACAACGCCTCCAATCTCGGCGGGCAGCATAATTCCCAACCCTAAAATTGCTAACACAAGACCAAAAGGAATCATGATTTTTGCTCGCCATTTTGGGTCTTCTAGAGCCTTAACAATGTAATAATATGTTCCTTCAATGCCTTTTGATTGTTTGACGATGATTTTCTCTACGTGATCGATTCTGACCTGAGACTGGATAATCGGTAAAACCGATTCATCCTCAGCTCCATCGGTCACCAAAATCGCTTTATCCGGCTGGAAGGTTGTAACGATTTCCTCGAGTTGCGCTGCTATTGCCCGATCAGACCTGAGCCCTACCTTCTCATCCCCGGTTAAGATTGCTATCTCTACTTCATCATCATCGCCTAATGATTCTGATAAGTTGTCGTGTTGTGAGAGGGCTCCCAAAATAGCGTTTGTATCGCTTTCTTCAGGGTCTGCAATGCCAAGTTTTAACGCCGCAGTCAGAACTTGACGTCGACCAACGACTGGCCCCCTGATTGCCGTCTTAATTCCAAGATCATTGTCTCTGTCGACGGTCAAAACGAGAGTTCTAGCCATAATAAACACCGTTGGTTGGAGAGGCTAGTATGTCCTACATTTCAAATCCTTCGCGCNAATGGCTCATCCAGTGATTGATTGTTCAGACAACTCCTCAGAATGGCTAGCGTCCTGAGTTTCGCTACTCAATGGCTCGTCATCTTTACGCAAATTCTCTTGCGCTTGCTGATTTTTTGCCTTCCAGCGTTGGGTTGCTCTAATGTATTTTAGTGGGTGNTCCATCCAAGAAATATCNCATAACCTGTCATCGCCTGGCAAAACTGGGCAATTATGATTCACCTTGAGTTTGCCACAAGATGCCGGCGTATATTCGCCGTTGTAGACGTGATTTACTTGATATGTTGTAGTTGATTCACTAAAATCGGGCGCTCCCCGAAAGAAGCCAATACAAGACTCCTCGGGCAACGCGAGTTTTGCTGAGATTGAGGCTAAGAAGAGTCTGCCGAAATGATTTACGTTGACGCCGTTCGCTAAATCTGCGATGATTTTTCTCATACAGGGGGGCCAATCGGATTCCTCCGCACCAACGAGATTTATGGCTTCACTAGCCTTGCTAGCCATTAGATTTCTAACCATCCCAACCGGTTCTGCAAGTCTTAACGCCAGTTCCATGTCGATGTTTTGCATTTTTTGCAATGCCTCCTGCTCGATATGATGTTTAATTCGCTCCCTTAGAAGTCTAGCTAGTTTGGCTGATGAAGAGTACTGTTGCTCATTAAACAAAGTAATCTTGCCCTTGGTTATCTGAGCATTTGCTAAACGCCATCTTGCACCAGTGATTTTTGGGCAGATTTCGATAAAATCCGACATACCGATTATCCATAGATTCCCATCGTGGCGTTGTCTTAACTTACGGTTGTTGGGCGCGTTAAGGAGTCCTTTAGAGGAGGTTAAGTCGAAATCTTTCTCGATATCAGAAATGAAAGTTCTGGCGATTATTTCTAGATTTTCACTATCTTTGGTTAATACTTGTTCNGCCCTAGTTGCCTCTGCTTGTGCCCATCGAGAAATTAATCTCTCGTCCTCAGAAGCAAATACCACTAACCGCGCATAATAAAACGAAAATGCCTCTATTATTCGTCCTTCTTCGGTGAATATATCGCCTCCAACAACCGCAACCCCGTCTTTGGATTCTATTGAATCAATCAAGCGTATTCTAGCTCTTGAGCGTGCTTTCTCCATCCATTCACCATCCAATAATTCATCTAAATCAATCTCATGCTCGGTGGCTAATCCTTGAATCCACTCCGTTGCTTGGGGTAAAAATGGATATCTTGCCAATGTCACCTCGTTATCTATGACAGGAGTGACTTTCGGAGTCGGCATGAGNCTTCCACAATTTAACAATCATATCAATCTCACGATGAGATTGTTTCATTTGGCTGATTGATGTGGAATGNNCGTGACCGAGGAAGTNGTTCCGGGTTTAATTGAGCTTCAAACCTCAGTGAGAGAGTTTTTTGGCTGGGATTACCAGAGTGATTTATCCAGTGCGAATTTATTNACTAAATCATTAAATTATGCGGCTCCGTTTGGGGTTGATATATGGTCGCCAATAAATCGGCAGCGTACGCTGGATCGATTGAAACAAAAATTGCATGCAGCCCCTAAAGTTGTAATTGTGGGGGCNTCGGTCAGCGACGAAGACTTTTCTGATTTTGATTTCGATAACAGCGTAGTTATTGCGGCGGATGGGTCGATTGGCGGAGTTGATGGACTGGCCGATATTGCTTGTGTAGTTACTGATTTTGACGGCAACCCCCATCTAGATAAAGCAGCTAAATCTGACGCTATTTTCATTGCTCATGCTCATGGAGATAATGTTTCTAAATGGCAAGATTGCTTGAACAAATGGAGTGCTCTCGACCATCCTCCTGAATTAATTTTAACGCACCAGGTAACTGAATCGATTGACGGAATACACAACTTTGGAGGTTTTACCGATGGAGATAGAGCAGTTTGCTTGGCAATTAGCCTCGGGGTTGCAAAAGAGGATATTTCATTAATTGGGTTTTCTACAACTAAAATCGGAAAATGGTCCGGACAAACGAATCCTGCAAGAAAATTGGAAAAATTGGCGTGGATGTTGCGAGCTTTGCAAATCATTGGGTTGGAGGGGCAAGTACGTACTAACGACCTCGAAGTACCTTGAGACGCTCCCTCATCGATTGGCGGCGTTCGTCGTTTTCATCTGGTTCATCGCTAATCAATCTTCGATTGAACATCTCGTCCTGCCAAACAAACAACTCACCTTCTTCATCCCCTACTGCAACCATTCTTCCATTTGAGTTAATTGATGTTATCTTACCACAATTCATAGCTGAAACGAGCTGCCCCCCCTCTTGAAGCAGCACCTTCAATATACCTTTACTACCGTCATTTATACCGACCCAAATAGTAGGTTTTTCATCAACACAAATGCCAGAAGAAACTGTTGATATTGGGCCTAAATTCTCCACCCATGCTTGCTCAAAATTGGAGTTAAGAGAGATTAATTCCTCCTCATTACTAATAATTAATTGTCCATTATCAGCCGCATTTATGCTCGAAATTGATGCCCCAGACCCAGTCCATGATTTGCCGCTAGTTGTGGTTAAGTCTCCATTTGCGTGGCCGAAAATAGCCCCGTTGATAGAATCTGTTCCTGTTGTCACTGGCGATTCTGACTTGAGTGTTACATGGGTTAAGTTTCCATCGTTATCAACAAATGCGGCCCCCATCTTTGGCCTACCTAGTCCAAGTATTAGTTGGCCATTAGTGACGAGCATTGCCCATGGTCTCTCAGCCATGTGCGTCTCCCAAACTTTTTCGCCGACACTGTTAAAGCACCATACTGCTGAATCTATGAAGTCATTATGTTCGATGTCGTATACTGATGAAGTAGCATAAATTAATCCGTTGATTGTTGTGATTTCATCGGCGCTTCCTTCTAATGCCTGCTGCCAGAGTAATTTTCCGGTATTAGGGTCAACGGCAACTAAATGTAATCCTGCACAAACATAAATGCCCTTTTCTGCAATTATAATGCTGCCAATCCGATTAGGCATTTGAGTGCTCCACAATTCATCACCTTCTGCTGACCATTTGATCAGTATTCCATCCCGGCCGCCGGCAATAATATCATTGTTTGAATCAATCAATAACGCTGATACTGGCTCCCCGACAGAGCGTCTCATCCAGCATGCGCTAATCATGTTCATGCATCGTCTTAATTTGTTCAATATGATAATACAAATGGCTATTTGCTCAAGATTCAATCAATTAAGCTCCTTTCTTGGTTTAGTGACTGCAAAAGTGAGAACGAATGCTACTAGACTGAATAAACAGGCTGAATAATAATGCCCCATGGTAAAGAATGACAATACCGAAGCGGTCCTTAGAAGATATATCGAGCCTGTCTTCATGGCCCAGGCCGTGAACATTGCAGCCAATAGCGACAGGCCAATGAAGCCAATGCCAATTATAGAGTAAATCATCGAGGCCCCTGAATCCATCAATGGATGTTCCATCTGTCTTGGCGAATTATCAATTTCTCTAATGGTGCAATTGGATGTTCCATCGGCACAATCTTGCTGAGCGAATTCCTCCTGAGAGGGCACTACAAAGTCAATAGACGTAAAGCCGTATGGTTCAAACAAAGCAGGGGGAGAAAGCAAAACCCGGTTAGAATATTTATCCCTAAAATTATCCCTATTTACTATTATGTCTACTCTAGTTATCCCTGGGTCTAACTTATCCATTTCAAAGAAGCCTTCTTCATTTGTCTGGGTTGAGCTTGTGTTCCAGTAATCGCCCTCATACCAAGAGATATACACTGTTGCATTCTCCAGCGGCAAGCCTTCATGATTGTATACATGGCCATTGAATATCGCAGATTCATCTGGTGCGTTTTGGGTGAATCTGAATACAAATTCATCTGGCCTAACCAGGCCTGATTCTGACTGAGTGAAGTCCAAGCCATTTACTAATCCCAAAAAACAAGTAACCAGTAGTAATACTGCAATGGAGTTGCCCAGATTAGTTAATTCATCGATTTCGATAGTTAATTTTGCCTGGGAGGTTGTGAACATTAAATTGCTTGAGGGTTCGGCAAGGCCGGTCAATTCATCGATGTAATCATCGTTAGAATCGCCCTCGCCCATAAAGTTGCTAGAACTTCTTCCTACTTGACTTCAATGCGCCCGGCTGAATTACTCACGAGTCTTGCTAATGATTGTTGGTTTATCCAAGCCTCGACAACTATGTCGCCGTTGTCTTGTAATTGTTTCTCAATAACCATGCCAGAATCATATACGTCGGAGAGAAATCCTTCGATGCCTCTACCTACCTCATTATAAATTAGCCGAAGCTTTATTGGTTCACCAAATAATCGTGCAAGCATCGCATCTTGTAACTCGGCAAGGCCAATGTTTTGATGCACCGATATTGCTTCAGGTTGTACATATCCATATTCTGTTACTATTGCCTTTTTGTTCAGTAATTCTGCTTCCGAAAGATCTTCAATTTTGGTTAAGACACACATTATTCTGCGCTCCTCTAAATTAGTTAAATCATCCTCACTGAGATAACGTGAATTGATTTCCCTTTGAGTAGCAGAAATTTTCCGACGAAACTCATCTACTGAATCAGTTGCATCCACTAATACCATCAACATATCACACTCTAATGCCTCAGAGAGTGTGGCTCTAAAAGCATCCAATGTTGCGTTGGGTAAGTTGTCAATAAAACCGATGGTATCAGCAAGTAAGACTCTTGGACTTGCCGCAAGGCGCCCCACCGTTGTTTCTAAAGTTGAGAATAGCCTATCCTCTACCAAGACATCCTTACCAGACATTTTAAGAAAAAAGCTGGACTTTCCGGCATTGGTATAACCGGCAATTCCTACAGTGACTGCGCCACTACGGGCGCGTTGTCTGCGACGCTCGGCTTGAGCCTTGGAATGTTTTATTTGACGCTTCCGAAGTGATATCAGTTCCCGGTTTACATTGGCTAGGACAGCTTGTAGTGCAGTCACTCCGCCCCCACCGTATCCAGCGCGCTCGCCGGTTGTTGTTTGATTGGCTAACTCTCTTAGTACTGTTCTATCTGACTGAAGGCGAGCTATTCGTACTTGTGTTCTTGCTTCAAGTGAGTTTGCGTGGGCAGTGAATAAGGAAAGTAACAAACGAACTCTGTCCCATACCTCGACCTTAGTAGCATCGCTCACTGCCACTAACTGTCTTGGAGTAGCATTAGTATGAACCAATACAAGATCGATTTGTTGCCATGGATGGCCGTCTACTCGCAATCGTAATTCGTCAGAAATATCTTGCAATCGGCCTCTACCAAAATAGCCCTTGGCATCTTGTACTCCTGGCTGATAAATTGATTCGACAATTGTTATCCCCATGGTCTGGACTAGGCTAATAAATTCTGTTGTATCTTCAGCACCACGAACAAGTAGCAATGCTTGTCTACCCTCATGATTAGTTCTAGCCTCGCCCAATGCGACACCCCCAGCACCCGCCAGTACCTCGAGGTTTGGAGGCTGCTTCGCCATGGATATCCTAGGAGTCATCCTCATATCAGCCCACCCCTTCGACCTTTCATGGTCGAGTCTTATCGTGCAACTATCGAATGGGCCGGTAGTGCAACACTAGGAACTATTTTACTCACTGCTGCATCTCGTCCAGGATGTTCAGCGAATTTAACTGAAACTGGCAGTGAGGCAAAATTAGTAATCGTTGTACAGGATGCGTCTATTCAAAACCTCAGAGACAAGGTTGATGAGTTGATGATTGCCCTATCAGATATTGAAGAAAATCATCAATAGTCAATATCTAAAATTACTGGCGCGTGGTCAGAAATTTCAAGCCCGCCTTGTCGCTCAATTCTGATATCAGTGACTAACGAATTGGCTAGTTCATTAAGTAAGAAGTAATCTATTCGCCAGCCCCTATTTTTTGCTCTTGCTTGCCCTCTATTAGACCACCAACTATATTTCTTGGTTCCTTGGCCATACTTTTCCCTAAACGCGTCATGCCAACCATCTTCCAGTAGATCAGTGAACCATTGCCGCTCTTGAGGCAAAAAACCACTCATCTTTGCATTGCCTTTTGGATTCCAAATGTCATCTTCCGTGTGAGCTACATTAAGGTCGCCACAAACAATTACTGGCTCATTGGAACTAACATACGGTAACAAAAATTGACGCCATTCGTCCATCCAAGTTTCTTTGAACAATTGCCTCTCTTCCCCGCTTGAACCGCTAGGTAGGTAAGTATTGATACAAGTCAGGTCGCCGTGTTTGGTAACCACGATTCTACCTTCAATGTCAAGAGGGTCTACCGCTGAAGGTTTACCGGTTTGAACCACTTTCATTGGTACGCGAGACAATGTCGCAACCCCTGAATAACCTTTTTTTTCTGCGGTATGGAGGTGTACTTCATAACCTTCTGGCCAGGACCAGTTGTTGGGCAATTGCTCCGGTAATGCTCTCACTTCTTGGAGCATCCAAATATCGGCGTTGATAGAGGTAAAATACCCGTCTATGCCTTTTCTTATTGCTGCTCTGATACCATTAACGTTCCAAGATACTAGACGCATAATAATCTGTCAGGCTAGGAAGTGAATAACAATTTCATTGCCTATAGTATTGATTTCAAAGCCCTTGCCGCCCGTTTACCAGTGTCAGCTGCAGCATCGGCTAGAAGATACTCGGATTTAACCCAAGATCCTGCCAGTAAAATTCTCTCTTTAGAAAATATATCATATTCGACACAATTAGAGTATCCAATAACGATTTTCTTCTGTCTTAAATCAGTAATTAAATAGTTTTTCCAGCCAGATAAATGTTTATCAAGTATCAATTCTAATTTTCCACTTCTGTCCTCTTCAAAATCACCTGTGAGTATTGCCGAAATATGTGACCCAGTGGCGCCGAGTCTTGGCTGAATTGCTGTGTAATCGATTATTGCAGCACCATTCTCATAATCAACTAGACAATGTTTACCAAGCATCGGCTTTGATGAAAGCCCGGCTTCAATACTACTAGCGAATTTAGGTGATAAATTAGCAAAGTTACTAGCATATATCTCTTCATCGACCTCTTGTAAAATCCTTTTTGCTGCGCCTGCGCCACAGGCAAGAATTACTGCATCACATTCGACTTGCCGTCCATCTTTCAAAGCAACTTTCTGGCCTTGCACACTAACGACTTGGCAACCCATTTCAATCAGTACTCCAACTTCATCCAATGCTGCACCTAATCTACCAATTAAGCCAATCCAACCTTCGTTAGATACGCTTAGTTTGGATTTTAGCAGCGAATTGAGTCGAGAATCGTTTTCTCCAATACCCCATGTAGAAAGGAATTGAACAGATTCATAGTATGGATTTCCCGGGGTTTTTGCTTTTATTGATTGTCTGTTTAAAGCAGCTTGTCTAATGTTACCAACTGGACGAATTGGTCCGTGCCCTACAACATGTATTTTGTCAAGTCTGACCGATTTTATTGATGGTTTAATACGGCTTAATTGCGTACATAATTTGTAAAACGGCCCTGATTTATCAACAAGATGTGGGCCGAAATGAAGCGAAAAGCCTGCGCTATTTTGTGAGGTTCCCCGGCCGCCTATTTTCGATTTGCTTTCAAGGACAACTACGTGGTGGCCATCAGAAACCGCATGTATTGCGGCAACTAATCCCGCAATACCAGCACCTATCACAACAACTCTCGCCACGCTTATCCCAGCAAGGTATTAGGCATGAATCCATTGATTGGTCAAAATTAGTTTTGTCTACCTTCTATTGCTGAGTTCAATAAGGCGATAGCAGCCACCATTCTACGGTCCATTGGATGGCCGGGGGGGATGGTTAGTAGGGATTTTTTTATTATTGGATTAAATTGCTGGTGAAGAGTGATGCCTTCATGGCCGGGGATTTCAAAATGAAACTTTGCTGGTATAAATGGGATAAATCGGCGTAGAATCGCAATGCTATCTTCGATTAACTCGCCGTATTGATTGCCATTAACATCGAGCAGTTTCCAACTATCCTTAACAATAGATTTTAGAAATTTTCGCTTAACTGAACCAATGAATTCATTAGTTGTCAAATCAGTTACGTCATAGGTTGCTGCTAAGTCCAGCATTTGGCGGGCTTTAATTTGAAGTAACGCATGGGTGCAGGATTCATCAGAATAAAGAATAATGTCTTCTTTGAGTTTGAACCTTTTTTGCTTTGAATACGCTATTGTTTGACCGTTGAGGTCTTTGAACCAATAGGTTCCACCAAAAATTTTGATGAATTTGGTTTGGATAAGGTAATTATCCATTTCAAACAGCGGATGCATGAGTGTGGCTAAGGGCTGTTTTTGATAATATTATCGCCTACTCTTCTTCCGAGGATTGACTATTTGAGGAGACTACTGCTAGACATGTTGCCAATACTACAGAAATTAGAATAGTTAGCGATAGTAATAATCCAGTGCTCCGTGCTGGAGGAAACTTGCTAAACGAAACCGCAAGGAAAACCAATCCTGAGGTAATTGCCGCACCCCACCTAGCATAATTATCTAAACGCCAAGAATTCACTTTTTCACTAGCATGTGATAGATAGTCTGCAGCAAATCCCATTCCTAAGAGAACCGCCGGGGCGGTATTTACGCCTCGACCCCCTAAATGACTGGCTAAACCATCGACTGCAATCCCAACCGCAATGGTTCCAACCGCAATTCTTAGAGATTTTTCGATTGAACGCGTCATGCTTAACGAAATGATTAAAACGATTAATCCCGCACAAAGAATCTGTATGATTCTGGTCTGTTCGAACGATTTGGCTAAATCAATACCTGTTATCAATTGACCACCAATCTCACCACTAAGATGGTTATCATCGATAAGTTGTTGAGTATCAAGCAAAAATTGGTATGCTGATTCGGAATCCTCGCCATCAATAATCGCGATAATCATGCCGCCGATTATTTGGCCGTCAATGCGGAGCCATGGATCAGTCAAAATTACTGACTCCGTTGTGTTCTCTTGTAGAGAGAAAAAGTTGGAGGCTTGGGTATCACCAATTCCCAAGATTAATTTTTGTTGCACCAGCCCAGTATCGAATGAGATTATGCTTGGGTGCTGACTAAACTGAGATTTGAACCTCACAATGTTGTTAATATTCTCCCCGTTTACTGTATCTAAGTCTAACGTTATGAACACAATAGTACCAGAAGCAATGACGTAAATATCTCGTAATTCATCTAATTCTCCAAGAGATTCGCTATCCTCTGGGAGAAACTGTTCAATATCTAAGGTTTCAACTCCCGCAGGAGATGTTAGTGCAATTAAGACGAGTAAGGCTAAGGCGCTTGACCATAGCCACTTTTTACCTTCGGATTTTACTTTAATCTCACTCGCCTCATTTACCGTTATTTTACGATAATCAAGGTAAAAATCCTCAAGCACATATCGAGTTAAAATCCAGTCGATAACTATGCCTAGTATCATAACTAGAGCTAGCCCTCGTTGTGCTTTTATTGGTGAGAATAAAGCCAAAGAAATCGCTCCTGCAGTAGTTGCCATTGCAAGAAGCAATATCTTTCTAACCTCATTTTTTGGCTTACTAGAAGCCTTGTACCAAAATGCTCCATCCACTGCAACGCCCATTATTATTGGAACTGCAATGCCATCAATAACCGAAAAATCATATCCGCATAGTTGTAATAATCCAATTACCGCAGTCACAACCAAAACCACTGAACCTAAGGTAACTATGGTGACCCTTAAATCTCTGAAAAATAATAACATTAGACCAAACAAAATTACCCCCGTTATTGGTAAAATCTGTCTCAAGTCCTGCTTAGCAACCGTTTCGGCTTCCTTGAATAGCATATTTACTCCGGCAGGCTCAAAGGTGAATTCGGTGTTTTCTGATAATATATCACACCAACCCTTCAACGCCATCCAATCTACTGGTTTTTCGCTGGAGTCCAAATAGACGAACCAAATTAATTCGTTCGCTTGAGGTGGTTGTGTCGCTGAAGCGCCCGCAAATTCGGGACAAGCAACCCCTAAGTTAGTATTCTTTGGTAGCATCAAAAGCGTTGCTTGAAAGGCGCTAATTTCCTGGTTGTTGGAATACTGTGAACACCAACCATCATTGTTTACCGGCTGGAGTACTTGGCCCCAACTTGTTGAATTGGTAATAGATTTATTTCTCGTAAGAAAGGCTTGCTGCCAGGTTGATATTGGAGATTCTAATCGCTTTAGGTACACATTCTCGTGATTAATAGTAAAATTAGATCCTTGAGGATTTCTAGCAGCATTTTCTATGTCAAGCAACTGACTTACTCTACTGAAATTACCGGTCAGTGGGCCGCGATTGTCATGGAAAACTCTTACTAACAAATTATCCGATGTTGTCGAATCATTACTTTGTGTTTTTACTCGATCTAGGGCAGGATCATCAAAGATGTTATCAGTCGCCATAGATGCTTCAGGGGGTGACAAAAAAACGGGAATTGTCATTATGACTAATGCCGCTATAACAATTCGCTTCGACATTACCGACATGCGCACACCTTGAAGGTGAATCAGCGCCAATCAATCCAAGCACCTGATTCTGGATCTCGATAGAACCACTTTCCGCTGCCGGCCGGATATTCGATTCCCTCATACCCATCATACATCTCTCCTCTAGCAGTTATTGGCGGTCTTGACGGTGCGTTTGGTGTTGTAGTACTAATTGCAACAGTCTCGAATAGCTCTTCCTGCTGAACAAATTGCTTATTATCAATATCGTCATTTCTATTTCTCAGCAGGATAAATGACGCAATCACGATAAGGACAATTATCAGGCCAATTGAGCCCCCAATCAGGAGTATGGAATTAGAGGCCTCGTCTGAGGATTCTGAACTCTGCTGCTCGTCTTGATTAGATGAATTTGTATCATCATCAGGATTGTCAACAAGCTCGTCAGAATTGTCTTCAAGTTGAACATTTGAACAACCGAATTCGTCCACCGATTCGCCGCTGACTGTATTCGCGCATATATCTGTGTTATCGCCTATTCCATCGCCGTCTAAATCACTCCACTCAGATGAGTCGATCGGGAATTCATCGCCTGCAACACAAAAACCTGCTACCCCAATATCTCCATCACAATAGCCGTCGTTATCAGTATCTGGTTTTAGCGGATTGGTTTGTGGGATATTGGAAATTTCCTCATCATCAAGGATGCCATCTGAGTCATCATCGGTGTCTGCATTGTTGCCAATGTTGTCCTGGTCTGTATCTATCCATTCTGTTACATCATCGGGAAACACATCCAACAGGTCTCCATATCCATCACCATCTCTATCTCCGGGCAAGCCCTGATTATCATCTATCCCTTCAGAGGTTACTGAAAGTGTCAATTCTACGGGGTAATACTGGCCACCTGAAATTCTAATAGTGATTTCACCTTCTGGAATTGGGAAGGAATTTTGCCCGTTTTCGTTTGAAAGTAGACTCGTTAGCGTTTGCTCGTCGCGCACAACGGTAATCGAAAGTCCGTCAACTGGGTCATTGGACTCATCTGTAACAGTCAGTAAAACTATATCTCCTGGTAAAGGATTGGACGGCATAAATACTACACTGAGGTTCTCCATTGCTGGAGGGTCCGGATTCGGTGTTGAAAGGGTTGTACTAGTTGCAGAAATTAGTTTGGCGGCAGAACCACTGCCCTGTTGAGCAACTGAAATAACCGTATACTCAGATACTGGTGAAGAGAGATATGGTAGTTGTAAATCTGCACTACTGCCCTGACCCCAAGCAATAGTACTGAACCTTGTTACGTATTTGTCAAATAAATCAAAGCTCTCTGCATCGGTTAAGTCTACTGAACCATCGCAATTTTCCTCTAATTCTTCGGTATCATATGTGGGCCCGTATGGATCGTAAAGATTGATTTCAACAGAAGAGTCTAAACTTGTTCCAGTATTGAACAAGTACTTACCATTCGGCATTTCGGAGGTTGGATAAAACAGCGAAATCTTCGCCTGCGGTTGTCCATTTGCGGAATCACTTAGTTGAAGGTGGTTGTATGGGGTTCCGGTTGGTTCGTGAATCAAAGTGGGGTTTTCCAAGGATATGCTGTGGCCTTCATAGTTGCCGTATTGAATAGCCGAGGATTCATGCCTAACGTTGACTTCTAACATTGGCTCATAAGCCGAAGTATCTGGATTTAATTCGTGGTTGCCATAGACCTCAATTCTCTCGCATACTGAACTGATTTGTTCCTCGATGCCAATCCAATCGGTTGCTGGTCTCACGCCTTCGTTGGAAAGTAATTCTGTGATGGTCGAGAAATCTACTGCTGCTGGGTCAAAGCCGTGGCTGGGCGATGCTACTGCCAATATCCGGCTGGCTTGTTCAACGCTCTCTGTAAGAGCAATGTTGGCAATTTGCCCTGGTCCCAATGCACCACTAATCGACAATTCCTGAGGATTATGCAGTATAAGCCCAAAATGAACTGCTAAAGGATTTAATGTCTGATCGATTGAACTTTCACCGTTCGCATCCGATTCTTGAGTAAAAATGCCGATCAGCGACAGTGGCGCTCCGTGAGTCAATTGAATACTTCTAGTCGTTTCACCCGGATTGAAGGTAATATCTTGAATACTTGGCTCTGCAGACCAAGAGACCTCATCAAAGGCTACTGAGAGATCGATTGGTAGATGGCCTATGGTCGCTTTATGGTGTCTGTCGTCTATGCCGCTTGCTGCGACAGTAATTGACTGAGTTGATTGGCTAGTATTTGCCGCATAAACCGGCAAACCTGAGAAATAGTCTATTACGTCAAGATTGTCTATTGCTATGCTACCCTGAGTTGCAATGCCAAAATTAAGACCGATTCCGGTAACTGTTGCTCCATCAGATGCTCTAGTAATTTCCGATTGAACAATTGAAACGTATGCTCCGGTATGCGGTGGTGTAATCGATAGCGCGGTCTTGCCATCAGAATCTGCTTTTGCTAACTGCTGTGAGATGACTTCAAATGGACCATTGGTGATGAATTCGTTGATTATCGGAGGGCTAGGTGTTGCCGATGTTCCCGGTTCTGATAGTCTGCAGTATCGCGATTCTTCGTTTGTCGAGAACCAATTATCATAGTATGGGTTACCATCCTCGTCATAATACTCAAAGCCATAATTTTCTTTCCACACGGCATTGTGATAATAGTGAACTTCGTGCTCAAATTCATAATCAATAACAATATTGTATGATTGTTCGCCAGATGATGAATGAGCATAAGAATGATATTCTGATATGGCAAAATATCCTGATTCATCATTTTCACTGTGTGAACCAGTAGGGTTATTTATTGGCCCCGTGGTTTGGCCATCGCCCCAATCAATGGTTAATGATAATGCCTCGCTTGAGTCAAAATAATGTCTGCCTTCATCGCTATCGTAGTAATAATTTCGCATGCCCAAATCGATAGAAACCTCGTTTGGGCCTTGTCCGTTACCACTTGTTATGGTACACGGGGGGGTTGAAGGTAACGGCATTTCATTAGTGAAGCGAAACTCTAACCCTTCCGCATTTTCCCCACTGGTTGTTATTACAGCTACGCCTCGATCTGATTGAGAATATTGACCGCTTAAGGTCGCAGACAAATCCCAACCAGTTTCGCTGTCACCAGAATAATCAATGCTGCCAGAAAATGCTGCTATATCTCCTGAAATATCGTTACCCTCTGAATCTTCGGAGCGTGGCTCAACTGTAACTGTCAACTCATCAATAGCATCATCAGCACTGTAACTTGCCATCAATGAGGATGGCTCTGAACTAGCGATTTCTAGTTCTCCATTTGCTGAAAGAGTTCCTGCCGCTGATGCGCCCAATCCGGGCGATACTCTGATTATTGCTGTGTCAACACTTGCACCCGAAAGGGCTCCATTTACAGCATCATAAGTTGTTGTCTCGACGGTAAACGGCTGATTTGTTAGAACGGTTTCATCTTGCTGTACAATAACTCCTAGGGCAGAAACGACAAATATTTCGTCCATTATCTCAAGGGGCATGGATTCTATCAAGCTTGGTTGTAAGGTGTTGAGTGTTAATTCTGCGCGCTCTAGTTTACAGCCTTGATCTGCACAGGGTGGGCGATAATTTGCCAAGGGTTGATCGAAAGTATATGTATCAGCTGTTATGCTATTGGTGGTAAATCTACCATAGTAATGGTTCGTAGTATCTTCACGAACTAACAAGACATTTGTCGGATCCCCATTGCCATTCATCACAGTCATATTGAAATCATTAGGATAGTCCTTGTTGTAATCCCATGGACCATGAAGTTTCAATTCAAAGCCGATATCTAGAACATATTTATTCAGTTCAGTCGTTTGAATTGGGTGTAAGTCATCGAATATTGCATATTGATACTCATCTGATGATGATGTTTCACCATCCTCATCGGATTCACTACCATCGCCTCCGTCGGAGTCACTGGCATCTTCTGAATTGTATTCCCATTCCAAGTCGCGAGATACTGTAGCGTTGGCTGCCCACTCTGAAAATTGTTGTAGCGCCTCGCCGGCGCTTTCCCAAGCAGGATCCTCAAAGGTATCTCGGATGATTGTCAACAGCTCGATATCAAATTCATTGAAATCGTCGAAACCATCCATCACATATTCATGATCCGTTTCCATCTTTGCTTGCCATTGTAAGCCTTCGGTTGTGTTCAATAATAGTTCGTATTCCCAGACAATCTTATCAGGAAAATCGTCGCCATCTAAATCCTGAACGTTAACGTCCATTTGCGTCCAACTGAATACTAATTTTTGGAATGGCGTCATACTATCATAGTCTTCTTCAGATAGTGGTGCAACCCACGCTTCAAATCCTGCAATTATGGCTTCAGGATGTGCTGATATTGAAATTAATGCGATGTTACGGAGTAGTGTTTGAAATGATTCAAACACCATTGTATTCTCTGCTAAATTATCCAAGGCTTGTTCCAGTTCCTGCCATTCATTACTTCCTAGCATTGCATCATATGCGACTGAAAATTCTTCAGTACCAGAAAATCTGGTGAAGTTTTCAAATGGATCAAAGGCCGAAATATAGTCTGCAACCGCATCGAAATCATTCAACGTTCTTGGAATTGGAAACTCGTTACCGTAAACTAGTAGCCCGGTAACAAATGCCATCCCAGCATCTAAATCTGTCGACTCCAAAAATGCCATCAGCGCCTCTAAGAAGCGAGCCCCGTCATGCATATCATAGCCTGGGTTGTTATATCCTGCATCGATCATGTTATTCCATAGTTGTGAGCTGCCACCCAAACCGCTCCCCCTAGTGGCATGGTCCACAAAAAGATTCCAATTTCCTGCGCCATGTGCATCGAGATTATCAAAAATTGCCTTCATCTCCAGCGTTGGATTGGCAGCATCCCATGTATCGTCAATTGCTTGCAAGAGTTTTTCAATCTCTGAAGTCAATTTATCGGGGATTTGAGTTGGGTTATCAGTCGCAAGCCTTCCGTTTTCTTCCATGGTCACACTCGCTCCGTATACGCCACCTACGGAGTTGATTGGAATGGTATACATTCCTTCCCAAATCATAACTGAGTTATCATCCTCGTGATATCCGGTCGGTTGCATAACAACCGTATCAATAATTACTGGGTTTTGCGGTATGCCGCCTTGCACAACTATTCCGATGGGGTCATTCTCAGGATAATGTAGAATATCGGCTGTAACTATTGTTGTTGTAGTTGATACTGTGCCGGAATGGCCTTTAGTATTGGCAAATATTTCAATCGAGTCGCCCACACTGGTGAACTTTGTCGTAACAAAACCGTCAATGCTAATTGATTCATTAGTTGATTCGTCAATGTTGTTTGGTGCATTTGAATTCGCCACTACGGGCTGCAGAGTCAGTGCGACCATCAAAAAAATTAGCAAACATGCTGGTTTTCGCATGAGAGTTTTTTATTCAGCATCATATAAATAACCATTCTCGGCATGATTATCTCAATAGATGATTAAACCCATTCTCAATGACCCGGTATTGCTCAATATATTATATATTTCAGTAGTTTCATTGGTCAAGCAAACTAGTGTATCTCCTTCAGTGTTAAACTCTAAAGGCATCAAATTAAGAGCATGTAACCATGCAGATAGGGGGGTAAATGTTGCTCTATCGCCTGTTATGTCAAAGCTTGTCGCGGTTGAATAATCTGATTCGATAAATGGAGTGAAGCCGTGTTCAGTGCCAATATTATTCTCCAAAGAAAAGATCTCAGACACGAACATATTGGTAGCGTTTTTTGTTGGATAACCGGCTAAGCCTAGTTGTTGCCATTTACTTATATTATCAACATATTCTACTGGCGGATCATTATTGTAGGTTGCAATTAAAACTGCGTCAGGTGCTGTGCTTCTGCACAAGAAACTATCTGGCAGACAAGCGTGAATTATTCTAACATTCTCAGACGGTTTTTTGATTAATAATTCTGGTCCTGACCGAGATTCAAGGCCTTGAGGGGTTTCCACAAACAACGTATCAATATCGAATTCAGGAACCCAGCGCGGCGGATTATGGACAACGTAAAGTTCCCATGATGAGGTAATATCTCCTGCATGCCAAACAAAATTTATTTGCTCGGCTAAGACATATTCGTTGCCTGAGTAGGTCGCTAAGTGAGTGAAATTTAGTATGCCTTCAACTCTGCCAAGCCGGTTTTCTTGGTCGAGTAGTTCGGTGATTAGTACGCTTCCATACAATTGTATTCCAACGACTGATTCTTCACAACCTCTACATTCGTTGGACTCAAGATGTTTGGCGGATAAAGTCAACTTGGCGTTGGCACCAGGCTTGAAGTCATGTAAGCCAAATGCATCCATTGAATCTCTAGTAGATAATTCAACATCGCCTGATAGGGTGGCCAATTTTTGATTATTTATCTCATCCGATGCTTCNTTGACATAAAGTGAAATGGCAGAGAANATTACTAGCATCATAGCAATGATTTCAACAAAAAACCCTCGCTCTTTGCCGCCTGCCATATCATCTAACCCCGTGCTCGTGAACTAATCTACAAACCTAAAATGTAAGCGAATATTAGCGGAGCAACTACTGTTGCATCGCTTTCAATAACAAATTTGGGAGTCGTTTTAGACAGTTTTCCCCAAGTAATTTTCTCATTAGGCGGGGCTCCTGAATAACTTCCGTAGGACGTGCTAGCCTCGCTTATTTGACAAAACCACGACCAGAGAGGGACTTCTCGCTGTAAATCTTGATTTAACATTGGCACTACACAAATTGGGAAATCTCCCGCTATACCGCCGCCGATTTGGAAAAATGCTAGGGGTGTTGTTTGTTTTTCATACCAATCTGCAAGTTCAGTCATGTAGTGTATGCCTCCTTTAATCACTGACGGATTAATTTCGGAAGCAATAACGTGTGATGCGAAGATATTTCCTATCGTCGAATCCTCCCATCCGGGAACGAAAAGCGGTAGGTTATTTTTCGCCGCCGCCATTACCCAGCTCTCCTCTTCAGATCCATCTATTTTCAAATCTCCAGACAGTAACAATTGGTAGAAAAACTCGTGTGGCAATGCTGATTTGTGTGCTTCAGAGTAGTCTTGCCAAAGCGGCAAAATTGTCGATTCAATTTGCCTTATTGCTTCGTCCTCTGGTATGCACACATCGGTAACTCGGTTGAGGTTTTGTTCTAACAATTCCACGTCATCATTAGCAGATAAACTGCGCCAGTCATCTATTGCCTCATAATGAGAATTAGCAGTTAGTAAGAAGACATCTTCTTCTAAGTTCGCTCCAGTACATGAAATGCCCGCGACATAGCCAGAAGCAATTAGTGGTGCCAAGGTTTTACCCAACCTAGCAGTACTCATTGCCCCCGCTAAGGTAATGAAAACTTTGCCACCTGATTGTAGAAATTCTAGCAAGGATTTCGCAGACTTTCGTATTTCTCCGGCGTTGAAGTGCAAGAAATATTTCCCAACAAAATCTCTAATTTTCATGCTATCATCAACCGTTTGTGAACCTGCTTTCTGACCGTCGCTTTTCCAATTTTATTGTTGGAGAAATTTGAGCCAGTGCTTTATCCATTGCGTCTACAATCGAAATGGTATCTGTTGCACCACAAGTGAAGCAATCGATAGATAGCCACCCCTTGTTGGTGTAACAATGTGCGGTAAAATGGCTTTCGTCCAACAAAACAACGGCAGCAAAACCAGGTGGGGAGTTTTTGCCATCGAAAGTTTCAACGTGGGAATGAACTCTGTTAGCCGTACTATTGTCTATTATCTCTTCCATTATCAATAAAATCTTGGACCCAAGATTTTCTATTTCTGGGAAAAATCCGGTATAATCAAGAAATATATGTGTTCCATGGGCATTAGACACTTTATCGCCTCCGTTGATTATTGCCAATTTCCTAAATTCCTTGCCTTTATGTGATGAATTATTCCTTTTGTCGCCAGCATTGCGGCAGTAAATTGTGTTAAGGGCGTGTCTTGTTGTGGCACGATTTCATTGATATCCATGCTAATTACTGTGGCTTTTGGTGCCGAGAATACCGCCTCAATTGTTTTGGTAGTTTGCCAAAAACTTAGTCCGCCTGGAACTGGCGTTCCTGTTGCAGGAACTAAACTGCCATCGAGTCCGTCGATGTCAATTGTCAAATGAATCGGCCCCTCTATTGCTAGCAAAGTAGCTATCCATTCATTCCATTTGGTATCGCTTTCAAGGGTTTCTGAGGCAAAAAATGTGGTTATTTTGTCATCAGAGATAATTCGTTCATATTCTTGCTTTGAAAATGCCCTAACCCCGACTTGGTACAGGTGCTTTAATCCATAATCCATTGCCCTTGCTGCAGCACAGGCATGAGAAAATCGCTCACCATCTAACTCTTCGCGCAGATCGGCATGTGCATCGATCTGGACAAGATTTAGTTTAGCATACTCTCCCTCGATTAATGGGTGGTCGTTAAGCGAGTCAATCACTGCGGGAAGTATTCCATGCTCGCCGCCAAGAATTACCGGGAAAGTTTTCCCGTTATTCCATTCAGTAAGATACTTCGCAATGCTTGCTAGTTGTTCTTGCAGTGTATTGCCTTCTTCGCTCCATTCTGGCGCGGTGTAGAAGTTGTATCCCGCCGGCAAGTCTTGGCCGATTATTGGGTCGAATAATTCTACTTGTCCGCTTGCAGCAACGCATGCTGCAGGCCCTTGGGCGGTGCCTTGACCATAGGATGTTGTTAGTTCATAAGGTACTTGCAAAATAACAACATCCGCCTCTGAATTATTGCTTGGCAAGCCCAAAAAGTTGCCCTCCACGAATTCCTCTGCCACAAACCTTGGTAGGTCTTTGTGGTATTGAGGGTTTGGTGTCATTTTTGCGGTGAGAATTTGCCGGATATCAGTAAAAAAGAGCCTTATTTACCGATGATTTAATATGGGTCTGCTTACAATAATATATACTGTTCTAGGACCTAAAGTTCGCGGCGGGGGTATTTTTGATGGGGATGACACTAGGAGAATTAACAAAAGCAATCCAACAACATATCGACTTAGAGATGGATAGTGAAGTCGCCCAAGGGATGGCAGAACACGCTCTTGGATTCTTTGGGTTTTACAACAGAATTATTGACAATGCTCTTGAGCCGACCGACAGAAACCTATTCTACATGTTCCAAGATTATAATTTACTCACCACAGAAAGCGAAGAGACAACTTTGTGGGACGGACGGGAGTGGCGTATACACTACTGGAAGTTTAAACCTGATTTGCGCGAAAGCGTTGAAGCATACATGCAACGTAGTAAGAAAACTGAAGAAATTGATCCATTCGCTGATGTGTATTCAAGCGGCGATACAGGCCAAATATGGACTAGAGAATCCGAAAAGGTCGTAAATCCAAACGCTTTCACCAGCGATTGGTGAAATCACCTTATATCAAAGCATTTTTGTTATACAATAATTACGGGATGATATGCGAGTCGCACTCTTCTTTGTGGCATCGATGCTGCTTGCATCGATCCCAATAGCCACTGCAACAGATGATTCGCAAGAAGTTGCCTCGTGGCCGGGAGACCCGATTGATAGTCACGTACACATGACTTGGGCGGCCATGACATTAGAGGTCAACGAGTGGGCTGATGATTATCCAGAGATTGTAGACCTGATGAGTACTGGAGAATCCGAACTAGGCAGGGCATTGTGGGTTGTCAGGCTATCTGATTGGGCATTTGATACTAAAGAAAATGGCGAACCAAAGGAAATTGTGTACATTGATGGAGGTCATCACGGCAACGAATACCTTGGAACGGCATTGGCTTGGTTATCTGCAAAATGGTACATCAATGGATGGGTTGAAGGAAATGAAGAGGCGATTAGCGTGTTGAGAAATACTGAAGTTCACGTACTAATTATGCTTAATCCAGATGGTAATGATTTCGATACAAGATGGAATATTAATCAAGTTGATTTAAACAGGAATTATGATCACTATTGGAATACATGCCCAACTACTCAGCCTGGTAGTAGCGCATTTAGTGAGGCTGAGACTGCTGCTAACGCTGCCTATATGAATGAGTACGTTACCGATGCTGATTTGTACGTTACGATGCATACTGGTGTTTGGATCATACTATATCCGTGGGGCAAGTGGGCGCATCAACCAGCAGATTGGGAGTTATTTTGGCAAATAAGAGATGATGTAAATGCCAATATCTCGGACATTCCAATTCAGAATGCCAACCAAGGACTATATCCTAATTGTGGAACAAGTCGAGACTATGGCTATGGAGTAATGGGTCTGCCGACATTTACTTTTGAGACTGATGATGAACAATTCATCCCTGGCTCTTTCGAGAATCTAAATGATAGACTTGCAGAAGAGATGGATGTCATGAGATATCTGATTAACAATGTCTGGTATTGGCGAGCTAGATTAGCCGTCCAAAGCCTTGATCTAGCCAGTGATTCTTTGATGCTAGACGTAGTTAATCACGGCCAAGCTTCAACCTCAAATGCGACACTACAGCATATCAACTCTAACGGGGAAATTGTTTGGACATCAAACGCCTTTACCGTTAATGCGAGTAATCGTACAACCATTAAATTCGACGCCTCTGAATTCCGTATCGATAACGACGGGGGTTGGCAATTATACTACCAAAAGCGTGTGATTAATTCCTCGAAATGGGTCACTGAACCAATCAATAGTAGCGTCGTAATGACATTTTCAAATAATGCTGGAGAAGGTTTGTCCGGTTATGGAATCTTTAACCCATTGACCGTGATTGTATCTGTCGTTGGTTTAGCAGTACTACTAAAGCCAGAAGATGAAGAAATTTGTGATTCTGAGCCACACGATAATTGAAATGCTGTCGCGCACACGCCAGCACGGGCGATAACATGGAAATGACTGTAAGCGTGAATGATAATATCAATGGGACACTAATTCTACCAATAATTGAGGGAACTGAATCAATACCTGAGGATTGTGAAAGAGGGTTGCCACAGTCGATGAAAACACAAATCAACAAAGTGCTCGGTGATGGCGATTTCAAAGCAAAATCAAAAACAATATTGTCTTTGGTTGGCGGAGAGGATGGCAACATCATTCTATCAGGATTAGGAAAAGGCGACGCTGTTACGGTACATGATTACAGAACGGCGGGCGCTGCAGTATTTGCCGGTATCAAAAAAATTCACGGTAATGATTTCACTGTTCGATTTATTGATGCTGGAGTAGCACATATGGCAGCGTTTGCTGAAGGCATGATGCTGAGGGATTACTCATATGACCATTATAAAATGAAAGATGATGATAATGAGGATGATTCACCTAAGCAAATTAGATTGGCTTGTAGTGAAAAAGAAGCGGGTGAATTGACTTCACTAGTAGAGAAATACCGAGGAATTGCCGCCGGAGTCCATCTCTCTAGAGACCTTGGAAACTGTCCACCAAACGATATGTATCCTGAAGAATTTGCCGACCGAGCATGGGAATGGGCCAAACAGTATGATAATGTTGAGGTGACTATAATCAACTATGATCAAGCAATAAAAGCTGGTATGGGGGGCTTAATAGCTGTAGGAAAAGGTTCCTCGCGCAAACCGTGTATGGTTGTCTTTGAGATGAATAAAGAGGTCAAGGGTAAGTGTCCTGTTCTAGTCGGTAAAGGTATTACTTTCGATACTGGTGGTATTTCCCTCAAACCCGGTGCAAACATGGACGAAATGAAATATGACATGGGCGGTTCTGCAACAGTATTTGGTACAATGGAAGCCTTAGCACAAACTGGTCACAAGGGAAAAGTTGTCGGAATAACTTGTATGGCTGAGAATATGCCTGCAGCTAATGCAACAAGGCCAGGAGATGTTATCAAAGGGCTGTCTGGAAAAACCATTGAGATTCTAAATACCGACGCTGAGGGAAGACTAGTGTTATCGGATGGCCTTTGGAAAGCTGGTGAGTTTAATCCTGAGTACATCATAGATTTCGCTACGTTAACTGGTGCCTGTGTGGTAGCACTTGGTCATGAAGCAACTGGTCTATGGTCAAACAATGATGAGTTTAGAACGCGTATTCACGAAGCAGGGAATGCGGTTGATGAGTTGGCATGGCCAATGCCGCTTTTGCCCGCATTTGAAAAAGAAATGACCGATTCTAAAATTGCCGATACAAGAAATTTGGGCGCCGGTCGCTGGGGTGGAGCAAACACTGCTGCTGCCTTCTTGAAGCAATTTGTACCGAATGTCGATTATGACAAAGATGGTGAGCAAATTACCTGGGCTCACATGGATATTGCTGGGACTTACTGGGGCGCAAAGACCAACACTATGGTCAAAAATGGTGCTACTGGAATACACGTTAGGACTATGCATCACCTAATTACTCAAGGATAGAGAGTAATTATTTCAATACCTGTGGCCATAGATGACGGTTGCTACAAATATGTCTAGCGTCTAAGCAATAAAACAATTAATACTATCGAACCTATTGCAGAAATTATCCCGATAAACAGGAATATTTGCTTCATATCATCATCATCATCCGAGGGGTCTACATCGTCATCATCCAATGAGCCAAAAGTGCTGCCAACGGCTGGTCCTGTGATTTCTTCTACATGCTCGATGACCACTATTGTCCCGTTCTGTATGTCTCCATTGGATGAAATTGATTGATAGTCATACTCACCAACGCCCCATGTCCCATTAAACCAAACTGTGAATGATTCTTGGCAAGCGGTAGATGAGTTGTTTGATGCTGGATTGCAATCTTGGTAAATTTCTCCAGAATCCCAATCTGCAGAGCCGTTGTAGAGGCCGTCGCCGTCTGAATCAAAGACTATTCTTTGGGTGATATTTTCTCTTGAATCTGCGTTATACCACATTATAGAATCATTGTATTCAATTTGTGTCGCGTTTGGTTGCANGTCGTTCTGTTTGATAATCACGTTGAAAGTGCTCGCGGAGTGAGCTTGCGCAAGACTTGGAATAAGAATTAGCGCTAGCAGGACAAACCCAATTGCGCCATAGTTCCGCCTCATGAATAAGTCCAGTTCATATCCCTAAATAAAACGAATTAGATTGTGTGATTATTTTACCCGTTAATTGAAATAGAACAGATTACAGCGAGCGACATGCTTCGAAGGCAATTACATGATGATGTTAGTGCGGCAGATAAAGTAATAGTGATTGCTTTGGTAAGTCTATTAACCGTTAGTGTGATTTCTGCAATCGCCTACATGAGTTTAGATTCTGATCAAAAAGATAACTCGGAGTCAAAAACAATGGTTTGGATTGACCCTGTTGTAGAAATAGAAGATGACAACCACAGCCACACTGACTTAATGGCACACAGGTTACAAACTGAAAATATGGTCTTAATTGACTATCATAATCTAAATTGTGATGGTAATGTTGCCCCTCCATCTGAACTAGACAATGTTGCAGGGCGACCTTGTTATCCAGAATTCAAGAACGTCGCCCCAACTCCGGGAGACTCATCAGAAATTTCAATTGAAGTTGACAACTTACTGAAATCCGCTTTTAAAAATCTGCAATAGTAGTGCTTGTTCTCTTCATTTCATCAATTTATAATTTCACAAAACATCACTAAATGGCATCAAACAAGCTTGATCCCAAACATGAATCGCAAAAAATTGTGATGAGAACAGTAGACTCTGTTTTTTACAGATCTATTAGAGAAAGAGAAAAGTTGATTGGAGAGGATGCGAAATTGCACAAAGAAAAAATTATGACGCTTGACCTGAATATTTCAATTTGCATAAAAAAAAGGGCAAAACTCACTAAAGGCGGGTTCAATTATATACCTGCATGTATGTGGAGCTGGAGACCTTACTATCCCATCAATAATAAGCTTCTACCAAAAATTGCTAAGGCCAGGTGCTAAGGGTNTCCAGCATATTGAATGTTGTAATAAATTGCTATTTTTGTCTCGAGTCTTTCGAAATTTATCTTGAGATGATAACTGGAAACACGTCTGAGATATATGACTGTGAAATATGCTGTAATCCAAACCTGATCGCGTATTATATAAAAAACGATAAAATTATAAATCTAGAGGTCCAAGATGGAAATGCATGAAAGGTCAAAATATTTTTTCCAGATCAACAGGAAAATTTATTTCATGTTTTTTTCCTTTTTTCATTAAGTCTTTTTTGATAAGAATCCCTTCTTTCTTTGCTTTGCGACCATGGATATCCATGGTCACTGTCAACGAATTTATCAAAAACATTCTTAGTCGGCTTTATAGCATCTGCATTTTTTTTGAGATAGATGGGCACAAAAAAAACAAATACAAACGCTATGAAAAAGATCAATAAGATCATTAAAAAGTAGATTTCTATCTAACGTTAATTTTCTAAGTGATTTAGTTATGCAATTGCAATTATAGAACGAATCACAATCTTATCCGAGTCCGATATGATTAAAATACTTTTTATTTTGCTCTATTATTTTTTCGCTCTCTGTATCTTTCTCAAAAGTGTTTTTAACACCTAATTCATCTCCAAAAAGCTTAAACAAAAACTCGAGTGGTATTTTTACTTTTTTCATTATAAATCCCTTACATATTTTCCTGATTGTTGCAAAATCCATTCCGTCAGGATTCATATGTCATAATTACAACCAATAAAATTTTATTTTGAAAGATTATGATCTTTTGTCATGAGCTTATGAAATTTTGGCATCTTAGTGGTGAACCATACTTGTCTTATGATATCGCGAGTTGATAACTATGATTTACTTATTTTAGCTTTAGCTCTTTAACAAAACATTGATAACTTCAATTAGTTAAGTGATCAAGTCTATTTTATTTTACGTATCAGTTGTTTTTATCATTCTGATAACAGCAATTGTAATTTTCATAAATACAGCACCTCAATTTGGAGGTAATCCGTCCCAAAGCCAGAAAAACTATTACACAACATTATCAAACTACCATGACAACGGTTTTGAAACTATTCAAAAAACGCCTATGATGACCGGACAAATCTCTACCTGGGATTTTTTAATGGTTGACTCGTCACGATTTCCTGATACAGCTATTGTTCCAACTAAAATAAACTATTCGGTTTTTAAAGAAATTCAAGGACAGGCTTATAAAATTGCCTGGCTGGGACATTCAGGATTTATTATGAATATTAGTGGAGAAATAATTTTATTAGATCCAATGTTAGGAAGCCATGCAGCCCCAGTTCCAATTCCTCAACTCAAGAGGTATACCGAAATAATACCCATTGAACCTGAATCTATTTCAGAAGTTGATGTTGTTTTATTTTCGCATGACCATTACGATCACTTAGATCATTCAACGATAAAATCGATCAAAGAGAATGTTAAAAATTTTGTAGTTCCCTTAGGAGTAGGCAACCACTTAAAAAGATGGGGAGTGGATGAAAATCAAATAACTGAATTAAACTGGAATGATTCATTTAAACTAAATGATGTCGAATATGTTTGCCTCACTGCGAGACATTTCTCAGGAAGAGGGCCCCTAAATAGAAATAGTACACTTTGGAGTTCGTGGGCAATAAAATCTAAATTTGTTAAGATATATTTTAGCGGCGATAGTGGTTATGGAGACCATTACAAAAGCATCGGTGATAAACATGGTCCCTTCGATATATCACTTTTGGACTGCGGACAGTATAATAGAGCGTGGAAATTTTCCCACATGTTTCCCCCAGAGGCAGTACTAGCTGCAAAGGATCTTAATACTGATTTTTTCATCCCAATTCACTGGGCGGGCTTTACTCTTGCAATGCACCCCTGGGATGAACCCGTGAAAGAGGCCGTAAAATTTGCTGATAAATTAGGACTTAAATATTTAACACCACAGATAGGTGAAATAGTCACACAAGAAACCTTGAGTAAATCTAGAGATCAATGGTGGATGAAATATTGAGATTATAACCACAAGTAGCTACTCAAAACGAATTATTTTAATAACACCATCTTCCTAACTTCACTGTAATCGCCTGCAGCTAGTCGGTAAAAGTAAATACCTGCAGACACCAATTCATTATTTTCGTTGGTACCTTTCCAGAACGTAGAGTAATTACCTGCAGGTTGATATTTGTTAACAAGGCTAATTATATGATTACCTCTAACATCAATAATATTAATATTTATAAGACTTCTTTTTGCAATGAAATAGGGTATTTCGGTCGATGGGTTAAAAGGGTTTGGATAGTTGGCACTTAGGGCAAAAGTTTGAGCATTTTTAATTTCAGAATAATTTATCAATTCGCTGTTTTGAACATTACTCACTCTCAGAAAGCCAAATTGACCGTTGTCAATGGCGATAATTGCACCGCCATCGCCTGTCAAGTCGATTGCTTCGCCGGCCCAATCGTAGATTTCATCATTAATGTCATGCGAGGCAAAAGTTTTTTCCCACATGATTTCACCATGGTTGTCAAATTTTATGATGTAAGCGTTCCAGACATCCGAGCAATCATCGCTAAGGCATTCAGAATAGTTAATATATTCATCCCCGGTGCCGGCGATAACCACGCAGCCACCATCGTTTGTTGCTTTAATATCCCAGGCCTCGTCATGAATATATTGAGGATCAAACCCTCTTGGGTTGCCTATTTTATTTTCCCATAATAGGGTTCCATCATTATTAATTTTAAGGGTATAGGTATCCCAATTAACCGTGCCTGATTGAGTATGGCCTGTTAAAAAGATATCGCCAAAATTATTAATATCCATCCCAAAACAGTGATCTTCTTCATTTCCACCGTAAGAGTAATGCCATATAACATTACCATCTAATGACATTTTAATTAGTTTAAAATTAGATGCTCCTCCAGATAAACCCGATATAATTAAT
>FUFK010042920.1_pt1 | contig 79420 bp, 78 predicted proteins | sample 1021851 | NCBI WGS metagenome assembly FUFK01 (sample SAMEA51879418, study PRJEB19060) | metagenome
TCAGGTGCGGTATTCGGCGTTGATCTTGACGTAGTCGTAGCTGAAGTCGCAGGTCCACACCTGGCCGGTGCCGTCGCCGGCGCCCAGGTCCACGCGGATGGTGATTTCCGGGCGGGCCATCACCGCGGCGCCCTGCTCTTCGGTATAGCTGTCGGCGACGCCGCCTTCGCGCACCAGTTCCACTTCACTGAGCCACACCGCCACCTTATCCACGTCCAGGCTTTCGATGGGCGCGCGGCCCACGGCGGCGAGGATGCGCCCCCAGTTCGGGTCGGAGGCGAACAGCGCGGTCTTCACCAGTGGTGAGTGGCCGATGGTCTCGGCGACGATCTGCGCGTCCCGGTCGCTGCGCGCGCCGGACACTTCGATGGAGACGAACTTGGTGGCGCCTTCAGCGTCGCGAATCAGCGCCTGGGCCAGCTCCACGAACACGGTTTCCAGGGCCTGGTAGAGCAGCTCCGCGTTGCGGTCGGCCCGGTCGTTGATCTCGGCGCCCACCTGGCCGCTGGCGATCAGCATGCAGGCGTCGTTGGTGGAGGTGTCGCCGTCCACGGTGATGCGGTTGAAGGAGCGGTCCGCCAGGGATTTCACCCACTGATCCAACAACGGCTGGGACACTTTCGCGTCGGTGGCGATGAAACCGAGCATGGTGGCCATGTTGGGCTTGATCATGCCGGCGCCCTTGGCGATGCCGGTGATGGTGATGGTGTCGCCGTCCAGTTCAATGCGGCGGCTGGCCACTTTGGGCACCGTGTCGGTGGTCATGATGCCTTCGGCGGCGCGGCCCCAGTGGTGTTCGCTGAGGTCGTCCAGGGCCAGCGGCAGGCCTTCCTCGAACGGTTCCATGGGGAAGGTCTGGCCGATCACGCCGGTGGAGAACGGCAGCACCTCCGAGGGCGCGCAGTGCGCCAGCTCGGACAGCAGCAGGCAGGTTTCCTCGCAGTAGGCGTGGCCCTTGTCGCCGGTGCCGGCGTTGGCGTAGCCGGTGTTGATCATCAGATAGCGGGGCGCTTTCTCGGCCAGGTTGCGGCGCGCCACCTGCACCGGCGCCGCCTGGAAGCGGTTGGTGGTGAACACGCCGGCGGCGCGGCTGCCCTCGGCCAGCTCGATGACCACCAAATCCTTTTTGTTGGGCTTTTTGATGCCCGCTGCGATGGCGGCGAGTTTAACGCCGGCCACCGGGAACCATTCGGTCTGTGTCATGGTTAATCCAGCTTTCCGTGGCACTGCTTGTATTTCTTGCCGGAACCGCACGGGCAGGGCTCGTTGCGGCCCACTTTGCGGCCTTCGCGCACCACGGTACGCGGCTTCTCCGGCGGTCCCTGGGTCTGGCCGGTGCCGTCGCCCCGGGCGGTGGGCGCGGCCACTTCTTCCTGCTCGGCCTTCATCTTCTCGGCCTGCACGCGGGCCTCTTCCTGGCGCTGGGCTTCGAGACGCTCCACTTCGTCCTCGCGGCGCACTTCGAAGTTGTGCAGCACGCGCACCAGCTCATGCTGGATCTGGTTGAGCATGGTCTGGAACAGCTCGAACGCCTCTTTCTTGTACTCCTGCTTGGGGTTCTTCTGGGCGTAGCCGCGCAGATGAATGCCCTGGCGCAGGTGGTCCATATTGGCCAGGTGCTCTTTCCAGTGGCGGTCGAGGATCTGCAGCATCAGGTGCTTCTCGATCGGACGCAGGGTCTCCGCGCCGATCTCCTCTTCCTTGCGGGCGTAGTCCGCTTCCAGCCGTTCGATAATGCGCTCGGTGACGCCCTCGATGTGCAGGCCGTTGTCTTCCTCCAGCCACTGGCGCACGGGGATGTCGCTGTTGTACTCGGCTTGCAGGCTCTTCTCCAGCCCTTCCACGTCCCACTGGTCCTCCACGGAGCCCGGCGGCATGTAGCTGTGCACCACCTCGGGGATCACGTCGCGGCGGATGCTCTCCACCGAGGAGGCCAGGCTCTCCGCCTCGAGAATCTGCTCACGCTGGCTGTACACCACGCGGCGCTGGTCGTTGGCCACGTTGTCGTATTCCAGCAGGTTCTTGCGGATGTCGAAGTTGCGGGTTTCCACCTTGCGCTGGGCGTTCTCGATGGCGCGCGTCACCCAGCGGTGCTCGATGGCTTCGCCGTCCTTGAGACCCAGTGAGCGCATCATGTTGCGCACCCGGTCGGAGGCGAAGATGCGCATCAGGTCGTCTTCCATGGACAGGAAGAAGCGGGTGTAGCCCGGGTCGCCCTGGCGGCCGGCGCGGCCGCGCAGCTGGTTGTCGATACGGCGGGATTCGTGGCGCTCGGTGCCGATGATGTGCAGGCCGCCGGCTTCCAGCACGGTGTTGTGGTTGGCTTCCCACTCGGCGCGGATTTTTTCGGCCTTCTCCTCGGAAGGCTCGTCCATGTGCTTGATCTCTTCCTCGGCGTTGCCGCCCAGCACGATGTCGGTGCCGCGGCCGGCCATGTTGGTGGCGATGGTCACGGTGCCCGGGCGGCCGGCCTGGGCGATCACCTGCGCCTCGCGCTGGTGCTGCTTGGCGTTGAGCACCTGGTGTTTGATCTTTTCCTTGGTGAGCCGCTGGGCCAGGTATTCGGAGGCCTCGATGGTGGCGGTACCCACCAGCACCGGCGCGCCGCGCTCCACGCAGTCGCGCACTTCCTCGACGATGGCGTCGAATTTCTCCTGCAGGGTCAGGTAGACCAGATCGTTGGCGTCCTTACGCACCATGGGCCGGTTGGTGGGCACCACCACCACGTCCATGCCGTAAATCTGGCGGAACTCCATCGCCTCGGTGTCGGCGGTGCCGGTCATGCCGGCCAGCTTCTCATAGAGACGGAAGTAGTTCTGGAAGGTGGTCGACGCCAGGGTCTGGTTTTCCTGCTGAATGCGCACGCCCTCTTTCGCTTCCACCGCCTGGTGGATGCCCTCGGACCAGCGCCGGCCCGGCATGGTGCGCCCGGTGTGCTCGTCGACGATCACGATCTGATCGTTCTGCACCACGTACTGACGGTCCTTGTGGAACAGGGCGTGGGCCTTGAGCGCCGCGTGCACGTGGTGCAGCAGGGTCAGGTTGTGGGCGGCGTAGAGGCTCTCGCCGGCTTCCAGCAGATTGTTTTCCACCAGCAGGGACTCGATCAGCTGGTGGCCGTCCTCGGTGAGCTCCACCTGACGCTGCTTCTCGTCGATGTAGTAGTGGCCTTCCGCTTTCTGGCCGTCCTCGCCCTCTTCCTCGCGCTGCGGCTGCAGCTTGGGGATCAGGGTGTTCATCTGACGGTACAGCTCGGAGGAGTCCGCCGCCGGGCCGGAGATGATCAGCGGCGTACGCGCCTCATCGATGAGGATCGAGTCCACTTCGTCGACGATGGCGTAAAACAGGCCGCGCTGCACCCGGTCTTCCAGGCGGAACGCCATGTTGTCGCGCAGGTAGTCGAAACCGTATTCGTTGTTGGTGCCGTAGGTGATGTCGCAGGCGTAGGCCTCGCGCTTTTCCGGCTGCGGCTGCTGGGAGTAGATCACCCCCACGCTCAGCCCCAGGAATTCGTACAGCGGGCGCATCCAGTTGGCGTCCCGCGCGGCCAGGTAGTCGTTGACCGTGACCACGTGCACGCCCTTGCCGGCCAGGGCGTTCAGATAGGCCGCCAGGGTGGCGGTCAGGGTTTTACCCTCACCGGTGCGCATCTCCGCGATGCGCCCCTCGTGCAGCGCGATGCCGCCCATCAGCTGGACGTCGAAGTGGCGCATGCCCATCACCCGCGTGGCCGCCTCGCGCACCACCGCGAACGCCTCCGGGAGGATCTCGTCAAGGGTCTTGCCGTCGGCCAGGGCGGCCTTTAGCTCGGCGGTCTTGGCCTGCAGCGCGCCGTCATCCAGTTCCGCCATGGCGTCGCCATGGGTGTTGACCCCGGCCACCAGACGGCTGATCCGCTTGAGCTCGCGGTCATTCTTNGTCCCGAAGACTTTTTTGACGATGGTAGCCAGCATGAAACGTCCGTTTATTCTCAATGGGTGGGGCGAAAAAGAGCCATTCTAAACACAATGGACCAAGGAGATAAGGTGCGGAGGGCGACTATTCAAGGCCGGGTGGAAGAACCACCCGGCCGATGCAGGATGCAGGATTCAGGATACAACGCGGTAAAGAACCAGTTGGCCTTATAGGCCGCACCCGCGCACCAACGAAAAACGCGGGCACGGCATCGCCGCTACCTCGACCTGTCCCGCGCCTGTATCCTGTATCCTGCATCGCGTTTTTAGCGGCGNGCGCGGTAGATATAGGGGTGCGGATTGACCTGGCGGCCGTTCTTGAGCACTTCGTAGTGCACATGCGGGCCGGTGGAACGACCGCTGGAGCCCATCTTGGCGATCACGTCGCCGGTGCGCACGATATCGCCCACCTTGACCTCCACGGTCTTGGCGTGGCCGTAGCGGGTGCTGATGCCGTTGCCGTGGTTGATCTCCACCAGCAGGCCGTAGCCGGAGCGCTCGCCGGCGTAGGTGACCACGCCGGCGGCGGTGGCGACCACGTCGGAGCCGTCCTTGCCGGCGAAATCCACCCCTTCGTGCCACGCCACCTTGCCGGAGAACGGGTCGGTGCGGCGGCCGAAGCGGCTCGACATCCAGCCCTGGGTGATCGGGCGGCCGGACAGGAAGGTCTGGTTTTCCAGGTTACGGTTGGCGAGCAGATCCTCGAGGATGTTCAGTTGCTGCTCGCGGCGCTCCAGCGCCTCGGTGAGGCCGTCGAGCTCTTCAATGAAGGAGGGCGGCGCGAAGGCGCTGCTGTCCTGGGGCTCGGGGCCGCCCATGGCCAGCTCGCCGCCGCCGAAGTCGAATTCGTCGCTTTCGATGCCGGCCACGTCCACCAGCCGCTCGCCGAGGGCGTCCAGGCGTACCAGTCGGGCCTGGGCGTCGGCCAGCTTGAGGGTCAGCGCGCGGAACTGTTCTTCGCTGAGCTGCTTCAGCGTCGCCACTTCATCGCTCTGCCGCTCCAGCGAGGCTTGGAAGCGTTCCGCCACTTCCTCGCTGTAGGACGGCGGCGCGACCCGGTAGCTGATCCAGTAGGCGCCGACGCCGGCGGCCATCGGAATCAGCACCAGCACCGCCAGCACCAGCGCGGGCAAAAAGCGCGGTAAAGTAATGGTGCGGGAGTGGCCGCGCTTGCTGTTCAACAATATGATGTTCATCGTTGTATCGCGCCTGTCTCAAATCAGCTGTCGCAAGTAAAAACACACCCTGGCCGGAGGCGAGACCGCCCGGCGGGGCAAAGGGTTCCTTTCTTCCGTGAATGAGGTGGCGAGGGCCTTCCCCGTGTGCTCTCGCTTGGCAAGCTTTATAATTTTTTTACATTCGCAGGGTAGCCCAAGGAAAAGGTATGAGCAAGCCGTCCCTACCCAAGGAATTGCAGGGCCTGCTGCGCCACAGCAGCGTCCTGGCGCCGCTGGCGAAGGCCGCCCGCGGCCGTAAGACGGCGGCGCCCAAAGGCCCGTCCGCCCCGCCCCAGGACTGCCTGCCGCCGGCGCTGCGCGACCGGGTGACGCTGGTGGAGGAAGAGAACCGCTGGCTGGCGATGGTGGAGACCAGCGCCACCGCCCAGCTGCTGCGCTTCCACCTGCCGCGCCTGGAACGCAGCCTGGCGCCGGGCAAGAGCATCAAGATCCTGGTCACCGGCCGCCGGGCGGCGCCCGCCGCCACCGCCGACAAGCTGCGCGCCAATGAGCGGCCGCCGCTGGACGCGGGCAGCGCCGCGCATATCCGGCAGGCGGCGGACTGCGTCGATGACGACGAGCTGGCGAAAGCGCTGCGGCGGTTGGCGGGGCGGGCGGAGAGTTAGCTCAAGCTGAAACGAGAGCGCCCCGACCGCGGGAGAACGATCGGGGCGCACAGGGAGGCACGACACCGCGCGGGCACGCGGCGAGGTGTGTTCGGGACGGGCCCTTATTCGGCGGCCATCACCGGCTTCACGTAGGAAATCGGTGCGTTTTCCGCGTCCTCGAAGGTCACCAGTTCCCAAGCGTCTTCCTGCTTGAGCAGCTCGCGCAGGAGGGCGTTGTTGAGCGCGTGGCCGGATTTATGACCCACGAACTCGCCGATCAGGCTGTGACCGAGCTGGTACAGGTCACCGATGGCGTCGAGCATCTTGTGTTTGACGAACTCGTCGTCATAACGCAGACCGTCCTCGTTGAGGATGCGGTACTCGTCCACCACGATGGCGTTGTCCACGCTGCCGCCCAGCGCCAGATTCTGGCTGCGCAGGAACTCGATGTCGCGCATGAACCCGAAGGTCCGGGCCCGCGCCACTTCCTTCACGAACGACGTGGAGGAAAAGTCGATGCTGGCCACCTGGTTGCGCTCTTCGAACACCGGGTGATCGAATTCGATCGAGAACGTCACCTTGAAGCCATCGAACGGTTTGAAGGTGGCCACCTTGTCGTCCTCGCGGACGGTGACTTCCTTCTTGATGCGGATGAACTTCTTGGCGGCGTCCTGCTCCTTGATGCCCGCGGACTGCAGCAAGAACACGAAAGGACCGGCGCTGCCGTCCATGATCGGCACTTCCGGCGCCGACAACTCCACGTAGGCGTTGTCGATGCCCAGACCGGCCATGGCGGAAAGCAGGTGTTCCACGGTGCCCACTTTGACGCCGTCTTGAACCAGCGTGGTGGAGAGCGTGGTTTCACCGACTTTATCGGCGCCGGCGGGGATTTCCACCACCGGATCCAGGTCCACCCGGCGGAATACGATGCCGGCGTTCGCGGGCGCCGGGCGCACCGTCAGGTACACCTTTTCACCGGTGTGAAGACCCACGCCGGTGGCGCGAATCACATTTTTGAGAGTTCGTTGTCTGATCATCGATCCGTCACAAATCCGTCGGTATCCCGGAGGATACGGGTATCCTCAACGCGAAATAAGGGGGCGATGATAGCAAATCTCCCCTTTTCGCACCATATTTCCAACGCCGTCAGTCAGCCTGACGGCGCAGGAAGGTCGGGATATCGATAAAGTCCAGGTCTTCCGCGGTGTTCACGGCCTGGCGACCACCGCCACCCGCGGCCTGCTGCTGGGCGCGTTTGCGCTCCACCGCCGGACGATCCAGATCGTTGTAGTCCACCCGGCCATCGGCGCCCATGGGGGTCTGACGCCCGCGCACCACTTTCAGTTCCTGGTGCTGGGCACCCAGACCGGTGGCCACCACGGTCACGGAAATATTATCGCCCATATCCGGGTCGATCGCCGTGCCGATGATCACGTTGGCGTCTTCGCTGGCCAGTTCGCTGACGATATCGCCCACTTCGGAGAACTCATCCAGTGCGATGGACTCGTTGGCGGTGATATTGATCAGGATGCCGCGGGCGCCACGCAGGTCCACGTCTTCCAGCAGCGGGCTGGAAATCGCCGCCTGGGCCGCTTCCGCCGCCCGGTTTTCGCCGCTGGCGACGCCGGTGCCCATCATCGCGGTGCCCATCTCGCTCATCACGGTGCGCACGTCGGCGAAGTCGACGTTGATCATGCCGGGACGGACGATCAGGTCGGCGATGCCCTTCACCGCGCCCTGCAGCACTTCGTTGGCCGCCTTGAAGGCGTCCAGCAGGGTGGTGGAGCCGCCCAGTACGGACTGCAGCTTCTCGTTGGGGATGGTGATCAGCGAGTGCACGTGCTCCTTGAGCGCTTCGATCCCTTCCTGGGCGGAGCGCATGCGCTTCTTGCCCTCGAACGGGAACGGCTTGGTGACCACGGCCACGGTGAGGATGCCCAGTTCCTTGGCCACTTCGGCCACCACCGGTGCCGCGCCGGTGCCGGTGCCGCCGCCCATACCGGCGGTCACGAACACCATGTCGGCGCCTTCCAGCAGCTCGGCGATACGCTCACGGTCTTCCATGGCGGACTGCCGGCCGATGTCCGGGTTGGCGCCGGCGCCCAGGCCCTTGGTGACCTGGCTGCCGAGCTGAATCACGGTTTTCGCGGAGGAGTTGCGCAGCGCCTGGGCGTCCGTGTTGGCGCAGATGAAATCCACGCCTTCCACGTTGGAACGCACCATATGATCGACGGCGTTGCCACCGCCGCCACCGACGCCCACTACTTTGATCACCGCGCCATGGGGTACGGAATCTTCGAGTTTGAATTGCATGGTTGATCTCCCGTTAATGCTTCCCTGTTTGCTGCTTTTCCCAAAACCGGCCGGACCATCCGACCGCTTCTGAAACCTTTAAAAATTGCCCTGGAACCACCTCTTGAAGCGTTCCATCCAGTTCACTTCGCCGCCGCCGGCCTGGGCACGGGGGCTGCGTCCCTCCTTCTCCATGCGCTGGCCGTACAACAGCAGGCCCACGGAAGTGGAGTAAATCGGGTTGCGCACCACGTCGGTGAGCCCGGCCACGCCCTGCGGCGTGCCCAGACGCACCGGCATGTGGAAAATTTCCTCGGCCAGCTCCGCCGCGCCCTCGATCTTGGAGGAGCCGCCGGTGAGCACGATGCCGCCGGGGATCATGTCCTCGAACCCGGAGCGGCGGATTTCCGCCTGGATCAGGGTGAACAGCTCGTCGTAGCGCGGCTCCACCACCTCGGCCAGGTTCTGGCGGCTGAGGGTGCGCGGCGGCCGGTCGCCGACGCTGGGCACCTTGATGGTCTCGTCGGCGCCGGCCAGCTGGGTCAGCGCGCAGGCGTACTTGATCTTGATCTCGTCGGCGTGCTGCTTGGGCGTGCGCAGCGCCATGGCGATGTCGTTGGTGACCTGGTCGCCGGCGATGGGGATGTTCGCGGTGTGGCGGATCGCCCCCTCCGTGAAAATCGCGATGTCGGTGGTGCCGCCGCCGATGTCGACGATGCACACGCCCAGCTCGCGCTCGTCCTCGGTGAGCACCGAGTGCGCGCTGGCCAGCTGCTCGAGGATGATGTCCTCCACTTCCAGGCCGCAGCGGCGCACGCACTTTTCGATGTTCTGGGCGGCGTTCACCGCGCAGGTCACCAGGTGCACCTTGGCTTCCAGGCGCACGCCGCTCATGCCCACCGGCTCGCGGACGCCCTCCTGGTTGTCGACCACGTATTCCTGCGGCAGCACGTGCAGGGTTTTCTGATCCGCCGGAATCGCCACCGCCTGGGCGGCGTCGATCACCCGGTCGATGTCCGCCTGGGTCACTTCCCGGTCACGGATCGCGACGATGCCGTGGGAGTTAAGGCTGCGCACATGGGAACCGGCGATGCCGGCGTAGACCGAATGGATCTGGCAGCCGGCCATCAGCTCCGCCTCTTCCACGGCCCGCTGAATCGAGCGCACGGTGGCTTCGATGTCCACCACCACGCCCTTCTTCATGCCCCGCGAAGGCTGGGAACCCAGACCCACTACCTCCACAACGCCTTCCTCGGTGATCTGGCCGACGATGGCCACGACCTTGGAGGTGCCGATGTCCAGGCCCACGATCATGTTGTCCACTGCATTCGCCATTAGAGGTACATCCTCTGTTTCTGCTTAAGCATTCTTGTCCGCCTCCGCGTCGCGCCAGGTCACCGCGATGCCATCGGCATAGCGCAAATCGACCCGCGCCACGCCACGGCTGTCGGTGCTCAGTACACCGCGGTACAGGCGCGTGAAGCGGCGTAACTTGCCCACGTAATTTTCCCGGTCCACCACCAACTGCATTTGGTTGTCCAAAGTCAGCCGGGCGGTCAGCCGGGCGTTCACTTCCATTCGTTCGATGCCCAGGCCCACGTCACGCAGCAACTTGCCCATGCTGTGGTAGAAGCTCATCACTTCCTCCAGGCGCTGATCGGGGCCGTTGAGGCGCGGCAGCCCGGTCAGGTCGTACTGTTTGAGCGCCTTGAAGGGCTCGCCGTCGCGGGCCACCAGCACCGCTTCGTTCCACACCGCCACCGGCTCGCGCTCGGTGATATCCAGGCTCACCGTGTCCGGCCACTGGCGGCGCACGGACACTTCCGACACCCAGCTCAGGCCCCGGGCGCGCTGGTAGATCTGCTCCAGCGGCACCGAGAAGTAGTTGGCGTCGCGCACCAGCGAGGCCAGCGCGGTCTGCACCTGCTGCTGGCGGCGCACATCGGTGACGCCGTCCACGCCCACCTGGCGGATCGGGTACTGATCCAGCACCCGCGGCAGCCAGATCACGCCGGCCACCACGGTGATCGCCACCAGCCCGGCCAGCACCCCCGGCAGCGCCGCCGCCAACCGCTCGCGGATCGGCACGGCGGGCGCCTGCCGCTTGGCGCGGGTCGCCTTGGGGGACGCGCCGCGTGTGCGGCGGGCGTCCGGTGTCTGGCGTCTGGCCTTAGCCACGGGGCTTGCTCCCTTTGCTCGCTTTGTTCGCCTTGCGCGGTGGGAGCCGGTCCACCGCTTCCAACAGAATGCGCGCCACCAGGGTGGCGAAATCGTCGCCGTCGGCCTTGGCGGCCATCGGCACCAGGCTGTGGTCGGTCATGCCCGGCACGGTGTTCACTTCCAGCAGCTGCCAGTCGCCGTGTTCGTCGCGCATCACGTCGACGCGGCCCCAGCCCCGGCAGCCCACCGCCTCGAACGCCTTCAGGGCGAGCGCGCGCAGGGCCTGCTCGTCGGCGTCGTCGAGACCCGCCGGGCAGAGGTATTCGGTGCTGTTGGACTGGTACTTGGCCTCGAAGTCGTAGAACGCGTTGGGCGTTTTCAGGCGGATCGACGGCAGCGCCCGGCCGTCGACAATCGCCACCGTGTACTCCGGGCCGCGCACCCAGGCCTCCACCAGCACNTCGCTGTCGTAGGCGCGGGCGGCTTCCAGGGCTTTGTNCAGTTCCGCCGCGCTGTCCACCTTGGCCATGCCGATGGAGGAGCCNTCGTGGGACGGCTTCACCATCAGCGGGAAACCGATGTCGCGGTCGTCCAGGCCGGCCACNTAGAACGGCGGCGTGGGCAGGCCGGCNCCCTTCCACAGCTGTTTGGTGCGCACCTTGTCCATGCCGATGGCGGAGGCCATCACGCCGGAGCCGGTGTACGGCAGCTTCAGGTGCTCGAGNAGCCCCTGGATCACGCCGTCTTCGCCGCCCCGCCCGTGCAGGGCGATAAAGGCCACGTCGAANCCCTTGAGGGTGTCCACGCCGCGCTCCGCCGGGTCCACCANCTCGGCGATCAGGCCCAGCTGNCGCAGCGCCTGGTGCACCGCCGCGCCGCTCTTCAGGGACACGGAGCGCTCCGCGGAATCGCCGCCGGCNAGCACCGCCACCCGGCCGATNCGGGCCAGGCGNTGCTTCATNTCGCTGGTCAGCGCCGTGCCGGGCGCCTTGCCGCTATCGACCATGGGCGCCTCCNTTGCCGTCGGTGGGTTCGATGCGCGCNGCCAGTTCGCGGGCGATACCGCCCACGTTGCCGGCGCCCTGGGTGACCAGCAGATCGCCGCCCTGCAGCACATTGGCGAGCAGTTCGGGCAGCTTGGCCGGGTCGTCCACGAACACCGGCTCCACCCGGGCGCGCTGGCGCAGGCTGCGCATCAGGGCGCGGGTGTCGGCGCCGGGGATGGCGTCCTCGCCGGCGCTGTAGACCTCCAGCATCAGCAGTTGGTCGACGCCGCCGAGCACATCCACGAAATCTTCATAAAGATCGCGGGTGCGGGTATAGCGGTGCGGCTGGAACAGCATCACCAGCCGGCGGCCGGGCCAGCCGTCGCGGATCGCCGCGATGGTGGCNGCCACTTCGCGGGGATGGTGGCCGTAGTCGTCCACCAGGGTGGCGCTGCCGCCGTCGGCGCAGGGNTACTCGCCGAGCACGTCGAAGCGGCGCCCGACCCCGGTGAAGCCGTTCAGGCCGCGCACGATGGCCTCGTCGTCGGCGCCTTCGTCGGCGGCCACGGCGATCGCCGCCAGGGCGTTCAGCACGTTATGGCGGCCCGGCATGTTCAGGGTGATCTCCAGCGGCTCGCCTTCGGTGCGCACCACCCGGAAGGCGGTGCTCATGCCGGTCTGGCGCACGTTCTCGGCGCGCAGGTCGGCGTCGTCGCTGAAGCCGTAGCGGATCACCTGNCGGTTGACCCGGGGCAGCAGCTTGCGCACCACCGGGTCGTCCACGCACAGCACCGCCACGCCGTAGAACGGCAGGTTGTGCAGGAATTCGATAAAGGTGTTTTCCAGCCGCGCGAAGTCACCGCCGTAGGTGTGCATGTGGTCGGCGTCGATATTGGTGACGATGGCGCTCATCGGCTGCAGGTGCAGGAAGCTGGCGTCGGACTCGTCCGCTTCGGCCACCAGATAGCGGCTCTGGCCGAGGCGCGCGTTGGTGCCGGCGCTGTTCAGGCGGCCGCCGATTACGAACGTCGGGTCCAGCCCGGCTTCGCCGAGGATCGCCGCCACCATGGAGGTGGTGGTGGTCTTGCCGTGGGTGCCGGCCACGGCGATGCCGTGGCGGAAGCGCATCAGCTCGGCGAGCATTTCCGCGCGCGGCACCACCGGCACCCGGCGGGCGTGGGCTTCGGCCACTTCCAGGTTGTCGGTGTTGACCGCCGAGGAGGTCACCACCACGTCGGCGTCGCCGATGTTNTCGGCNCGNTGGCCGATTTCCACCCGCGCGCCCAGGGACCGCAGGTGGTCCACCACCGGCGATTCCTTGATGTCACTGCCACTGATGGCGTAGCCCTGGTTGGCCAGGACTTCGGCGATCCCGCACATGCCGGCGCCGCCGATACCNACGAAGTGGATACCGCGAATCCGCCGCATTTCAGGCACGGTATGTTTAATCGCCATGGGCGACCTCCTCGCATAGTTTCGCCACCCGGGCGGCGCTGTCNGGCACCGCCAGCTGGCGGGCACGCCNNGCGATCTGCGCCAGGGCGTCCCGTTCCNTCATTCCGGCCAGGCTGCGCGCCAGGGCGCCGGCGTTCATTTCCGCCTGCGGCAGCATCAGGGCGGCGCCGCGATCCACCAGCCAGCGGGCGTTNAGNGTCTGGTGGTCGTCCACCGCGCTGGGCAGCGGCACGAACAGCGCGGCCACCCCGGCGGCGGCCACTTCCGCCACGGTCAGNGCGCCGGCGCGGCACACCACCAGATCCGCCCAGGCGTAGGCCTCGGCCATGTCATCGATAAATTCACTGACCTGGGCGTCCAGGCCCAGGGCCTTGTAGACCGGCTCGGCTTCNCCGGTGCGGCCGGCGCCGCACTGGTGGCGCACCTGCAGCTGGGCGCCCAGGGACGCCAGCAGCAGCTCCGGCAGGTCCTGGTTCANGGCCAGNGCGCCCTGGCTGCCGCCCAGCACCAGAATNCGCAGCGGNCCCTGGCGCACGCCGTAGCGCTCCGCCGGGTCGGGCAGCTCGGCGATNTCGCGGCGCACCGGGTTGCCCACCCAGATGCCGCCGGGCAGCGCGCCNTCGAAGCCTTCCAGGGTTTCGTTGGCNAAGCGCGACAGCATGCGGTTGGTGAGCCCGGGGGCGGCGTTCTGCTCGTGGATCACCAGCGGCACGCGGCACAGTTTGGCGGCCAGGCCGCCGGGGGCGCTGACAAAGCCNCCNAAGCCCACCGCCAGCACCGGNCGCTCNCGGCGNATCACNGCNCAGGCCTGCCACATTGCGCGCAGCANCTGCAGCGGCCCGAGCAGCTTGCGTTTNACGCCGCCNCCGCGCAGGCGCCCGACGGCCAGGCTGACGATCTCNAANCCGTGGCGCTCCACCAGCCGGGTTTCCATGCCGCCTTCNGCGCCCAGCCACAGCACCCGGTAGCCGGCGTCCTGCAGTTGCCGGGCCACCGCCAGGGCGGGGAACACGTGGCCGCCGGTGCCGCCGGCCATGATCAATACCGTGGCGCTCATCGTTTGCTCCTCCCGCGTGCCTGCAGCCGCGATTGCTCGGTGCTGGCGCGCAGTACCAGCGCGATCATCACCGAACAGATCAGCAGCGAGGAGCCGCCGTAACTTACGAACGGCAGCGTCAGTCCCTTGGTNGGCANNACNCCCATGTTCACACCCACATTGATGAACGCCTGGGCGCACAGCACCAGCGCGGTGCCGTACACCAGATAGGCGTGNTANAGAAANCCGCGCNGCTCCAGGCCGCGNCCGATCACGAACAGNCGCCAGCCGAGCACCGCGAAGCCGACGATCATCGCCAGGGTGCCGATCAGGCCCCACTCCTCGGCGAGCACCGCGAACACGAAATCGGTATGCGCTTCGGGCAGGTAGAACAGCTTCTGCACGCTGTTGCCCAGGCCCACGCCCAGCCAGTGGCCGCGCCCGAAGGCGATCAGNCTCTGGGTNAGCTGGTAGCCGGCGCCGTACTGGTCCGCCCAGGGGTCGGTGAAGCTCATCAGGCGCGCCACCCGGTAGGGNTCCGCCAGCGCCACCACGGCGCCCAGGGCCACCACGGCGAGGCCGATGATCAGGAANCGCAGGGTCGGCACGCCGGCCAGGAACAGCATGCCCATGGCGGCGATGCCCAACACCACCACGGCGCCGAANTCCGGCTGCAGCAGCAGCATGAAGGTGAGCGCGGCNAGCACGCCCAGCGGCAGCAGGAAGGCCTTCCAGCCGCTTTCCAGGGCCGCNTTGTGCTGGGCGATGTAGCCGGCCAGGTAGAGCACGAAGCACAGCTTGACGATTTCCGAGGCCTGGATGGTNANNCCCGGCAGCGCGATCCAGCGGGTGGAGCCGTTCACNTCNCGGCCGAGGCCGGGGATGAACACCATNACCAGNGNCACCANNGCCACCGGCAGCATGGCGAAGCGCAGCTTNTCCAGCAGGNTNAGCGGCACGCAGCAGTACACGAACACGCCCAGGCCGACGCTGGCGAGCAGNTAGATGCCGTGGCGCAGGCCGTANTGGAAGGGGCTGTCCAGGCGGGTTTCGGCGATCTGCAGNGACGCGGAGGTGACGATCACCAGCCCGGCCAGGGCCAGCAGCGCCACGNTCCACAGCAGCGGGCGGTCGAGGCCCGGATCGCGTACGTCCACCAGGGCNCTAGCCATGGGNCACCTCCCGGGCGCGGGCGGAGAAGTCGTCGCCACGGGCCACGTAGCTGTCGTACATGTCGAACGAGGCGCACGCCGGNGACAGCAGCACGGCGTCGCCGGGCTGNGCCAGTTGCGCGGCGCGCTTGACCGCCGCCGCCATGTCCGCGACCCGNTCGCAGGGCACGCCGGACAGGCCGTCGGCCACTTTNTCCGCGTCCTGGCCGAGCACCAGGGCGGCNCGCAGATACTGGCGCGCCGGCTCGCCCAGCGGCGAGAAGTCCTGGCCCTTNCCCTGGCCGCCGGCGATCAGGATCACGCGGCCNTCGATGGCNTCNCCGATACCGGTGAGCGCCGCCAGNGTGGCGCCCACGTTGGTGGCCTTGGAATCGTTGATCCAGCGGATGCGGGCGTNCTCCGCCACCAGCTGGCAGCGGTGCGGCAGGCCCTTGAACTGTTTCACCGTGGCCAGGGTGGTGGCGCGGTCGAAGCCCAGGGCGTCNGCCATGGCCAGCACCGCCAGCACGTTCATGGCGTTGTGGTGGCCGGTGAGCGCCAGCTCGTCCACGTGCAGCAGGGTCTCGCCCTGGTGGCAGAGCATCTGNTTGTCGGTNTCCAGCTGGTAGTGCGCTTCCGGGTGGCTGCCGAAGGTGATTTCCCGGGGCACCTGGGTCTGCGGNCGGGTGGCCAGGTCGTCGCGGTTCCACACCGCCACCTGGCAGCCGTCGTAGATGCGCTGCTTGGCGGCCAGGTAGTCGCTGAACTTGCCGTAGCGGTCCAGGTGGTCCTGGGANAGNTTGAGAATCGAAGCNACCTGGGCGTTNAGGCTGTAGGTGGTTTCCAGCTGGAAGCTGGACAGCTCCAGCACGTACAGCTCCGCTTCCTCGCGCAGCAGATCCAGCGCCGGCACNCCCAGGTTGCCGCCCACGCCCGGCTTGGCGTCGCAGGCGCGCGCCACTTCNCCGAGCAGGGTGACCACGGTGCTCTTGGCGTTGGACCCGGTGATGCCCACCAGCGGGCGGCTGGCGGCGCGGGCGAACAGCTCGATGTCGCCGATCACTTCCTTGCCCTCGGCGATCTGCTCGGCGATGGCCGGGGTCGACACGGCCACGCCGGGGCTGACGATAAGNCGCTGGGCNCGCTTCATCCACGANNCCTTGAAGCCGCCGGTGTGAANCTTGAGCTTGGGATGCTGCTNACGCAGTTCGTCCAGACCCGCGGGNGCNTCGCGGGTATCCAGGGCGCGCACNGGCATACCCTGATCCGCCAGGTAGCGGATCACGGAGCGGCCGGAAACACCCAGGCCAATAACCAGATCGAACGCGTCTTTCGCCATATACGTTTANGCNNNTCCTCANCGAATCTTNAGGGTCGCNAGACCCACCAGTACNAGAATTACGGTAATGATCCAGAACCGNACGATGATCTTCGGTTCCGGCCAGCCCTTGAGNTCAAAGTGGTGATGNATCGGCGCCATGCGGAAAATGCGNCGGCCGGTGAGCTTGAACGAGGCCACCTGCAGCATCACCGACACCGTCTCCATGACGAACACACCGCCCATGATGAACAGCACGATNTCCTGGCGGACGATCACCGCCATCACNCCGAGCACCGCGCCCAGCGCCAGCGCGCCCACGTCGCCCATGAACACCTGCGCCGGGTAGGCGTTGAACCACAAAAAACCNAGCCCGGCGCCGCACAGACCGGCGACGATCACCACCAGNTCNCCGGCNCCGGNGATGTAGGGAATCTGCAGNTAGGTGGCGAACTCCGCGTGGCCGCTNGCGTAGGCGAAGATGCCCAGCGCCGCCGCCACCAGCACGGTGGGCATGATCGCCAGGCCGTCCAGGCCGTCGGTCAGGTTGACCGCGTTGGAGGTGCCGTTGATCACGAAATAGGTCAGCACCACATAGAACCAGCCCATGTTGATCGCCACGGTCTTGAAGAACGGCACGATCAGCTGGGTTTCCTGCGGGCTCTGGGCGGTCCAGAACAGNGCCAGGCCGGCGCCCAGCGCGCCCACGGACTGCCAGAAATACTTCCAGCGCGCCGGCAGGCCGCGCGGGTTNTTCTCGATCACCTTGCGCCAGTCGTCGACCCAGCCCACGGCGCCGAACACCACCAGCACGCCCAGGGTGATCCACACGAAGCGGTTGCTNAGATCNGCCCACAGCAGGGTGGAGATGGCGATGGAGATCAGAATCAGGCCGCCGCCCATGGTCGGGGTGCCGGCCTTGCTGAGATGGCTCTTGGGGCCGTCGTCGCGGATCGCCTGGCCNACCTGCTTTTCCTGCAGTTTGCGGATCATGATCGGGCCGATCCAGAACGCCAGGAACAGCGCCGTCAGCACCGCCAGAATGGCGCGCAAGGTAATGTATTGAACCACCAGGAAACCGCTATGGAACTCGCCCAGTTGTTCCGCCAGCCAAAGCAACATCAGTGCCCCCTCCCCTTATCGGTAAGCCGTTGCACCACTTGCTCCATGCGGGCACTGCGCGACCCCTTGACCAATACCGTGCCGCCCCGGGCCAGCGTTCCCGCTGCCCGCTCGGCGGCCTGGTCGAAATGTTCCACCGGCTCGGCGCCCTCGCCGAAGCCCCGGGCGGCCGCTTCGGCACCNGGCAGGGTAATCAGCCTGTCGATGCCGGCGGCCCGGGCGTTGGCGCCCAATTCAGTCACCAGCGTCTCGGCGCTGGGGCCCAGCTCCCCCATGGCNCCCAGCACCAGAGTGCGCGGTGACGGCCGCCCGGCCAGCCAGGCGATGGCCGCCCGCACCGAGCCGGGGTTGGCGTTATAGGTATCGTCCACCAGGGTGCCGCCCTGGCAGTCGATCACGTTCATGCGGCCCGGGACCGGCTTNAGCTGTTCCAGGCNCGGCGCCCGTTCCGCCAGGTCGACGCCCAGCGCCTGNACGGCGGCCAGCGCCATCAGGGCGTTGCTGATCTGATGNGCGCCCACCAGCGGCAGGCGCAGGGTCAGCCCNAGGGGCTGCANCACGAAGTCGCAGCCCTGGTCGTCCAGGCGCACCGCGTCGGCGTGCAGGTCGCCCTGCTCGCGGCCCACGGTGACGATGTTCAGGCCGGCGGCGCGGGCCTGCTCGGTGAAAAAGGCGGCGTAGTTGTCGTCGCCGTTGATCACGGCGGTNCCGCCGGCGGCGCAGCCGGTGAAGATTTCCGCCTTGGCGCGGGCGATGCCGTCCATGGAGCCGAAGCCTTCCAGGTGGGCGCCGGTGACGTTGGTGATCAGCGCCACGTTCGGCTTCACCAGGCCGCTGGTCCAGGCGATTTCGCCGGGGGCGTTGGCGCCCAGCTCGATCACCGCCTGGCGGTGCTCGGCGGTCAGCCGCAGCAGGGTGAGCGGCACGCCGATGTCGTTGTTGAGGTTGCCGAGGGTGGCCAGGGTGCCTTCGCCCAGCAGCACGGCGATCATCTCTTTCACGGTGGTCTTGCCGGCGTTGCCGGTGACCGCCACGCGCGGCACCGGAAACTGGGCGGCGTAACCGGCGGCCAGGCGGCCGAGGCCCTGGCGGGTGTCGGCCACGCGCACCTCCGCGTCGAACACGCCGGTGTCGCTGCCCTCTTCCACCAGCGCCGCCACCGCGCCGGCGTCCCGGGCCTGGGCCAGGAAGGCGTGGCCGTCGAAACGCTCGCCGCGCAGCGCCACGAACAGGCTGTCCGGACCCAGCGTGCGGGTGTCGGTGCTGACCGCGCTCAGGGTGCGGTCGCCGCCGCGCAGCTCACCGGCGGTCCAGTCACGGATCTGGGACAGGCGCATCATGCGGCACCTCCCGCCGAAGCGGCCGGCGCTTGCCAGGCGGCCAGGGCCTCGCGGGCCAGGTCGCGGTCGTCCATGGGGTGGCGCTCACCGGCCACTTCCTGATAGTCCTCGTGCCCCTTGCCGGCCACCAGCACCACGTCGTCGGCGCCGGCCTGGGACACCGCCAGGGCCACCGCGCGGCGGCGGTCGGTTTCCACCTGCACGGCGCCGGGGTCGTCGAGACCGGCGCGCATCTGTTCAATGATCGCGTCCGGGTGCTCGCCGCGCGGATTGTCGCTGGTGAACAGCACCCGGTCGGCGCCGCGCTCGGCGGCGGCGGCCATCAGCGGGCGTTTGCCGGTATCCCGGTCGCCGCCGCAGCCCACCACGCAGTGCAGGCGGCCCGGAAAATGCTCGCGGGCCGCCGCCAGGGCTTTTTCCAGGCCATCGGGGGTGTGCGCGTAATCGACGATGACGGTGGGCTTGCCCGCTGCGCGGACCGGCTCCATGCGGCCCGGCACCGGTGTAATGGCGGCCAGGGCGCCCGCCAGGGCCCGCGGCTCGACGCCGCTGCCGTGCAACACCCCGGCCACCGCCATCACGTTGCTGAGATTGAAGGCGCCGAACAGCGGCAGGGTCACGTTCACGGCTTCGCCGCCCACGGTGAGCCGCAGGTCCATGCCGTCCGGGTGCGGCTGCCAGGCCACGCAGCGCACGGTGGCGCCGGCCTGGGCGCCATAGGTGATGCAGCGCACGCCGTCGTTGAGCCGGCCCAGCAGCACCGGCGCGGCGGCGTCGTCGCTGTTGATCACCGCTTCCTGGAGCTCCGGGCGGGTGAACAGCGCCACCTTGGCGAGCAGATAGGAATCCATGTCGCCGTGGTAGTCCAGGTGGTCGCGGCTCAGGTTGCTGAACACCGCGATGCGTACCGGGGTGCTGCCCAGACGGTGCTGATCGAGGGCGTGGGACGACACTTCCATGGCGACGCTGTCGGCGCCGGCGTCGCGCAGGGCGCGCAGCGCTTTCTGCAGGGTAATCGGGTCCGGCGTGGTGTGTCCGGTGCTGTCCTCGTGGCCTTTGAGGCCCACGCCCAGGGTGCCGATCAGGCCGCAGGCGTGGCCCAGGGCGTTGAGCGCGTCACGCAGGAACCAGGTGATGCTGGTTTTGCCGTTGGTGCCGGTGACGCCGATCACCTTCAGGCGACGGCCGGGCTCGCCGAAGTAGCGCGCCGCCAGCACGCCGATCTGGCGGCGCAGTTCCGGTACGGTAATGCGCGCGGCACCGGCATGCGGATGCACGGCGAAGGTATCGCCCTCTTCCACCACCACGGTGGCGCCGGCGCGGATCGCCGCGTCGATGAACCGGCGGCCGTCCATGTTGTGGCCGGGCACCGCCAGGAACAGGTCGCCGGGGGTCACCGCGCGGCTGTCCAGGCGCANCGCNTTGATGGTCAGGTCGCGCAGCCGTTCCGGCAGCGGCTGGTCGGGGAGCAGATGCCGCAGTGCGATCATGTGGCGTCCTCCCCGTCCAGNTTGCCGGCGATCAGGCCGTCGGTCTTGTCCGGCGGCACGTGCAGGGTNCGNAGNACNCCGCCGACGATGGCGGAGAACACCGGCGCGGCCACCAGGCCGCCGTAATAGGATTCGCCGCGCGGGTCGTCGATCACCACCACNGCGGCNANNCGCGGGTTGGAGGCCGGGGCGATGCCGGCGAACAGGCCGATGTAGCGGTCGTCGGCGTAGCCGTTGGCGGTGACCTTGTGCACGGTGCCGGTTTTGCCGGCCACCTGGTAACCGGAAATCTGCGCGCGGCTGGCGGTGCCCTCGANGCTGACCACGGTTTCCAGCATGCGCACGATGGACTGGGCGCTGGCCGGCGCNATNANCTGCTCGCCCTNGGGCGGCTGGTCCACCTTGAGCAGGGACAGCGGCACCCGGCGNCCGTCGTTGGCGAGGATCGCGTAGGCCTGGGCCAGCTGCAGNGCGGTGGTGCTGANGCCGTAGCCGTANGANAGCGCGGCGCGCTCCACGTCCCGCCAGCGNGCGCGCAGCGGCAGNANGCCGTCNCTNTCGCCGGGGTANTNGATGNCNGTGNNCTGNCCGAANCCGAAGCGCTCCAGGTANCCGGGNAGCACCATGGNNTCCATNGACANCGCCAGCTTGCTGACGCCCACGTTGGANCTCTTGGTGAGCACGGTGGTGACGTCGATNACNCCGTAATCGCGGTGGTCNCGGATGGTCTTGCTGCCCACGCGCAGATAGCCNGGGTGGGTNTTGATNGCCGTGGTNGGNGTNACCAGGCCCTGCTCCATGGCNGCGGCGACGGTGAACGGCTTGATCGTGGANCCCGGCTCGAACAGGTCGGTGACCGCCCGGTTGCGCAGGCTGNCGGTGTCCAGGTTGCCCCGGTTGTTGGGGTTGTAGGCGGGCTGGTTGACCATCGCCAGNANTTCGCCGGTCTTGATGTCGAGCACCACGGCGGAGCCGCCCNNGGCCTTGAAGCGGCGGGTGGCCGAGAGCAGCTCTTTGTAGGCCAAATACTGCAGGCGCAGATCCAGGCTCAGGGTGATGTCCTGGCCGGGCGCCGCCGGCTCCAGCACTTCGATGTCCTGGATCACGCGGCCGAGCAGGTCGCGGACCACTTTCTTGCGGCCCGGCTCGCCGGACAGTTGCTCTTCAAAGGCCAGTTCCACGCCTTCCTGGCCGCGCTCGTCGATGTCGGTGAAGCCGACCAGATGGCTGGTCACTTCGCCGGCCGGGTAGTAGCGGCGGTATTCGGTGAGCGGGTGGATGCCGGGCACCTGCTTGTCGAGCACGGTGCGCGCCTGCTCCGGCGCCAGCCCCCGGGCCAGGTAGATGAACTCCTTACCCTTGTGGCTGTTGACCCGGCTGGCGAAGGCACGGCTGTCGATAATCGGGTTGTCGCCCAGGCGCGCCCACTTTTCCTGGTGTTCCAGCGCCTCACCGGGGTTCGCCCACAGGGTGGTGACCGGGGTGCTCACCGCCAGCGGTCGACCGGCGCGGTCCTGAATCACACCGCGATGGGCGGCCACCGGCTCCACCCGCAGGTTGCGGATGTCGCCCTGGTTGGCCAGGAAGTCGTGCTGCACCACCTGCAACTGCACCGCGCGCCCCACCAAAACACAGGCACAGCCCGCCCAGAACACCAGCATGAAGCGCCAGCGCAGGGAGCTGTTGGCCTGGCGCGCCGCACGCCTTGGTGGCGGTTTTGCGCGTGGCCTTGGGTGTGGTTCTACGGGCGCCTTTCATGGCCGTATCAACACTCGCTCATCGGTTTTCGGTAACTTCATGCCCAGCTCTTCGCGAGCCAGGCGCTCCACCCGGGCGTAACTGCCCCAGGTGCTGTGTTCCAGCAGCAGCTGGCCCCAGCGGGTTTCCAGCTGCGCCTGCTGCCGCTGCGCCTGCTGGGCGCGGTCGGTGAGGCGGCGCGATTCGTGCACGCTGTAGGCCACGCCCACCGCGGACGCCACCACCAGCACCAGCAACAGCGGCGGCAACCAGCCGGCGGCGAGCACCGAGCCCGTGGCCTGGCCGCGGGCCGCGCTCACGCCACTTTCTCCGCCACCCGCAGCACCGCGCTGCGGCTGCGCACGTTGACGCGCAGTTCGTCCTTGCCGGCGTAGCGGGCCTTGCCCAGCGGCTTCAGCCGCTCCGGCGGTTCGTCCATCATCGGCAACCCGCCCCGGCCTTTCGGTGCCTGCCCGGAGTGATCGCGGATAAAGCGCTTCACCACCCGGTCTTCCAGGGAATGGAAGCTGATAACGACAAGACGCCCGCCGATGGCGAGCGTCTCCAGGGCCTGGTCCAGCGTGTTGCGCAACGCCTCCAGTTCCCCGTTTATATGTATTCGCAGGGCCTGGAAGCTGCGCGTCGCCGGGTGCTTGCCCGGCTCGCCGCGTCCCATCACCGATTGAATCAGGCCGGCCAGCTGCGCCGTGGTGCGGATCGGCTGCTCATCGCGGCGCTCGCAGATCGCCCGGGCGATGCGGCGTGATTTGCGCTCATCGCCGTACTGGTAGAGCACATCGGCGATCTGCTTCTCGCCGGCCCGCGCCAGCCAATCGGCGACGCTTTCGCCGCTGTCCGGGTCCATGCGCATGTCCAGCGGGCCGTCGCGCAGGAAACTGAAGCCGCGCTCGGCGTCGTCCAGTTGCGGCGAGGACACGCCCAGATCCAGCAGCAGCCCGTCGATCTGGCGGTGCTCTTCCGCCACCAGCTCCGGCAGGCAATCAAAGCGGGCGCGACGAATCCGGAAGCGGGCGTCTTCCCGGGCCAGCTTCTCGCCTTCCAGTACCGCCTCGGGATCGCGGTCCACACCGACCAGACGGGCGCCGGCGTCCAGCCGGGCCAGCAGCGCGCGGCTGTGACCGCCGCGGCCAAAGGTGCCGTCCACGTACAGGCCGTCGGTTCGGGTGGGCCACATTTCCAGTACCTCCTCCAGCATTACCGGCTGGTGCTCGTACTGCCTGTTGTCGCTGTTCGCCATGGCCGGTTGCCCTCGCTTGTTCGTTGCCAAATTCAGAACGAGAGGGACTGCACGCTCTCGGGCATGGCGTCCTGATCCAAATCCTGTTGTTCCAACTGATTCCAGGTTTCCTCGGCCCAGATTTCGAACCGGTGCATCAAACCCACCAGCATGGCGTGTTTTTCCAGGCCCACCACGGACCGCAGCTCCGGCGGTACCAGCAGGCGGCCGTTGCCGTCCATTTCCATTTCCACGGCCTGACCCAGGAAGCGGCGCTTGAGCGCCCGCACCTGGGCGTGGGAATCGCTTTGCGACGCCACCTGGCGGGCGATGTCACGCCACTCGGGGAAGGGGTACATCACCAGGCAGGCGTCGTAGGGGTGTTGCGTGAGCACAAGGCGGCCGCCGCAAGCGCTGTTCAGCGACTCGCGGTAGCGGGTCGGCACGGTAAGCCGACCCTTGGCATCTAGATTGAGCGCCGTACGCCCGTTGAACACTGGCCTTCCCCTTGCGTTGGGATCCGTCCCACTTTGTGCGTTTCTGGCGGCGGGATGGAGGATTTTTCCCACTTCATCCCACTTTCCACCACAATGCGACACTCTAGGTCCACGGGAATTACCAAGTCAAGCTCGGCGAAACCGGCCAATGTAAAAGAAAGTCTTTGCAAATCAGTTTGTTAGCTGCGTCACACTGGGGGTGGGCAAGGCGGGGNAAGAGGAGTTGTCAACGTAATCAGGGCGCTGCGGGGNGCAGCTAAGGAATCACTTTAAGNGTTAGACTATTTTGGAATAAAGGANGGNNNAATAAATGAGNNGAGANGCCATATTCAGGGTGAGTGCTGACTCTCGCCGCAGCCCACTGATGGCGGTGGGGGCTGCTCAAGAGGCGCTGTGGAAGCCTTGTGGGAGCGGGCCCNGCCCGCGAAAGGCAAGCAAAGCTTGCCGGCAGGATGCCAGAGAGGCCTTGGTNCGCGCATTATGGAGNTCTCTGGNATCCTGCCGGGTGGCAGAGCCACCCTTTCGCGGGCNNGGCCCGCTCNCACANGCCCGCTCNCACAGGGAGCGGACTGTCGCTTCGAATNAGGTGGATCGGTCGATAAGCCGGGTTCTGTCGTGGACAGCCATTCATCTGGGACCCGCGTCGCCACGGGCCTCAAGCGACCTACCCGGACCCGGCGCGGGCCACGCCCATGGGTCCCTATTTGGTCTTGCTCCGGGTGGGGTTTACCCTGCCACCGCTGTTGCCAGCGGCGCGGTGCGCTCTTACCGCACCTTTTCACCCTTACCCGGTGGCTCGAAAGCCGCCGGGCGGTACCTTTTCTGCGGCACTTTCCGTANCCGCGCCGTCACCAGCGCGNCCCCCAGGCGTTACCTGGCACCCTGCCCTATGGAGCCCGGACTTTCCTCCAGCGGCTTGCACCGCCAGCGGCTGCCTGACCGACCCGGGGCGGATTCTAGCGNANNCNGNTAANAGTGAACAGTTAATAGTGAAGAGTTCGCGGGTGGGGCCGGGGTGTCGTGGAGGCCGTGCCCGCGCTCATTGCGTGAGCGCAANCCTTCGATGCTAATACGCAACTNNCGNNGNGCGCACTGTTTTCGCTATTAACTATTCACTGTTAACTATTAACTCCTTCNAGGTAGTTGTAGAGCTCCTGCCGCTTCANCCCCGTGTGGGCGGCGAGNACCCGCGCCGCNCGAGANANCGGCAGTTCCGCCAGCAGGGCCTTGGCGAGGGCGCGGTCNNGNTCGCTGAGCTGTTCGCCGCGGGCGGCGGGGGACAGCACCAGCACCAGNTCGCCGCGGCGCTGNTCCTTGTCGCCGCGCACCCACTCNAGCAGCTCGGNCACCGGGCCNCGNCGCACGGTCTCGAAGCGTTTGGTNAGTTCCCGGCAGAGGGTCAGNTCNCGGTCGGCGTCGACCAGGCCGGCCAGNCTTTCCAGNAGCGACACCACNCGGTGNGGGGCCTCGAANATCACGCTGGTGACNTCCAGGCCNGCCAGNCGGCGCAGGGCGTTTTCGCGGGCGGCNCCCTTGGACGGNACNAANCCNTCGAACAGNAAGCGNTCGCTGGGNTGGCCGGANACCGCCAGNGCCGCCAGCAGCGCGGACGCGCCGGGNACCGGCACCACNGCCACGCCGGCGTCCTGGCANGCGCGNACCANCCGGTANCCCGGGTCGCTGACCAGNGGCGTGCCGGCGTCGCTGATCAGCGCGCCGCTTTCGCCGTCGCGCAGGCGCGCCACCAGTTCCGGGCTGCGCTCNGCNTCNTTGTGGTCGTGGCANCTGATCAGGCGGGCCTTGATGCCCAGNTGGTTGAGCAGCGTCTGGCTGTGCCGGGTNTCCTCGGCGGCCACCCAGTCCACCTGGCCGAGCACCTCNAGGGCGCGNCGGGACAGGTCGTCCAGGTTNCCGATCGGNGTGCTGACCACNTANAAAGAGCCGCTCATGGGNGGCGTTTTCCTGNTTGGGTGTAAAGAGTTGTGTNNTGCCNCCGNTCCGTTCCGCAATCGTGGACCGTCGGGGGTGATTCGCGACTTGCAAAACGCCTACAATAGCNGCTTCTTTCCCGAAGTAGCAAAGGGGTTACCCTAGAGCCATGGAATTACGACAGGCCCNCCTGGCCGCAATGGCCCTCGTTCTGGTCCTTGCCGGCTGTTCNCAANTACCNAGCCCGAACGGCTCNACCGCCANGGAACCGGCACCCCTTCGCGANGCGCCGCAACAGGTCGNTNACGCCNGCGNCCAGCTGGCCGANCTGGCGGAACCGGTGCGCACCGACACCGCCCTNGCCTGGGCNCGNTCTTATCTGGTCAANGAGCGCGCCGACGACGCCGGCGAANTGCTNGACCAGGTGGGCGACGGCGCCCTGTCCCGGGATCANCGCTTCCGCTGGCTGCANTTGCGCGCCCAGTCCTGGATGGCCGAGCAGCAGCCGGACCGGGCGGTGGCGTTGCTGGACGACTACCGNNGCGANATCGACGGCTTCGANGCCCAGCGCCGCGCCAAGCTGAACCTGNTGCGCGCCGACGCCCAGGCNCTCAACGGCGANNTGATGAAAAGCCTGCGCCAGCGCGTGGCGGTGGACCCGNTGCTCNATGACGACGACCNGGAATACAACCGCNAGCTGACCTGGGAAGCGCTGATGCGCTTGCCGCTGGANACCCTGGAAGCCCGCGCCGAGGACACCTCCGGCGAGCTGCGCGGCTGGCTGGAGCTGGCGCTGNTGTACCGCGACCCGCAGGCCAACATCGACAGCCAGGTGCAGCGCCTGTCGCGCTGGCGCGAGNNCTGGCCNGACCANCCGGCCGCCCGCCAGNTGCCGGAAACGGTGCGGGCCCTGCAGCGCGCCGCCCGCGAGCGCCCCCAGCGGGTCGCCGTGCTGCTGCCGGAGAGCGGCCCGCTGGCGCCCGCCGCGGAGGCGATCCGCGACGGCATGATGACCGGCTACTACAGCGCCGAGGAAGCGGGCAACCCGACCCCGGACCTGCGTTTCTACGACGTCAGCGACGCGGACGTGCGCTCGGTGTTCCAGCGTGCCGTGGAGGACGGCGCGCAGTTCGTGGTCGGGCCGCTGGCCAAGGACAACGTGGCCGAGCTGGCCCGCGCGGGCACGCCGCCGGTGACCGTGCTGGCGCTGAACTATCTGGATCAGGACAGTGAGAGCGCGCCGATCTTCCAATTCGGCCTGGCGCCGGAGGACGAAGCCCGGCAGATCGCCCGCCAGAACCTGGAGGCCGGCGACCGACTGGCCGGCGTGCTGTATCCGCGCAGCGCCTGGGGCCAGCGCGTGGCCGACGCGTTCGTGGCCGCCTGGCGGGACGGCGGCGGCCGGGTCGTGGTGGAGAGCTCGTTCACCGAGGACACCATCGGTGAAACCGTGGAGAGCCTGCTGGACACGGCCCGGGCCGAAAAGGACCTGCGCCGCGACACCTCGTTCTCGGATCTGGACTCGGAGCGGCCGGAGGAGTGGCCGCAAAGCCTGGACTTCCTGTTCCTGGTGGCCGATCCCAACGAGGGCCGGCAGATCAAACCGGCGCTGAACTTCCACTACGCCCGGGACCTGCCGGTGTTCGCCACCTCCTATATTTACGACGGCACCCTGGCGCCCCGCCGCGACCAGGACCTGGACGGCGTCTATTTCCTGGATATGCCGTGGATTCTTTACGAGGGCACCAAGCTCCACCGCATGGCCGAGGAGACCTGGCCGGAGGGCCACGGACGCTATGCCCGGCTGTTCGCCATGGGCGTGGACGCCTACCGGCTGCAGGCGCGCCTCTACCTGCTGCGCAACCTCCAGGACAGCACCCTGCCCGGCGTCACCGGCACTCTGCGACTGAACGGCGCGCGGCTGGTGCGCGAGTCGGACTGGGCGGTGTTTCGTAACGGTGAGGCGATACCGGTGCCCCGCGTCAGTGAGGGGCGGGTGGACAGCACACAGTATTAGGATCGGGTGGCTGTAAGCCACCCTTTCGCGGGCTGGGCCCGCTCCCACAATAAGAGGAAAGGAGGCCTCTATGTACTGGCGCAAGGAACGCGGCCAGCGGGCNGAGCACCGGGCNCGACGCTGGNTGGAACAGCGCGGCCTGGTGCCGGTGATCGCCAATTATCAATGCCGCCTGGGCGAGGTGGACCTGATCATGGACGACGGCGANACGCTGGTGTTCGTGGAGGTCCGCTGGCGNGCCTACAACCGCTACGGCGGCGCCCTCGCCTCGGTGGACGGGCGCAAGCANCGCCGNCTGATTNTNGCGGCGCGGCACTANCTGGGCCGCNACCCTTATCAGGCACAACGGCCCTGCCGCTTCGACGTGCTGGGCCTGGAACCGGATGANGACGGCGAAGTCCGTTATCATTGGGTGCAAAACGCATTTTACGGAGACCAGTAATGAGTGTGGACCGCATCAGACAGTTGTTCGCCGAGAGCATGGAAACCAAGGCCAAGGCCGGCGAAGTGCTGCCCGAGGTGATCGCCGCNGCCGGCCAGGTGATGGTGGAATGCCTGCTCAACGGCGGCAAGATTCTCAGTTGCGGCAATGGCGGCTCCGCCGGTGACGCGCAGCATTTCTCTTCCGAGCTGCTCAACCGNTTCGAGATGGAACGCCCGGCCCTGCCGGCGGTGGCGCTGACCACNGATTCNTCCACGCTCACCTCGATCGCCAACGANTACAGCTACAACGAAATCTTTTCCAAGCAGGTGCGCGCCNTGGGCAACCCCGGCGATGTGCTGCTGGCGATTTCCACCAGCGGCAATTCCGCCAACGTGATCCAGGCGATCCAGGCCGCCCACGACCGGGAAATGAAAGTGGTGGCAATGACCGGCAAGGAAGGCGGCGAAATGGTCAACCTTTACGGCCCTGGCGACATCGAAGTACGGGTTCCGGCCACTTCCACCGCGCGCATCCAGGAAGTACATCTACTGGTGATCCACGCGCTTTGCGACTTTATCGATCAACAGCTTTTCGGAGGCTCTTGATGCGTCACCCTGCCCTGCCGGCGTTGCTTGTGATGCTGTTCACCCTGTCCGGCTGCGCCGCCCTGACCAAGAACATGGCCCAGGAGCCGGTCGACCGGGACCACGGCTCGCGCACCTTCGGCGCGTTCGTGGAAGACGGCAACATCGAGCGCAAGATCAAGGTGAATCTGGCCCGCGCCAGCGAGGCCCTGGACCAGAGCCACATCGTGGTGGTGAGCTTTAACGGCAATGTGCTGCTGGCCGGGGAAGTGGCCAGCGACGAGCTGCGCGTGCAGGCGGAAAACATCGCCGCACGGGTGCGCCATGTGCGCCACGTGCACAATGAACTGAAGCTGTCCGGTGACAGCGGGGTGTTATCCCGGGTCAACGACGGCTGGCTGACCACCAAGCTGAAAACCCGCCTGTTCGTGGACGGCGATGCGCCGGGCATGCGCACCAAGGTGGTGACGGTAAGCGGTATTGTCTATCTGATGGGGCTGCTCACCCGCGACGAGGCCGACGCCGTGGTGGCGCAGGCCCGTGAGGTCGGGGGTGTGCAGAAGATCGTTAAGATTATTGAGTATATTGATTAATCACTTCACGACTTTCAGGTGACTGCCCTTGGAGGGTTTGTCGTCGTCGCTGGGGTCCGTCGGGGTAGGCTCCGGGGGCGGGTCCTCGGGCTCGAAGGCCATGCCTTGGCCGTTTTCGCGGGCGAACACGGCCATCACCGCTTCCACCGGCACGCGCACCGTGCGCGGCACCCCGCCGAAGCGGGCGGAAAAGCTGATTTCCTGATTGCTGGCTTCGAAATTGGTCACCGCCCGCGGGGCGATGTTGAGTACGATCTGGCCGTCCTGCACGAATTCCTGGGGCACTTCCGCCCCGGGAAAATGGGCGTCCACCGCCAGATGGGTGGTCAGGCCGTTATCGCAGATCCATTCGTGCATCGCCCGTATCAGATACGGGCGATTGGGGGTCATGTCATCATTCATGGCTTACAGCTGGCGCAGTTCGCGCTCTGCTTCGGAAAGGCTGGCCTGGAAGGCGTCGCGGTCGAACAGACGCTCGGCGTAGTCCAGCAGCGGCTTGGCCTGCTTGGGCGGCAGTTCAATGCCCAGGGCCGGCAACCGCCACAGGATCGGACCCACCACGCAGTCCACCAGGGTGAATTCTTCGCTCATGAAGAACGGCAACTCGCTGAAGATCGGCGCGGTGGCGATCATCGCTTCGCGCAGTTCCTTGCGGCGCTTGGTCAGTGACGCTTCCTTCTCGGTACCCGCCAGCAGGGCGTCCACATGGGCGCACCAGTCGCGCTCGACGCGGTGAATCAGCAGGCGGCTCTGCGCCCGGGCCACCGGGTACACCGGCAGCAACGGCGGATGCGGGAAGCGCTCGTCCAGGTATTCCATGATCACCGTGGACTGATACAGAGTCAGTTCCCGGTCCACCAGGGTGGGCACTTCGTTGTAAGGGTTCAGTGAGGCCAGATCTTCCGGCTTGTCACCATTGTCCACATCGACGATATCCACGGTGACGCCNTTCTCCGCCAGAACGATCCGCACGCGATGGCAGTAATGATCGTTCGGCGAGGAAAAGAAAGTCATTGAGGAACGTTTTGTCACCACACCCATGGTTGAATCATCTCCACGCTACGTCTCTATATAACACAAACAGGGTAGCCGCTCGCGCGGGTACCCTGTTGCTCGCTGAAAAGCGTTCCGNGCGGTAATTNCCGCTTAGTGAACGTCTTTCCAGTACTCTTTCTTCAGCAGGTATGCCGGAATCAGCAAAATACCCAGGAACACCAGCACGTATACGCCGATGCGCTCGCGGGTGGGAGCCATCGGCTCGGCCGCGTAGGTCATGAAGTTGGCGATGTCGCCCATATTGGACTTGAACTCTTCCTCGCTCAACTCCTGCTGCATTCCGGCCATCACGTGGGGCATGCCCACGTTGGGGAACACATGGTTGTTGTAACCATAGGGACGGGAATCGTCCTCATAGAAGTTGATCAGGTAAGAATACACCCAATCGGCGGAGCGGTGGCGGGCGGCCAGCGTCAGGTCCGGCGGGGTAACGCCGAACCACTGCTTGCCGTCTTCCTCGGCCATGCCGTTTTCCATCGGGTCACCGATCTTGTCGCTGGTGAAGTTCAGGTTCTCCAGCACCAGGTCATCGGGGATGCCCAGATCTTCCGCCATGCGCCCGTAGCGCAGGTACTCCATGCTGTGGCAGCCCATGCAGTAGTTGACGAACAACTTGGCACCGTTCTGCAGGCTTACCTTGTCCTGCAGGTTCACCGGTGCGTCCACCACGTATTCATTGTTGCCGCCGCCGGCGGCGAACGACATCACCGGCAGGCAGCTGAAAAGCATTACCGCGACTAGCTTTCTCATCAGTGACCCCCCGTTACGCGTTCAGGAACCGGCTTGGCTTTCTCGAATCGGTGCGCCAGCGGCAGCCCGATAAAGAAGAAGGCGAAGTAGTACACCGTGCCGATCTGCGCCAGGGTCTTGGCCAGGCCCGAAGCGGGCTGGGTGCCGAGATAACCGAGCATCACGAAGTCGGCGGCGAACACGAGCAGCAGGAGCTTGCTGAGCCAGCCTTTGTAGCGAATCGACTTGACCGGGTGACGGTCCAGCCAGGGCAGCAGGAACAGCACCACGATACCACCGCCCATGGCGATCAGGCCCCAGGCCTTGGACGACATGCCGAACCAGTCGATGGTGGTGGCCCGCAGCATGGCGTAGTAAGGACCGTAGTACCACACCGGTGCGATGTGATCCGGGGTCTTGAGCGGATCCGCCGGCACGAAGTTGGGCTTCTCGATCAGATAGCCGCCGCCGGTGGGGAAGAAGAACACCACCACGGCGAAGATGATCAGGAAGATGATCACGCCCGGCAGGTCTTTCACGGTGTAGTAGGGGTGGAACGGGATGCCGTCACGCGGAATGCCGTTCTCGTCCTTGTTCTGCTTGATTTCCACGCCGTCCGGGTTGTTGGAACCCACTTCGTGGAGCGCAAGAATGTGCAGGAACACCAGCGCCACCAGCACCAGCGGAATCGCCACCACGTGCAGGGCGAAGAACTTGTTCACCGTGGCGGTGGAGAGCAGGTAGTCGCCGCGCACCCAGGTGGTGAGGGCGTCACCGATCTCCTTGGCGTCCTTCGCGTCGATGAACGGCAGGATGTCGAACGGAATCGCGCCGGCCAGGGAGATGATCACCTGGGCGCCCCAGTAGGACATGTTGCCCCAGGGCAGCACGTAACCGAGGAAGCCTTCCGCCATCAGGGCCACGTAGATCAGCATGCCGAAGATCCACACCAGCTCGCGGGGCGGCTTGTAGGAGCCGTACAGCAGGCCGCGGAACATATGCAGGTAGACCACGGCGAAGAACGCGGACGCGCCCACCGCGTGCATGTAGCGGATCAGCCAGCCCCACTGCACGTCGCGCATGATGAACTCGACGGACTCGAAGCCCTGGCTGGGGGAGTAGAACATGGTCAGCCAGATGCCGGTGAGCAGCTGGTTGACCAGCACCACCATGGACAGCACGCCAAAGTAGTACCAGAAATTGAAGTTCTTCGGAGCGTAGTACTCCGACATGTGCTTCTTGTAAGCGTTGACGACGGGGAGACGCGCATCCACCCAGTCGATCAGACCGTTCACCATTCTCATCATGCCTTGGTCTCCCCTTCTTCAGAGCCGACGATAACCACGGACTCGCTCAGGTAGGAATGGGGCGGCACCACCATGTTGGTCGGCGCCGGCACGCCCTGGTAGACGCGGCCCGCCAGGTCGAACTTGGAACCGTGGCAAGGGCAGAAGAAGCCACCTTCTTTCAGTTCGACGGTGGGTTCTTCTTCGTACAAGGGAGAACACCCCAGATGCGTGCAGATGCCGATCAGAATCAGATATTCTTTTTTGATCGAACGCCACAGGCTGGACGCGTAGGCGGGCTGCTGATCTTGTTCGGATTGCGGGTCCTTGAGCTGGTCGTTCAGCGTGTCGAGCGCCGCGACCGTCTCTTCGGAACGGCGGATCACCCACACGGGCTGGCCTCGCCATTCCTGAACCACGCGCTGGCCCATCTCCAGCTTGCTGATATCCACCTGGACCGGAGCCCCCGCGTTTTCAGCTTTGGCGCTGGGCTGCCAGGATTTAACAAAAGGAACCGCCGCGCCTAGTGCACCCGCGGCGCCGACTGCTGAGGTCAGGCCGATCAAAAAGGTGCGGCGGCTGGTGTTTACGCCGTCATTGCTCATTGAGAAGTTCTCCCCTTAAATCCCACGCTCGGGGGGTGATCCGAGACTCGAGGTCGGTCCTCGTGCTCCGGGCGGAGTAAGGCGGCGCAAATGTTAATGAAAAAGCCCACATCTGACAACCGGTTATTCCCCACGGGCAAACCGCTAAACCCCTGATTTGCACACAAAAAAAGCCCAGCAAAGCCGGGCTTTTTTCGGGCGTAAAACGGCTCTGAACGGCCGTCTTAGCGCTTGGAGAACTGCGGACGCTTACGCGCCTTGTGCAGACCCACTTTCTTACGCTCCACGGCGCGGGCGTCACGGGTAACGTACCCGGCGCGGCGCAGGGAACCGCGCAGCTCGCCGTCGTATTCCATCAGCGCACGGGTGATACCGTGACGAATGGCACCGGCCTGGCCGTTGTTGCCACCACCGCTGACGGTCACGTAGACGTCGAACCGGTCCAGGGCATCGGCCAGCTCGAGCGGCTGACGCACCACCATGCGGTTGGTGTCGCGACCGAAATAAACGTCAAGCGGACGACCATTCACGGTGATGTTACCGCTGCCCGGGCGAAGAAAAACACGTGCGGCGGCCGTTTTGCGGCGACCTGTTCCGTAGTCGGCGTTTGCAGTTGCCATCGACTGACCTCTTAAATTTCCAGCTGCTGCGGCTGCTGAGCAGTGTGCGGATGCTCGGTGCCGGCGTAGACTTTGAGTTTGCGCAACATGTCGCGGCCCAGAGGGTTACGCGGCATCATGCCTTTAACGGCTTTCTCGATCACCAACTGAGGCTTGGCGTTGATCAGCGTCTCGAAGTTGGCTTCCTTGATGCCGCCCGGGTATCCGGTATGGCGGTAGTACATCTTATCGGTGGCTTTTTTGCCAGTGACCGCCACCTTTTCCGCGTTGATCACGACGATGTAATCGCCGGTATCCACGTGCGGGGTGTATTCCGGTTTATGCTTGCCACGCAGCCGGGTGGCGACTTCTGAGGCCAGCCGGCCCAGCGTTTTGCCGGAGGCGTCTACCACATACCAGTCGCGCTTTACGCTTTCCGGTTTGGCGCTGTAGGTCTTCATGGGAGTCTTCCCTAAAAATTGTGCCCTGAATTCATAACGTTACGGGTAATACCAACCCTCCGGCGAGAGCCCGCCGGGCAAGAGGGTGCGAATTGTACTGAACGCCCCCGGCAAAGACAAGCGGAAAGACAGCCGTAAGTTGAAGGCGTCAGACCGTGTCCAGGAAGGCGCCGGCGCATACCACGATTCAGGATACAGGATGCAGGATGCAGCGCGGATGGGCCTCTCCAGACGCGGGGAGACATTCGCTCCGCGCCGGTACGCGCGGCCCACTCCCGAGCGCCCCTGAATCCTGTATCCTGCATCGGGCGGCAAAGCCGCCCTCCGCCGCTTGCCGGCGCGTTTGAATCGAAGGAGAGAACAATGGAATACCGTCCGCTGGGCCGCACCGACCTGAAGGTGAGCAGCATCTGTCTGGGCACCATGACCTGGGGCAACCAGAACAGCGCCGAGGAAGGCTTCGCGCAGATGGATCTGGCCCTGGACCGGGGCGTCAATTTTTTTGATACCGCCGAGATGTACGCGGTGCCGGCCAGCGCCGAGACCTCCGGGCGCACCGAGGAGATCATCGGCCAATGGTTCGCCAAAACCGGCAACCGCGACAAAGTAGTACTGGCCACCAAGGCCGCCGGCCCCGGCGACTACGTGAAACACATCCGCGGCGGGCCGCGTCTGAATCAGGACCACCTGGAGCGGGCCGTGGAAACCAGCCTCAAGCGGCTGCAAACCGACGTCATCGACGTCTACCAGCTGCACTGGCCGGAGCGCACCACCAACTACTTTGGCCGTCTGGGCTACAAACACCGCGAGGACCGGGACGCGGTGCCCATTGCCGAGACCGTGGCCGCCCTGAAAAAGCTGGTGGACAGCGGCAAGATCCGTCATTGGGGCCTGTCCAACGAAACCGCCTGGGGCACCCTGACCTTTATCCGCGAAGCGGAGAAGATCGGCCTGGCGCCGCCGGTGTCGATCCAGAACCCCTACTCCCTGCTCAACCGCAGCTTCGAAGTGGGCCTGGCGGAGGTGGCGCACCGGGAAAACGTGGGCCTGCTGGCCTATTCACCGCTGGCGTTCGGCATGCTCACCGGCAAATACCGTGACGGCCAGTGGCCGGCCAACGCCCGCCTGACCCTGTTCAAGCATTTCGCCCGCTACACCAACGAGCAGGCCACCGACGCCACCGAGGCCTACTGCCGCCTGGCCGAGGCACGCGGCGTCAGCCCCACGCACCTGGCGCTTCAATTCGTCACCACGCGCCCGTTCGTGACCAGCAACATCATCGGCGCCACCAACCTCAACCAACTGCGCGAGAACCTGGACAGCGTCGACATGGCCTGGGACAAGGACCTGGAAAAAGAGCTGGAAGCGATCCACACCCGCTTCCCCTATCCGGCGCCCTGACTGGTAGGCGCGGGCTTGTGCGAGCGGGCCCGCTCCTGCAAACCCCGCTCTTGACCGGGCGGCTGGATTGGGCGAATGTGTACACTGTGTACTTTGAGGGAGCGCCCCCCACCATGCCCAGCCCGCAGCCCAGTGCCATCCGCGTCGGCCGACGCTACCGCGCCAACCGCCTGGACGGCCCCTATGACGTCCTGGTGATCGGCTCCGGCATCGGCGGCCTGTGCGCCGCCGCCTGCCTGAGCAAGCTGGGCAACAAAGTGGCCGTGTTCGAGCAGCATTACACCGCCGGCGGCTTCACCCACAGCTATGAGCGCAACGGCTACGAATGGGACGTGGGGGTGCACTACATTGGCGATATGGGCGCCCGCCATACCCTCAGCCGCCGCCTGTTCGACCACATCACCGACGGCAAGCTGCAGTGGGCGCCCATGGACGCCTGCTACGACCGCATTTTCCTCGGCGACCGCCACTATGACCTGGTGGCCGGCCCGGACGCCTTCCGCGCCGAGCTCAAAAAGGCGTTCCCCGACCAGCATGGCGCCATCGACGCCTATATGAAGGCGCTGGACAACGCCGCCGGCGCCATCAAACCGTTCACCGCCAGCAAGCTGCTGCCCGCGCCGCTGAGCGGCGTTGCCCGGAAGGTCCTGAACCGGGGCGCCCTGGGCCGCTATAACCGGCCCACCCGCCAGGTGCTGGCCGAGCTCACCGACGACCCGGAGCTGATCGCCGTACTCACCGGGCAGTGGGGCGACAACGGCCTGCCGCCGGCCCGCTCCAGCTTTTTGATTCACGCGCTGATCGCCCGCCACTATCTGTACGGCGGCTACTACCCGGTGGGTGGCGCCTCGGAAATCGCCCGCAACGTGATTCCGGTGATCCAGCAAAGCGGCGGCGAGGTCTTCACCTACGCCGACGTCACCAACATCCTGATCGAGAACGGCCGCGCCGTCGGCGTACGTCTGGCCGACGGCCATGAAGAGCGGGCGCCGACAGTGATCAGCGACGCCGGCGTGTTCAACACCTTCACCAAACTGCTGCCGGACACCACCCCGCAGCACGCGGCCTACCGGAAACAGCTCGGACAGGTGCGGCGCTCCATGGCCAGCGCCTGCCTGTACATCGGCCTCGACGACACCGCCGAGAAACTGGGGCTGCCGAAAACCAACTACTGGATCTACCCGGACAACGACTACGAAGGCCAGCTGGACCGTGCCCTGGCCGACCCGGACCACCACGACATTCCGCTCACCTACATTTCCTTTCCCAGCGCCAAGGACCCGGACTTCACCCGCCGCTACCCGGGCCGCGCCACCATTGAGATCGTCGCCGCCGCGCCGTTCGAGTGGTACCAGCGCTGGGCCGACGCCCCCTGGGGCAAACGCGGCGATGACTACGAAGCGAAAAAAGAAGCCTTTTCCCAGCGGCTGCTGGAAAAGCTGTTCGAGAAGCACCCCCACCTGCGCGACCACCTGGACTACTACGAGCTGTCCACGCCACTCTCCACCGCCCACTTCTGCCGCTACCCGGAGGGCGAAATCTACGGCCTGGACCACGATCCGGAACGCTTCGAACAGGACTGGTTGCGCCCTAAAACCAAGGTGCCCGGGCTCTATCTCACCGGGCAGGACATTCTCACCTGCGGGGTGGGCGGCGCCCTGGTCGGCGGCCTGATGACCACCCTGGCGGTCAGCGGCCGGCGCGGCCTGCCGCTGGCCAAACGCATGTTCGTGTAAGGCGAGCGGCCCGATGCGCTTCTGGCTGATGTGCGTGTTGCTCGCCCCGCTGCTGATCGTTCAGACGCGGCGCGCCCGCCGGGACACCCCGCGCCTGCCGGAGGCCGGCGGCGCCGACCGGGGCCGCGAAGGCAGCGGCGACGGGCCGCCGCTACGGCTGCTGGTGGTGGGCGAATCCACCGCCGCCGGCGTCGGCGTGGCCGAGCACCGCCAGGGCCTGGGCGCCCATCTGGCGCGGGCCCTCGCCCGGCGTCACCAACAAAGGGTCGACTGGCAGGTGATCGGTGTGAACGGCATCCGCGCCCTGGGCCTCAACCGGCATCTGACCGACCGGCCGCCGGTGGATGCGGATCTGGCCGTCATCAGCCTGGGCGTCAACGACACCACCGGCGTCACCCGCCCGAGCCGCTACCGCCAGCACCTTACCGACCTGATCGGCACGCTGAGACGGCACCGGCCCGACCTGCCGGTCTACCTCCTCGCGGTGCCGCCCATGCAGCACTTCACCGCCCTGCCCCGGCCGCTGCGCGACCTGCTGGGCCAGCGGGCGGCGCAGCTGGATCGCACCCAGCAAACCCTGGCCGCTCAGCTCCATGGCGTGCACCACCTGGCCTACCCGGCGATCGCCGACCCCGCCTGCCTGGCCGAAGACGGCTATCACCCTTCGGAAAAGGGGTACGCCTACATCGCCGACCAGGTCGCCGGGCAGCTACGCCCGGCGACAGCCGGCGGCGCTGGAACCAGGGTCACGACACCGCGGTAACCGGCACACGCCGGCGCACTTTCACCACCGGCTTGCGCTCGGCCTCTTCCCGGTCGCCGCCGGAAGACGCCTCGCCGAAGGCGCACACCACGCTCGCCGACTCCGCGTCCAGCACACCCTGCGGCACACCGTCCTGGTTGTCCGGGTGCGCGCACCAGATTCCCGGTCCGTAGGGCGTGCGTCTCGCCCTGGCGTCGCCGTACCGGCAGCCACTGCAACATTTCAGTTTCATCCCTGGGCTCCCTTCCTTGTCCCTGTGATTCTTGCGTCCCCCAGAGCCTCTCAGAGCCGCACCCGCGCCGTAAAGCGGATGTGAAAAACGCGCAATAAAAAAGGCGAACCCGGAGGTTCGCCTTTTCATCTCGTCCGGCCGCCGAAGCGTACCGGATCGCCTGCAACGGAGCGGCTTAGAACTGGTAGTTCAACTGCGCACCGATGACGTTGGCGTCCAGCTCGTAGGTGCCGTCGAGAACGGCGCCACGGCTGTCTTTATAGATATCGGCATCGTCCACGAAGATGTGGGCGTAGGCGACATCAATGCTCAGGTTATCAGCGGGCTTGAAGCCGGCGCCGATGGTGGCCCAGACGCGATCGGAGTCCGGCGAGATGGCGGAGCGGTTGTCGCTGCTCTGAGTGGACTCTTCCTTGGCCAGGCCGAAGCGCAGCACGGTGTCGTTCTGCAGGGTGTGGCGCACGCCCGCGGAGTAGCGGGTGGTGTCTTCCCAGTTGAACTCTTCGATGGCCGGGTTGGGCAGGCTGGCGGCACCGCCCAGTGCGGTCTGGGTGCCGTCGTGCTCGATCACCAGGCGATCCAGGCTGCTCCAGTCGGTGCGTTCCACGCCCAGCAGCAGCTGGGTACGGTCGGTCAGATCACCGGCGTAGGAGAGCTGCAGCACGGCGGGCAGGTCCAGGCTGGTTTTACCGGAGTACTGACCGGCCAGCGCGGCGGTGGCACCCGGAATCGCGGCGGGCGGCACACCGGCGCCGGCAAGGCTCGCGGCAACGCCGGCGGGCTTGAAGGTGATGTCGCCGTCGATGTCGTAGCTGATCTCGGAGCGGTAGGCCACGCCGAAGTGGTTGTAGTCGTCCGGGCTGTAGGTCAGGCCGACGTTCCAGCCGAAGGCGTCGTCGTCACCTTCCAGGCGGGTGGCGGCGTTTTCAATATCCGCGTCGATCTGCTGATAGTTGACGCCGGCGCCGAGGCGCAGGTTGTCGGTGATCTGGATGCCCACCGCCGGATTGATGTTGATGGTCTGAACATCGGAGGTCTGAGCGTACGGGTCGCCGGTGGTGGGAAAGAAGGCCGAGCTGGGCCCACCGTTAGCGTTACCCCAGTTGTCTTCGTATTCGATCTTGGTGCCGAAGGGGGCGTTGATGCCCAGGCCGAAGGTCACGCGGTCGTTGAACGGCAGGGCCAGGAAGGCGCTGCCCACGAACGGCTCCACGTCCTCGAAATCACCGGGGCCGGAGGCGCCGTTGGCTTCGAAGGTGGTGTCGATCCATACCTGGTGGGTGGCGATGGACACCTCGGCGGTGTTCAGGCCGGCCAGGGTGGCGGGGGTGTACCATTGGTTGGTGGCGTCCTCGCTGAGTACCGCGGAGCCGGCATAGGCGGTGCCCATGGCGGATACGGACTGATAAGACACGCCAAAACCGGAAGCGGCGGCGGTACCGGATGCCAGTGACAGCACGGAACCGGCGATCAATGCGCCTCTTATTTTCATAATGTTCTCCATCAAATCGAGCCTAAAACGGCGCCCGTCCCGTCATTCCGCTGGCACGGCACGCCATAAAATTACCAGGTTTTACGCCGGTGGCGTAAGAATAAACTCGCACTTGGATAGGGAGAAGGCGGGGAATGTAAAACTGGCGGTTTTTGACGAAATAAAAGCGACCGGCCGGTCGCTTTTTAAGAGCGGCGCGGTCGCCACGGCCCCGGGCGGGACCGCGGCGGCCCGTTATCAACCGGCCAGGAGGGCGCGGGCGATGATGGTCTTCATGATTTCATTGGTGCCGCCGTAAATACGCTGTACCCGGGCGTCGGCGTACATACGGGCGATCGGGTATTCCCACATGTAGCCGTAGCCGCCGTGCAGCTGCAGGCACTCGTCGATGATTTCGCACTGCAGGTCGGTGACCCAGTACTTGGCGCCGGCGGCGGTGGGGATGTCCAGTTCCTTCTTGAGATGCAGCTCCAGGCAGCGGTCCACGTAGGCGCGGGCCACGTCGAGTTTGGTGCGCAGCTCGGCGAGCTTGAACTGGGTGTTCTGGAAGTCGGCGATGCGCTGGCCGAACGCCTTGCGTTCCTTCACGTAGTCCAGGGTGTGCTGGAACGCGCTTTCCGCCATGGCCAGGCCGTTGATGGCGATGCCGAGGCGTTCCTGGGGCAGCTCCTGCATCAGGTAGATGAAGCCCATGCCTTCCTGGCCGATCAGGTTCTCGGCGGGGACTTTCACGTCCTGGAAGAACAGCTCCGAAGTGTCCTGGGCTTTCATGCCCACTTTCTTCAGGTTCTTGCCTTTCTGGAAGCCTTCCATGCCCTCTTCGACGATCAGCAGGCTGGTGCCCTTGGCGCCTTTGCTGGGGTCGGTCTTGGCCACCACGATCACGATGTCGGCGTTCTGGCCGTTGGTGATGAAGGTCTTGGAGCCGTTGAGGATGTAGTGATCACCGTCCTTCACGGCGTTGGTCTTAACGCCCTGCAGGTCGGAGCCGGCGCCCGGTTCGCTCATGGCGATGGCGCCGATCAGCTCGCCGCTGACCATCTTCGGCAGCAGGCGCTGTTTCATTTCCTCGGAGCCGTAGTGCTCGATGTAGGGCGCCACGATTTCGGTGTGCAGGCCCCAGCCGATGCCGGTCAGGCCGGCCCGGGAGATCTCCTCGCTGACCACCACGCTGTAGAGGAAGTCGGCGCCGATGCCGCCGTACTCTTCGCTCACCATCGGGCACAGGAAGCCCTGCTCGCCGGCCTTGCGCCAGAGCGCCTTGGGCACCTGGCCGGTTTGTTCCCACTCTTCGTGGTGGGGCACGGCTTCGTTTTCCAGGAACTTGCGGACGGTGTCGCGGAACGTCTCGTGGTCGGAACTGAACAGGGTACGGGGGATCATTGTGCTCTCCGGTTGACTCGAACTGGAGACAGAGTGTCTAGCCCCCGGGAACCGGGGGCAATGACCAAAACGCTCAGGCCAGGTGCTCTCGCGCTAGGTACTCCTGCGACTGCATCTCCAGCAGGCGCGAACGGGTACGTTCGAACTCGAACTCCAGACGGCCGCCGGCATAGAGATCCTCGATCGGAGTCTCCGCGGCCACCACCAGCTTCACGCCCCGGTCATAGAACTCATCCACCAGATTGATAAAGCGGCGCGCGCGATCATCACTGCCGGCGCCCATGCGCTCCACCCCGGAGATCAGCACGGTGTGAAACTCCCGGGCGATTTCGATGTAGTCGTTCTGGCTGCGCGGGCCGTCGCAGAGCGCCCGGAATTCGAACCAGACCACATCGTCGGTGGACTTCACCGTGGCGATCTTGCGCCCTTCCACCAGAATGTTGCCCTGGTCGCGGTGGCGGCCGTGCTCCGGCGCGAGCGCGGCGAAACGCTCGGCCATGAAACGGTCGGCCTCGGCCCCCAGCGGGCAGTGGAACAGCTCCGCCTGCTCCAGCAGGCGCAGGCGGTGATCGTGACCGCCGTCCACGTTCATCACCCGGGTGTGGTGCTTGAGCGCTTCGATGGCGGGCAGGAAACGGGCCCGTTGCAGGCCGTCCTTGTACAGGCCGTCGGGCTCGATGTTGGAAGTGGTCACCAGGGTGACGCCCTGATCGAACAGGGTCTGCATCAGGGTGCCGAGAATCATGGCGTCGGTGATGTCGGTGACGAAGAACTCGTCGAAACAGAGCACCCGGTAGCGGGACGCGAATTCCCGGGCGATGCTGGTGAGCGGGTTTTTCTCGCCCTGGCGGTCGCGCAGCTGGCGGTGCACTTTCTGCATGAAGCGGTGAAAGTGCATGCGCCGCTTTTCCTCGAACGGCAGGCACTCGAAGAATACGTCCATCAGGTAGGTCTTGCCGCGCCCCACGCCGCCCCACATATACAGCCCCTTGTAGGGTTGGCGTTTGCTCTTGCGCAGGCGTGCCAGCAGCCCCTTGGCGGGCGAGTCCTCAAGCAGGCGGTGGTACAGATGATCGAGCGCGCGGACCGCCTCTTCCTGGGCCGGGTCGCGCACGAATTCAGGGCGGGCCAGATCGGCCTGATACTTCTCGAGAGGCGTCATGATGTCCCGGGATGATGAACGGCGGATCAATGTAGCGTTCCCGGGCACGGGTGACAAGACGGCCCGGGACGCGCCGGCTCAGGGCAGCCGCGAAGAGGCCACCTCGCGGAGGTTGACCAGCTGGCCGTGGAAGAAATGGCCGCTGTCCGGGAAACGGATCAGGTCCGGCGCCAGCGCGGTACTCTCCGCCCAGCGGAACACCTTGTCCGCGGGCACCACCTCGTCGTCCTCGCCCTGCACCACGGTTACCGGGCAGCCCACCTTCTCGATGGTTTCGAAGCCGTAGTGATGCACCGGCGGAGCGACCAGGAACAGGGCCGCCGGCGCCTCGCCGTTGGCGGCCAGCACCTCGGCGCCGCGCGCCGCCACGAAGCTGCCGAACGAGAAGCCCGCCAGCCACAGGGGGGCGTCCGGGTACTTTTTGCTGAGCCAGCGGTGCACGGCGATCAGGTCTTCCACTTCGCCGATGCCGTCGCTGTAGGCGCCCTGGCTTTCGCCGACGCCACGGAAGTTGAAGCGCAGGGCGGCGGCGCCCGCGTCCCGGGCGGCGCGGATCAAGGTGGTCACCACCTTGTTATCCATGGTGCCGCCGAATTGGGGATGAGGGTGGCAGACGATGGCGATCATGGCAGGGTTCTCCGTCTCCCCTTCGAGCACCGCTTCCAGGGTGCCTTCCGGACCCTCCAGGGCCAGCCGGTCACGACTCATGGTTTCCTCCCGATACAATTTCCGGGCCGCTTTTCTTGGCGCGGCAACTAGGACTGTGCTGCAATGTGCTGGTTGAGGAGTATGACATGGATATGCTGACAACCCACCTGCTCTCTTTCCTCGCCGGCCTGGTGGCCGGCGCCGCTGTTTTGTACTGGCTGCTGCCCGCGCGGCGCCAGGGCAGCCAACTGATCCGCGAGCGCGATGAAGCCCGCAATGCGCTTAACCACTACCGCGACCAGGTGGACCGCCATTTTCTGGAAACCGCCGATCTGGTCAACGACCTGACCCAGTCCTATCGGGCGGTGCATCAGCATCTGTCCCAGGGTGCACACGGCCTGTGCAGCGAGGCGGGCCGCCGCAAGGCGGCGGCGAAGAGCCTGGACGCGGCGTTCGAGCCGGATACGCCGGCCTCGCAACCGCTGGATTACGCGCCCAAGGCCCAGGGCACCCTGTCCGAGGACTTCGGTCTGGGCAAGAAGCAGGCCGATGGGCCGTACAGCCCGGTGGGCGGGGACGAGGACGAGCCCGCCGTGGTGGTGGCGCCGCCACGGGATTACGCGGATGTGGGCAGTGATGACGACGACAGTGATAAGCCGCGCTGATCAGAGGACATAAAAAAACCCGGCTTTGAGCCGGGTTTTTTATATGCCTGAAGAGCGCGGGGCTTAGCGGGCCGAGTGGCCTTTCAGCTCCACCTTCACTTTCTCATGCTCCTGCAGGCCCTGGTAGTAGTTGCGCAGCACTTCCAACACTTCCGGGCGGCTGAAGTTATCCGGCACGTCGCCGCCTTCGCTGAGCAGCTTGCGCAGCTTGGTGCCGCTGACCAGTACCCGGTCGTCGGCAGTGTGCGGGCAGGTGCGCATGCTGGCCATGGTCCCGCACTTGTCGCACCAGAAGGTCCAGTCGATCTTCAGCGGCTGGGTGATCAGCGCGTCGCTGGGAATCTCGTCGAAGATGTGGTGAGCGTCGAACGGGCCGTAGTAGTCGCCCACGCCGGCGTGATCCCGACCCACGATCAGGTGCGAGCAGCCGTAGTTCTGACGGAACAACGCGTGCAGCAGCGCCTCGCGGGGACCGGCATAGCGCATGTCCAGGGGGTAGCCGGACTGCACCACGGTGTTCTCCACGAAGTAGTGCTCCACCAGCGTGCTGATCGCTTCCTGGCGCACCTCCGCCGGGATGTCACCGGGCTTCAGGTTGCCCAGCAGCGAGTGCACCATCACGCCGTCGCAGATTTCGATGGCGATTTTCGCCAGGTGCTCGTGGGAGCGGTGCATCGGGTTACGGGTCTGGAAAGCGGCGACGCTTTTCCAGCCGCGCTGTTCGAACATGGCGCGGGTTTCGGTGGGCGTCATGTAGATGCCGGCGTACTTCTCGGGGAAGTCGCCCTGGCTGAATACCTTCACCGGGCCGGCCAAGTTGACGTCGCCCTGGGCGAGCACCATTTTCACGCCCGGGTGCTCTTCGTCGGTGGTCTTGAACACCTGCTGGCATTCGTGCGTCTTGTCGATGGTGTACTTCTCGTTCACCAGCATGGAGCCCATGATGTCGCCGTTACCGTCGACCAGCGCGACCTCCTCGCCCTCGGCCAGGCTGTCGGCGGTGGCCTGGTCGGTGGACAGGGTGATCGGGATCGGCCAGAACACCCCGTTGGCCAGCGTCATGTTGTCGCACACACCCTGCCAGTCGGCTTTCCCCATGAAGCCGTCCAGCGGCGTGAAACCGCCGATACCGAGCATGATCAGATCGCCGCGCTCACGGGAACTGAGGGTGATTTTCGGCAGCGCACTGGCCGCGGCCAGCGCGCTTTCCCGTTCGGCGCCTTCCAGCAGCCGGATGTTCAGCGTCTCGCTGCCGTGGGGTTTCACCAATTGCGACATGTTCGCTCCCTAAATGGTCGGTTGTGTCTGTGATGGCGGCGGATTATACCGGCCCGTGTCCGGCGCCCTCCACCGCTGCTAAGAACTTTCGGTTTGGTGCTTATAGCCAAGCTGCAAGCTTCAAGCCGCACGCTGCAAGCCAGCCCTGGAGTAATGGCCGTGCCGCTGCCCGGACGCTGGCAAGTTGAAAGTTGCAAGTTGAAAAAGGCGGACCGTGCTGGCGGCGAGGCCGAGGGCGGCTTTCGCCGCCCGATACAGGATGCAGGATTCAGGATACAGCGCGGGACAGGCTGGAGGGAACGGCCCGGCTCTACGCCGCACACAGTTGCTTCGGCGCAATTCAGGCGTTGCAAAGCAACACCACATAAACCCGCTCAAGCATCGCCCCTGTATCCTGAATCCTGCATCCTGTATCGCGGCCAACGGCCGCACGGCCCCACCGCCGGCACGGCCGTTACTCCAGCACGGCTTGCCTGCGGCTTGAGGCTTGCAGCTTGCAATGGGCCGCTAGGCCCACGGAACCCGCAGCTTAACCGGGTCCTGTTCGAGTTCAATGTCAGCGGGTAACCAGCCGACCGGGTCGCCGTCCGCCTGCACCGGTTCCAGGCCGGGGGCGGTGACGGTGACCTTCTCCGCGCTCAAGGACGCGACGCCGTCGACGTTTTCCATGCGCCCCACCACCAGCGCCGCCAGACAACGCAACAGAAAGCCCAGGCCCGGACGCTGGAACATCAACACCCGCAGGCTGCGCTTGGACAGGCCCGCTTCGCGGCTGAGCACGAAGCTGCCCCCGTAGTAGCGGCCATTGGTGATCACCGCGGAAAAGCAGTCCAGCGGGCGGCCGTCCACGGTGATCCGGTAGTGCACCTGGCCGTAGCGAAACAGTTGGCGGATCATGCTGATCACATAGGCGAGCTTGCCGACCCGGCGCTTGAGAATCAGGTCCACTTGATCAACCACCCAGGCGTCGTAGCCGATGCCCGCCATGACCATGAAGCGGCGACCGTTAAGCCGGGCCGGGGTGACGTTCAGGGTGCGGCCGTCGAGCACCACCTTGGCGGCGGCTTCCGGACGGCGTGGGATCGATAACTCCCGGGACAACACATTGGCGGTGCCGATCGGAAACAGCGCCAGCGCCACGCCCGGGTTCAGGCCGTTGATCACATCATTGGTGGTGCCGTCACCGCCGGCCGCCACCACCACCTCGCCCTGATCCGCCAGACCACGCAGATAGCGAGTGGCGTCCCCCGGCGCGCGGGTATGGTACAACCGCACCTTGCCACCCCCCTCTTCCAGCGCGCGCACGAAATGGCGCAGCCGCCGCTCCCTGCCGCCGCCGGCGGTGGGGTTATAAATCACCGTGATGTTCATGCGTTCCCGTACTGCCGAAGAAGTGCCGCCCTAAACCGGGTTATCGATATCGATAAAGGTGTGTTCCAGCCCGTACTCGTTGGCGAGCCACTCCCCCACCGCCTGCACCCCGTACCGTTCGGTGGCGTGGTGGCCGCAAGCGAAGTAATGAATGCCGGTTTCGCGGGCGAAATGGGTGGTGGGCTCGGAGATCTCACCGCTTAAATAGGCGTCCACGCCGAGCGCCTGGGCCTGCTCGATAAAGCCCTGGGCGGCGCCGGTGCACCAGGCCAGGGTCTCGATTTCGTCCTCACCGTCGCCGATGTGCAGCGCCTCGCGGCCCAGCACCGATTCCACGTGAACGGCGAAATCGCGGGCGCTCATCGGGTCGTCCAGGCGCCCCACGTTGCCGATGGAGAGCGGGTTGCCCGCCTCCATGCCGCCTTCGACGCGCAGCCCCAGCCGCCGCGCGAGCTGCGCATTGTTGCCCAATTGCGGGTGCGCATCCAGCGGCAGATGGTAGGCGAACAGACTGATGTCGTGGCGCAGCAGGCTCTGCAGCCGCTGCTTTTTCATACCACGAACGCGCTGGTCCTCGTTTTTCCAGAAGTAGCCGTGATGCACGAAGATGGCGTCCGCTTCTTCGACAATGGCCGCGTCGATCAACGCCTGGCAGGCGGTGACGCCGGTCACCAGCCGCCGCACCTGCTCGCGGCCTTCCACCTGCAGCCCGTTCGGGCTGTAGTCACGGAAACGATGAGGCTGCAGCTCGTCGTCGAGCACACGCAGCAAATGATCGCGTTTCAGCATGGAGGTCTCCCTGCTACTATTGCGCGCAGTCTACATGATTCGCGGGGGCGGAGGCTTGGATAAGTGTTAACAGGCCCGTTATTAAAACTGTTTCGATTTTTGGCGTTGCCGGTGGCCGCCGGCCTGGCCGTGGGCCTGTCGGTGCTGTGGTGGTACGAGCACGGCCCCGGCGCCCGCGACGCCGGCGCGCCGGCCTCCGCCACGGCGCCCCGCGCGGACAGTTACGCGGACGCGGTGGCCCGGGCGGCGCCGGCGGTGGTCAACGTCTACACCACCCAGATCGTCACCCGCGGCGGCGACCAGCTCAGCGACGACCCGCTGTTCAACCGTTTCATGGAGCGACCGCGCCGCGAGCGGGCCCTGGCCAGCCTGGGCTCCGGGGTGCTGGTGTCCTCCGAAGGCTACGTGCTGACCAGCTACCATGTGATCCGCGACGCGGATGAGATCCTGGTGGCCCTGCGCGACGGCCGCGACGCCCCGGCCCGGGTGGTGGGCACCGACCCGGAAACCGACCTGGCGCTGCTGCAGATCGCCCTGGAAGACCTGCCGCAAATCGAACTGAACGGCCCGCAGCCGGTGAGCGTGGGTGACGTGGTACTGGCCATCGGCAACCCGCTGGGCGTGGGCCAGACCGTGTCCATGGGCATCGTCAGCGCCACCGGTCGCACTCACCTGGGCATCGCCACCTTCGAGAATTTCATCCAGACCGACGCGGCCATCAACCGGGGCAACTCCGGCGGCGCCCTGATCAACACCCGCGGTCATCTGATCGGCATCAACACCGCCATTCTGTCCTCGGACGGCAACTGGCAGGGCATCGGCTTCGCCACCCCGGCGTCGATCGCCAGCGAGGTGATGTCCGACCTGATCGAGCACGGCCGGGTGATTCGCGGCTACCTGGGCGTCACCGTCCAGGACATCAACCCCACCCTGGCGGAAACCTTCGGCATGGACGATGTGGTCGGCGGCGTGGTCACCGAGGTGGTGTCCGGCAGCCCGGCCCAGGAAGCGGGCCTGCAAGCCGGCGACGTACTGATCGGCATCGACGGCAACACCATGAAGGACGGCTACGAGGCGATGAACCGCATCGCCGGCACCGAGCCGGGCACCAAGCTGACCCTCAACGTGCGGCGCAACACCCAGGAGCTGGCGCTTGAGGTCACCATCGGCACGCGCCCACCGGCAAACGAAAGTTAATAGTGAACAGTTAACAGTTAACAGCGAAACCACCTCTCAGATAGGCCTGAGCGCCCGACGGGTTTCGCTATTAACTATTCACTGTTAACTATTAACTGCTAAGGATTTCTTCCAGCGCTTCGGTGAGCTCGCGGTTCTGATCGGGGCGCCCCACCGTGATCCGCAGGTGGTCGGCGATGCGTTCGGGTTTGCCGAAGTGGCGGACGATGATGCCGCGCTCGCGCAGCGCCGCCGCCAGGTCGGCGCCGGGGCGGGTGGCGTGGCGGCAGAACAGGAAGTTGGCCGCCGAGGGCAGCACCTGGAACCCCATCGTTTCCAGCGCCCGGCGCAGGGTTTCGCGCTCTTCGATGACCAGCTCGCGGCCGCGCTGGAAAAAATCCTCGTCCTCGAAGGCGGCCTTGCCGGCGGCGATCGCCAGCCGGTCCAGCGGGTAGGAATTGAAGCTGTTCTTGATCCGCTCCAGCCCGTCGATCAGCTCAGGATCGCCCACCGCGAAGCCGATGCGCACGCCGGCCAGTGACCGGGACTTGGAGAGCGTCTGGGTGACCAGCAGATTGGGGTACCGATCCACCAGGGCGATGGCGGTGTCACCGCCGAAATCCACGTAGGCTTCGTCGATCACCACCACCGACTCCGGGTTGGCGGCCAGCACGGCCTCAATGGCATCCAGCGGCAGCAGCCGGCCGGTGGGCGCGTTGGGGTTGGGGAAGATAATGCCGCCGTTGGGGGCGGTGTAGTCCGCCGGATCGATGGCCAGGTCGTAGTCCAGCGGCACCGGGCGGTAGTCGATGTCGTAGAGCCCGCAGTACACCTTGTAAAAGCTGTAGGTGATGTCCGGGAACAGCAGCGGCCGGTCCTGCTTGAACAGCCCGAAGAAGATGTGCGCCAGCACCTCATCGGAACCGTTGCCGACGAACACCTGGGCGCGGCTGACGCCGTGGTAGGCGGCGATGGCGTCCTTGAGCTCGGTGGCGTCCGGGTCCGGATACAGGCGCAGGCGGTCGTCGGCGGCCGCACGGATCGCCTCGATCACCCTGGGCGAGGGGCCCAGCGGGTGCTCGTTGGTGTTGAGCTTCACCAGCCGCGCCATTTTCGGCTGCTCGCCGGGCACGTAGGGCTCCAGGTCGCGGACGAAGGGGCTCCAGAATTTGCTCATAGCGGCTTCTTGATCCTCATTTCGGCGCTGCGGGCGTGGGCCGTGAGGCTCTCCGCGCGGGACAGCACCGAGGCGATTTTGCCCAGCTCGCTGGCGCCCTCCGGCGAGCAGCCGATCAGCGAGCTGCGTTTCTGGAAGTCGTACACGCCCAGCGGCGACGAGAACCGCGAGGTGGCGCTGGTGGGCAGCACGTGGTTGGGCCCGGCGCAGTAGTCACCGAGCGCCTCCGGGGTGTGACGGCCCAGGAAGATGGCGCCGGCGTGGCGTACTTTCTTCGCCCAGACCTCGGCGTCGTCCAGGGACAGCTCCAGGTGCTCCGGGCAAATGCGGTTGACCACCTCCATGGCCTGGTCCAGGTCGTCCACCTGAATCAGGGCGCCACGGTTGGCCATCGAGGTGCGGATCACGGTTTCCCGCTCCAGGGTCGGCGCCAGGCGCTCCATGACCTCTTCCACCCGGGCGAGGAAATCCGCGTCCGGGCTGACCAGGATGGATTGCGCTTCCTCGTCGTGCTCGGCCTGGGAGAACAGGTCCATGGCGATCCAGTCCGGGTCGGTCTTGCCGTCGCAGACCACCAGGATTTCCGACGGGCCGGCGATCATGTCGATGCCCACCTTGCCGAACACCTGGCGCTTGGCCTCGGCCACGTAGATGTTGCCGGGGCCGACGATCTTGTCCACCGCCGGCACCGTTTCGGTGCCGAACGCCAGCGCCCCCACCGCCTGGGCGCCGCCCAGGGTGAAGAAGCGCTCCACGCCGGCCACCGCCGCCGCCGCCAGCACCATGTCATTGAGCTCNCCGTCCGGCGCCGGGCTGACCATGACGATTTCGGCCACGCCGGCGACCCGGGCGGGCAGNGCGTTCATCAGCACCGAGCTGGGGTAGGCGGCCTTGCCGCCGGGCACGTAGATGCCGGCGCGGTCCAGCGGGGTCACCTGCTGGCCCAGCAAGGTGCCGTGGGCGTCGCGGTAGTTCCAGGATTCCTGCTTCTGGCGGGCGTGGTAATCGCTGACCCGTTCGGCGGCCGCTTCCAGGGCCTGGCGCTGCTCGGCGGGCAGACGTGCCAGGGCCGCTTCCAGCTGCGCCCGCTCCACGGTCAGATCCGCCATGGACGCGGCGTCGCGGCGGTCGAAGCGGTTGGTGTACTCCACCACCGCGGCNTCGCCCCGGCCGGCCACGTCACGCAGGATACCGCGCACCCGCTCGCCCACTTCCTCATCGCGCNCCTCGCTCCAGGCGGTGAGCGCCATCAGGCGGGGGACGAAATCCGCGTCGTTGGCNTTTAAACGGTTGGTCTTCATGCTGTTTCCCGGCGTTGCTCCACGGCCTGCTCGAGTTTATCAAGGATCGCCTGAATCGCGGCGTGACGGGTCTTCATGCTGGCCCGGTTGACCACCACCCGGGACGAGATGTCGTCGGCGATGGTCTCGGTGGGCTCCAGGCCGTTGGCGCGCAGCGTGTTGCCGGTGTCGACGATGTCCACGATGCGGTCCGCCAGCCCCACCAGCGGCGCCAGNTCCATGGCGCCGTAGAGCTTGATGATCTCCGCCTGCTTGCCCTGCTGGGCGAAGTACTGNCGCGCCACGTTGACGAACTTGGTGGCCACCCGCAGGCGCCCGCTCACCGGCGGNGCGTCCTTGAGCGCGGCCACCATCAGCTTGCAGCGGGCGATTTCCAGGTCCAGCGGCTCGAAGATGCCCTCGGCGCCGTTTTCCATCAGCACGTCCTTGCCGGCCACGCCCAGGTCGGCGCCGCCGTGCTGCACATAGGGCGGCACGTCGGTGGCGCGGATGATGATGATCTGCACGTCATCCCGGGTGGTGTCGAAGATCAGCTTGCGGGACGCGGACGGGTCCTCCAGCNGCTCGATACCGGCGTGCTTGAGCAGCGGCAGCGTCTCGTCAAGTATGCGGCCCTTGGAGAGGGCGATNATCAGCGGTTTTTCGGACATGTCGGTTTCCATCGGCGCCACGCTTCAGCCGGGTACGCGGCGAATCACGGCGCCCAGCGATTGCAGTTTTTCCTCGATGCACTCGTACCCCCGGTCGATATGGTAGATACGCTGCACGGTGGTGTCGCCCTCGGCGACCAGGGCGGCGATCACCAGCGACGCCGAGGCGCGCAGGTCGGTGGCCATCACCGGCGCGCCGGTGAGGCTGGCCACGCCNCGGCANATGGCGGTGTTGCCCTGCACTTCGATGTCGGCGCCCATGCGGTTCATTTCCTGCACGTGCATGAAGCGGTTNTCGAACACCGTCTCGACAATGGTGCCGGTGCCTTCCGCCACCGTGTTCAGGGCGGTGAACTGGGCCTGCATGTCGGTGGGCATGGCCGGGTACGGCGCGGTGCGCAGGTTCACCGACCTGGGCCGGCGGCCTTCCATGTCCAGGCTGATCCAGTTGTCGCCGGTCTCGATTTTGGCGCCGGCTTCCTTGAGTTTGTGCAGCACCGCGTCGAGCAGGCTCGGGTCGGTGTCCTTGCACTTAATGCGGCCGCCGGTGATGGCGGCGGCGATCAGATAGGTGCCGGTCTCGATGCGGTCGGCGATCACGTCATGGTGGCACCCGCCCAGCTTGGGCACGCCTTCCACGGTAATGGTGTCGGTGCCGGCGCCGCTCACCTTGCCGCCCATGCGGTTGATGAAATTGGCCAGGTCCACCACTTCCGGCTCGCGGGCGGCGTTTTCCAGCACCGTGGTGCCCTCCGCCAGCGCCGCCGCCATCAGCAGGTTTTCGGTGCCGGTCACGGTCACCGTGTCCATGACGATACGGGCGCCCTTCAGGCGGCCGTTGGATTTGGCGTGCACGTAACCATTGGCCACCACGATCTCCGCGCCCATGGCCTCCAGGCCGCGCAGGTGGATGTCCACCGGCCGCGAGCCGATCGCGCAGCCGCCGGGCAGCGACACCGAGGCCTCGCCGAAGTGGGCCACCATCGGCCCCAGCACCAGGATCGAGGCGCGCATGGTCTTGACCAGCTCGTAGGGCGCGGTGAGCTCCTGGATGGTGGTGGGGTTCACCTCCACGTTGAGCTTGTCGTCGATCACCACGTGCACGCCCATGCGGCCGAGCAGCTCGATCAGGGTGGTCACGTCCTGGAGATGGGGCAGATTGCCCACCGTGACCGGCTCCCCGGCCAGCAGGGTGGCGGCCAGAATCGGCAGCGATGAGTTCTTGGAACCGGAAATGCGGATTTCGCCGTCGAGACGCCGACCGCCAGTGATGATCAATTTGTCCATGGAGCTTCCTACGCGGAAAAGGCGGAAAAGACGGTACGGTCAGGCAAGGCCCATTTTCTGGGCTTTTTCCCATTCGGCACGGGTAAAGGTCTTGATCGAGACGGCATGAATGGAGTTATCGGCGATCTGCGGGTTGATGCAGCTGTACACGAGCTGCTGTTTCTTCACCGGCATCAGGCCTTCGAAGGCATCGGAGATCACGCGGATCAGAAAGCGGTCGCCTTCCCCTTCCACGGCCACATCGGCATCCTCGAAACCGGCTTCCACCAGCGCCTTCACGTCTTCCGATTTCATGATCACTCCTCGTTTCAATGAACGGGTAATGATACGCGAGGGCGCGGTGGCTTGTCATTGCGGGGGGCGGCCATCCGCCGGCCGGCGCTCCGGGGGCCGGCCATCCGGGGGCCGGCCATCCGGGGGCCGGCCGCCCGGCGGCGGGGTCAGGCGCCGCTGCCGGTCTCCACGTCCACCTTCTCTTCCAGGTCGGCGCTTTCCGCGGACCAGCTGTCGATCACCTTGTCCAGATCACCAAGCTGCTGCATGGACTGGGCGAACTGGGCCCGGTAGACGTCGCGCAGGTCCAGGCCGTTGACGTACACATTGACCACTTTCCACTGGTCGTCGGACTGGAACAGGGTGAAGAACACCGGAATCACCTTGCCGTCGTTGGTGGTGCCTTCCAGGCGCACCCGGGCGTAGTTGCCCTTGCGGTCCTCCTCGCGCATCGGCAGCACGCGGATTTCCTGGCCCTGGTAGAGGGTCACGCCGGAGGCGTAGGTGTTGATCAGGCTGTTCTTGAACACTTCCAGGAACTCGTACTTCTGATCCCGACTGGCCTGGTCGAAGTGCTCGCCCATCACCATGCGGGTGATGCGCTTGAAATCCACCAGCGGCACCAGCTCCTCACGGACCAGCTCACGGGCGTAGCTCTCGTCCTGGTTCAGCCGCTCGCGCTCGGCGTCGATGCGGCTGGTCATCCGCTCCACGGTCTCCTGGACCAGCTCGCGGGGGTCCTGGGCGGCCTGGGCGAAGCCGGCCGAGACCAGCATAAGCAGCGCCAGCGTGGCCGCGAAGCCTTGTTTGAAGATCATACGTCACTCCCTGTCGTGTCTGAGGATGCTAGTTTTTACGGCGTTCACTTCGAACTGTCCAGCCAGCGCCTCTACGAAGCACTTTTTGTGCGAGCGGGCCCGGCCCGCGAAAGGCAAGCGAAGCTTGCCGGCGGGATACCAGAGACCTGATCAATTGGAACATCCAAACGCTTAAGGGTTCCAAGGGCAGTCAGCGGCGCCCCGGCCAGTGTATAATCGCCGCCAGCGAGGAGACACGAATCATTATGAGTCATAACCACATCGCCACCGCCCGCCGTGTTCTGGACGTGGAAGCGCGCGCCGTGGCCGCGCTCGGCGAGCGCGTCAGCGACACCTTCGAGCAGGCCTGCGAGCTGCTGCTGGCCTGCCGGGGTCGGGTAATCGTAACCGGCATGGGCAAAAGCGGGCATATCGGCAGCAAGCTGGCGGCCACCCTGGCGAGCACCGGCACCCCGTCGTTCTTCGTCCACCCCGGCGAGGCGTCCCACGGCGACCTGGGCATGATCACCGCCGAGGACGCGGTGCTGGCGCTGTCCAATTCCGGCGAAACCGGCGAAATCCTCACCATTATTCCGGTGATCAAGCGCAAGGGCGCGGTGCTGATCAGCATGACCGGCCGACCTTCGTCGTCCCTGGCGCAGCTCTCCGACGTGCATCTCGACGTGGGCGTGGAAGAAGAGGCCTGCCCGCACAACCTGGCGCCCACCACCTCCACCACCGCCGCGCTGGCCATGGGCGACGCCCTCGCCATCGCCCTGCTTGAGGCGCGCGGCTTCACCGCCGAGGACTTCGCCCTCAGCCACCCGGGCGGCAGCCTGGGCCGGCGCCTGCTGCTCAAGGTCGACGACATCATGCACGCGGAAGAGCGCCTGCCACGGGTGAACCGCGACGCCAGCCTGTCCGACGCCCTGCTGGAAATGACCCGCAAGGGCCTGGGCATGACCACGGTGGTGGACGACGAGGGCCGCCTGATCGGCATCTTCACCGACGGCGATTTGCGCCGCACCCTGGAAAAGGGCCTGGATATTCGCCAGGCGGGCATCGCCGAGGTGATGTCGCCGCGGCCGGTGACCATGCCGCCCGGCCACCTGGCCGCCGAGGCGCTGCAAATCATGGAGACGCGCAAGATCAACGGCTTGGTGGTGTGTGACGCCGACCAGCGGCCGGTGGGCGCGCTCAACACCCAGGATCTGCTGCGCGCGGGGGTGATGTAGTGACCTTGCTGGTGTCCAGCGCCGACGCGCGCAACCTGAAACTGATGGCGTTCGACGTGGACGGCGTGCTCACCGACGGTCGTCTCTATTACGGCCCCGACGGCGAGGCGCTCAAGGTGTTCAACACCCTGGACGGCCACGGCCTCAAGAAACTGGCCGCCAGCGGCGTCACCCTGGCGCTGATCACCGGCCGCGACACGCCCATGGTGGCCCGCCGCGCCGCCGAACTGGGCATCCAGCACGTGATTCAGGGTCGCGAGGACAAGGGCGTGGCGCTGGCCGACCTGGCCGCCTCCCTGGGCGTGACCGCCCGCGAAACCGGCTACGCCGGCGACGATGAACCGGACGTGCCGGCCCTGCAGTGGGCACAGATCGCCTTCGCCCCCGCCAGTGGCCACGACTGCGCGCGGGCGGCGGCCGACCACGTGACCCGCGCCCGTGGCGGCGAAGGCGCGGTGCGCGAGATCTGCGACGCCCTTCTCGAACACCGGGGTGGCGCGTGAAACGGCAGGGCCTGCTCAGCGCCTCCGGCATTCTGCTGCTGGGCCTGATCGTGTTGATGACCCTGCACGAGTGGGACAACCCCCTGGAAGAGGACCGCGAGGCGTTTCTCAACGCNCCGATGATCATCGCCGACCGGATCGTCGCCAAAGCGTACGACGAAGAGGACGGCCGGGTGCAGTACCGNCTGGTGGCGGATCATCTCGAGCAGTACGAACGGGACGCGCTNACCACCCTCACCGAACCGGTGTTGCGCATGGACAACAGCAACGGCCTGTGGACGATCCGGTCCCGCCATGGTGAAGTGCGCGACAACGGTGACCTGATCGTCTTCACGGAGCAGGTGGAAGCGCGCAGCGAAAGCAACGGCGTCACCCTGGACACCGAAGAACTGCAGTACCACAACGACACTAACCGCGTGGTCTCCCCCGGCGAGCTCACCATGCGCCACCGCGACGGTCGCACCCGCGCCGGCGCCATGGAAAGCGATCTGACCAGCGGCGAAATGACACTCAAGCAAGGAGTGGTAAGTGAATTCACAGGCAGCACGGAATAGGTCCGCCCTGGGCAAGGCTCTGCTGGCCCTGGCGTTGACCGCGCTGACCGCCGGCGCCGCCGCCCAGCAGCCCACCGGCCCNGTGGAGGTGAGCGCGGACCAGGCCACCTTCGANCAGAGCGCCGGCACCGGCGTGTATCGCGGCAACGCCGAGCTGATCCAGGGCAAGCGGCGCCTGTACGCCGACGTGATCCGTCTGTTCACCGAAAACAACGAGCTGGTGCGGGTGGAAGCCACCGGGTCGCCGGTGCGCATGGTGGAAGGCAAGGAACTGAACGCCCGCGCCGACAAGCTGGTCTACGACCTGGCGCAGCGCAGCCTGGTGCTCACCGGCAACGCCCGCGTCACCCACCAGGGCAATACCTTCGAAGGCGCCAAGGTGGAGTACAACCTGGATTCGCGCCGGGTGGACGCCAGCAGCGAAGGCGACAAGCGGGTACGCCTGGTGATCCCGGCCAAGAACGCCGAACAGGCCAGCGAGGACGCCGCACCGGCGGAGCAGGACAACGGCGAACCGGCCCAGGANGCCCCGGCCGCGCAACCCGATAATGCGGAGACCCCCTGAGATGGCACATCTGAGCGCCCATAACCTGGCCAAGAGCTACAAGAGCACCCGCGTCATCGAGGACGTCTCCCTGGAGGTGGAAGCGGGTCAGATCGTCGGTCTGCTGGGCCCCAACGGCGCCGGCAAGACCACCTGCTTCTATATGATCGTGGGCCTGGTGGCCGCCGACGCCGGCCGCATCGAGATCAACGGCAACGACATCACCCACCTGCCCATGCACGGCCGGGCCAAGCGCGGCATCGGCTACCTGCCCCAGGAGGCNAGCATCTTCCGCCGCCTCACCGTGGAGCAGAACATCATGGCGATCCTGGAAACNCGCAAGAGCCTGAGCAAGGCGGAGCGCAAGGAGCAGNTGGAGAAACTGCTCCAGGAGTTCCACATCGACCATATCCGCGACAGCATGGGCATGAGCCTGTCCGGCGGCGAGCGGCGGCGCGCGGAGATCGCCCGCGGTCTGGCCACGGANCCNGACTTCATTCTGCTGGATGAACCCTTCGCCGGGGTCGACCCGATCTCCGTGAACGACATCAAGAGCATCATCCGCCANCTCAAGGANCGCGGCATCGGCGTGCTGATCACCGACCATAACGTCCGCGAGACCCTGGATATCTGCGACACNGCCTATATCGTCAGCACCGGCCATATCATCGCCGACGGCGACGCCGACACCATTCTCGGCAACCAGCAGGTGCGCGACGTCTACCTGGGCGCCGATTTCCGGCTTTGAACCAGCGGCCTTTCGGCCGCGTTTCAGGATGCAGGATACAGGGTGAAAGGCCGGCACCGTGCCATCTCCTGTACCCTTCATCCTGCATCCTGTATCGCAGCCGCGCCGCGCGCCTTGCGCACCGCCCAAAACCTTGCATATAGTGGACGCCGTCCCGCCGCATCGCCCTACACCCTTCCGCCGGACAACACAATAGCTGGCATGATTATTGCTTAATTTCGATTGATGCTGCTATGCTCCAACCCTCGGGATCGAGCAACCAGACACGCGGCATGAAACCCTCCTTACAGCTTCAAATCGGCCAACAGCTGACCATGACGCCCCAGCTGCAGCAGGCAATCCGCCTGCTGCAGCTGTCGACGCTGGATCTGCGCCTGGAAATCCAGCAGGCGGTGGAGACCAACCCGCTGCTGGAGATGGAGGAAGGCGCCGAGGACTTCAGCGCCGATGACGGAGAGTACGACGCCGACGCGGACCTGGACGTGGAGCGCAGCGACGCCCTGGAAGACCTGGTGGACGGCCCGGTGGAGACCGACAGCGACTGGGACGACCTCTACGTGGGTCAGAGCAGCCCCGGCGGCGAAAGCGACGACGCCGACGCCTGGCAGCAGCGCCACGCCAACCCGGACACCCTGATCAGCCACATGGAGTGGCAGCTCAACCTGACGCCGATGAGCGACCGGGACCGGGTGATCGCCCAGATCATCATCGAAGCCCTGGACGAGCGCGGCTTCGTCACCGTATCCCTGGAAGACCTGGTCACCACCGCCCAAAACGAGATCGCCGACCCGGACGACCCGGTGGAGGACGATGAAGTGGTGGCGGTCCTGCACCGGCTGCAGCAGTTCGACCCGGTGGGCGTGGCCAGCCGCGACCTGGCCGAGTGCCTGGGCGTGCAGCTGGCCCAGTTGCCCGAGGACACCCCCCATCTGGCCCAGGCCCGCGCGGTGCTGGCGCACCAGACGCTGCTGGAAAAACACGATTACGCCGGCCTGCGGCGGGCGCTGGGCGCCACCGAGGAGACCCTGCTCGCGGCCATGGCCCTGTTGCGCGGTCTGGATCCGGCCCCGGGCCAGCAGATCGGCGGCGAAAGCGCCGATTACGCGGTTCCCGACGTGGTGGTCAGCGCCCATAAGGGCGGCTGGCGGGTGGCGCTCAACGAGGCGGTGCTGCCGCGCGTCAATCTTCACGCCCAGTACGCGCAGATGGCCCGCCAGGTGGGTGGCGAGGACGGCCAGTATCTGCGCAACTGCATGCAGGAGGCCAAGTGGTTCCTGAAAAGCCTGCAGAGCCGCCACGACACCCTGCTGAAAGTGGCCAGCCGCATCGTCGAGGTGCAGCAGGACTTCTTCAACTACGGTGAAGAGGCCATGAAACCGCTGGTTCTGGCGGACATCGCCGAGGCCGTGGGCATGCACGAGTCCACCATCAGCCGGGTCACCAACCAGAAATTCATGCTCACGCCCAAGGGCGTGTTCGAGCTGAAATATTTCTTCTCAAGTCACGTCGACACGGACGGCGGCGGTGAGTGTTCCTCCACCGCCATTCGTGCCATCATTAAGAAGCTGGTCGCCGCCGAGAGTCCTCGCAAGCCGCTCAGCGACAACAAGCTGGCGAGCTTGCTGAATGATCAGGGGATCAAGGTGGCGCGCCGCACGGTCGCCAAATATCGCGAGGCGATGCGCATCCCGTCCTCGAGCGCCCGCAAGCGTTTGGTGTAGGCGCGCGGAGGATGGGTCTTAACGAGGTATAGGAGCCAGCCATGCAAATAAACATCAGTGGTCACCACCTGGATATCACCGACGCCCTGCGTGACTATGTGGACGAAAAGTTCGCCAAACTGGAGCGCCATTTCGATCAGATCACCAGCATTCAGGTGATCCTGTCTCCGGAGCCCAAATCCCACAAGGCCGAATCCACCATCCACATCTCCGGCGCCGACGTGTTCGCCACCGCCCACGCGGACGACATGTACGCGGCCATTGATGCGCTGACCAACAAGCTGGACCGGCAAATCCTCAAACACAAAGAGAAGACGGTGGACCGTAAACACGGTCATTAACCCTATGCGAGTACGTGAATTGCTCAGCGAAGACCGCACCTATAACGACGTGTCGGTCACCAGTAAAAAACGGTTGCTCGATCAGATCGCCCAGCTGGCCGCGGCCAGCTGCGGCGGTCTCAACGAGCAGGAAGTCTTCGACGCGCTGGTGGCCCGGGAAAAACTCGGGTCCACCGGCATCGGCGAGGGCATCGCCATTCCCCACTGCCGGCTGGGCCACTGCGAGGGTGCGGTGGGCCTGCTGTTGAAGCTGGAAGAGGCGGTGGACTTCGACGCCGTCGACGGCCGCCCGGTGGATCTGGTGTTCGTGCTACTGGTGCCGGAACAGAACCCGGAGCAGCACCTCAAGACACTCAGCCATCTGGCCAGCCTGTTCAACGACGATGACTACCGCAGCGACCTGCGACGGGCCCACAGCAACCAGCAGCTGTTCCAGGTGGCGGTGGAATCGGAAGCGGAACTACGCCTCGCGTCCTAGCCCTTACCGGTTGCCCCCTTATGAAGCTCACCATTCTCAGCGGCCGCTCCGGGTCGGGTAAAACCACCGCCCTGCAGGCCCTGGAGGACCACGGTTACTATTGTGTGGACAACCTGCCCCTGGGGCTGTTGCCCACCCTCACCGAACAGCTCGACACCGAGGAACACGCCCCCGAGCGGGTGGCGGTGGGCGTGGACGCGCGCAACCTGCCCCGCCAGCTGCTGGCGTTCAAAAGCATCATCAAGGCGCTGAAAAACCAGCAGGTGGAGACCGAGGTAATCTTCCTCGACGCCGACCCGGGCACCCTGCTGGAGCGCTTCAGCGCCACCCGCCGCCGCCACCCGCTCAGCGACGACGACCGCACCCTGGCCGACGCGATTGAGTATGAAGCGCATCTGCTGGCCGACATCCGCATGCTCGCCGACCTGGTGATCGACACCAGCAGCCTGGACGTGCACACGCTGCGCAACCTGATCCGGCAACGGGTGGCCCGCCGCGACGTCAATCTGTCGCTGCTGATCGAATCCTTCGGTTATAAAAACGGCCTGCCCCGCGACGCCGACCTGGTGTTCGACGTGCGCGCCCTGCCCAACCCGCACTGGCACAACGAACTGCGGCCACTGACCGGCCGCGACGAACGCATCGCCGAATTCCTGCGCGGGCATCCGGAAAGCGACCTGATGCTGGAAGATATTTTCCACTTTCTCAACCGCTGGCTGCCCACCTACGCGGCCAACGACCGCAGCTATGTGACGGTGGCCGTGGGCTGCACCGGCGGCCGTCACCGTTCGGTCTACATCACCGAGCAGCTGGCCCACCGGCTGCGTAACCAGGGCGTGCCCTTGCACGTCCGCCACCGGGAGCTGGATGGATGATTGAACAGGACCTGGCCATCACCAACAAGCTGGGCCTGCACGCACGCGCCGCCGCCAAGGTGGTCAGCGTGGCCTCGCGCTACAGCTGCAGTATTCAGGTGATTCACGGAGAACGCCGCATCGACGCCAAGAGCATCATGGGGCTGCTCACCCTGGGGGCCGCCAAGGGCACCACCCTGCGGGTCTGCGTGGACGGCGAGGACGAACAACCCGCCATGGACGAACTCACCGATCTGTTTGAACGCAAGTTCGACGAAGGCGAGTAGGCCGCTTTTTTAAAGCTTTGATCCTCCGGTAATGCGCGGTGGTGTAAACTACCGCGCCTAAGGAGGGATCCATGACCGCAGAACAAACCCGCCACCGCCGAAATCTGAAAACGGTCAACCGTGCCCTGGCCAGTGGCACCTTTTCGGAAGTGCGTCAGGTGCTCAACAATCTGCCCGGCGCCGAAGCCGCGCACCTGATCGAGTCCTCCCCGCCCCGCGAACGCGAAATCCTCTGGCAGCTGCTCAACCAGGAGCAGGAAACCGAGGTGCTGCAGTATCTCGGCGAGGAAGTGCGCGTGGAGCTGCTGCGCGACCTGCCCACCGAAGAGCTGGTGGAGCTGATCGAGGACCTCGACACCGACGACCTGGCCGACCTCCTCCAAGAGCTGCCGGAACAGGTCACCAGCCGCGTGCTGGCCGGCCTCGACGCCCAGAACCGGGAACGCCTGGAACAGGTGATGAACTACCCGGAGGACACCGCCGGCGGCCTGATGAACACGGACGTGATCACGGTGCGCCCGGAGATCACCTTCAGCGTGGTGCAGCGCTATCTGCGGCGCCTGGGCGACATCCCCAAGACCACCGACAACCTGCTGGTGGTGAACCGCAAGAACCAGTTCGTCGGGGTACTGCCGCTGACCCGGGTGCTGATTTCCGACCCCGGCACCTCGGTGCGCGAAGCCATGATCACCGATGTGGAGGCGATCCCCGCCACCCAGGACGCCCACGAGGTGGCCAAGCTGTTTGAACGCCTGGACCTGGTGACCGCCCCGGTGGTGGACGATGACGGCATGCTGGTGGGCCGGATTACCATTGATGACGTGGTCGACGTGATCATGGAAGAAGCCGAGCACTCCCTGATGGGCATGGCCGGCCTGGGCGAGGACGAGGACACCTTCGGCTCGGTGTGGCAGACGGTGCGCCGCCGGGCGTTGTGGCTGGGCATCAACCTGCTCACCGCCCTGGCCGCCTCGGCGGTGATCAGCCTGTTCGAGGATACCCTGGAGAAAGTGGTGGCCCTGGCGGTGCTGATGCCGATCGTCGCCAGCATGGGCGGCATCGCCGGCAGCCAGACCCTGACCCTGGTGATCCGCGCCATGGCTCTGGGGCAGGTGCAGGCGGGCAACACCCGCTATCTGCTCACCAAGGAGCTGTCGGTGGGCGCGTTCAACGGCATACTCTGGGCGCTGGTGATCGGCGCCACCGCCGCGCTCTGGTTCGACGATCCGAGCCTGGGCCTGATCATCGGCTGTGCCATGATTCTCAACCTGGTGGTGGCCGCCGGCGCCGGCGCCATGATCCCGATGGCGATGAAACGCATGGGCATCGACCCGGCCCTGGCCGGGTCGGTGGTGCTGACCACCGTCACCGACATTGTCGGCTTCATGGCGTTCCTCGGTCTCGCCACCCTGCTCTACGCCAACCTGGTGGTCTAAGCGAGTTCGGGCGTCGCTTCCGGCTCGTCGTCGGCGCCGAAGATATCCCGGAACGAGGCGTACACCGAGACCGTCAGCACCGCCATCAGGAACAGGCCCAGCACCAGCGCCAGCAGACTGAGCAGCACCATGGCCAGCGCCCCGGAGATACCCGGGCCCAGCAGGGTGCCCGCCAGCACGAACAGCAGCGCGAGCGCGCCGCCCACCGCCAGCATCACCAGCAGCACCACCAGGCTGTACCAGAGCATCGGCGCCCAGTTCTTGAGCACCGCGATCAGACTTTCCCCCAGCGCCTGGAAGCCGTTGCGCCCGCCGAAGTACACCAGCGGCGCCTGGAACCAAATCAGCGCCATGTAGGGCAGCGACAGCGCCGTCACCAGCAAGGCGGTGAGGGCCATGCTCACGCCGTCCAGACCGGCGCTGATCTCCGGCACCGGCTCCAGGGCACTGCCAAAGGCGGCGCTGAAGAAGGCGGCGATTTCCGGGCCGAACGCCACCCACACCAGGGCCGCCATCAGCGCGGTGAAGCCGATCTGCAGCAGCAGCTGCATCAGGCCGGCGAAAAACAGCGCCCCGGTGCGGTTGGAAAAGCCGGCGAACAGATCACCGAACTCGAAGTCGTCGTCGCCCCAGCGCCGCCAGGCAAGATGGAACAGCCCCGCCGCCAGCACCGGCGAAAACAGGGTCGGCACGAAGCTGCCCAGCACCGGCACGAACAGGCTCAACAGGCTGATGCCCAAAATCACCGCGAAGAACACCAGCACGGCCAGGCACCAGAGCACCCAGTTGGTGGCCACCAGCGACCAGGCGCGCTTCCACCACAGCCAGCCGTGCCCCACGGGACGGCGGCGGGCGCGGCCCACTGTCGCCTCGCCGGGACGCGGCGTCTCCAGCAGCGCCGCTTGCGGCCCCTGGTAGGGGTTATTCGGGTCCATGTTCAGCACCGTCGGCGGGGCTGGTGAGCACCTGCCGGAACGACACATAGTAAGCGCCGGCCAGAATCGGCATCACGAACAACAGGCCCAGCAGCAGCGGCAGGGCCGCCACCATGACGATCAGCATCACCACGATGCCGTACACGATCATCGGCATCAGGTTCTTCATGCAGGCGCGGAAGCTGACCCCCATGGCGCCGCCCAGCCCCATGCCGCCCAGCATGATCAGCGGCACGGCGAAGTAGAACAGGAACATCACCAGGGTGAACACGATCAGGAACAGCGGCAGCATGATCGCCATCATCACGCCCACGCCGCTGCCCATGGCCTGCGGGTCCATGGACTGCAGCGACATGGAACCGCCCATGAAAATCGCCATCAGCCCACCGATCACCAGCAAGGCGCCCAGGTAGACGCCGATCTGCACCAGCGCCAGCAGCAGCAAGGGCCCGGTGCGCTCGGAAAAGCCGGCGAACAGATCGCCGAAATCGGAGCGCCCGTCGGTGGCGATACGGTGGAACAGCTTCACCAGCCCGGCGTACAGCAGAGTGGTGACGAAGGGCTGCGCCAAAGGCCCCAGGAACGGGATCAACTGCAGCCCCATGGTGATCACCATCACCAGCACCAGGGCCCCGATCACCACGCCCCAGTGGCCACTGAGCATTCTCATCCCCTCACCGAGCCAGCCCAGCGCCTGGCCCACGGTGACTTTGTGCGGGCCGTCCAGCGTAAAGGTCCCCTCGCCTTGCGGGCTTGCTACGTCGGTTTCCGGTCCTTGGTAAGGATTCACTTCCGTCATGAATATTTCCCCTAAGTTTCAAACGAGTTAACAACCAATAAAATAATGGCGGGCGACGCCGCCGGCGTCAGGCGCCGGCGATTTTCATCGGGCTCAGCAACAGCGAGCCGCACGCGATATTGCCGCGGCGGTCCACGTCCGTGCCACTGCCCTGGATACCGGCGAACATCTCCCCCAGATTCCCGGCAATGGTAAACTCCTGCAGCGGTTTGCGTATGACACCGTTCTCAATCCAGAAACCCGAGGCGCCCCGGGAGTAGTCGCCGGTGACCAGATTAACGCCCTGGCCCATCACCTCGGTGACCAGAATACCCCGGTCGATGCGCCGCACCAGGGCGTCGAAATCCTCGCCGGTATCCGAAATCGACAGATTGTGCACGCCGCTGCCGTTGCCGGTGGGCGCCATGTCGAGCCGCCGCGCGGCGTACAGGCCCAGCGCGTAGCGGCGCAGCACGCCGTCTTCCACGAACGCCTGATCCCGCGTCGCCAGGCCGTCGCCGTCGAACGGCGCCGAGCCGTTGGCGCCCGGCAGCAGCGGCTGCTCGCGCACATCGATGCCCCGCGGAAACAGCCGCTCACCGAGCCGGTCGCGCAGAAACGAGGCGCGCCGGTACAGGCTGCCGCCGCTGATCGCGGAAACAAAATGGCCGAGCAGGCCGGCGGCGATCTCCGGCGCCAGCAGCACCGGCAATTCGGCGGTGTCGGGGATTTCCGCGCCCAGCCGCGTCAGGGTGCGCTCGCGGGCCCGCTCACCGACCTGCTCGGCGGAGGCCAGCAAATCCGCGCGGCGGCCGGCGTCGTACCAGAAATTACGCTGCATGCCCTGGTCGTCCTCGGCCACCACCGCGCAACTGCGCGAGTGCATGGTGCCGGCGTAGCCCTGCAGGAAGCCGGCGCTGGTGCCCAGCACCCGCAGGCTGCTGCCGGTGGACACCGAGGCGCCCTCGGAGTTGACGATGCGGTCGTCGTCGCGGGCCACCGCTTCGCAGCGCAGGGCGTCGTCGATGGCCTGCTCGGTGCTCAGCGCCCAGGGGTGGTACAGGTCCAGGTCCGGTATCCGGTCGGCGAGCTGCTCCGGGGTGGCGATGCCGGCGTACTTGTCCTCTTCGGTGTGGCGGGCGATGGCGCAGGCGGCGGCCACCGCGTCGCGCAGACTCTGCGGGCTGTCGTCGGAGGTGGACGCCTGACCCTTGCGCTGGCCGAAGAACACCGTCACCGCCAGGCCCCGGTCGCGGTGAAATTCCACCGTCTCCACCTCGCCCAGACGGACGTCCACGGACAACCCCTGGGCCAGGCTCAGCTGGGCTTCGGCGGCGCTGGCGCCCTGGCGTTTCGCCTCTTCCAGCACCTGTGCCACGGTGTCGCGGGCGGCCCCCAGATGCTGCGGGCCGAGATTCGCTGTCACGCTGGCGTTTTCGGACATAAAATACGTTTTCCATTCAATGCATTATTGGAAGCGCTGCTTCCCTGGAATCATGACCGAGTATAACGATACCCCCGCCAGCAAAACACGCCGCAAGCAGGATATGCAGGCACTCCAGGAAGTGGGCTTGACCCTGATGGGCCTGAAACCGGAGCAGCGCGCCCGCCTGCCGCTCACCGACGGCCTGGAAAAAGCGCTCGAGGAAGCGCGCCGCATCACCAACCTGGACGCCCGCCGGCGCCATGCGCTGTTCATCGGCCGCCTGATCTACGACGCCGACAGCGACGCCATCGTCAGCGCCGTGGAGGCTCTGCGGAACCCGCTGCGCCAGCAGCGCCTGCAACACTGGACCGAACAGATCGCCGCCTGCGACGGCCCCAAGGAGGCGGAGCCGGTGCTGCAGCATGTGCTCACCGAATACCCGGAGGGCGACCGCCAGGCCCTGCGCAACCAGGCCCGCAATCTGATCAAGGCCCGCCCCGCCGACCCGGACACCGCCGACGCGGACCAGCGCGCCCGCTTCAAGCGCGAGCGCAAACGCTTCCAGAGCCTGCTCAACGATTTGGAAAAGAACGCGCCTCTTTACTAGTCGATACGCGCCGGGCCTTCTAGCCCGGTTCTGTCTCGGTGCACGGGAATCTTCCCTCGGAGCGGGTCTGTGTTCCGCCCTTCCGGGACCCTGGAGAACAGGACGTTCGACAGGGAGCCTACAGGGGTGAGGCAAGCGTGTTGCGAAGCACTGCTTCGCGCGCCGCCGAACGCCGCCCATCTGTGATGGGTGGCCGGGCCCGCTTGCGGGTATTCACGGCGTTCCCGGAAGGGCGGAACACAGACCCGCGCCCCCGGCCGGAGGGAAACCCGTTAACCGAGTGGGGGCATGAACTGGGCGAGGCGGGAGGAGGTCCGGCGCAGGTTCTCGCACAGCAGGCGGGCGATGTTTTCCATCAGCACGGCGGCGGCGCGCGGTTCGCGGCGGCGCAGCTGCTCGAAGCCCTTGCGGGTGAGCACCACCAGGGTGGTGTCCTCGGCGGCGCGCACCGTGGCGGAACGGGGCTGGTGATCCACCAGCGCCATTTCGCCGAGGGAATCACCGGGGTTGAGATGGGCGATCACGGCCGCCCCACTGGCGTTTTGCGCCTTGAGGATGTCCAGCCGGCCGCGCACCACGAAACAGAGGAAGTCACTGCGGTCGCCCTCGCGGCAAACGGTGTCCCCGGCGGCGGCGCGGTTAACGAACACCAGCTTCTCCGCCACCGCCAGCTCCTCGGCGTTCAGGCCGTCGAACAGGCGCATGCGCGCCAGGACTTCCGGCACCGACACCGGCATCAGGCGGTGCCGCCCACCGTCAACGCGTCCACCCGCAGGGTGGGCTGGCCGACGCCCACCGGCACCGACTGGCCGTCCTTGCCGCACACGCCGATACCGCTGTCCAAGGCCAGGTCGTTGCCGACCATGGAGATGCGGTTCATCACTTCCGCGCCGCTGCCGATCAGGGTGGCGCCCTTCACCGGGCAGACGATCTTGCCCTTCTCCACCAGGTAGGCCTCGCTGGTGGAGAACACGAAGCGCCCGGAGGTGATGTCCACCTGGCCGCCGCCGAAGTTCACCGCGTAGATGCCCCGGTCCAGGCTGGCGAGGATCTCTTCCGGGTCGGATTCGCCGGGCAGCATGTAGGTGTTGGTCATGCGCGGCATGGGCAGGTGGGCGTAGGATTCGCGGCGGCCGTTGCCGGTGGGCGCCACGCCCATCAGCCGGGCGTTGGTCTTGTCCTGCATGTGGCCGACCAGCTTGCCGTTCTCGATCAGGGTGTTGTAGCCGCCCGGGGTGCCTTCGTCGTCGACGGTGAGCGAGCCGCGCCGGTCCGGCAGGGTGCCGTCGTCGACCACGGTGCACAGGCTGGACGCCACCTGCTGGCCCATCATCTTGGCGAACATGGAGGTGCCCTTGCGGTTGAAGTCGCCTTCCAGGCCGTGGCCCACCGCCTCGTGCAAGAGCACGCCGGGCCAGCCCGGGCCCAGCACCACCGGCATGGTGCCCGCCGGCGCCGGTTCCGCGTCCAGGTTGAGCAGCGCCTGGCGCACCGCGTCGCGGGTCCAGGCTTCCAGGCGGCCGTCCTGGCGCAGCCAGTCGTAGGCCACCCGGCCACCGCCGCCGGCGCTGCCGCGCTCGCGGCGGCCGCCCCGTTCCGCGATCACGGAAATATTGAAGCGGATCAGCGGCCGCACGTCCGCCGCCAGGGTGCCGTCGGTGGCGGCCACCAGCACCACGTCCTGCTCGCCGCTGAGGCTGACGGTGACTTCCTTCACCGCCGGGTCCAGGGAGCGGGCCAGGCGGTCCATCTCCTGCAGCAGCGCCACCTTCATCTCGCTGCTCCAGCCGGGCAGCGGGTCCAGCGCCGGGTAGCGGGCGGGCATGGTCTTGGCGGCGCCGATGCGTACCGATTGGTCCTTGCCCTGCCGGCCGATGGCGGCGGCGGCGCTGCCCGCCTGGGTGAGCGCGTCCAGGGAGATGTCGTCGCTGTAGGCGAAACCGGTTTTGTCGCCGCTGACCAGACGCACCCCGGCACCGCGCTCCAGGTTGAAGCTGGCGTCGCGCACCAGGCCGTCCTCGAGAATCCAGGCCTCGTGGCGGCTGTGCTGGAAGTAGACGTCGGCGTAGTCGGCGCGCCCGGCCAGTTTGCCGCCCAGCAGGCTCTGCAGCTGGTCGGTACCCAGTTGGGCCGGGGCCAGCAGAATGTCCGAGGCCAGGGAAAGCCGTTCGCTGTCGGAGGTCCGTTGGTTAGAGATCATAAGGACCGTTCACCTTGAATCGTTGATGGGTGTGCACCGGCAGGCCGGAGCGTACTTGATCGAGCACGGCGGGGTCGACGGTGCCGAACACCACGCCGGGGCGGTCCGCCTGGTCGCCTTCGGCGCCGGCCACCACCCGGCCCCAGGGGTCCACCAGCATGGAATGGCCGAAGCTGGCGCGGGTCTCGCTGTGCCGGCCGCACTGGTTGGCGCCCAGCACGTAGCAGCCGTTCTGCACCGCGCAGGCGCGCAGTAACAATGCCCAGTGGGCGGCGCCGGTGGTGGCGGTGAAGGCGCTGGGATAAACGATAAGACCGGCGCCCCGGTCCGCCAGCACCCGCGCGTGCAGCGGGAAACGCAGGTCGTAGCAGATCGCCAGGCCCACCTGCAGGCCGGCGGCGGTGGCCACCACCGCCTGCTCGCCGGGCTCGAACACATCCGATTCCCGGTACCGGCCCTGGCGGTCGCTCACGTCCGCGTCGAACAAATGCAGTTTGTCATAGAGGGCGGTGATCTCGCCGTCAGGGCCGGCCAGCACGCTGCGGGTACGCACCCGGGGCGCCGGCACCGGTTCGCCGCCGGGCCGGGTCAGCGCCGGGATGCTGCCGCCGATCACCCACAGCCCCAGGGTCCGGGCGCGCTCGATCAGCCAGCCGCACAGCTCGCCGTAGCGCTCGCCCAGGGCGCGGTAATCGACGCCGTAGCCGGCGAAGTTCTCCGGCAGCACCGCCAGCTCGGCGCCGCCCTCGGCGGCNCGGGCCAGNGCCTCGCCGGCGGCGCGCAGGTTGGCGTCGGTGTCGGCGCCGCTGGTCATCTGCACGGCGGCCACGCGNCACACGCGNCGTNGCGTNCTGNCTGNTACTCAAGAAANCCCTCCGTNTCNTTCACCTNGGGATCCTGCCAGGGGCCGGANACCTGGTANGTGATGGTGGTGGTCTTNTCCAGCTTATCACCCCAAAGGCGTTCCACCACAAAGATACCGGCGCACACCGCCGGNCCGGCNANNCAGCCGGCGTANAGGTTACTGGACAGCGGCAGCGTCATGGCCACTTCCTGATTGAGGGTCNGCGCGGCCAGNTCNGCCTGGCCGTTGATCTCGAAGGCGGCGGACGGCGATTCGATGGACACGTCGCGGGCGGTGAGCGCGGCGCCGTCGAACACGAAGTCGCCNTTGATNGAATCGCAGCTCAGNCCNTCCTGGTAGAGNTCGGAGAANTCCAGACGCAGCCGGCGCTGGATGTTGGCCACGTTAAGCACCCCCAGCACGCGCAGCACCGAGGTGCGCTTTTGCGGATCGGGAATCAGGCACTCGCCGATGTCGAGCCGGGCNTCGCCGGTCAGGGCCAGATAGTCCGGGCTCAGCGGCCAGTCCGGCCAGGACAGATCCAGGGTGGCGCGGGCGTCGTCGCTTTCCAGCAACACCGGCAGGCCCCAGGCGGTGAGGGTGTCCTNNAGATCGNCCGAAACCACGCTGCCCTGGTAACGGGTACGCTGGGCGCCCGCGCCGGTCTCGGTCCAGGTNAGGTTGCCGTCCACCNGGACGCCGCGCCATTCGCCGCGCAGGGCCTCGGCGCGCNCNCCGCCGTCCACCGGNCGNANGCGGGTGGACCAGTCGCCCAGCACTTCGCGCCCGATGCGGGCGTCGGTNAGGGTCACGTCCATCACCGGNACGTCCGTGGGCGACGGGCGCCGGCNGTTGNCNNCCGCCTCGCCGTCGGCGCCNNNGGTNAGCGGATTATCCGGCAGCCGCAGNCGGCTGATGGNCAGCGNCANCGGCCGGTCGCCCCGGGNCCGGTAGNNGGCGGGCAGGCGCAGNGTGCCGGCCAGAGCCGGCGCCGCCANNTTGAANTCCCANCCGCTCTGGTGNGGCGCGGCGATNAACCGGGCGTCNGACAGGGCCACGCCGAACAGGTCCAGATCGGCCACCGTGACCGCCACGCGGCGGACCANNGNNGGCGACACGGNNCCNCCGTCGCCCTGCCCGCCNNCNTTGTTCAGGCCCTGCACGAAGTCCAGCCAGTCGGCGGCCCTGGCGCGCTCCGCCCGGCCTTCGATCACCAGCCCCCGCTCGGGCAGCGNCGGCGGCGCCACGCCGCCCAGGCCCAGGGCGCCGGCGAAGTTGTCGCCGGTGCGGAAGCGGCCGCGCGCCACCTCGCCGTANTNGACGCTCAGGCTCTGNTCGCGGCCGGCGCGCCANACCANCCGGCTGCCGCGCACGCTGCCGGCGCTTTTGCCCAGGGGCGCGGGGGCGTCCACCTTGACCCCTTCCAGGGTGGANCGCGCNTCCACGCGCAGCGGCATGCCCCGCCAGGGCATGCCCAGNTCCAGCTCCAGCGGCAACCGNCCGCTCACCGGCACCGGCCAGTCNATNCCCGACCAGTCGCGCANCCGCGCCACCGGCANNGCGCCGGTGAGCTGCATNTGGCTGTCCGGCCCCCGCGTCAGCCAGGAGCCGGTGAAGCNGCCGCCCANCGCCTTGCCCTCCAGNCNGGGCATGTNGATGCCTTCGCGCAGGTGGAAATAGACCGGCGCGGTGACGTCGGTGACGGTGAGATCCAGCGAGTCGTTGGCCAGCGTGACGCCGTCGCCCCGGCCGTCGACGATCACCATCGGCTTGGAGCCGTTTTTGGTGAGCGGCAGATCCAGCAGCAGGTGCCCGCCCACCTGGCCGGCGCGGAACCGCCAGTCGAGCAGCCCGTCGGGCAGCTGCCCGACGAGCGGCGTGTCATGGAACACACGGTCCAGGTCGGTGGCCGGGCCCTGCACCTTTCCCTGGATCACCAGGTGCCGGCGCGAGGGGTCGTCCACCACCGGCAGGTCCACGGTGACCTGGCTCAGTTCGCTGTCGAACAGCCGCCCGCGGGCGACCCGGCCGCTGAGTTCGCGGCCGTCGATCAGCACATCCGCCTGGATGCCGGTGGCCACCGGCCAGTCGGGCAGGAAGGACAGGGCCATATCCCGGCCCTGGAAGCGCATTTGGAAGGTCCGGTCCTGCTGCCGTTGCGGGTCGATCTTGATCGGCCCCCGGTAGAGAAACCGGCCCTCGTCCAGTTGCCCGCCCCGGAACGCCTGGGCCAGCCATTCGCTGAGCGGGTCGGGCAGTTTTTCCATGGGAATGTAGTGCGCCGCCCGCGCCGCGTCGCCGTCATGCAGGTCGGCGAGCAGGCGCAGCTCCGGCACCGGCAGGCCGTCGCCGCCCTCCAGCCGGAAGATGGCGACGCCCCGGGCGTCGGCGTTGGCGGCCATCAGGGTGCCGGTCTCCACCGACCAGCGACCGTCATCGCTGAACCAGCGCAGCACGCCGTTGAAACGGGTGCTCAGCGGGTGGCCGTAGAGCCGGGGCACGGTGAGTTGCAGCGGGTCGCCGTTGACGCGCGCCACGCCGTGGCGGGGGCCGCCGGCCACCCAGCCGTTCAGGCCGCGGGCGCCCGGCACCCGGTCCAGGGCGTCGGCGGCGAGGCCGGCGAAACGGGCCTGGATGGCGTCCACCCGGCCTTCCACACCGGCCAGATAGAGCTGCTGCAGCACGCCCCGGGGCTGATGCTCGCGCAACCGGTCGCGGATGGTGCCCAGCCCCTCGGGCAGTGCGAAGGGCCACTCCGAGAGTTGTCGGCTGAGCGCATGGATCGCCAGGTCCTCGCCCTGGAAACGCCAGTGCGCGCCGCCTTCGGCGATCCGCCAGCTGAGCGCCACCGGCCCCGGCGCCACCGCGCCGGCCGGCGTCTGGCCGCTCAGCGCGGTCACCGACAGCTGGCCGTCGCCGTTGGGGCGCCGGCTCAGCTGGGCGTCCAGATTGATGTCGGTGAGCGGCCACGGCTGGTTGCCGTCGGTGAGGGTGGCGGAGGGGGCGCCCAGGCGCACCTGGGCGGAGCGCACCTGCCCCCCGGAAATGGCGGTCCAGGCACGTACCCGACCGTCCAGCCCGGCCAGATCCAGCGGCCAGTCCCGCGCTTCGGGCAGCCATTCGTGCAGGCGCTCGCCGTTGACGTCCAGATAGCCGCGCGCATCGAGTTGATCCAGGCTCAGCGGGTCACCGTCCACGCGCAGGCGGGCGTCCACGGAGAACGGCCGGTCNCGGGCTTCCACCCGCACCGAGACCGCGTGGCCGCCACCGCTGTTGTCCACGGCCAGGGTCAGCGAAGACGCCGCCAGCGGCGGCAGGCCGGGCCAGTCCAGCGAGAAGCGCGCGTCCTCCACCAGGATACGCTGCTGCCGGTAGAGTGCGCGCAGGCCGTCGGCGGGGTCGCCCTGCTCCCGGTCCTGCAGCACTTCCAGGCCGCGCAGGCGGATGCCGCCGTCCTCGCCCCGGACCAGNTGNACNTCCACGCCCTTGATGCGCAATTCCCGCAGNTACAGATCGCGGTGGAACAGGGTGGGCAGCACCGACACGCTGGCCGACACCTGGTCCAGGCGCAGCGCCGGCTCCCCTTCCGCGTGCGGCAGGGTCAGGCCGCGCACTTCGAAGCGCGGGGTCAGGCCGTCCATGCCGCCGTCCAACTGCTCGATGACGATGGCGAAGCCGAGATGCTCCTCGAGCACCGCTTCCAGNTCCTGGCGGTANTCGGGTACCAGCAGCATCAGTTGGCGCGCCACCACCACGTAGGCCGCCAGCAACAGCACCGGAATCGCCACCAGCCACCATAGCCGGCCACGCAGGGGGGATCTCCAGCGAGGGCTTTCGTTTTTCACCGTGGCCTCAGTCGATCAACAGGGTTGCCAGTAGGGCACGCCGGCCCATTCCAGGAGCGGCACCGTTTCCTCCAGGGGTAAGCCGACCACCCCACTGTAGCTGCCGCTCAACGACGCCACCAGGGCCGCCCCCAGCCCCTGAATGCCGTAGGCGCCGGCTTTGTCGCGCCCTTCGCCGGTGGCCACGTAGGCACGCAGCCGTTCGTCGTCCAGCGCGCGCAGCCGGACCCGGGTTTCGGAAAGAGCCAGACGCGGGGTATCGCCGGCCATCAAGCAGACCGCGGAGAGCACCCGGTGTTCCCGATTCTGAAGNTCGCGGAGCATGGCCAGGGCCTGGCCGTCGTCGGCGGGTTTGCCCAAAACCCGGTCGCCCAGCACCACCGCGGTGTCGGCGCCCAGCACCGGCTCCGGGCCGGGCGCGGCGGCCCGGCCGGCGGCGGCTTTTTCCCGCGCCATGCGGGCGACATAGTCGCGGGGGGCTTCGCCNGCGTGGACGGTTTCNTCAATGCCCGGTGCTTTCAACACCGTGAAGGGCACACCGATCTGCGCCAACAGTTCCGCCCGCCGGGGCGAGCCGGATGCGAGGTAAAGCATGGAGCGCTCCTTGGTTCCGTGGGCTGAGCGGGGCCGCGCTGTCAGCGCACCAGAAAGCGGTGCTGGGTCCAGCGCAGCGCCGTGCACAGCGGCCGCCAGAGCACCGCGCTGGCGGCGGCGGAATAGAGAATCGTATAGGGAGGATACAGGGTCCGGCCGACGGACTCCTGCACCAGATAGGCGATCAGATTGGCGGAACCCACCAGCAGGAACACCACGGCGCTTTGCTGCAGCAGCGGAAACACCCGCATGCGCTTGTAGGCGGCCAGCATGAAATAGGCACCGAAGGCGTAGGACAGGGCCCACTGACCCAGGGTGGCCCCCACCAGCACGTCCAGGTACAGGCCCACCAGGAAGCCCCACAGCACGCCGATGCGGTGCGGCAGCGACAGCACCCAGTACAGCAGCACCAGCAGCATCCATTCCGGGCGCACCCAGTCCAGCGTCTGGTTGAGAGGGATCACTTCCAGCAGGGCGGCGACCACGAAGGTCACCAGAATCACGCCGGTGCCGGCCGGCCGCTCGTTATTCATCATCGGGCAGCTCCTCGGGCGTCGGCTCATCGGCGGGCGATTCAGGGGCNACGTCCGGNATCGACACCGGCTCCATGGACTGNACCAGCAGCACGTGGCTGACCCGGTCCAGGCGGGCGGTGGGACGCGCCTCGATCTCCGCGAAGGCGGCGCCGGACTGGTGGCTCACCCGGCTCACCCGGGCCACCGGGTAACCGCGCGGGTAGAGCTGCCCGAGGCCGGTGGACACCAGCAGGTCGCCCTCCTTGATGTCCGCGGTGTCGGGCACGTACAGCAGCCGCAGCCGGCTGCCCTGGCCGGTGCCGGCCAGGATCGCGCGCACCCCGTTACGGTTCACCTGCACGCTCATGGCGTGGCTGGCGTCGGTGATCAGCAGCACCCGGGCGGACAGCGGCCCGGCTTCCACCACCTGGCCGATCAGCCCCTGGGATTCCAGCACCGCCTGACCCTGCAGCACGTCGTCCTGGCCGCCCTTGTTGATCACCAGCTCCTGGCGGTTGGGGTCCGGGTCGACGCCGATGATCTCCGCCACCAGCACCGACGCGTCCAGATTGGCGGAGGAGTTGAGCAATTCCCGCAGGCGCACGTTTTCCGCCTGCAGCACCGCCAGACGCTGGACCTTCTGCTCCAGGATCAGCACCTGGCGCTCCAGGCGCTCGCGGGATTCCATCAGGTTGGAACGGGTTTCGGACAGGCGCCCCAGCCAGCGGGCGGAATCCACCGGCAGGTGGGCCAGGTAGTGGACCGGGGCGGTCAGATAGCCGACGCCGTAACGCAGCGGCTCCACCCACTTACTGCGCTGGTCCAGGGCCATCAGAACGACGGCCAGCACCAGCGCGATCAGCAGGCGGTAGGTGGGGTTGGCGGAATACATGGGCGGCGGTGGGAACCGTTAGCCCATGGCCAGCATGTCCAGACCCTGGGTATCCATCAGCTCAAGGGCCTTGCCGCCGCCCCGCGCCACGCAGGTCAGCGGGTCGTCGGCGATGATCACCGGCAGGCCGGTTTCCTCGGTGAGCAGGCGGTCGATGTCGCGCAGCAGCGCGCCGCCGCCGGTCAGCACCAGGCCGCGCTCGGCGATGTCCGACGCCAGTTCCGGCGGCGAGGCTTCCAGCGCGTTCTTGACCGCGTTGACGATCACCGAGAGNGGGTCCTTGAGGGCTTCCAGGATCTCCTCGGAGTTGAGCGTGAACTGGCGCGGCACGCCCTCGGCCAGGTTACGGCCGCGCACGTCGATCTCGAGGATCTCGCCGCCCGGGTAGGCGGTGCCGATCTCGTGCTTGATGCGCTCGGCGGTGGATTCGCCGATCAGCGAGCCGTATTCCTTGCGCACGAAGGCGACGATGGCCTCGTCGAAGCGGTCGCCGCCGGTGCGCACGGATTCGGAGTAGACCACGCCGTTGAGGGAGATCAGGGCGATTTCGGTGGTGCCGCCGCCGATATCCACGACCATGGAGCCGCGCGCCTCTTCCACCGGCAGGCCGGCGCCGATGGCGGCCGCCACCGGCTCTTCGATCAGATAGACGTCACGGGCNCCGGCGCCGAACGCGGAATCCTGGATCGCGCGGCGCTCCACCTGGGTGGATTTGCAGGGCACGCACACCAGCACCCGGGGCGCCGGCGGGAAGAAGCCGGTGTCGTGCACCTTCTTGATGAAGTACTGCAGCATCTTCTCGGTGACGTCGAAGTCCGCGATCACGCCGTCCTTCATCGGGCGGATGGCGGTGATATTGCCGGGGGTGCGCCCCAGCATCCGCTTGGCGTCGGCGCCCACGGCGGCGACGCTTTTCTGCGCGCCATGATGACGAATGGCCACCACCGANGGCTCATCCAGTACGATACCGCGCCCGCGAACGTAAATAAGGGTGTTGGCGGTGCCAAGGTCGATGGAAAGATCGGTGGAGAACATCCCCCGAATGCGCTTAATCACGGACATCCTGGCCTGTTTCCTGAGGGTCGTGGAGAAAAGAGGGTGTTGCCGGCGGGCCTGTTCACGCCCTTGCAACAGAATGGCGCAACTCTAGCAACGGCGCCGGGTTTCGGCAAGCGAACCCGGTCCCATACGCTCTTNNCGGTTTGTCCGCGCCCCGGTCTGTGGTAATTTTGCGCCCTTCCCCAGCCTTTGCGGAGAACGCCCATGGCCATTGATTCCAAGGTGGTGGCGCGCGCGGCCCACCTGGCCCGCCTGCGGGTGGACGACAGCGAGACCGCGGAGCTGTCCGCCCGCCTTAACGACATCCTCGGCATGGTCGACCAGCTCCAGCAGGCGGACGTGGACCAGGTCGAACCCCTGGCCCACCCCCTCGAGGTCAGCCAGCCCCTGCGCGACGACCGGGTCACNGAACCGGACGTGCGCGACAAGGTCCTGCCTCTCGCGCCGGCCAGCGAGGACGGCTGTTTCCTGGTACCCCGGGTGATTGAGTAACCACATGCACGATAAAACACTGACCGAACTCAAAGCCGGCCTGCAGGCCGGGGACTTTTCCTCCCGGGAACTCACCGAGCACTTCCTGGAGCGCATCAAGCGGCACGACGGCGAGCTCAACAGCTTTATCACCGTCACCGAGGAACAGGCCCTGCGGCAGGCGGACGCCGCCGACCAGGCGATCGCCGCCGGCGACCATCGTCTGCTCACCGGCCTGCCGATCGCGCACAAGGATATTTTCTGCACCGAGGGCGTGCGCACCAGTTGCGGCTCACGGATGCTGGATAATTTCATCGCCCCCTACACCGCCACCGCGGTGGNNAAAATGGCGGCCGAAGGCGCGGTGATGCTGGGCAAGACCAATATGGACGAATTCGCCATGGGCTCGTCCAACGAGACCAGTTTCTACGGCCCGGTGAAGAACCCCTGGGACACCGAGCGGGTGCCCGGCGGTTCGTCCGGCGGTGCCGCCGCCGGCCTGGCGGCGCGGCTGGCCCCCGGCGCCACCGGCACCGACACCGGCGGCTCGATCCGCCAGCCGGCGGCGCTGAACGGCGTCACCGGCCTCAAGCCCACCTACGGNCGGGTGTCCCGCTGGGGCATGATCGCCTTCGCCTCCAGTCTGGATCAGGCCGGCCCCCTGGGTCTGTCCGCCGCCGACTGCGCGCTGATGCTGCAGGCCATGGCCGGCCACGACGACAAGGACTCCACCTGCCTCAACGAGCCGGTGGGCGATTACCTCGGTGCTCTGGACCAGAGTGTGGACGGTCTGAAAATCGGCGTGCCGGAAGAGTTCTTCCCCGACAATCTGGANGGCGCGATCGCGGACAACGCCCGCGAGGCCATGCGCGAACTGGAAAAACAGGGCGCCAAGCTGGTCAAGCTGTCGCTGCCCAGCATCAAACTGTCGGTGCCGGCCTACTATGTGATCGCGCCGGCGGAAGCCAGCTCCAACCTGTCGCGCTTCGACGGCGTGCGCTTCGGCTACCGCTGCGACAACCCCACGGACCTGGAAGACCTGTACAAGCGCTCCCGCTCGGAGGGCTTCGGCGCNGAGGTGAANCGCCGCATNCTGGTGGGCACCTACGCGCTGTCCGCCGGCTACTACGACGCCTACTACAAGCGCGCGCAGAAAGTACGCCGTCTGATCCGCGATGATTTCTCCCGCGCGTTCAAGGACGTGGACGTGATCATGGGCCCCACCTCGCCGGAAACCGCCTTCAAACTGGGCGCCAAGGCGGACGACCCGGTCAACATGTACATGGCCGACGTGTTCACCATCGCCGTGAACCTGGCCGGCCTGCCGGCGCTGTCCATGCCCAGTGGCTTTATCAACGGTCTGCCCGCGGGCACCCAGGTGATCGGCAACTATTTCCAGGANGGTCGCATACTGAACGTGGCGCACCGCTATCAAATGGCCACGGACTGGCATCAACAGGCGCCGGGAGGTTTCGCATGAGCCATTCAGGAAACTGGGAAGTGGTGATCGGCCTGGAAGTGCACGTGCAGCTGGCCACCCAATCAAAAATCTTTTCCGGCACCAGCACCCAAACCGGCGACGAACCCAACCGGCACGCCAGCCTGATCGATCTGGGNATGCCCGGCACCCTGCCGGTGGTGAACAAGGAAGCGATCCGCAACGCCGTCCGTTTCGGCCTGGCGGTGAACGCGGACATCGCCCGCCGCTCGGTGTTCGAACGGAAAAACTATTTTTATCCGGACCTGCCCAAGGGCTACCAGACCACGCAGCTGGCGGAGCCCATCGTCGGCGCCGGCGAAGTGGAAATTCAACTGGAAAGCGGTGACAAGAAGCTGGTGCGTATTCACCACGCTCACCTGGAAGAGGATGCCGGTAAATCCCTGCACGAGGCTTTCTCTGACTACATGGGCCACGGTCAGACCGGGATTGATCTCAACCGCGCCGGCACGCCNCTGATCGAAATTGTTTCCGAGCCGGACATGAGCAGCGCCGAAGAGGCGGTGGCGTTCGCCCGCAAGCTGCACTCCATCGTCACCTCGCTGGGCATCTGCGACGGCGACATGTCCCAGGGCAACATGCGTTTCGACGTCAACATTTCCGTGCGCCGCCCCGGCGAGCCGCTCGGCACGCGCACCGAAACCAAGAACCTGAACTCCTTCCGTTTCATGGAAAAAGCCATCGCCCTGGAAGTGGCACGACAGATCGACGTGCTCGAGGACGGCGGCGAAATCGTTCAGGAAACCCGGCTCTATAACGGCGAGACCAACACCGCCCGCTCCATGCGCACCAAGGAAGACGCCAACGATTACCGNTACTTCCCGTGCCCGGACCTGTTGCCGGTGATGGTCAGCGAAGAGGACATCCAAACCCTGCGCGATGAGCTGCCGGAACTGCCGGACGCCCGCAAGGCGCGCTACATCGAGCAGTATCAGCTGTCGGCCTACGACGCCGACCTGCTGTCCGGCTCCATCGCCACGGCGCGCTACTTCGAAACCGCCGCCGAGCACGGCGGCGACGCCAAGCTGGCCGCCAACTGGGTGATGGGCGAGCTGGCCGCCAAGCTCAACGCNGAAGACAAGGAGATCGGCGACAGCCCGGTGTCCGCCGAGCATCTCGGCGAGCTGATCCAGCGTCTCAAGGACGGCACCATCAGTTCCAAGATCGCCAAGCAGGTGTTCGAAGCCTGCTGGAACGGTGACGGCAGCCCGGACCNGATCATCGAGGCGCANGGCCTGAAGCAGATGAGCGACAGCGGCGANCTGGAAAAAATCGTCGACCAGGTGATCGCCGACAGCCCCGCCCAGGTGGAGGACTACCGCAACTCCGACGACGCCAAGCGCAAAAAGAAGATCGGCTTCTTCGTCGGCCAGGTCATGAAGGCCACCCAGGGCAAGGCGAACCCGCAGCAGGTCAACCAACTGCTTCAAGAGAAACTNTGAAAGGACGCCNATGACCGCCNCGNCNCGCAATTNTCAGGATCGTGTAACCCTGGCCATTGAAGGCCACATCGCNACGGTNTCNCTGAACCGNCCNGANAAGTACAACGGNCTNGATCTGGANANGNTNCNGGNGCTGGTNNNCNNCGCCAA